>Ga0182027_10001294_pt1 | contig 42051 bp, 51 predicted proteins | sample 712E1DmetaG_FD_121300 | JGI IMG/M metagenome (GOLD analysis project Ga0182027, IMG submission 121300) | Permafrost microbial communities from Stordalen Mire, Sweden - 712E1D metaG (Illumina Assembly) | ecosystem: Environmental > Terrestrial > Soil > Wetlands > Permafrost | place: Sweden...
CCTGGTTCAATGGGTGGTTACGTAGACGGAACACTGTCAAATGTTCCGACTGGTTATGAAATTGTGAATGGAACCTATGCTTCATGGTGCTGTGACCACCAGACCAATATAAATGTTGGCACATCTTATAATATGGACGTTTATTCTTCCCTTTATCCGACCCTGCTTCCTGCTTTTGCACAGACCAGGCCCTGGGATAAATACAACTGGCTGCTGAACCACCTGGACTGGTACCCTGGTTATCTTTGGTCTGACCTCCAGGGAGCACTCTGGCTTCTGGAAATTCCGCCATGGGATGGTAATGCACTGGGAGGCGTTCCCAATAAGACGCAAACTATGACGCAGATGTACAATGATGCAACTACTTATGGTCCAGGTTATAAAGTTCCTACAGGCGGATGGGCTGCCATCATTTTCGTACCAACAGGCACACCTCCGAATGCACCGACACCGACCATCCAGACGATGTTCATCAAGCTGGATCCCTGATAACTGATGATAAAGTTTAAATTTAAAACATCATTCTTTAAGTAGAATTAATCTAAAAAAGATTTTTTAAAAAGCAGCTGTCCCGGTTTTAGGGACAGCTGCTTTTTAATATCGTACACCTGATTTATAGCTGCACTTACTGGCTTTTTTAACCCGTATACCAATACATTGTTGACATTGCATTTTACATTCAGCAACGGGCATACTTATTACGTGACATCGTCATATTCCGGGAATGTTACCATTACAAACTGGACTCTTAAGATCTGCGGTACATTTACCGGATCTGTCGTCCTGGGCCAGGATGGAAATAATATGCCTTTGAGTTACCTGGTCGTCAGTTCAACAGGTATTATCGGAACCCCTTCCGCACCGGCATCCATCACACAGCATTGGAATTCAGCATTTAATCAAATAAATTCTCCGACTCTTGAGGCGGGGTCAAACAAATAATTCCCCGATTTTTGAGTCGGGGTCAAAATAAAAAATATCTTTACAATATGAGTGAACATATTGTGAAGAGTCATAATAAAAGTTTGTTGCTTTATCATCTTGTATGCCCAGCAAAATATAGAAGAAAAGTTTTTTCTGATGAAGTCGAAAAGACGTTGAAAGAAACATGCAATGGTATAGAAGAAAGGTATGAGATATATTTTTTGGAGATAGGAGTTGATAATGATCATGTTCATTTTCTGATCCAAGGAATACCAGTACTTGCGCCATATCGACTTGTACAAATTATAAAGACGATAACGTCTAAAGAAATACAGAGGCTTCATCCAGAGGTGAAAGAATTGTTGTGGGGCGGAGCCATATGGACAAGTGGGTATTACATCAATACTGTAGGTCAATATGGCAATGAAGAAGTAATAAAAAAATATGTGCAGAGTCAAGGTAGAGAAGAAGAATATAAAAAAATACATAGCACTCAATTAAAACTGTTTTAACCAGATACCCCGACTCTTGAGTCGGGGAGCTTCATTAACTGGGGCGCAGTTAACATTGACGCAAACTTCAATCCGCAGAATGCTGTTCAGAATTTCGACTCATGACCTCACATTGGACCAGGATATCCAGGGTTTTGGCTTAACCAGTGAAGTTAAAGTCACGAACAATATCCGCTTTGATGGCCTGGATTTCATAACCGGCCCGGCCGAAACTGCCCAGTCAACCAGAGTTCTCCAAAGCGGCGGCCCTTCGAATTTCACCAATGGCGCTACTTTTATAAGCATTACCCATATCGTAAATACCATTCCCTCAGGTACATGTAATCCGGAAGGGAACAAGCCTGCACCCCCGCCCCTGCCACTTCCCATAAACAATGTTTACACTGGAACAGTTGTATATGAAGATCTATGGCCGTATAAGAGAGATTATGACCTCAATGATCTTGTTATGTTCTGCAAATTCAATCTGGTTACTGATAATAATAACAAAGTCACAAGCCAGGTAATCAAACTTCTTGTAAAAGCAGCCGGGGCTTCCTGCCAGAACGGGTTTGGTATACAGTTTGACAATCTTGCACCTTCTGATGTCGATTCAGTTACAGGCTCAAGCCCGCATTACAATTATATATCTCCTGGCTCCAGCGGTACCGAGAATGGGCAGAACAATGCCGTGATCATTGCATTTGACAATGTGGCCAATGTTTTCCACCCTGTCACTCCCGTCTTCTTTAATACGGTTCAGGGCGCCGCAGTCGGGACTGCAGATACCCTGACTGGTATCTTGATCTACCGGGCTGCAGGAATGCAGCCAATATCTGGCATCCGTAAAATTTTCATTAAAAGATAACCCGTAAACCGCCGGGGCCGCATAACCGGAATACCGCCATTCTGATGATTTTTACTGAAAGAAAAACGTCTTCATCGTTTTATTGCAATTAAATCCATAATTTTACTTCTCGGACCAGGACAGGACCCCGCAGAGCTGGTATACGCAATGGATCTGTAAGATGAAGATTACTGTTTTTCAGATTATTAATTTTATACTTATTGTTCTTGCAGGTATATTGTTTATAAGGTACATCTGGGATGTGATCGTTAACCCGGATTACCAGCCGGCGGGATGGAAAAATGCAAGGAAAAAGGGAAAACTTCCGAGGGTACTTCTGAAGCTCGAACGCTCTTACCCCGACAAAGCCAGGTTCTTTAACTGGTGGCTGCAGGTGGAAAGATTAAAGGCCTGGCAGGTTGCAGGGGCTTTTGCGGAGCTCGGTGTCTATAAAGGTGAAAGTGCGAGGATAATTCATCATATGGATCCTGACCGCAGGTTTCATCTCTTTGATACATTTGAGGGTTTCAGGCCAGATGATTTAGAGGCGGAGAGAGGAGAAGCGGCGACCTATTCAACGAATAATTTCGCCGATACCAGCATTCCGACCGTGGTTCGGTTCATTGAAGGAAACCGGAATATTTTAATTCACGCAGGTTACTTCCCTGGCTCGGCCAGTGAAGTTTTCCATGAGCGGTTTGCCCTTGTAAATATTGATGCCGATCTGTATAACCCGACACGGGCCGGCCTTGAGTTTTTTTACCCCCGCCTCAGCCCCGGTGGTGTCATCCTTGTCCATGATTATAACTTCAAATGGGAAGGTGTAATCGAAGCAGTAAATGATTTTTGCAAAACGATCCCCGAAAATCCCAGCCTTCTTCCTGACAGGGAATGCACGGTTATAATCATCAGGAATAAATTCTGACAATTTACTCTTTTGCCCCGGTTCCAAGGAGTGCGGATGCCATCCGAAGTCATTATTCAGCATAGGGAAGAACAGCATTTACGATAATTTTGGCAGGAGTTTGTAAAAAAATCATTAAATCTCTTGTTTGAAAGAAAATAAATTGTAATTTTGCACCCTCGAAAATCAGATTTGGTTTTCGGGGGGATACTAAGCCGAAATTAGTAAGGAAACCTGATAAAGCGAGACATCTATAGGTTTCAACAGCAGCCGGAGCGTCGGCTGCGATGAAAAAGTCTCTCTGAAACACAGCTATCCTTTATTTTTCAAAGCCGATATCCTTCTTTACCAGACGCCGGTTTTAGCGTCACAAAATTTGAAAAGAATTTAAATATTTCAATATGCCGACAATTTCTCAATTAGTTCGAAAAGGAAGAAAGAAATTGACTGACAAGAGCAAGGCTCCTGCCCTTGATTCCTGTCCGCAGCGCCGCGGTGTTTGCGTCAGGGTTTATACAACCACACCGAAAAAGCCTAATTCAGCAATGAGGAAAGTCGCCCGCGTGCGTCTGACCAACGGAAAGGAAGTCAATGCCTACATCCCGGGCGAAGGTCACAATCTCCAGGAACACTCTATCGTGATGATCCGCGGTGGCCGTGTCAAGGATCTGCCGGGCGTGCGTTATCATATCATCCGGGGAGCCCTGGATACTTCAGGCGTCGAGGGCCGCAAACAGCGCCGGTCAAAATACGGTGCCAAGAGGCCTAAAGAAAAGAAAGCATAATTTGTAGCTGTTAATTGTAGCGCATATGAGAAAGTCAAGACCAAAGAAAAGGCTCATCGTTCCTGACCCAAGATTCAGTGATACGCTGGTGACCAAATTTGTCAATAATATCATGCTCAGTGGCAAGAAGAACAAGTCTTATGACATTTTTTACGAAGCCATAGATATTGTTTCGGATAAAACAAAGGAAGACGGGCTCGAGGTATTCAAGAAAGCTCTGGCAAACGTCACACCTTCAGTTGAAGTCCGCAGCCGCCGTATCGGGGGTGCTACTTTCCAGATCCCTTCAGAGATCAGGCCTTCACGCAAAAGTTCAATCGGTATGAAATCGCTTGTTGGATATGCCCGGAAGCGTCACGAGAAGAGCATGGCCCAGAAACTTGCTGCAGAAATACTGGCAGCCTATAAAGAAGAAGGCGCAGCTTTCAAAAAGAAAGAAGATACTCACAGGATGGCAGAAGCCAATAAGGCATTTTCACATTTCAGATTTTAATATTTTAATTATACTTCATTAACAAATCCGGACCGGTACAATATATTATAATGCCCTCAATCATACAAAATACACGCAATATTGGCATTATGGCTCACATCGACGCGGGGAAGACCACGACGACGGAGCGTATTTTGTATTATACCGGCATCAACTACAAGATGGGTGAGGTCCATGATGGCACAGCCACGATGGACTGGATGGTGCAGGAACAGGAAAGGGGAATCACAATTACATCCGCTGCGACTACAGTGTTCTGGGATTACCAGGATCAGCAATACCGCATCAACATCATTGATACTCCCGGACATGTTGATTTTACAGTAGAAGTTGAACGTTCACTGAGAGTGCTTGACGGTGCCGTTGCCCTGTTCTGCGCTGTAGGAGGGGTTGAACCACAGTCGGAAACGGTTTGGAAACAGGCGGATAAATACCATGTTCCCCGTCTCAGCTATGTAAATAAAATGGACCGTACAGGTGCCGATTATTTCAAGGTCATTGACCAGATCCGGGAAAAACTTGGAGCCAAACCCATACCTGTTCAGCTTCCGATAGGAGCAGAAGAAAATTTCTCAGGAATAGTTGATCTGATCTCAGGTAAAGCCTATTCATGGGATGAAGCTTCCCTCGGAAAAGAATACTACGAAGTTCCGGTGCCGGCTGACATGAAAGAACAGGTCAGCGAGTACCGAACCATGCTGATCGAAGGAGCCGCCGAAGAAAGCGAAGACTTACTCCAGAAATTCCTTGAAAATCCTGATTCCATTACGGAGGAAGAAATCATTTTCCAGATACGCAAAGCTACTGTACAAAACAGGATCACACCTGTCATTTGCGGCGCTTCCTTTAAGAACAAAGGGGTTCAGACCCTTATTGATTCCATCGTCCGTTTTCTTCCCTCACCCTATGACATGCCCCCGATGATAGGCATAAACCCATATACCGAAAAAGAAGAAGAACGCCATCCCAATCCTGAAGAACCTTTCTCGGCCCTTGCCTTCAAGATCGCAACCGATCCGTTTGTAGGCAGAATAGCTTTCTTCCGGGTCTATTCAGGCGCTCTTGATGCAGGTGAAGTCGTGCTGAACACAAATACGGATAAAAAAGAAAGGCTTCTGCGTATTATGCAGATGCATGCCAACAAACAAACCCCGCTGAAACGGATCGAAGCCGGTGAGATAGGTGCTGCGGTTGGTTTTAAAGAAATTCATACTGGTGACACTCTTTGCAGCCTCCAGCATCCTGTTAAGTTTGAAACCATGAGCTTCCCCGAACCCGTCATCAATATGGCCGTCGAGCCAAAAACCCAGGATGATTTCGAAAAACTTTCTATAGTCCTGAAAAAAATGACTGAAGAAGATCCTACATTCCAGGTTAAAGTTGATGAAGATACAGGCCAAACTCTGATCAGCGGAATGGGCGAACTCCACCTGGATATTATCACCGACAGGATGAGACGGGAGTTCAATCTTGAAATAAACCGGGGAAATCCACAGGTGGCCTATAAAGAAGCTATTGTCAATTCAGTTCTTCACCATGAAGTCTATAAAAAACAGACCGGCGGAAAAGGGCGTTTTGCAGACCTTTCCATTGAATTATCCCCGGCTGATCCTGGTTTCAAAGGACTTCAGTTCATCAATGATATTAAAGGCGGGGCAATTCCCAGGGAATTCATCCCGGCTATTGAAAAAGGTTTTAAAGCAGCTCTTTCAAACGGACCTATCATTGGTTTCCCGATTGAAAGCATCAAGGTAAGGCTGCTCGACGGATCATACCACAGTGTGGATTCCGATGCCCTGGCATTTCAGGTTGCAGCCGGAATCGCATTCAGGGAAGCTTCCAGGAAAGCCAAGGCAGTCCTGATGGAACCTGTGATGCGATTTGAAATCATCACACCCAATGAATATATGGGCGAGGTTACAAGCGACCTGCATAAACGGCGCGGCCAGGTGGAACATGTCGACAGCCGTATCGGCAATGCCGTGATCCATGGGAAAGTGCCACTGGCAGAGATGTTTGGTTATGTTACCACGCTCAGAAGCATTACCAGCGGAAGAGCAACCTCCATGCTGGAGTTTTCTCACTATGCTCCGACTCCAAAAGAAGTCATGGATGAAGTCTTATTTAAAATCAGAGGCTATGTGCCTGTATATTAATCATTTATATGAGCCAGAGAATCAGAATTAAACTAAAGTCTTACGATTACAACCTTGTTGACAAATCGGCTGAGAAGATCGTAAAAACAGTTAAGGCTACAGGTGCTGTTGTAAGCGGCCCTATACCATTGCCTACTGACAAGAAGATCTTCACCGTGTTACGCTCGACTTTTGTAAACAAGAAATCCAGGGAACAATTCCAGCTCTGCACTTATAAACGCATGCTGGATATTTACAGCACGACATCGAAAACCATCGATGCCCTGATGAAGCTGGAACTTCCTTCAGGCGTGGAAGTTGAGATCAAGGTTTGATCAAGGTGTAATTGTAATTGAAAAACGAAAAAAATCGTAAGAAATGTCTGGATTAATTGGAAAGAAAATCGGGATGACCAGCATCTTTGATGCCAATGGGAAAAATATTCCCTGTACTGTCATCGAAGCAGGCCCTTGTGTCGTAACACAGATACGATCCAAGGATAAAGAAGGTTATGATGCCATCCAGCTGGCTTTTGAAGATAAAAAGGAAAAGCATACTACAAAAGCAGAGCTTGGTCATTTCAGGAAAGCCGGGATCACCCCAAAGAAAGTTGTTGCAGAATTTACGCGCTTCGAACCTGGTCATCAGAAACAATTCGGGGATATCCTCAAGGTCGACATCTTTGTTGAAGGAGAATTCATTGATGTGGTGGGAATATCGAAAGGAAAAGGATTCCAGGGGGTCGTAAAACGGCATCATTTTCATGGTGTGGGCGAAAAGACCCATGGACAGCATGACCGTTTAAGAGCACCTGGTTCAGTCGGAGCATCTTCCTGGCCTTCGAGGGTTTGGCCGGGACTCAGGATGGCCGGCCGCATGGGTGGAAAACGGGTCAAGGTGATCAACCTTCAAATCTTAAAAATAATCCTGGAAAAGAACCTCGTTCTTGTCAAAGGTGCAATTCCGGGTTCCAATGGTTCATATATAATTATTGAGAGATGGAACTAAAAATATTTAACATCAAAGGAACTGAAACCGGTCGTATAGTCAAGCTGGATGAAACGATCTTTGGGATTGAACCCAATGATCACGCCATTTACCTTGATGTCAAACAGCATATGGCAAATCAGCGCCAGGGTACTCACGCTACTCTTGAAAAGTCGATGATCTCCGGCAGCACGAGGAAACTTCATCGGCAGAAGGGCACAGGCGGCTCCCGCAAAGGCAGCATAAAAAGCCCCTTGTTCCGCGGAGGCGCCAGGGTATTCGGCCCACAACCAAGGGATTATAATTTCAAACTCAACAAGAAACTGAAGAAGCTGGCACGATTATCAGCCATCAGCTATAAGTTAAAAGACGATAATCTTCTTGTTCTTGAGGATTTTACATTTGAATCAGCAAAGACAAAGAATTTTTCGGAAATGCTTAAGAGTTTTCAGTTGACGGGTAAAAAGACCCTTGTTGTTATTAACCAGCCGGATGATAAAATCCTTTTGGCGGCCAGGAACCTGAAACGCCTGAAGATTATCCGTGCCGCTGATCTTAATACTTACGAGATCCTTGATGCTAAGCAGGTTTTAATGACTGAAAGTTCAATTCCTGAAATTGTAAAGATTCATCAGAATTAACACGATATCCCATACTCCGATGACAATTATTATAAAGCCGATCATTACAGAGAAGATGACCCAGCAGGGAGAATCCCTGAACAGGTATGGATTCTTTGTTGAACGTAAGGCCAACAAACTTCAGATCAAACAGGCCATCAAGGACCTTTACGGGGTCGAAGTTGCAACCATCAGTACCATGATCGTTTCCGGCAAGAAGAAAAGCCGCTTTACTAAAAGCGGGGTTATTACGGGAAAAAGCATTTCCCGCAAAAAAGCTATTGTAACATTGGCAAAAGGTGAAACTATTGATTTTTACAGCAATATTTAACTAAATGGCGCTTAAGAAATACAAACCAACAACACCCGGTCAGAGGTTCAAGGTCATCAGCTCGTATGATGACATCACCTCGATGACCCCTGAGAAGAGCCTGCTGGCTCCTGCAAGGAAGACCGGTGGAAGAAACAACCAGGGTAGAATGACCATGCGGTATGTCGGCGGTGGCCATAAACAGGTTTACCGTCTGATCGACTTTAAACGGGACAAGGACGATATTCCCGGTTTGGTGAAGAGTATTGAATATGATCCGAACCGGACTGCCAGGATAGCTCTCATAACCTATAAAGACGGTGAGAAACGCTATATTGTCGCCCCTCATGGTCTAAAAGTGGGGCAGACAATAATCTCCGGTAAGGGCGTACCTCCCGAAATAGGAAACACTATGTTCCTCAGCGAGATACCGTTTGGAACTGTGATCCATAACGTTGAACTCCGTCCGGGTCAGGGAGCCAAGATGGTACGTTCGGCAGGTGCTTACGCCCAACTGATGTCGCGCGACGGCAAATTTGCCATCATCAAGATGCCTTCCGGGGAAACACGTATGATCCTCCAGACCTGCAAAGCAACCATCGGTATGGTTTCGAACACGGACCATAATCTGGAAAAGCACGGGAAGGCCGGCCGTAAACGCTGGTTAGGACGTCGCCCGAGAAACCGTGGTGTCGCCATGAACCCTGTAGACCATCCAATGGGCGGTGGGGAAGGACGTGCTTCAGGAGGACACCCGCGTTCACGTAAGGGTATGCCTGCCAAGGGTTATAAGACACGCTCGAAAAAGAAGCAGTCGAACCAGTATATCATCGAAAAACGGAAAAAGTAACAGCAAATCAATCAGAATATGAGCAGATCGCTTAAAAAAGGCCCTTATATCCATTATAAGCTTGAGAAAAAAGTCCAGGATGCTGTTGAATCCAAGAAAAAGACCGTCATTAAAACATGGTCAAGAGGTTCAATGATCTCCCCGGATTTTGTCGGACAGACTATCGCTGTTCATAACGGGAACAAATTTATCCCGGTTTATGTAACCGAGAACATGGTAGGGCACAAGCTCGGCGAATTTGCCCCAACCCGCATTTTCAGGGGGCATGCCGGAAATAAAGATAAAGGTAAGAAATAAAGGAAATATCACAGATTATGGGAGTTAAAAGTCGTACCAGAGCTGAGAACAGGAAGGAAGCGAAGAAACAGATTGCTGTTGCCAGTCTTCGCAATAATCCAACCTCCCCGCGGAAGGCAAGATTGGTCGCAGACCTCATCCGTGGGCAGAGAGTGGAACTGGCCCTGCATATACTCAAGAACAGCAATAAACAGCCATCCATCAGGATGAGGAAACTGCTTCTTTCCGCTATTGCCAACTGGCAATCAAAGAACGAAGGGACAAGGATAGAAGATGCTGACTTATTTGTTCAGGAAATAAAGGTTGATGTCGGGCGCTCGCTGAAACGTATCAATACTGCTCCTCAGGGACGCGCACACAGGATCAGGAAACGTTCCAACCATATGACCATCATTCTCGGTTCAATGAACCCGGATCTGCAGGTGGAAGAGGAAGTGGAAGAGGAACAGGTTGAAGAAACAAGTGAAAATACAGAGCAATAATTTAAAGGAAATTTTTAATGGGACAAAAAACCAATCCGATTGCTAACCGATTAGGCATCATCCGCGGCTGGGACTCCAACTGGTTTGGCGGAAAGAGTTTTGAAAGCAAACTGGTCGAAGACGACAAGATACGCAAATATCTTCATGCCCGTTTGTCGAAAGCCGGGATCGCAAAGATCGTAATTGAGCGTACGCTTAAGCTCGTAACCGTCACAATCCATACAGCCAGGCCGGGAATTATCATTGGTAAAGGCGGTCAGGAAGTTGATAAGCTGAAAGAAGAGCTGAAAAAGATCACCAAAAAGGAAATACAGATCAATATTTCCGAGATCAAACGTCCGGAACTGGATGCCGTTATTGTGGCCAATACAGTCGCAAGCCAGATCGAAGGCCGCATTTCTTACCGCAGGGCAATTAAGACGTCGATTGCCTCGGCTATCAGGATAGGGGCTGAAGGAATTAAGATTATGATCTCCGGACGCCTTGGAGGGGCTGAAATGGCGCGGCGGGAGCAATACAAGGAAGGAAGAATTCCACTTCATACTTTCCGTGCCGATATTGATTATGCGACAGCAGAGGCTCATACAACATATGGCCGTATCGGGATAAAGGTCTGGATTTGCAAAGGAGAGATCTATGGGAAACCCGAACTGGTTCCCAGCGTGTCCACAGCAAAACTGAAGCCTTCCCAGCAGCGCCCGGGAAAGAGCAACGGGCCCAGGCCATCAGGTGGAAAACCCCGTTTCAGGAAGTAAAAAATTGAATCATCTTAACATATCTGAATAATGTTACAGCCAAAGAAGACCAAATACAGGAAACAACAAAAGGGTAAGATGAAAGGAAACGCCCAGCGTGGCCATCAGCTTGCATTTGGCTCATTCGGGATAAAGACCCTTGAAGAAGCATGGATCACAGGCCGGCAGATTGAAGCCGCCCGACAGGCAATCACCCGCCATATGAAACGTGAAGGCCAGTTGTGGATCCGTATTTTTCCTGATAAACCGGTTACAAAAAAACCTGCCGAAGTCAGAATGGGGAAAGGAAAAGGTGCCCCCGAGTATTTCGTGGCCCGGGTAACTCCCGGCCGGATCATGTTTGAAGTTGACGGTGTGTCGGCCCTTGTTGCCAAAGAAGCTTTAAGGCTTGGTGCACAGAAGATGCCTGTCGCCTGTAAAACAGTGATGCGCAGGGATTATTCCGAAAATGAATTATAAGAAAACAGCAGGATTGCTGCGCCAGAATAAAACTGAACTGAAATGGAACAAAAAGTAATAAAAGAATTGACCACAGGTGAAGTCGTCGAGAGGCTGGACGAAGAAAAGCGACAGCTGTCGAAGCTGAAGCTGAACCATGCCGTTTCACCATTGGAAAATCCAAATAAAATCAGGACTTATCGCAAAACCATTGCACGTCTTGAAACTGAATTGCGCCGCCGTGTCCTTAACGGGGAAAAAATTGTAAAGCCAGTAAAGCATTAATCTATGGAAAGCAGAAGACTCAGAAAGGAAAAATCCGGGATCGTCATCAGCACTAAAATGGAAAAATCCATTGTTGTTGAAGTCGAGCGCAAAATCAAGCACCCGAAATACGGAAAATTCGTAAAAAAATCGTCCCGCTTTATGGCTCATGATGAGAAAAAGGAATGCAGCGAAGGCGATAAAGTACTGATTGCCGAGACCCGGCCTCTCAGTAAAAATAAGTGTTGGAGACTTGTCGAAATCATAGAAAAGGTTAAATAGCCATGATACAGCAGGAGTCAAGATTAACAGTAGCAGACAACAGCGGAGCAAAGGAAGTACTTTGTATCAAAGTTCTGGGAGGAACCCGGAAACGCTATGCCAGCGTTGGGGACCGGATCATTGTGACTGTAAAGAACGCCTTACCTTCAGGCAATATTAAAAAGGGAACGGTCTCAAAAGCTGTGGTCGTAAGGACCACTAAGGAAATCCGGCGCGCCGACGGCTCGTATATCAGCTTTGATGATAATGCCGTCGTACTGCTGAATAATGCAGGTGAATTAATCGGTACTCGTATTTTCGGGCCGGTTGCCCGTGAATTGCGTGAAAAACAATTTATGAAAATAGTTTCATTGGCACCTGAAGTGCTATAACAGATATCAGCCATGCAGAAGAAATTACACATCCGCAAAGGAGATACGGTAATGGTTATTACCGGTGATTCCAGGGGGCAGCAAGGAAAGGTATTGAATATCAACATAGATAAAGAAGTGGCCATCGTTGAAGGCGTCAATCTGGTTTCAAAGCATACCAAACCCAATGCAAAAAGCCCTCAAGGCGGAATTATTAAGAAAGAAGCCCCGGTCAATGTGTCAAACCTGACACTGATCGATAATACCGGTAACCCGTCCCGGGCCGGAAAAAAAATTGACAGTAAAACGGGGAAATTGGTTCGTTACTCAAAAAAATCAGGGGAGGTTATAAAATAATGGCTTACATACCGAGATTAAAGGAAAAATACAAGAAAGAGGTTGTTCCTGCATTAATATCACAATTCAGTTATAAGAACCAGATGCAGGTTCCCAGGATCACAAAGATTTGCCTGAACCAGGGTTTGGGGATTGCCAACACCGACCGTAAATTCATTGACACCGGCCTGGCCGAGATGACCTTGATCACTGGCCAGAAAGCAGTGCCTACCAAATCCCGTAAGGATATCTCCAATTTCAAGCTGAGAAAAGGCAACCCAATAGGTGTGAGAGTTACGTTACGCGGCGAACGGATGTATGAATTCCTGGACAGGCTCGTGGCAGTTGCATTACCTCGTGTACGTGACTTCAGGGGAGTCAATGACAAAGGCTTTGACGGAAAGGGAAACTATACTGTAGGCATTACCGAACAGATCATCTTTCCAGAGATCGATATCGATAAAGTTACCAGGATAAACGGAATGGATATCACTTTCGTCACCACAGCCCGCACCGACCGTGAAGCCCTGGCTCTTCTTAAAGAATTTGGAATACCATTTAAAACAAGATAAGCAATATGGCAAAAGAATCAATCAAATCCAGGGAGCACAAAAGAGAACACCTTGTTGCGAAGTTTGCTGAAAAGCGTAAGGCTCTTAAAGAAGCAGGCGATTACACCGCCCTTCAGAAGCTGCCTAAAAACGCTTCCCCGGTCCGTTTGCACCACCGTTGCAAGCTCACCGGCAGGCCCAAAGGTTATATGAGGCTCTTCGGGATCTCGCGTATCAACTTCCGGGAAATGGCAAACAAAGGTCTTATTCCCGGAGTGAGAAAGGCCAGCTGGTAATTAAAAAGAATATTAACAAAAAGATATAGAGTAAAATGGTTACGGATCCCATTGCTGATTATTTAACGAGAATAAGGAATGCTGTGATGGCAAACCACAGGGTCGTAGAAATCCCAAAATCCAGGATTAAGGAAGAAATAACCCGCATCCTTTTTGAAAAAGGGTATATCCTGAATTATAAGGTTGAGACCGAGCCCCATCCCGGAATTATTAAAATTGCCCTGAAGTATCATCCGGTAACGAAACTTTCGGCTCTCAATTCGCTGGTCAGGGTCTCAAAACCGGGCCTCAGGAAATATGTAGATTATGATAATCTGCCCAGGGTGCTGAACGGACTTGGTGTTGCGATCCTCTCCACTTCACAGGGAGTCATGACCGACAAGGAAGCCAGGGTTAAAAAAGTTGGCGGCGAGGTATTATGTTATATTAGTTAATCAGGAGGTTCAGTATATGTCAAGAATTGGAAAACTTCCCATCGCATTGCCGGGCGGCGTTCAGGTCACAGTTTCTGAAGAAAACATTGTGACCGTTAAAGGAAAGCTCGGAGAACTCATCCAGCGGGTCGACCCAAGGATTTCAATCAAAGTCGAACCGGAGCGTGTTATTGTATCCCGGAATACGGATGAAAAGGAAGAAAGGTCCCGTCATGGTCTATACAGGTCCCTGCTTTTCAACATGATCAAGGGCGTAAGTGAAGGATTCACTATTGTCCAGGAAATGATAGGTGTCGGATATAAAGCACAGGCAAACGGCCAGTTGCTTGAACTTTCACTGGGTTTCTCACACAATTTGTTAATGGAACTCCCAAAGGAAGTTTTAGTGCAAACAACTGCCGAGAAAGGAAAGAATCCGACCATCATCCTGAAGTCTCATGACAAACAGCTTATTGGCCAGGTTGCAGCAAAGATCCGTTCTTTCCGCAAGCCGGAACCATATAAAGGCAAGGGTATCCGCTTCCAGGGAGAACTGATTAAGAAGAAAGCAGGAAAATCTGCAGCGGGAGCATAAAATTCATCATAAGATAAAATTCATAACAGAATGGTTACCAAGAATAAACAAGATTTTCGCAGGCTCAGGATAAAGCACAGGATACGTAAAGTCGTAAACGGGACTCCTGACAGGCCTCGCATGTCGGTATTCAGAAGCAGCAAATCAATCTACGTTCAGTTGATCGATGACCTGGCAAAGAAAACCATTGTTACTGCATCTTCTGCCGAAAAGGCAATGAAGGATGCCAGTGGCACCAAAACGGAGATCGCAAAGCTGGTTGGTAAACTGATTGCCGAGAAAGCGATCCAGGTTGGTATTTCCCAGGTTGTTTTTGACAGAAGCGGTTTTTTGTATCATGGCAGGGTTAAAGCTTTGGCTGAAGCAGCCAGAGAAGGTGGCCTTAAATTTTAATATGGGATGACAAACGTTAACGTAAAAAGAGTAAAATCAAGCGAGATTGAGTTCAAGGACCGCCTCGTCAGCATCCAAAGGGTGACAAAAGTGACCAAAGGAGGGCGTACCTTCAGTTTCTCTGCCATCGTCGTGGTGGGTAATGAAAATGGCGTCGTCGGTTACGGTCTTGGAAAAGCCAAGGAAGTTACCGCCGCTATTGCAAAAGGCATAGATGACGCAAAAAAGAACCTGATCAAGGTTCCCATCCTTAGAGGCACTATTCCCCATGACCAGCTTGGTAAATACAGCGGTGCACTTGTTTATCTTAAGCCTGCAGCCCCTGGTACCGGCGTAATCGCCGGCGGTGCAATGCGTGCCGTCCTTGAAAGCGTGGGAGTGAAAGATGTGCTGGCCAAATCAAAGGGCTCTTCCAATCCTCACAGCGTTGTGAAAGCTACCATTAATGCCCTGATCAAGATGCGCGATCCCTATACGATCGCCCAACTGCGCGGAATTGAAATGGAGAAAGTGTTTAACGGATAATTAATTGCAAAGCTTCCTAGGAATGAAAAAGATAAAAATCACGCAGGTTCGCAGCGGTATTGGACATCCGGAGCGCCAGAAAAGGACTCTGGAAGCATTAGGACTTAAGCGTATCCGCCATACGGTGGAACATGATGCGACTCCGCAGATCATGGGTATGATTGAAAAAGTGCGGCATCTGGTAAAGTTTGAAGAAGTTTAATCTCTGATAAGTATAACAAAATGGATTTAAGTAATCTTAAACCGGCAAAAGGTTCCGTAAAAAAAGAAAAACGCATCGGAAGAGGCACGGGCTCAGGTCATGGCGGTACATCAACACGCGGACATAAGGGAGCCAAGTCGCGTTCCGGATACTCGAAGAAACTGGGCTATGAAGGTGGCCAGATGCCCCTTGTCCGCCGTGTTCCAAAGTTCGGGTTCAAGAATTTCACACGTGTCGAATATAAAGGGATCAACCTTGATACTATTCAGCAATTGACGGAAAAGAAAAATCTTCAGGTCATTACACCTGAGGTCCTGTTTGAAGCCGGTATCATTGCCAAAAAAGACAAAGTGAAGATCCTGGGCCGCGGGGAATTGAAAACCAAGCTCGATATTACAGCTCATGGGTTCTCTGCATCAGCCAGAAAGACCATTGAAGAATTAGGCGGAATAGCTAACACCCTTTAAACTTGTTTGAATGAAAAAACTGATTCAAACCATCAGGAACATCTGGAAAATTGATGATCTCAGGAAAAGGATCATTTATACTGTAGGGATCCTTCTGATATACCGTTTCGGAGCTTATGTCGTTCTTCCTGGTGTTGACCCCGGTATGTTGCATAACCTTCAGAACCAGTCCAAGCAGGGCTTACTCGGCCTGCTGAATATGTTCTCGGGAGGTGCTTTTGCAAATGCCTCGGTCTTTGCTCTCGGTATCATGCCCTATATCTCGGCCTCCATCGTGATGCAGTTGCTCGGAATGGCCATTCCTTACTTCCAGAAACTTCAGAAAGAAGGCGAAAGCGGCCGGAAGAAGATTAACCAGATCACCAGGTACCTTACTGTGCTTATACTGGTTTTGCAATCGCCTGCGTATATTGCCAACCTCGTTTCCCAGCTTCCTGCTGAAGCTGTTTACCCTTTCAACCCAAACGTGGCGCATCATTCCGTCTTCTCTTTCTTCGGAATCATGTCGATTTTCATACTCACGGCGGGATCCATGTTCATCATGTGGCTTGGCGAACGAATTACCGACAAAGGAATTGGCAACGGTATCTCACTTATCATCATGATAGGGATCATTGCCCGCCTGCCTTTTGCACTGATCTCAGAACTGGTATCCAGGATGGAACAGAAAGGTGGCGGACTGGTTTTCTTTACCGTCGAACTGGCCTTCCTGGTCCTTGTCATCCTTGTTACCATTCTCCTGGTTCAGGGAACGCGAAAAATCCCTGTACAATACGCGAAACGTATCGTAGGGAACAAACAATACGGGGGAGTCAGACAGTATATTCCGCTTAAAGTGAATGCGGCAGGCGTTATGCCGATCATTTTTGCCCAGGCCATCATGTTCCTGCCACTGACCATTGCCGGTTTTGCTAGCAGCGAAACGCTTACCGGATTTGCCAGGGTGTTTACCGATTATAACAGCTTTTATTATAATTTCACATTCTTCATCCTGATTATCTTCTTTACATATTTCTACACTGCTATCACGATCAACCCGAACCAGATGGCCGAGGATATGAAGAAGAACGGAGGGTTTATCCCGGGGGTCAAGCCAGGGAAGAAGACTGCGGAATTCATCGATACCGTCATGTCGAGGATTACCCTTCCGGGGTCAATTTTCCTTGGATTTGTGGCAATCATGCCTGCATTCGTAAGGATGGTCGGGGTAACAAGCCAGTTCGCCCAATTCTACGGCGGTACTTCGCTCCTGATCCTCGTAGGCGTTGTTCTTGACACATTGCAACAGATAGAAAGCCATCTCCTGATGCGTCATTATGATGGTCTTACAAAATCAGGCCGCATCAAGGGAAGGTCTTCATATAATGTTTCAAGCTGAGTTGAATAAAACAGGAACTGAATGGTCATAAAGACTGCGGAAGAGATCGAACTACTGAGAGAGAACGCATTAATTGTAAGCAAAACGCTTGCCGCAGTTGCATCGTACATTAAACCGGGTGTCCAGACCATCACACTCGATAAAATAGCCGAAGAGTTTATTCGGTCAGAAGGAGCGGTACCCGGTTTTAAGGGTTACCGGGGGTTTCCGGCAACCCTGTGCGTCTCCGTCAATGAAGAAGTTGTGCACGGGATACCGGGAGAGAGAGTTCTTTTAAATGGTGATATTGTTTCAATCGATTGCGGCTGCAGGAAACATGGTTATTATGGTGATTCAGCCTATACCTTCGCTGTTGGTGAAGTAAAACCCGATGTGATCCGTCTGTTGGACCGGACAAAGGAATCCCTTTTCAAGGGAGTGGAAGCAGCAGTAGCAGGCAAACGGGTTGGAGATATCGGGTCAGCCGTACAGGATTTTGTTGAAGGTTTCGGCTATTCGGTAGTCAGGGAGTTGGTAGGCCATGGGATTGGCAAATCACTCCACGAAAAGCCCGACATCCCGAATTACGGGAAGCGGGGTTCCGGGCCAAAACTCCCGGAAGGATTGACACTCTGTATAGAACCTATGATCAATCTGGGCATGAAAAATGTAATACAGGCAAAGGATGGCTGGACCATTTATACCGCCGACAGGATGCCTTCAGCCCATTTTGAACTTACGGTAGTGGTAAGGAAAGAGAAAGCGGAAGTGCTTTCAACTTTCAGGTATATAGAAGAAGTTCAATGACAACAATTTAATACTATGTCAAAACAATCGTCAATCCAGCAGGACGGAACTGTCGTAGAATCCCTCGGCAATGCAATGTTCAGAGTGGAACTCGAGAATGGACATGTAATAACTGCACATATCTCGGGTAAAATGAGGATGCATTATATAAAAATTCTCCCGGGCGATAAAGTCCGGATTGAAATGTCACCATATGATTTGACAAAAGGGAGAATTACATTCCGGTATCAATAGTAATAAAGACAAAATAAAATGAAAGTCAGAGCATCGATTAAAAAAAGATCGGCCGATTGCAAGATTGTCCGCAGAAAAGGGAAGTTGTTCGTGATCAACAAGAAGAACCCTAAATTCAAGCAAAGACAAGGTTAATAATCATAAAATTCAGAATATATGGCCAGAATTGCAGGTATTGATTTACCTAAACAAAAAAGGGGAGAGATTGGTCTAACCTATATATATGGCATTGGCAGAAGTACAGCCCAGAAGATCCTGACTGAAGCAGGTGTCGACTGGAACAAGAAAGTACAGGACTGGACCGATGAAGAACAGAATAAAATCCGCGCCCTGATCAACGAAAAATACAAGATCGAAGGCGCTCTGCGTTCAGAAGTCCAGATGAATATCAAGAGGTTGATGGACATCGGAAGCTACCGAGGGATCCGGCACCGTATCGGGCTGCCCACACGCGGACAAAGCACCAAGAACAATGCCCGGACCCGTAAAGGCAGAAAAAAGACCGTCGCCAATAAAAAGAAGGCCACCAAGGGTTAAACAGGTAGCAAAGCGGCGGGAAGCAAAATAGCGAAAGAGCGTTCGGCGCAGCCGATATGAGCACACAAAAGAATTAACAATGGGTGCGAATAAATAATGAAGTAAAATAGAATATGGCAAAAACTGAAAAAAGTTCAAAGAAAAGGGTTGTAAAGGTAGACGCAATAGGCAGAGCCTATGTTAATGCCTCGTTCAACAACCTGATTATTTCCCTGACCAATAATGCAGGACAGGTGATCTCATGGTCATCGGCCGGCAAGATGGGATTTAAAGGGTCAAAGAAAAATACTCCGTACGCAGCACAAATGGCTGCACAGGATGCTGCAAAAACAGCTTATGACCTTGGCTTACGTAAAGTAAAAGTGTTTATCAAGGGGCCGGGAGCAGGCCGCGAATCTGCTATGCGAACCATTCACAGCGCAGGGATAGAGGTGACCGAGATCATGGATATCACCCCGCTTCCTCATAACGGATGCCGCCCTCCGAAACGCAGGCGTGTATAATCTGAAATATTCATAAATAATATTCAACACCATGGCAAGATATATTGGGCCGAAATCAAGAATTGCAAGAAAATTCAGGGATCCCATCTACGGTCCTGATAAGAGCTACGAAAAGAAGAATTACCCACCGGGTATGCACGGCCAGACAAAAAGACGTGCGAAGGCTTCGGAATATGGCACCCAGCTGATGGAAAAACAGAAAGCTAAGTATACCTATGGCATTCTGGAAAGGCAGTTCAGGAACATCTTTAATAAAGCTTCCCACAAGGGAGGTATTACGGGTGAAGTGCTTCTGCAGCTCATCGAAGCCCGCCTGGATAATACAGCCTTCCGCCTCGGGATTTCCCCTACCAGGGATGGTGCACGGCAGCTCATCACTCACCGCCACATCATGGTCAATGGTAAAGTGGTAAATATCCCTTCATTTGAATTACGCCCGGGTGATATCATTTCCATCCGGGAACGGTCCAAATCACTTGAAGTGATCACCGACTCACTGACCGGCAGGGGGAGCCAGTATCCCTGGCTCGAATGGGACCAGAATCTCTTGTCGGGAAAATTCATGAGCTATCCTGAACGTTCCCAGATACCTGAAAACATCAGAGAACAACTTATCGTCGAATTGTATTCGAAATAACGGGAATTCATTTTGATATAAACCCTTTAAACATCGTATTATGGCTATTTTACCGTTCCAGAAACCTGATAAGGTTATCATGCTCGAATCGGATGAACGCCGCGGAGTATTTGAATTCCGCCCGCTTGAGCCTGGTTTTGGTATTACCATCGGAAATGCGCTGAGAAGAATACTTCTCTCTTCGCTCGAAGGATTTGCAATAACTTCCATCAAGATCGAAGGCGTAGAACAGGAATTCTCCACGATCAAAGGTGTGATCGAAGATGTCACTGAATTAATCCTGAACCTGAAACAGATTCGTTTTAAACGTTTGATTGAAACCGAGAATTCTGAAAAGGTTACAGTGATCATTGCACAGCAAAAAGAGTTCAAAGCCGGTGATATTAATAAATTTTTGTCAGTCTTTCAGGTGCTTAACCCCGAAGTCGTGATTTGCCACATGGAACCTTCTGTCAAACTTACGATTGAACTTTCCATTGATAAAGGCAGGGGCTACGTCCCCGCGGATGAAAATAAAACGCTGAATTCCTCCCTTGGCAGGATCGCGATCGATTCCATCCACACACCGATAAAGAATGTCACTTACAATATCGAGAATTACCGTGTGGAACAAAAGACCGACTACGAAAAACTGGTCATGGAAATCGTTACCGACGGCTCTCTGCCGCCTAAACACGCTCTGAAGGAATCGGCCAGGATACTGATCCATCACTTCATGCTCTTTTCCGACGAAAAGATCACACTGGACTCTGCAGAAAAACCGGTAACAGAAGAATTCGATGAAACATCCCTGCATATCAGGCAGCTTCTGAAGACAAAATTAGTGGATATGGATCTTTCGGTCAGAGCCCTGAATTGCCTAAAGGCTGCTGATGTTGAAACCCTGGGTGACCTGGTAGCCTTTAACAAGAATGACCTTCTGAAGTTCCGCAACTTTGGAAAGAAATCACTGACTGAACTCGAAGAACTGGTCAAATCAAAAGGCCTCGAGTTTGGAATGAATACTTCAAAATATAAATTAGATAAGGATTAAAAGCGATGAGACATCAAAAGACAATCAATCATTTAGGCAGGACAAGCTCGCACCGTAAAGCCATGCTCTCAAACATGGCCTCTTCCCTTATCCTGCATAAACGTATCAATACAACTCTTGCAAAAGCTAAAGCGCTGAGATCCTTTGTTGAACCGCTTATAACAAAGGCAAAAGAAGATTCCACACATTCGCGCCGCATTGCATTCAGTTACCTTCAGAACAAGGAAGCTGTTACTGAATTATTCCGTGAAATCTCCAAGAAGATCATGGAAAGACCGGGCGGATATACCCGAATCCTTAAAACAGGCAGGCGTGCCGGCGATAATGCCGACATGTGCCTGATCGAACTCGTCGATTATAATGAAGGTTTGCTTGTCAAGAAAGGTGAAACCAAGGCAAAAACAACTCGCCGCGGACGGAAAGTCAGCAAGGCAAAGGAAACGGAAGATGAAGCACCAAAGGCTGTGAAGGAGGAAAAAGAGGAAAAGAAAGCAAAAAAAGCCTCAAAAAAGCAGGAAGAACCAACAGCATCGGCTGCAGAATCCAAACCTGAAGAACCGCTGGAAACAACTGAAAGTTAATCTGAAAAAATACTGGACAAAAGTTCCGGACCTGAAGGATAATGTGGTTATTTACATTATCCTTTTTTTTATAAACCATTAAAACGATTACAATGAGTGCAATAGTTTCAGTTCGGGCCAGGCAGATCCTTGACTCACGAGGGAATCCAACTGTTGAAGTTGATGTGATCACCGATAATGGTATCCTTGGGCGAGCCGCCGTTCCTTCCGGGGCTTCAACCGGTATCCATGAAGCAGTGGAATTACGCGATAACGATAAAAAATTATACATGGGCAAAGGCGTTCTGAAGGCCGTTCAAAACGTCAATAAAATCATTGCCGAAGAGGTTAACGGTATGTTTATCACCGACCAGATCGAGATCGATAATCGAATGATCGAGCTTGACGGGACGCCAAACAAGTCAAAACTGGGAGCAAATGCCATCCTGGGTGTATCCCTTGCGGTTGCCAACGCTGCGGCCCAGGTATGCGGACAGGAGTTATACAGGTATATCGGCGGTGTTGCCGCCAACACTCTTCCAATCCCGATGATGAATATTATCAATGGCGGATCTCATGCCGATAATTCGATCGATTTCCAGGAATTCATGATCATGCCGGTTGGTGCAAGCTCATTTGCGGAAGCAATCCGAATGGGCTCAGAAGTTTTTCATAACCTGAAATCGGTTCTGAAAAAGGGTAAATATTCCACAAATGTTGGTGATGAAGGCGGATTCGCTCCGAACCTTAAGTCAAATGAAGAGGCCCTGAAAGTGATCCTTAAAGCGATTGAAGCTGCAGGTTATGAACCAGGTAAGGATATATACATCGCTCTTGATCCGGCATCCTCCGAATATTATATCACGGAAGAGAATGTATATCATCTGAAAAAATCAACGGGGGAAAAGCTGAGCCCGGCCGAAATGGTATCCTTCTGGAAGGATTGGGTAAAGCGATATCCCATCATTTCCCTGGAAGATGGCATGGCCGAAGATGACTGGAACGGATGGAAACTGCTGACCAGAGAGCTGGGATCAAAGATCCAACTGGTCGGTGATGATATTTTTGTAACAAATGTGGACCGCTTGTCGGAGGGCATCAGGAAAGGTGTTGCAAACTCCATACTCGTGAAAGTGAACCAGGTCGGGACCCTGACGGAAACCATAAATGCTGTGAACCTGGCATACAGGAACAGTTATACGGCTATTATCAGCCACAGGTCTGGCGAAACTGAAGACGTCACCATAGCCGATCTTGCTGTGGCATTGAACACGGGGCTTATAAAGACGGGTTCCGCCTGCCGTACCGATCGTATAGCGAAATACAATCAGCTTATACGGATCGAAGAGCAGCTAGGCAACACTTCACGTTACCCGGGAAGGGATTTTAAATATGTGAGGTGATTTTTGTTGACAACAATTTGTAAGTCGGCTTTTCTCCTTCTATATTTTCTTGACAGTCTGATATATATTTGAAGTGATTATTTCAGGCCATGAAATATTTTCCGGTTTTTTCAACCTTTGTACTGATATTCTCTCTGCTTCATGTATTAGCATACTCCCAATCATCTGATAGCCAGGGCAAGAAAGCTTCTATTGCAGGTACCTGGGAAGCTGGTGTGCTGGTTGGTCCTGATTTTTACTTTGGCGATCTGAACCCCGGCTTTTATACAAGCAGGAACGTGAGCGTTGCAGGCGGGTTATTTATTATGAGGCAATTTACAAATGTCACCGGGCTGAAAGCCCAAATTGCGTTCGGGGGGCTCAGGGGCAGCAGGGATTTTAATGATGAGCAGGGGGCCCGGACATATTCGTTCACAGGCTCGGACTTCGATTTTACGGCCAACGTGGTATTTAACCTTTCAAATCTGTTTTCTCCTTACGATTCAGGACGGCATCTTTTTATCTATGCCAGCTTGGGGCTGGGATTAACTGCCTGGAAATCAAATCTCAATGAAACAGTAAACGGGGAAGTGTTCATCCCCGACCAAAACGGAGGCATGCAGGTTTCGCTGGTTGTTCCATTAGGTTTAGGACTTCAGTATTCGTTTACGGAAAAAATCAGGGCTGGCATTGAATACAGCATCCGGCCGGTTGCTTCCGACATGCTGGACCAGAAAGCAGGTGGATTAAAGTATGATGCAGTCAACATGCTGTCTTTGACAGCTTCTTTCAGGTTTGGAAAAAGTAAGAAGGCGCTTAAAGTTGAAGAATATCCTTATGCGTCCCCCGTAACATACCAGCCGGCTCCGTATGATGCCCTTCCTGCCGATACTTTGACTCCTGCATTAATTGCTGCACCTCCGAACATTAATGATGTATACATATACGCAGTACAGGTCTGTGCATATGCCAAGCATCAATACTCTGCAATCTGGGTTAAAAAGCATTATCACCTGGATTATTCTGTCAGGAGGGAAAAAGAAGCCGGCCTTGAACGATTTATTATAGGTCATTATAAATACCTGAAAGATGCAAAAGCCCTGTGCGAAAAGCTAAGAAAAAAGGGAATCAGGGATGCGTGGGTGATCGCCTATAAGGATGGGAAACGACACCATGTTGTTGCCATCTGACCCTTATTTACACACTTGATTGATGAAGTTCAGGGATTCAACGGTATTCATTCCGGCGTTTACTGATTTCTGGAAGTCGCTGCAGGCCAAGGTATAATTTCCCAGGAAATAATTTGCCAGTCCACGGTTATAGTACACCGTTTTCAGGATGGCCGCATCTCCCTGGTTATTTGCATTGTACGCCAGGGCCATATCCAGGTCAATAACAGACCCGGAATAATCAGAGATTTTCAATTTGCTGCTTCCCCTGTAATAATAGATCATAAACCCATTGCCCTGGGGGCGCAATTCGATGGCCCTGTTAAAGTACCTGAGGGCATCGGTAAAACTACCATGTTCGTATTTCCAGACCCCTTCCCAATAAACCTTATAATAATCGGTCATGGTTTCGGGATTTACGGCATCGGGAGATGAGTTCAACACGGTGGTGCTTACTGCAACCGAAGGGCCTGTATAATGATAGTTCTTACAATGTTCTTTAATCGCCTGGTCCATGACGACATCCTTAAAGCCAAATTGTACGGCAGTGTTCCAGTCGGCGCAGGCGCCGTCCCGGTCCTTGTTGTTGAACCTCGCGACTCCACGGTTATAAATAACGGTGAGCCAGGCCGAAAGATAGTTCGGCTCAGCAGGTTTGAGTGAAATGGCTTTGTCGAAATCCATCATTGCAGTGGCATTATCGCCAAGTTTTTGACGTGCATTGGCCCGGTATGCATAAGTGAGGAAAAAACCTGAATAAGGAGGGGATTTTGCCGCTTCGGTAAGATCGGAGATTGCCTGTAAGTAATTTCCTGAAGAATAATTGGATAAGCCTCGTTTATAATATTCCTCCGCATTTTTAGGAACCCCTGCAAAAGATTGTATTACAGCACCTCCGTTATAATTTATAAGTGTTCTGAGATCATTGAAATCTGCTTCGTAATAAGAGCTTTTAAACAGCTTGTCGCGGTTCCTGATTTCCAGGTAAGGGATGTAGAATTTTTCCTTGTTCATCACCTGGATCAGCCTGAACCTGGCTGTGGCCTGACCCCCGGATTGGACAGGTAAAAAAGCGAACAGCAGGTTATGCGAAGAAATTGTTTTGAGTGTCAGTGTCTGGTGTATGTTATAAGCAATAGTGGAATTCAGGTATTTCTCGTCGAAGTCGATGAGTGTGCCCGAGCAGAGAACTTCAAGGTTTTGAATACAGGGTTTATTGAATTCCATTTTTTCAGGAATTATGCCCTGAAACTTGCTTTGCTTAAATACAAAATACGTGATTCCGGTTTGTTTATGCCAGGTTTCCATGAGAATGGGGAACTCATACCATCCGGTTTTGAAACGTATGATAAAAATGACGTAGGAATCATTATTGATCATAACATCCCTGACTTCCAGGTAGGTGAAGTTTTCTTTTCCCAGTTTATATGAAGGTTTGGGCAATTTGTTTAATTCCGGGTCCTTCCACGGTATGAGATTCTGCCTTGAAATCCATTCCCCGTTATCTTGCAGTGCCCACCCGGTTGCAAAATCAAGAACCGCCCTGGTCTCGCTGATCATGGGGAGGTCATTCATTGTCCGGCTCAGATTGTTGTCGGGTTGGGCCTGGGTGCCTTGTGTGACCGGATATTGAGCCATTGTGGCCCTGGCCAGGGTGCAACCTATCAGGAGAAAGAGGAATTTTTTCATCCGAACTGGTTTTATCCTTCGAAGCTTGTTAAGACATTTACCAGCAATGCAGTGACATGCCTGACATTTTCTTCAAAAACCTGAAGAACTTCTGCCCAGGTAACCGGTTTTTCTTCATGTTTCCAGGAGTCGTAATCGGTCGAAAGAGCAATAGCCGCGTATTGTATCTCTGCCTCATTGGCAAGGGCTGCTTCGGGTGCGATGCTCATATTTACAATGTCGGCCCCTATAATCCTGAACATTTTTGATTCCGCCCTTGTCGAAAATCTTGGACCTTCAATGGTAATTATTGTTCCTGAAGCATGATAGGATAATCCCAGAATACCGGCACTTTTGATAAGTTTCAGCCTGAGGCGTTCCGAAAACGGGTCCGGCATGGACGCATGACCTATAATTCCTTCAACAAACCTGTCATGAAATGTGTTGATCCTCTGCTTCGTGAAATCAATAAACTGGTCTGGGAAAACGATGTCACCCCTTTTGATTTCTTCACGAAGGCTTCCGCAGGCCGTGGTCGCGAAGATATATGAACAACCCAGCTCCTTTAAAGCATGAATATTTGCGCGGTTGTTCACATGTGAGGGAGTTATGGAATGATCCCTGGCATGCCTTGACAAGATAAATACCTCGTTTTCTTCAATCCTGCCTGTATAAATGGATGAACTGGGCGCCCCGAAAGGAGTATCTGCATTAATCTCCCTTGTTTCGGCAAGTATATTCAGCTTCTCAAGCCCGGAACCCCCGATCAGCCCTATTTTAGACATAAGTTAAAATTTAAGCGAATATAATGGAAAATGAGGCCTGAACCAATCGCAGAAATTTTTATTAGTAACAAATGCCAGGGAGTTTTCAACAGCTTAAATGAATTATATATAACTCAATACATATGACGGCTTTCACTTAGAATTGAAAACCTTATCTTTGCCGCTTAATTCTGGAAACGAAGCCGATGATTTATACCGGGGAACATCTCATATACGGCATCGCGGGAAGAACGATGATCTGGCTAAGTTTCTTATCTTCATTGATCTCCGCAATCCTTTTCCTGGCCATGATTTTATTAAAGCATGAAAACCGGAAAGGGATGATGGCCGCTGCAAGGGCCTTTTATATTCTTCATGTTGCTTCGCTTGTCGGGGTCATTATCGTACTTTATATTCTGATCTTTCATCATTTTTTCGAATACACTTATGTTTGGCAATATTCCTCCCGTGAGCTGCCTGTTAAATACATCATTTCCTGTTTCTGGGCGGGGCAGGAAGGCAGTTTCCTGGTATGGGCCGTTTGCCAGGCTGTGATAGGGCTTTTTCTGATCCGGAGGACGAAAGGCTGGGAAGCCCCTGTGATGACGGTAGTATCATTATCGCAGGTCTTTGTTACCTCCATGTTGCTAGGGATCAGTATCTTGGGATTCAAAGTAGGAAGTAACCCATTTGTTTTACTAAGGCAAACCTACGCCGGGCAACCGGGAACGATCTTTGGCCACCCTGACTATCTCCAGTTCATCACTGACGGGAACGGGTTAAACCCGCTGCTGGAAAATATCTGGATGACGATTCACCCGCCCATCCTTTTCGTCGGTTATGCCCTGGCCCTGGTACCTTTTTCTTACGCTTTGGCAGCTTTGATAAAAAAAGAATTTACCTCATGGCTAAAACCTGCCATGCCATGGATTTTATTGTCTCTGACCTTTCTTGGGGCTGGAATCCTGTTAGGCGGGGCATGGGCTTATGTTTCACTCACTTTCGGAGGTTTCTGGTCATGGGATCCCGTTGAAAATTCTTCCCTGGTGCCTTGGCTTACCCTGATTGCCGCCCTTCACTTCGTGATCATTGGACGACGGCAGCATTTTGCCCTTCTTTCCGCATTTTTATTCACTCTTCTTTCATACATCCTTGTTTTATATGCCACCTTCCTTACCCGGAGTGGTGTGTTATCCGAAACTTCGGCTCACTCTTTCGGTGATAACGGGCTCACAGCCCAGCTCCTCGTTTACCTTGTGTTTTTCATAATCCTGGCGGTTTTTTTTATCATGCTGAATGCAGGTAAAATTTTGGATAAACTAAAGGATGAGCTGTTGTCACGGGAATTCTGGATGTTCATTGGTTCCCTGATAATCGCCCTTGCCGCTTTTCAGGTCATTTTTACAACTTCGATCCCTGTCCTTAACAAAGTGTTCGGAACACATGTCGCTCCACCAGCAGATAACGTGGGTTTTTATAACCGGTGGCAGCTTCCTTACGCTTTGCTTGTCGCCGGATTTATCGGTTTTAGCCAATTCCTGGACTATTCTATCAATTCCGCGAAAATGGTCATCCGAAAACTCCTGCCTCCTTTCGTTCTGGCAATTCTTTCCGGCCTTCCCTTTGTGATTTCAGGAGTGATCACGAACTTCAATTTTATCCTGTTCCTTTTCTTTATTCTTTTCGCCTTGTTTGCCTCCCTGGTAAACCTGTTATTCAGGACATCGAAACCAAGGAACATCGGGGGGGTGCTGTCACACCTGGGATTTATTTTATTCCTGCTTGGAACGCTGGTTACTTTTTCAAATTCCAGGATAATTTCCACAAACACATCCCGCTATGACTTCGGCAATGAAAAGAGCAATGCCGAGAACCTTATGCTCATGAAAGGAGATACATTATACATGGCGGGCTTTTACGTAACCTATGTTGATAAACTTAGGAAAGGGAATACGACCGAATACAGGATCGATTTTCTGAAAATGAAAAGAGAGGGCATGAAACATGAATTCAGCTTATATCCGTCGGTAAATGTTCATCCCAGCATGGGTGCAGTTTACAATCCCTCCACAAGACATTTTCCTTTAATGGATTATTACACATATGTTTCCCAGGTAGGAGAGGACCCTGACTATATTGTGATTAAAGCCATCATGAACCCTTATATCAATATTTTATGGGCTGGAGCCATATTGATGATTTCCGGACTGGCATATTCCACTTTCAGGAGGATCAGGCTCGGGAGGCCTGATCGCCTGCATGCTCACTGATCCCTGGCCTTGTCCTCCAGCATTGGAACAAACCGGAATAATCCATGTTCATTTTTCCTGATCTCGGTTTCAGATATTTTATAAATGCTGATCATAACCTGGACATCCTCACCCACAGGAATTACTAGTGTCCCTCCCGGTTTAAGCTGCTGTATCAGGGGATCAGGAATTAAAGGTGCGGCAGCAGTTACAAGTATCTTATCGAAGGGACTGAACGAAGGCAGGCCCTTATATCCATCACCATAGAATAGTTTGATGTTCGGATAACCGATCGCAGGAAGTAATTTCCTGGTTTTATCAAACAGGGTTCTCTGGCGTTCAATGCTGAATACTTTTGCACCCAATTCGGACAGTATGCAAGCCTGGTATCCGCTGCCCGTGCCAATTTCAAGGATCCTATCGCCTTTGCTTACCTTGAGGAGGGAGGATTGAAATGCAACGGTGTAGGGCTGGGATATAGTTTGCCCGGCTCCGATTGGAAAGGGATTGTCTTCATAGGCATATTCAAGGAAAGAAGAGTCAAAAAAAAGATGTCTTGGAACTTTCTCCAGTGCGGTAAGGACAGCAGTATCTGAAATTCCTTTTTTCTGGATGGAGGCTACCAATTGTCGCCTGAGTCCCTGGTGCCTGTATGTATCGTCTTGTCCGGAATGTTTCATTATTGAATGCCTATGAATTTTTTCACGAAAATAACAATTTCAAAATCTTTAAAAGACTACATTTGCAAAAAAAACCGTATATGCTGAAAATCGGAGTATTAGGGGCAGGCCATCTCGGTAAGATTCATCTGAAATGCCTGAAGGAAATTCCTGATTATGATCTTTGCGGTTTCTATGATCCGGATACATTGATTGCGGAAAAAGTTGAAAAGGAGTTCAATATCAGGAAGCATTCCTCGGTAGATGAGCTTGTTGATAGTGTGGATGTGGTTGACATTGTGACGCCTACGATTTCACATTTCGAATGTGCCATGAAGGCTTTGGTCAAGAGCAGGCACGTATTTATTGAAAAACCTGTGGTCACTACACTTGACCAGGCCAATGAGCTGATCAGGATTGCAGGTGAAACCAGGGTAAAGGTTCAGGTGGGTCATGTAGAACGATTCAATCCTGCCTTTCTTGCAGCGGAACCATTCTTTACAAGCCCGATGTTCATTGAAAGCCACCGTTTGTCACAGTTTAACCCAAGAGGAACCGACGTCCCGGTTATCCTTGACTTAATGATCCATGATATTGATATTATCCTGTCGGTGGTAAAAAGCGGAATCCGCAACATAAGCGCTTCAGGGGTGGCAGTTGTAAGTGACACTCCTGATATTGCCAATGCCCGTATCGAGTTTGAGAATGGTTGTGTGGCAAATCTGACGGCAAGCCGGATCTCTGTGAAAAATATGCGTAAATCAAGGTTTTTCCAGAGAGATGCTTACATTTCAATTGATTTTTTAAAGAAAGAGTTGGAAGTAATCAGGATCGAGGATTCCGGAAAGGGAACTTCAGGTTTCGGAATGCCACTCGACCTCGGACCGGGAAAAGGCATGAAACAGATCTCATTTGTCAAGCCTGAAGTAAGGGCAAATAACGCGATTAAAACCGAACTTGAGAGCTTTTATTCAGCCATTACAAACAACACCGTCCCTCCCGTCACCATTGAAGATGGTTATCGCGCGCTGGAGGTTGCCTACATGATCATCAAAGATATAAACCTCTCTTTTCAAAAGCTGGGATAAAATGCATCCAGGAAGGTTGATTACTTTTATTTTTTGCTGACAATATTCATGTATAAAAGGCGTTCTGAAAACAGGAATAATTTGCTGCCCATGCCGGATGTTAGGTTTCTCCGTAACTGTTGTTTCATTCTTCCGCTTATACTTCTTCTTGCCTCCTGTGAAAAGTTCAAGGGTGATCAGGAGGTTCCTGCATACCTGAGCATCGATTCTATTTATGTCTATACGGATTATGGTTTACAGGGTTCACCATCACATAATATTACGGATGCCTGGGTTTTCATTGACGGACAGTTCATCGGGGCATTTCAGATGCCGGCAAAATTCCCTGTTCTGGTGTCGGGGCTACATAAGGTTGAGGTAATGCCGGGGATCAAGAAAAACGGGATAGCGGCCACACGGTGGATTTATGAATATTATACCCCGATCATTTATAATCTTAAGTTCGGGATTGACAGCCTGACTAAAATGAAGACCCTGAAGACAACTTATTCATCGGAGACAAATTTCCTGTGGAAAGAAGATTTCGAAGGATCCTCGATCAAGCTCGATACAACTAACCGCAGCCTGGTTCCGGTCCAACTGACCCCTGCAGGTTCGAGCCTGACCATTGAAGGCCTTCATTCGGCAATGCTGGTCATTGACTCAGCGCATAATTTTTTTGAGGCTCAGTCGCACGATGAGTTTCCCATTTCATTTTCGCCCACCTACCTTGAGATGAATTTCAGTACAAATAATGCTTTTACGGTTGGTGTATTCCTTTATGGGGCAGATGCTTTTTACGAGGTACCGATCATGACAATGAATGTCACGAACAATCTGAAGAAAAAGGTTTATATCGATCTTTCCCCTGCCATTACAGGGTATTCCAATGTCGACCATTACAGGGTTTACTTCGGAACCTTTAAAGACGATGCGGTCAAACAGGGGGTAATCATTCTGGATAATCTTAAAGTGGTCACATCAAAATAAATCAGGAATGAGTAAACGCTCCCAGGTAATAAAATATGTAATGGCTGATTTGCTGGCTGCAATTTTAGCCTGGGCTTTGTTTTTTCTCTACAGGAAATACATGGTGGAAGATTCCCTTTCATCACATTTCCGGGATGCAATAAGAGATCCAAAGTTATATATCAGCTTGCCGGTCATCGGTGCCCTCTGGCTTGCCTTTTACGCACTCATTGGCACGTACAGGCAAATATACAGGAAATCAAGGCTTAGGGAATTCGCCCAGACATTCCTGATCAGTTTTATTGGTGTCACCATCATTTTCTTTGCCCTGATCCTGGACGATATGATCACAACCCAGAGAACCTACCTTGAATTTTTCTTTGTATTGTTCATCCTGCATCTTTCCTTTACTGCTTCATTCAGGTTTATCCTAACATCCAGGACTGCATACCGGATCCATCACAAAATATTGGGATTCAATACAATAATCGTGGGGAGTAACGGGAACGCCCTATCGATATACAAGGAAATCGAGAACCAGGAAAAATCTTCAGGAAATAAATTTGTGGGATTTGTAAACGTGGAGGGATATACTTCTTATAAACTGGCCGAATTTCTTCCTCATCTGGGTGGGACATCCGACCTCAACAGGATTGTCAGGGAAAATCATGTTGAGGAAGTTGTAATTGCAATTGAGCATTCCGAAAACCAATCCATTGAACATATAATTACTCAGCTTGAAGATATCGATGTTGTAATAAAAATTATCCCTGCAATGCAAGACATCATTATGGGATCTGTGAAAACCACATCCATTTTCCATGCTCCTCTTATCCAGATATATCCTGACCTGATGCCCGACTGGCAGATGTCGCTTAAAAGACTTTTTGACATAGCATTCTCACTTTTCGCTCTTATTTTACTTTCCCCTGTTATGCTTGTTACAGCAATTGTGGTCAAACTGACTTCATCCGGCCCGGCTTTTTTTATGCAGGAGAGGATAGGTTTGCATGGAAAGCCGTTCATCATGTATAAGTTCAGGACAATGGTTCAGGATGCAGAAAAGAACGGCCCTCAGCTATCTTCCAGGAATGACCCGAGGATTACCAGAGTTGGAAAAGTCCTGCGGCAGTTCCGTATCGATGAAATCCCGCAGTTTTTCACGGTTTTGAAAGGAGACATGAGCATTGTAGGACCCAGGCCGGAACGCCAGTATTACATCAACCTGGTGACGCAAAAAGCTCCTCATTATAAACTCTTGCATAAAGTAAAGCCGGGTATCACGTCCTGGGGTCAGGTAAAATATGGCTATGCTGAAAACCTTGATCAGATGATTGAAAGGCTGAAGTTCGACCTTCTTTATATTGAAAATATGTCGCTTGCCATGGATTTTAAGATCCTAATCTACACTATCCTGATCATCATCCAGGGGCGTGGCAAATAATTCGGCTGACAAACTGCCCATAACATCTCCTGCTTTTCCTTGCAAGAAAATATCAGTTACAGAAGTTGTGAAATTCGAGGGTTCAGTATTGACCTCTATGATCTTGCAGCCGTTTGATTTGGCCAGGAAAGGGATCTGGTTTGCAGGCATGACTTCACCTGTAGTCCCGATAACAAGAAAGACATCGGAAATGGTTGCGGCATCATAAGCTGCAGCAACGGCTTTTTGTGGAATCGGTTCCCCGAAAAAAACAAAATCGGGTTTCAGGAGTCCACCGCATTCACGGCAGGTTGGCGGAATAAAATCCAGGCTGATATTCCTGACCGGGTAAGTTCTGTTGCACCCAAGGCATACCAGTTTCCCCGAGTTACCATGGAATTCATACACTTCGACCGAGCCTGCCATTTGATGAAGGTTGTCAATGTTCTGGGTGATGATCCTGCCCAGAAGGCCATTTTTTTCCATCTCGGCCAGTACAAGGTGTGCTGTATTAGGCCGGGCTTCATTAAAAAAACAATAAAAGACCTCCTTTATGATATGCCATGATTCAGCAGGATGGTCAATGAAATAGGCTATTTCCAGCGACCTTGGATCGTATTTATTCCAAACTCCCTGGTTGCCCCGGAACGGAGGGATACCGCTTTCAACAGATATGCCAGCCCCCGTATGTGCAGTTGTAAAACGGGATTTTCTCAGCAAGTCAGCCGCCTTTTTGATCTTATTCTCCATTCTGCTATTTAAGCCATCGATCAAGCCAGTTAAAGAAAGTCCGTTGCCATAGGATCCCGTTCTGCGGTTTAAGAACCCAATGGTTTTCATTCGGGAAAAACAGGAATTCAGCAGGGATTCCCCTGAGAACAGCTGCATCAAAGGCTTGCATGCCCTGTGTATAGGGAATCCTGAAATCCAGTCCGCCATGTATGATAAGGATAGGTGTGTCCCAGTTCCTGATAAACCGATGAGGGGAATTGTCATACGAACGCTGGGCGATTTTATTGTTTTTATCCCAGAAAGGCCCGCCGAGGTCCCAATTCACAAACCACATTTCCTCTGTTTCAAGATATTGTGATTCGAAATTGAACATACCATCGTGAGCGATAAATGCCTTGAAACGCTTATTGTGGTTTCCTGCAAGCCAGTAAACCGAGAACCCTCCATAGCTGGCTCCCACGCATCCGAGTTTGTTCTTATTTACGTATTTTTCTTTACAAAGGGCATCAATGGCGGTGAGATAATCCTTCATATTCTGTCCACCATAATCCCCGCTTATTTCCTCATTCCATTCCTTGCCGAAGCCTGGGAGTCCACGTCGGTTGGGTGCAACAATGATGTAGCCATTGGCAGCCATCATCTGGAAGTTCCACCGAAACGACCAGAACTGGCACACTGTACTCTGCGGGCCTCCCTCGCAGTAGAGGAGTGTAGGATATATTTTCGTGGAATCGAAATGAGGGGGATATATAACCCATGTATGCATCATCTTGTTGTCAGTCGTTTTAAGCCAGCGCTGTGTAATCTTTCCAAAGGCTAACTGGTCAAGGATATCTTTATTCTCAAATGTCAGTTGTGTATCTTTCCCGCTTTGAGGGTCAACAGAATATATCTCAGCCGGAGAGGACATTGACACCCTGGTAGCGATAAGCGCATTTCCGGCAGGGATCACATCGGTGTAATTGTGGATGCCCTCTGTAATCTTCCGGATCTTGCCATCGGCAAGTGTAAGCTGGTACAGCTCATCGGTTGCATGAAAATCACTGATGAAAAAAATCGATTTTCCGTCATCGCTCCATGCAAGGCTTTCTGAGTTCTGATCAAAATCTTTCGAATAATCCATCTTCATTTTGGTATTCAGATCATAAACAAACAGCCGGTTTTTATCCGATTCGTACCCGTCACGTTCCATACTCTGCCAGGCAATTTTCGTTCCGTCAGGAGAATAGGCGGGAGCAATGTCATAACCCATCATCCCTTCTGTAAGGTTGTTGGTTTTACCCGATGCCAGTTCATAAAGATAAATATCGGAATTGGTCGACAAGGCATAGGCCATTCCCTTTTTCTTGCGGCAGGTATAGGCAATGACTTTACTGTCGGGGCTCCAGGTAATCTGTTCCATCCCACCGAAAGGAGCGAGTGGACATTCATAAGGTTCCCCTTTCATGATATCGGTTCCTCCGGTTATCTTTTCTTGTTTCACATCTGTAACAAATACATGGCTGTTTGATTCAACCCATGTGTCCCAATGCCTGAACATCAGGTCATTGTATATTTTTCCACTGGCTTTAGGCAAATCCTTGTAAAGGTCCTTCATGGGATCATCGATCACAACATCAGCAGTGTACAGCAGTTTCTTTCCATCAGGTGAGAAATGGTAACCGCTAATACCTCCGGGGACGTCTGTAACCTGGACACGGTTATTTCCGTCGGAATCCATTTCCCAAAGCTGCATCGAACCGCTTTCCGGTGAAAGAAATGTGATCTTCTTTCCTTCCGGCAGCCAGTCCGCCTGATTTTCACTGAAGGGAGTATGGGTGATCTGGGTATTGTTTTTCCCATCAATATCCATCAGAAACAGCTCACGGTTTCCTTTATTCCGGGACACGTCATACCATGTCACACCATAAAGTATCTGTTTTTTATCGGGGGAAACTGCCGGTTCACTTATCCTGCCGAATGACCAAAGAACTTCAGGAGTCATGAGGTCACTTTGAAGCTTCATTACATGCTTACCAATCAGAGGAGTCTGGTCGTTTGTTTCCTGCTTACCGTGTTTGCAGGCAAAACAGAGAACAAGTACTGTAAGAAGTACCGATGGGATGATTTTTTTCATAGGATTAATGTTTTACTTTATCAAATTGAAGATGGAAGAAACGGATAGAATTTCAACTATCGGTTTACAGAAAATAAAGACTCCGGCAGCTGCTGCAAAGATAGCGGATAATAAAACTGCGGCAGCGGAAAGATCTTTAATCATCCCTGCTTTTTCATTATACTCAGGGGAGACTTGGTCGACGAGCATCTCAATGGCCGAGTTGATCAGCTCAAAGCACATGACCAAGGCCGAAACGATCAGCAACAGGCACCATTCAATAGTGGAAATGCGAAAGAAAATCCCGGCAATTACCACCAGGCTAAAGGCTGCGATATGAATCCTGAAATTATGTTGCGTCCGAAAACCAAGGAGGATGCCGTTAATTGCATAACGGAAACTCTTAAATCTTTGCTTCAGGGAGAATTTTGTTCCCGCTGATCCTTTCATTTATTAACCCGGTTTATGAATTTTAAAACAGTTTCCAGAAACTCACGTGTATCGATTGGTTTTGAAATATATCCGTTGCAACCTGAGCTAAGGCTCCTCTCCCGTTCGCCTTTCAGGGCATAAGCAGTCTGGGCAATGATCGGGACCGATTGGTTGAATTTTCTGATAGCTTCAGTTGCTTCATAGCCGTCCATCACCGGCATCCTGATATCCATTAAAATAAGATCAATATTCCCGTTTCCGGCCATAGTGATCGCGTCAATCCCGTTTTTTGCCCAAAGCACGTTTGCATTCGTTCGTTTCAGGATACGTTCAAGCAGGAAAAAATTTGATTCTTCATCTTCAACGATCAGCAGGGTTTTACCCTCAAAAACACCTGAAAATTCAGGAAACTCCCTGAAACCTGATTGGGTCGCGGCAGGAGAGGTGGCGGAAGTCGTAAGAGGCAGGCTTACAAAAAACGTTGTCCCAATTCCCGGTTCTGATTCAAGCCTGATCTCTCCGTTCAGAAGCTGGACCAGGTTCTTGCAGATTGTAAGGCCGAGGCCAGTTCCCCCGTACTTCCTTGTATTCGTATCATCGGCCTGCCTGAATCGTTCAAAGATCAAATCATGCTTTTCCCTTGCAATACCGATACCGGTATCCCTGACAAAAAACTCAATCATCGGACTGATATGAGAATCGGTTTTAAAAGTATAACCAAACTCAATAAAACCTTTCTCTGTAAATTTCAAAGCATTTTCGAGCAGGTTGGTAAGTATTTGTTTGAGGCGGTTACCATCAGTAAGGATGGTAAAATCCTTCTCAGGTGAAAATTGTTTGAGCCTTAATTCTATGCTTGATTTCAGGTTCTTTTTCCTGACCTCGTTGATGGTCAGGAAAATTGATGAAAGTAGATTATTTACAGGGCAGTCCTTGATTTCGATCCTGATCTGGCCGGCTTCTATTTTTGCAATGTCTATAATATCTTCCATAATCCGCATCAGGTCATTCCCTCTTTCTCGGATGATTTTTAAGAATTCAAGCCTTTCTTCCTCGGTAATAGTAGGATCTGATAAAAGGGTGGAGAAGCCGAGAATGGCATTCATGGGGGTCCTGATCTCATGCGACATATTGGAAAGGAAGGCAGATTTCAGCCGGTCCGATTCTTCGGCTTTTTCTTTGGCCTGGATAAGGTTCTGTTCAATTTTTTTTCTGTCGGTGATATCCCTGTAAATACCATACCCCCCCACGATCTGTCCTTTGAGCTTGATGGGTGTGACTATAATTGACACGTCAATTATGCGGCCATCTTGATGAACCCTTTGTGTTTCAAGTTCGGAGAGGCTGCCGGTCATTACTTTTTTCGTCAGGGAAGAAGCTTCCGCAAAAATTTCACTGTCAGTTATCTTTTCGTCGATATTGAAACCGATGATTTCCTCGGGTAGATAGCCGAACAGGCGTGTGAATTCCGAATTAATCTCAAGGACATAACCTTTCAGGTCGATTCGTGCAATAGCTTCCATGCTCGATTCGAATAATTCCCCAAGAAACGCTTTTTGCTGCGCCAGTATATCTTCTGCAGACCTGCGGGAGAGCATCGTGGATATCTGCCCGGCCACGATATTCATGAGTTCAAGATCCTTTTCCATAAACTGATCCGGATCAGTATAACTTTGCACGACGAGCACACCGAAAACTTCATCATTGACGATCATTGGAACTCCGAGCCAGACTTTAGCCGGAGTTCCGATGATTTCGATTTCCCCTGTTTTATTCAGCTCCCTGATGATTTCTTCCGTTGCCAGAAGTGGTTTTTTAGAACGGATGACATAGTTTGTTAGACCTTTTCCTGCCGGTATGGTTGTGAACTTATCTTCATTATCAACATGATAAGGAAGGGAAATAGAGTTGGATTCAGTGTGGTATATTGCTACATAGAAATTCCGGACATCAACAATATGACTGAGTTCACGATGAAGAACTGCATAAAGGTCATCCAGAGACGTCGAGGTGATCACGGCCTTTGAAAGTTCAAAGACAACCTGGTTGAGAATTTCCGTATACTTTGGCTCGGTGATATCGCTGATAAACCCTTCAAGGTACAGCAGTTCGCCCTTGAAATCAAACACCCCTCTTCCTTTTTCCAAAACCCATTTGATCTTATGCCCGGCCGTATTGATACGGTATTCAAGAGTGTAAGATTGTTTAACCTGCAGGCATTTCTGGACTTCTTCCCATACCATCAGTCTGTCTTCAGGCACAATAATATCGTTGAATGATAACCTTGCATTGTTTATCAGATCCTTGATCGGGTATCCGGTAAGTTCCAGGCAGCCTTCACTAAGGTATTCCATGGTCCAGTTCTCATCGGAACGGCAACGATAAACCAATCCCGGGAGGTTATCAACAAGCCGGGTGAATTCCTGCCTGCTTTGGGAGAGTTGTTCCTGGGACTCTTTTAACTTGAGATTGTCAATCAGATTATCTTCACTCACATCGATGTGGTTTTGTAACAAGTATAGGGGAGGAGGATTATTTTCACCTGTAAAAATAAGAAATTTATGATAAACAGATTGTAGTACGATGTTATTTTAAAACAGGTCTTTTTTCATTGCAAAGCCTGTCGATCTCATCGATTGTCAGCTTTTCATCACAGCAAAAGGCTTCACCGAGTTGATGCTCTGCACAGAAGTTTAATTTACGATAAGCGATCCTTTGAATATTAAGCAGATGCTTTGTGCTGATATTATCGGTTGTAAAATTTTTCCCGCCTGAACCGCAGGCCAGCACCATTGAAGGTACCAGGGAATTGTAAAGACTTCCCAGGGCCCCTTGGGAGGATGGAGTGTTCACAACGATCCTGCCGGCATTAAGTGACTGGGCAAAGTACCTGATCTTTGCGTCATCATTGGAAAAAATGCTGACGGTATGACCTAGTCCACCGAGTTCATTAACCTTTTTGCACATGGCAATACCATCCTCGAAATTTTCGACGACATAAAAAGCAAGTATTGGTGCAAGGATTTCAAGGGAAAGAGGGTGTTTAAATCCAACCTGGAAAGGATCCATTTTGGCGATAAGGATGCGGGTCCCGGAGGGAACTTTTATCCTGGCCAGTTCGGCAATAAAAGTGGCAGGTTTACCAATAATCTCAGCATTCATTGAGCGTGTATGCTGGTTGATCGCAATTTTACCAACTTTTTCAGCTTCTTCCGGGCTTAAAAAATAAGCGCCTTTTTCCCTGAAAACCGACTCAACTTCTTTTGCATTGTACTTGGAAATAATAACTGCCTGCTCGCTGGCGCATATCGTTCCATTATCAAACAATTTCGAAAGCAGTATCTGGTCCACGGCAAAGTGTACATCTGCACTTTTCCCTATGTAAACCGGAACATTCCCGGGCCCCACGCCAATGGCAGGATTTCCGGAGCTGTAAGCTGCTTTCACCAGGCTTACTGAACCGGTGGCCATGACCATTGCAGTATAGTGATTGCCCATGAATCCAAGGACCTGGTCCCTTGAAGCTTTACCTACCCATTGAATGCAGTTTTCAGGTGCACCAGCCCCGACTGCAGCTTCGTAGCAGACCCTTGCGGCTTCGATGGAGCATTTCCTGGCGGCGCCATGAGGATAGATTACCAGGGGATTCCTGGTTTTCATGGCGATCAGAATCTTAAACAGAACAGTTGATGTTGGGTTGGTAATGGGAGTAACGGCAAAAACCGGACCCAGCGGCTTGGCTATTTCAACAAGTCCTGAAACCGGGTCCTCAGAAATAATTCCGACCGTTTTCTGGTCCCTGATATCACGGTAGACAAATCGTGTAGCTATGATGTTTTTAATTGTCTTGTCGTGGACATTCCCGATGCCGGTTTCTTCGAAAGCCATTTCGGCAAGCCTTTTCCTGTTGCTGAAGCCTGCTGCATAAACAGCTCTCACAATCCGGTCAGTCTGCTCCTGGTCAAGGTTGGAAAAATGGTGCCATGCGGCTCTCGCCTTATCCATTATCTCCACTACCATAATATCCTGATTGTGGTGTTCCATGATCCGGTTTAAGAATTTTAAGGTTCAAAGATAATCGATTTCAGGAAGAAATCCGGTGGCGTTTTCGGTGAGAGGGACACTTCACGGAAACTGATCTTAAATGCCTGTTTTTAATGGATGTGCCGGGTAATATAATTGGCAGAAGCTGAATCCTGAAAGGATACCAGCTTTACAGGCTGGCTGACGGTTTACTCCCGGATTTTTATAAAATCACGGAGGATGGATTGTTTTCCTCCGGATTTTATTAATTTTGCCACACCAAATTGCGGTAGTAGCTCAGTTGGTAGAGCATCAGCTTCCCAAGCTGAGGGTCGAGGGTTCGAATCCCTTTTACCGCTCAGATTTACAGTTAGTTACTTTAAATGTGGCTAACTGTTTTTGTTTTTATTCCCTTTGCTTTTACGATTTTTTTGTAAGGATGTAAACCAGGATGTAAACCGAAAATTACATGAATGGTTCAATTTCAGCAGTTTGCAACAAATCCATGACAGTTGGTCAAAGTGCAGGTCATTTGTCAAACCAATTCAAGAAAATGACAGGGCTTACCCCATCTCATTTCAAAACTCTTAAGCGCATAAGACACAACCACCAGGAAAATGTGTGAATCATGTAACTTTTTGCCAAAGGTGTGTAATGCTTTCTGAAATTAATGGACTCACCTTTGTACCGTGAAAATCTTTTCACAAATTAATTTTAAAAAAATGAATACAACAGAAGTAAAAGGAAACTGGAATGAGCAGAAAGGTAAGCTCAAACAGCAATTTGCAAACTTAACGGACGATGATCTGATGTTTGCCGAAGGGAAAAAAGATGAAATGCTGGGAAAACTTCAAATCAAACTTGGTAAAACTAAAGAAGAATTGCACAAGGTTATGTCAGGACATTAACCATCTTCTTTTAGAAAAAGTGCCGTTTCACACGATAATCGTTAAACGGCACTTTTCTATATCGCTCACTAAAATTTCCTGCTGTAACCAATGTTAATTATGAAATGGAAAAGAAAGTCTACGAAGTCACAGTCAAAGACATGGGAGTTGGGATGTCTGCCAATTTTAATTCAAAGGGTGAAATTTTGAAGAAAACACCTTTAAAGAAATAAAATGACGAGAAAATACTGCACTGATCTTTGAATGATTGATTTATAATGGAAATGCCTATCTGGACTTTCGGGTAGGCGTTTTCTTTATTAAGCATAGTTCTGCTTTTCATTGATCATTTATTCTCACTATAAAAAATGAAAAAATGTTGAAAAATAATTTATCCCTTTTGAAAATCGCGTTTAAAGGATGGTGGTCAAAAGATCCGTTTCGCGAAAGTTCAGTGATAGCATATTACTCGATTTTTTCTTTACCAGGATTGCTGGTAGTCATCGTAACATTCGCCGGATATTTTTTTGGACGCGATGTAGTGAATAAACATATTACGGATCAAATCACTGCCATGCTAGGGGCAGAAACAGCCACTCAAATTCAGAATATGATTATACAGGCAAGCAGGATCCAGAATTCTGTTTGGTTAACTGTATTCGGGTTGGTGATAATTATCATTGGTGCAACGGGAGTGTTCGCTCAGTTTCAGAAATCATTAAATGTCATTTGGGAAGTCAAGGTCGATACCGCTAAGTCGGGTATTTGGAACGTGATCAAGGTTCGGCTGTTTTCCTTTGGGCTGATCGTGGCTATCGCGTTTCTGCTCATAGTATCACTTGTTGTATCTACAATATTATCGGCATTAGGTA
>Ga0182027_10001296_pt1 | contig 42034 bp, 41 predicted proteins | sample 712E1DmetaG_FD_121300 | JGI IMG/M metagenome (GOLD analysis project Ga0182027, IMG submission 121300) | Permafrost microbial communities from Stordalen Mire, Sweden - 712E1D metaG (Illumina Assembly) | ecosystem: Environmental > Terrestrial > Soil > Wetlands > Permafrost | place: Sweden...
AAAGATTATAACCACAATTGCAGACAATTTCCTCCTGGGTTCAGATAATTCATTAGGGAGGTATAAACCAGCAATTGAAGACGCTAAGGTCTTAAACAAATATGACTAACCAGCCCTCTCTCTCTACTCTCCGCTCTACGCTCTGCGCTCAACGCGAAACGCTCAACTCGAAACACTCAACCCGAAACGCTCAACGCGAAACGCAAAACGCGAAACGCTCAACTCGAAACTCGAAACGCTCAACTCGAAACGCTCAACTCGAAACGCTCAACTCGAAACTCGAAACGCTCAACTCGAAACCCGAAACTCGAAACGCTCAACGCTCAACTCTCAATTTTCAACGCTCAACGCTCAACGCGAAACGCTCAACCCTCAACGCTCAACCCTCAACGCTCAACGCGAAACGCTCAACCCTCAACGCGAAACTAAAAACGCGAAACTAAAAACCCGAAACAACTTTTACTTATGAAAACATCAGTAATCCTCCTTTTAATAGCCTTTCTGCTTGCGAGCTCCTGTACCTCCCAGAAAAAACTCGCTTATCTGAATAACTTGCCAGAACCAAGTGGTGAAGAAAGATTCACAATGGATATTCCCGATTATAAAATCCAGCCTCGCGATATTCTTTATATTACAGCAATGGCCATGAGATCAGATGGGTCTATTGGCGATTTTCTGCAATCTTCTGTAGCCAATGCTGGAGTAACGTTATCACAAGGAGAATCTGGAGGGTACCTTTATGGCTATGATGTAAATCCAGAAGGAAATATTATAATACCGGGGATGGGCTCTTTAAAAGTAGGTGGTCTTACACTTGATGAAACCAGAAAATTGTTACAAATGTCAGCCGATAAAGTATTTAAAAACTCGACCATTGAATGTAAATTATTAAGTTTCAAATTTACAGTTATTGGAGAAGTCAGATCTCCGGGCACATATATTAATTATAACAATTACCTCACCGTTTTGGAAGCCATTGGTCGTGCGGGTGGTGTTGGTGATTATGGAAATCGTAATAATGTACTGGTTGTAAGACCAATAGATAAAGGAACAAAAACATTTAAACTTAATATGCAGGACAAAAAAATACTTTCTTCGGAAGCTTATTTTCTTCTACCCAATGACGTGGTAATAGTAGAACCATTAAAACAGAAGATTTTTAATATGAATCTTCCGACTATTTCGTTTATAATCTCAACCGTCACATCAACAATTACAATGACGTTACTGCTCAAAAACTATTTAAAATAAGGAAACTCCAAGACCCCAATTTTGTAAGTTTCCATAATTTTGAATTTTGACCCCAGACCCTAGAGTTTTCAAATAATCTCCTAATGATCTACTAAAATGGAACAAAATCTAAATTCCTCCAATTACAATCTTCCCATTGATGATAATCTTGACATCAAACGCTATATTTCATTGTTTATAAGCAACTGGTATTGGTTTACTATTTCGCTATTTATAGCATTGACGATTGCATATTCCATAAACCGATACTCCTCTAAAATATATTCGGCATCATCTACCATGCTTATTAAGGATGATCGATTGGGTAGCGCTAGTAATAATGTCGCAAATGTGATTCCGGGTGGAGATATATTCAGGAGCCAGCAGAATATGAATAATGAAATAGGTATCTTAAAATCATTCAGTTTAAATTACAGGGTTATGAAACAACTTAAGGATTTCCATGTAGTTTATATTGGTGTTGGAAAAAGAGGTATTGTGGAAAAAATGTTATACAAATCATGTCCTTTTAAAGTTCTTTATGATTCATTGGAGCTTGAAAATACGACCCCGGTTGGAATAGAGATACTTCAGAATAATAAGTATAGGATTAAAATAAATCATAGTCTAAATCTTGATACTATAATGAATATTGGAGATCGTTTCAACGGCCACGGTTTTGATTTTAGAATAGTGCCAAGAGATTCAATTCATAATATATTCGAAAAAAATAGCTCTAACAGATATTATTTTTATTTTACCAATCCTGGAAGTTTAGCCAACGAATACAGGGGGCAATTGTCGATAGTACCAATACAAAAAGATGCTTCAATTGTATCTTTATCAGTATCTGGTTTGGTTCCTGAACAGGAAGCAGATTACCTGAATGGCCTAATGCAAGAGTATATCCATTATGGACTTGAATACAAGAATGGAACTGCAGATTCAACAATTAAATTTATCAACCAACAGATTAAATATATTTCAGATTCCTTAATGGAAGTTGAGGAGCGTATGGAGAATTTTAGAAAAACAAACAAATTTTTTGATATAAGCCAGGAGGGAGCGGTTATCCATAACAAACTTGACAAACTTGATAATGAAAAAACCGCATTTAAACTTCAGCTCCAATATTATGATTACCTGGAAGAATATTTTCAAAATAAAAACTTTAATGGAACGATAATTTCGCCTTCAGTGATGGGAATAACCGACCAGGTCCTTCTGCGACTTGTCAATGAATTATCTGATTTAAAGAAAGAAAGGGAAAGACTAAAATTCAATCTTGAAAGTAACCAGCCTGGATTTGAGCTGATTGACAATCAGGCAGAAGAAGCTATGAAAGCTTTAATGGAAAACGTCAGAAATGGCAAAGCCAGTCTCCTGGTTTCTATTAAGGAAGTTGACAGAAAGTTATCCGGAGTTGACACCTTAATAGATAGATTGCCAACAATGGAAAAGAAATTTATCAATATCCAGAGAAAATTCGACCTCGACAATACTGTCTATACCTACCTTCTGGAAAAAAGAGCCGAATCTGGTATTGCTAAAGCATCAAACCTTCCCGATAACAGGATAATAGACTATGCGTCTGCATATGGACCTATAAAACCAAAAACCAGGAATAATATTGCGATTGCAATTATGCTAGGGTTGATATTGCCGATGGTCTTAATAGCTCTTATTGACTTTTTTAACGACAAGGTAATTGATAAAAAAGATGTTGAAAGGAAAACAAGCGTTCCGGTTATTGGATATATTAGCCACAGTGACAGTAAAAAAGAAATGACTGTGGTTGAAAGACCTGGATCTTCATTGTCTGAATCTTTCAGGTCTGTCCGCACAGCATTAAAATATTATATTAAAGAAAATGAAGTTGCGGTTATTACTATATCGTCAACCATAAGCTCAGAGGGAAAAACATTTATCTCAAGTAACCTTGCTGCAATAATTGCGATGGTTGGGAAAAGAGTTCTTTTAATAGGACTTGACCTTAGAAAACCAAGAATTAATAAAATATTTGAGTTTGAAGATAGCCCCGGAATGAGTACTTACTTGAGTGGTCAATGTAACTATGAAGTAATTATTAAGAAAACCGGGATTGAAAATCTTTTCTATGCTCCTTCTGGCCCCGTTCCGCCTAACCCCGCAGAGCTCCTTGAAACTGAATTGCTGAAAGAGTTTCTCGAAAGGGCAAAAAAGGAATTTGATTATATTATAATCGATACACCCCCTGTGGCAATAGTAACAGATGCCTTATTGCTTGCAAGGTATGTGGATATAAACTTATTTATTGTACGTCAGAGATATTCCTCTCGAAACACACTTGATCTAATTGAACAGTTAAATAAGAATGGTGAACTTAAGAAAATGGCAATTATTATCAACGACATAAGCCTGACAGGATATTATGGTTACGGGATGAGATATGGCTATTCAAGGGGTTACGGATACTCATATGGAAGTAATTACTATAGTAAAGGATATTATGGGAGATATGGCGATTCAAATAAGACTAAAGGTTATTATGTTGAAGATTAACAAGTCTAACACAGTAGTTTAATTTTCTCTTAATTTCCCAGGTTAGCCTGAAACAAATTTGTTATTACTAAATTATTGAGGGAGAAGACAAAAAGTACTCTTTCTCCCAAATTCAAAAGACAATTTATTTTTAACAAGTACATTATTAAAAAGATGGAAAAGATTTTAATCACAGGAGGCGCTGGTTATAAAGGAATAATTCTAACCCGCAAATTATTGGAAAAGGGCTACAATGTAACTGTTCTTGATAATTTTATGTATGGTTATGAACCTATTCTTCATCTGGCAACAAACTCAAATCTCACAATAAGAAAGGCAGATATTAGAAATAAAGTCGAAAAGCTACTTGAATTCGATATAATATTCCATCTCGCTGGTATTAGTGGTTTTCCTGCATGCGCCTCTAATCCTCACTCTGCTCATTTAATTAATGTTGAGGCGACCCGGCAATTATCAGCCGACCTCGGTAAGGGACAGCTTTTAATAAATGCCTCAACTACATCTTTGTACGGAAAATCCGGAGAACCATGTGATGAATCTACTCCGGTCGACCCAGTAAGTACTTATGCCATGACTAAACTTGAGGCTGAGAAAATACTCGGCGATAAAGCCAATGTTATTAATTTGCGGTTTGCAACAGTTTTTGGATTCAGTCCCAAAATGAGAATGGATCTAATGGTAAATGATTTTGTTTACAAAGCATTAAAAGAGGGAGTACTTGTCTTATTCGACAGTTTTGCAAAAAGAACCTTTATTCATGTTGAAGATGCTGCAGATTGTTATCTGTTTGCCATGAATAATTCTGATAAGATGAAAGGAGGGATTTATAATGCAGGTAGTAATGATATGAATTATTCAAAACTTGAAATTGCTCAGATAATACAAAAAAGCCTAAAATTCAATATAATTGATTCCGACCTGAAGGACAGAGATTTGCGGCATTTTCAGGTTAATTATGATAAAATTGAGAAACTTGGATTTAAGCCTAAAAAAAGTATTGAATACGGAGTGGAGGAAATGATTAAAGTATTCTCCTTTTATGAATATTATTCTCATTACAAGACTATTTAAAAATCACCTGATTAAGTATGAATATCCACAATAAAAAGTTAGCCATTAATGGTGGAACTCCAATAACAAAAGAATTTATTATCATTCATAAACCAAGCTTGGAGGACGATGACGTCGTTGCAATGAATGAAGCTATCCGGTCAACTTTTGTTAGTGGCGATGGTCCCAGATGTCGTGAGTTCGAAAAACTGTTGGCAGAATATCTTGGAGTTAAGCATGTGTTCTTTACGACATCCTGTACTGCTGCCCTGGATCTTGCATTTATGGTAAAACAATTCCCTGCCGGCAGTGAAGTTATTGTACCTAATTTCACTTATACTTCCACAGCTCTTGCCCCTATTTTGAACAATCTTAAAGTTGTGCTTGTCGATGTAGATCCTTTTTCAGGTAATATTGATGTAAGAAAGATTGAAAATGCAATAACTGGCAAAACTGTGGCAATTTGCCCTGTCGATTATGCCGGAAATCCTGCAGATATGGATGAGATAAATATAATTGCAAAGAAACATAATCTATATGTTGTGCATGATACTGCTCAGTCAATTGGGGCATTATATAAAGGCAGAAAAACAGGGACTCTTGCTGATGTAAGTTGTTTTAGTTTTCATGGCACAAAAAATATAACGACGGGCGAAGGAGGAGCATTAGTAACGGATAACGATGAAATTGCTGAAAAAGTGAAAATAGCGCGAGACAAAGGAACAGATAAGTTTAACTTTATTACTAATCCTGAAAAAAAGGGTTTTTATGAATATGTAAGTATTGGCAATAGCTATGTTCAATCTAATATTTTAGGTGCTTTGGGGGTTTCTCAGATAAAAAAGCTTGACCGCTTGAACACGAGAAGAAAGAATATTGCTGAATATTATTATAATGAACTAAATCTAATATCAGAAATAACACTTCCTAAAATGGAGGAAAACAAGATAAGAAACTGGCATATCTTTTATTTGCTTGTAAAACCAGAATTCAGATTATGGGTTATAGATGCATTGAAGGCAGAGGGTATAGGCAGTAATGTTCATTATAATCCTTTACACTTGAATCAATATTATAAAGTAATTGGACAGGGGAAGGATTTGAAAAATTCTGAACGGTTTTATAACTCTCTTGTTCGCATTCCAATCTATCCTTCTCTGTCTGATAATGAAACAAATCTTATTACTACCGCTGTTAAAAAAGTTTTTGGTTATTAATTGAATGAAAAAAAAGATTCTGATTTTTGGAGGAGGAGAGAATCAGCTTACATTAATAAAAGCTTCAAAAAATTTATCTGTCGAATCTGTCGTTATTGATCCGGATCCAAATGCCCCGGGGAAAAGAATAGCTGACCATTTTGAATTTGTAGGATCTGTTGATTATAATAGGACAAAAGAAATCGCACTGAAATATAAAATTGACGGCATTGTAACAAGCCAAATGGAAAACCCCTTAATCCTAATGTCGAGGCTCGCGGCAGAATTAGGGTACATTTTCCCATCAGAAGCTATTATAAGAAATTGCCGCAATAAGGACCTTATGAAAAAAGTCTTTATTAAGAGTGGAGTGCCTTGTGCCAAAGGAATCAGAATAGGTTCTGATGAAGAGATATCTTCTGAAAAATTAATGAACTTTATCTATCCTTTGATTATAAAACCAGTTGATTCTTATTCCAGCAGGGGAGTATATAAAGTAAATGATTTTACGGAATTGAAGTATTTTGAGAATCAATCACGTAGTTTTTCAAGTGATAAATCTGTAATTATTGAAGAATTTATTGAAGGGAAGGAATATAGTGTCGAAAGCCTGACTTATAGGGGGATAACGAAAATAATTCAGATCACAGAAAAAATTATAACCTCCTACCCATATACTGTAGAGATTGGTCATATTCAGCCAGCCGAACTTACTCGTGACGAAAAATCCATAATTACAGCTTTAATCTTAAAGGCCATCAATGCATTAGGTATAGAAAACAGCGCGGCTCATTCTGAACTCATGATTACACCAAATGGGCCTGTTATTATTGAAATCGGGGCAAGGCTGGGTGGAGATTTTATTTCTTCATACCTTACATTAGCATCAACTGGTTTAAATATGGACGAAGGAGCTATTAATATTGCTTTAGGAAACCCACCCGAAACTAACCTCCAGTTCAATAACTTCTCATATATTAAATACCTTGAGCTTCCTTCAGGAAATATTGTAGGAAAAATTGATAATTGGATGCCCATCAGAACTTATCCGGGAGTTGTTTATGCATCCCTTTCAATAAAAGAAGGACAAGTCATTCCACCGGTTACAGACAGCTCAAAAAGATCGGGTTTTGTTATAGTAAAAGGCGGATCCAGAAATGGAGTAATTAATCTCGCAGACGAAATGATAAAATCTCTTTCAGGATTTATTCACTTAAATCCTAATTGAATAAATTTTCATTTAATATTAAAATCAAATTTCAATGTTAACAGGTGAAAATATTTATCTCCGGCCACTTAGATTTTCTGATTGGGAAAAAACTATTCAATGGCGTAATGATTTTGAATTAAAGAAATCAGCAATGATGCATCCTTACCCCGTCACTGAATTTTTGGAAAAGGAATGGTATGAAGAGTTGCTGAAAAGCAAAAGCAGTAAGTTTATATATTTTGCAATTGCTGATGAAAATGATTCACCTGTTGGATTTATTTTCCTGAATAATATTAATCCGGTAAATAAGAATTGTTATTTAGGTATTATAATTGGAGACAAAGGCCAACGAGGCAAGGGATATGGTTCGGAAGCGATTCGATTACTTTTGAGATACGCATTTAACACTTTAAATCTTAATAAAGTTACTGTTGAAGTTGTTGTAAATAATACAAATGCCATCAAAGCATACAGAAAATTGGGATTTATCATCGAAGGAATCTTAAAGCAACAATTTTTTTCAGAAGGCAATTATCTTGATATTCAAATTATGTCTGCATTTAGTATTTCTTTTAAAAAACAAATCGGAAATATTTAAACCTGGTAGAATTTCATTTAAATGAAATTAGCTTATATACACCCACAGGACGTAAATGATAAAAACTTATGGTCTGGAACTGTATATTTTATTTACCAGGGAATTAAAAAGAAATTTGATGATGTAATACTACTAAGTCCTATTAATGAGAAATTCATACTGATAAAATATCTATGCAGAATTCTGGAATATGTTTCTACAAAACTAACTGGCAAACAGCAGATTAATTTATATTCGAGTTATTTGCTCTCTGTTATTCAGGGTCGTATTGTAGATAAATTTGTAAAAGAAAAGCATATTGATTGTATTGTCTCTGCCACAACTGCTCCATTTATTTCAACTAAAAACAAAGTTCCTCTATGTCTGATCACCGATGCAACTGTCAGACTTTTATATGAAGAGTACTCAGATAGAAAAGGCTGGTCTGATTTTTACTATAAAGATCTTGAAAAGAATGCATTGAAAGTTTCACAAAAATCAGCATTAATTATTTCCTCCTCCAGTGCAACAACAAATTCCCTGATTAATGATTATGACATACCTTCTTCTAAAGTAGTTACTATTCCTTTTGGTGCAAATATAGAAGAAGACGACATCCAATTTCGGAGAAGAGAAATAGATGCGAATAAACCCATATACTTTTTGTTTGTTGGTAAAGACTGGGAAAGGAAAGGAGGAGATATTGCGATTTCAATTTGCGATATGCTGGTTCAGCAAAATGTAAACGTTCAATTAAACATTGTGGGTTGCAAAATACCTGAAAAGGCCCAAAGACCATATGTAAAGAGCTATAATTACCTTAATAAAAATATGGTTGACGATGCAAAAAAATTAAGGGAATTATATAAAGAGGCACATTTTTTATCGGTTTTTTCTAAAGCAGAAATGTTTGGTCTTGTATTTTGCGAGGCAGCAGCATATGGCTTACCATCTATTACATTTGCTGTAGGTGGTATCGTTGATATCGTAATTAATAATGAAACAGGAATTGCTTTATCAATAGACTCAAAAATTGAAGATTTTGCAATAAGAATTTCCGAATTAATTTCAAAGCCAGTGATATATCAGGAGATGTCATCTAATGCACGCAGGAGATATGATGCATTACTTAATTGGGATGTTTTCTCAGAATCATTGAAAAATGAGATCTATAAAAGATTCAATTAGATTATTATCAGCTACCAAATTATTGCCACATAATTATAAACATAAGCGTAAGATCAAATGGAAAAAATTTATTCAAAGATAGAGCCTGAGACACTTTTACATATAATATATAGGCTTGATGAGGTAGATGGCAGAACTAACATTTCTCCGCCTGAAGAGTTCCTTCAGTTAGCCAGTATTAAAATGAAAAAGGGGCAAACATTTAAAGCTCACAAACATATTTTTGTTGAAAAAGTAACTACAATCGCCCAGGAAAGCTGGCTTGTAATAAAAGGTAGTGTTAAGTGTATTTTTTACGATTTGGATGATACGATAATTGCAGAGCCGATATTATTACCTGGAGATTGTTCTATGACTTTTCGGGGAGGGCATAATTATTTGATATTAGAAGATAACACTATCGTCTATGAGTATAAAACAGGACCCTACCTGGGGCAGGAACAGGATAAAAAATTTATAGAAAATAGTTAAAATTAAACGATAGTTTTAATGAAGAAGGCATTTATTACAGGTATAAATGGACAAGACGGAAGTTATCTTACCGAATATCTTTTAGGTTTGGGATATGAAGTGTATGGAATTGTAAGGAGAAATTCTGTCCCTGAACATCAACAAAGCAGAATAGAATTTGTAAGAGAGAATTTACATGTGAGTTATGGAGATCTTTCTGATATTTCCGGATTAGATAGACTATTAAGCAAAATTCAGCCTGATGAAATTTACAATCTGGCTGCACAAAGTCATGTAAGAATAAGTTTTGATGTTCCTCAATATACTGTTCAGACAAATGCATTAGGGGCATTGAATTTGCTGGAAGCCTACAGGAACACCTGTCCTCATGCAAAATATTATCAGGCAAGTTCATCAGAAATGTTTGGGACATCTGTTGATGAGGACGGTTATCAGCGTGAAACTACTCCAATGCAACCAACAAGTCCTTATGGTTGTGCAAAGGTGTTTGCTTATAATATTACCAGAAATTACAGAAACAGTTATAAACTGCATGCTGTAAATGGGATTTTGTTTAATCATGAATCCCCAAGACGTGGCAGCAACTTTGTATCCAACAAAGTTGTCAAAGGTGCTGTATTAATAAAAAAGGGAAAATCAAAAAAACTTGAACTTGGTAATATGGATTCATTCCGGGACTGGGGGCATTCAAAGGATTATGTGAGGGCAATGCATATGATTATTAATCATTCTATTCCGGATGATTTTGTTGTTGCAACCGGGCAGACACATTCAGTTCGCGAAATGACGGATTATGTGTTTTCAAAACTTGGACTTGATTATAAAGAATTTGTTATTCAAAATCCAATCTATTTAAGGCCTGAGGAATTGCCATACTTAAGAGGCGATAGCTCTAAACTTCGTAATACTTTTAACTGGGTTCCTGAATACGATTTTAAAAAACTATTAGATGAAATGATTGACTTTTGGATGGATAACTTATAGATATGGAAAATATATTCTTTGATCTTAAACAACTAAAAACAATCGGTAAAAATGTGATTATCGGTAAAACTGTACGTATTCGTTACCCTGAACTGGTTGAGATAGGAGATAATGTAATAATTGATGATTTTACTTATATATCAACATCTCTTAAACTTCACTCTTTTGTACACATTTCTGCGGGATGCAAAATAATCGGAGGGAAAAATGCATTTGTTGAAATGGATGAATTTTCTACACTTGCACCTAATGTAGTCCTTTCAGCCGGCACTGATGATTATTTAAGTGGAATTGCTACACCTTTGGTGCCAATCAAATTTAAGGGGAATGTAAAGATTGGAAGAATAATTTTACAAAAGCATTGCATAATAGGTTCTAATTCAGTTGTTTTACCTGATGTTATTTGTCATGAGGGGGCTTCTTTAGGTGCCCTGTCTTTGGCAAAAAAAGATCTTGAGGCCTACAGCCTTTATGCAGGTATCCCGGCAAAGTTTATTAAAGAAAGAGACAGAGAAGAAATTTTAAGATTAGAAAATAATTTTAAAAATGAGTTCAGATAGATTTATTCCACAAATGGAACCATGGTTTGGTGTGGAAGAAAAAGAAGCACTGAATCAGTACATGGAAGAAGGAGGCTGGCTGACTGAATTCAGGCGCACTGCTGAATTTGAGAAGAATATTGCTGAATATACAGGAGCCAGGCATTGTATTGTAGTAAATAATGGTACAATAAGTCTGACTTTAATTGCCCTTGCTGCTGGTATTAAACCAGGTGATGAAGTTATTGTCCCAAATTATACGATGATCGCAACTCCCAATTCGATAAAAATGATTGGAGGGGTTCCTGTATTTGTAGATGTTGAACCTGAAACCCTCTGCATGGATATTAATCAGGCAAAGCAGGCAATTACATCCAGAACAAAAGCTATCTTTTTCGTAACATCAAATGGAAGATATCCAATTGCCGGAATGGAGGCTTTTCAGAAACTATGTGCAGATAATAATTTATTTTTGTTAGAGGATGCAGCTCAGTCCCTGGGTTCAAGATATCCTGATGGCAAACATCAGGGAACTGTTGGATTAGCAGGAAGTTTCTCTTTTTCTTCTCCAAAGGTAATATCCACTGGACAGGGTGGCGCAATTGTTACCAATTCCGATGAAATCGCAAAAAGTCTTCGGAAATTAAAAGATTTTGGCCGTAGTAGTGGAGGTAACGATATTCACGATTCAATCGGATATAATTTTAAATTTACCGAACTTCAGGCTGTAATAGGGAACGAACAGATGAAGAAACTTCCGTTTAGGGTAGGGCGGAAAAGGGAGATCCTGAAAAAGTACAGATTACTATTAGAAGAAGTAAAAGAAATTACATTCTTCCATCAGGATTTAAGTTGTACAACTCCCTGGTTTATTGATGTGTTTACTGAAAGAAGAGAAGAATTAATGGATTACCTGAAGCGAAATGGTATTGGAACCAGGCCAATGTACCCGCCCATTAATAAGCAAATTGCATATCAGATTCCTGGTGATCATCCGGTTTCTGATAAAATCGGAATTCATGGTCTGTGGTTACCTTCCGCATCACAATTATCAGACGCTCAGATTCAATTTATTTGTGAACAGATATCTGATTTTTATAATAAGAATTAACCATAATAAACTACTCAATGGTAATTGTAAATATCAATGGTGGTTTAGGTAACCAAATGTTTCAATATGCTGTCGGACGAAATTTAGCTAAAAGATTAAATACGCAACTTAAATTTGACTATTCCATTAACTTAACCCGAACCGATTTTGATCCTAAAGATATTCCTTCAATGTTTGACATTTTTAATTGTGTTGGAGAAATGGCTTCTTTAGAGGAAATCGGAAAATTTAATGTCCCCATTAACAAGAGTTTTATAACAAAAGCCATTTTTCGCATTATAAACAAGTACAGGAATGTAATTGGGGCAAATTATACTTTTATAAAGGAATCCTGTTATAATTATAATAATGATATTCTGAATCTATCTGATAACTGTTATCTGTATGGTTATTGGCAGAGCGAAAAATATTTCAAAGACATAGAAGATATTTTAAGAATTGATTTTAAAATAGCCAAACCCCTTAATGGGATAAATCTTAAAATCGCAGAAGAAATTATTAACACAGAATCTGTAGGCATTCATTTACGTGGAAGAGACTATATTACGAAAGAGGAAACAAAAAAGGCACATTTTACCTGCGACTTTCAATATTATGAAAGAAGCATTGCTTTGATAAAAACGAAATTAAAAAATCCAGTCTTTTTTGTTTTTTCAGATGATCCCAAATGGGCAAAAGATTTTTTAAAAACAGACCAGCAAATGACATTTGTTGAAGGCAATTCCTGGAACAAGACCAATTATGAAGATTTAAGACTTATGAGCCTTTGCCGGCACAATATTATTGCAAATAGCAGTTTTAGCTGGTGGGGAGCATGGTTAAATAATAATGCAGAGAAAATTGTTATCGCTCCTGCAAAGTGGTTTTCAGAGCCTGAAAGGAATAACCAAACTATGGATTTAATCCCGGCTAGCTGGATAAGAATTTAGTGTCAGAAATTTTATGCGATTCTGGCATAATTATAGATGACTAAAATCAATTGGAATTATTTTCAATTTTAGTTTGGGATTACTAGAGATCAGTATCCATAAATGAAGAAAGAAGAGCTATTAAAAGAATGGGACCTTACAATTGAAGGATCTTCATCACTTTTCGATCTTAAATTCAAAGATGTCTGGAGATATCGGGATTTACTGTTAATGTTTGTAAAAAGAGACTTTGTCAGTTTCTATAAACAAACAATTCTGGGTCCTCTCTGGTTCTTTATTCAACCTCTTTTTACAACGATTATTTATACATTTATTTTTGGTAAACTTGCAAAAATCAGTACAGATGGTCTGCCTCAGCCCCTTTTCTATATGGCTGGGATCACTGCCTGGAATTATTTTGCAGACTGCCTTACTAAAACAAGCACTGTTTTCCGGGACAATTCAAATATTTTTGGAAAAGTATATTTTCCCAGGCTCATTTTACCATTAAGTATTGTGGCAAGTAACTTGGTTAGGTTTGGAGTTCAGATGCTGCTTTTCCTGATCACGATGGGTTATTATTACTGGTCTGGAACTTTATTTACAGTTACCTGGGCTTTGGTTATGTTTCCTGTACTTGTTCTCCTTATGGCATTACTGGGTTTGGGTTTGGGTCTGATCATTACTGCCATGACTACAAAATACCGGGATTTGGCGTTTCTGGTTACTTTTGGAGTTCAATTATTAATGTACACCACTACTGTAATCTATCCATTAAGTGCTGCTCCGGAAAAATACAAACATTTAATTGAGCTCAATCCAATGACCGGGATAATTGAAGCATTTCGTTACAGTTTTTTAGGGAAGGGGGAATTCAGTGTCTTGAGTTTGGGATATTCAGCTATTGTTACAGTAGTTGTTCTCCTCTTGGGGATATTGATCTTCAATAAAACAGAAAAAACCTTTGTTGATACTGTCTAAGTTCAGTAGGAAGTAAGAAAAAGAAGGTCATGCCTAACTATAGAGGGTTTAGAGATTTAATAGTATATCAGAAATCATATATTTTAGCGATGGAGATTTTTGAGATTACGGAAACATTTCCGAAGGAGGAAAAATATTCTCTTGTTGATCAGATTAAGAGATCATCAAGATCAGTGCCGGCAAATATTGCTGAGGCTTGGGTCAAGAGAAAATACCCGAAGTCATTCATAAGTAAACTGTTGGATTCACTAGCTGAAGAAGCCGAAACAGAAGTCTGGATTGACATGTCAAAAGACTGTAAATATATAGATGAACAATTACATAATTCACTTTTGGAGCGATGTCAAGAAGTCGCAAAAATGCTATCCTCGATGATTAATTCACCCGAAAAATTCTGTAACTAAATTCTTATTTCTTCTTCTTCCTATCTACTTCCTACTATTTACTTCCTACTACATACTACCTACTACCTACTTCTTACTACCTACTTCTTCATAAATGTCTACAGTAATCCAAATAACCAATCTTTCCAAAATCTACCGTCTCGGCGAAATAGGCACCGGCACGATCAGCCTGGATCTCGAACGCTGGTTTAAGATGAAAATCAGAGGGCAGGAAGATCCTTTTCTTAAAATTGGGGAAACTAATGATAGAAGCAAAAAAGGAGTAAGTGATATTGTATATGCATTACGCGATATCAATTTTGAAGTAAAGCAGGGAGAGGCACTTGGGATAATCGGTAAAAACGGGGCAGGGAAAAGTACTCTTCTGAAGATGATTTCCAGGGTAACCAGCCCTACAACCGGGAAGATAAATATCAAGGGAAGAGTTGCGAGTTTACTTGAGGTTGGCACCGGATTTCATCCTGAACTAACAGGCAGGGAAAATATATACCTGAATGGAGCTATTTTAGGAATGCGCAAAAAGGAGATAACCCAAAAACTTGATGAAATTATTGATTTCAGTGGAGTGGAGAGATATATTGATACCCCGGTTAAAAGATACAGCAGCGGAATGTATGTACGATTAGCTTTTGCAGTTGCAGCTCATCTCGAAAGCGAGATTTTAATAGTGGATGAGGTGCTGGCTGTAGGTGATGCTGAGTTTCAAAAGAAATGCCTTGGGAAGATGGGAGACATTAGTAAAGGAGAAGGGAGAACTGTATTATTTGTAAGTCATAATATGGCAGCAATTGAAAACCTTTGTAATGAAGGAATGCTTTTGGCAGATGGTTCTGTCCATTCAATTACGGATACTAAATCTACAATATCTAACTACTTATCGTTAAATTCATCTTTAATACAGACAAACGATCTTTCTTCTAATTCTTCACGAAGTGGAAATGGAAGACTTAGATTTTCGCGTATATTATTGATGAATGACATTACAAGAGAAGAGGTTACTGAAATAAAATGTGGATCAAATATTCGAATTCGAATATTTTTTGAAAAGACAGAACATGTATTAATGGATCCTGTAATTGCTCTCGGGATAAATGATCAGTATGAACAACGAATTTCATACATAAGCAATGAAATGCTAAATCAAAAAATAAACTTATCGAAAGAAGAAAATAATTATATTGATGTAATTGTTAATAAAGTCCCCTTTTCTCCAGGCAGATATAATTTAACCTTATTCTGTTCAATAAATGGAGAGATTGCCGATTGGATACAAAATGCTTTTTATTTTAATATATGTTCTGGCGATTTTTATAACACAGGCAGGGAATTGCCGGTTGGGCAGGGCAACTTCTTTGTTAATTATACTTTTTCATAAATATAAATAGCAAAGTGTTATTTTCTATATGATTTCATTTATTGGATATTTAAGATTAACCTATAAGCTTAATAATGGACTATCTCGATTGTCATTGTTAAAACACAGAAAATTATATAAAGAATGGACACTACAGAAAGCGTTGAATAAGTCACCATTGGAGTTAGAATTACCCTGGATAACAATTTTCGCAAAAAATTGTATCGAGAATTTTTTACGGGAAAAATTAAAATCAGATGTTAATGTGTTTGAATTTGGATCCGGCGGGTCGAGTTTGTTTTTTTTAAAGTATTCAAATAAAGTTGTTTCCGTAGAGCATGATAAGAAATGGTTCGATTTGGTAATGAATACAATCAATCAAAAAAATCTTTCTGGATGGGAAGGTCATTTTATAGAACCCGAACAATTAAAGAATATATCACATGTAAGGTTGGATGCTAGTGATCCAGATCATTTTTATACAACTGATAAAGATTTTTTAAATTTTACATTTAAAAACTATGCTTCATATATTGATAATTTTCCTGATAATTATTTTGACATTATATTGATTGATGGAAGGAGCCGTCCCTCCTGTATTTTTCATAGTATAAATAAAATTAAAAAGGGCGGGTTGTTAATATTAGATAATGCTGAAAGAGAATATTATTTATCTAGTAAAATTATGGACAAGAATAAATTCAATTTGATAGTTTCAGCAAACTCAGCATTAATCTGTTCATCTCTTTTTACTCAAACTAACATCTATCGACGCAAGTAAAATTCCATCAAAACACATCCTAAGCGGGACTATTTTGAAAAACTGATCCATTTTTTGAATAAAACGATACTTTAATATCGATTATCAAAATGCAATATAAAGCAATTATAAAGAATTTAATTTTATTCCTATTGCCTAAAGCTATCAAACTAGAATTAAGGAAATTACCTCCTTATTCTAATTTATCATATTCTCAAGAAGGAGAAGATTTGATTCTTCAAAGAATTTTAGATAATAAAACTAATGGTTTTTATGTTGATGTTGGAGCTCATCATCCTACAAGGTTTTCAAATACATATTTTTTTTACCTTAAGGGTTGGCGAGGAATAAATATAGATGCAATGCCAGGAAGTATGAAAGCCTTCGATGAAGTGAGGCCAGAGGATATTAATATTGAATGCCCAATTTCTGAGAAAGTGGAAGAACTAAAATTTTACATTTTTAATGAACCTGCTTTAAATACTTTTTCGGAGAAAGAGGCACAAAAAAAAAATGGATTATTTGGATATCAAATTCTTGAGGAAAAAATACTATTAACAAACACTTTATCAAATATTTTGACCAATCACCTAAAAGAAAAACAACAAATAGATTTCTTTTCAATTGATGTAGAAGGGTTAGATTTGAGGGTGCTAATGTCAAATGATTGGAATAATTTTAGACCAACTGTAATATTAGTTGAAGATTTGAATCATGAGTTAGAATATATTTACGAAAGAGGTAGTGTAAAACAATATTTGCAATCACAAGGGTATAAATTATTTGCTAAAACAGTTAATACGTTATTTTTCATTTTAGAAGGATGAATAATTCGTTTGCTCACATCGTGTTATTTGCATATAATCGACCAATACATGTTAAGAAAGTTCTAGATGCCTTATCACAAAATTTGGAAGCAAAAAATAGTGTGTTGCATATTTTTTGTGATGGGATCAGAAAAGATGCAAATTATGAATTTCAACAAAAAATAATTCAAACCAGGAATATAGTAAAGTTGGAAAACAGATTTTTGGATATAATAATAAAAGAGCATAATTATAACAAAGGACTAGCAAATTCAATCATAGATGGAGTCACTGAAATAATAAATAAATATGGAGCTGTTATTGTAATTGAAGATGATATTGTTCCATCAAAGGGGTTTTTAAAATACATGAACGAGGCGTTAAATCTTTATAAAACTGAACCTCAAGTTGGCTGCATTCACGCATGGAATTATGGACTAAATGCAAGCTATAATAAAGAAACAACATTTTTTCTAAAAGGAGCTGATTGTTGGGGCTGGGCGACCTGGAAAAGGGCGTGGGATGAATTTAATCCAGATGGCAAATACCTTTTGAAAATGATTGAAAAAAACAATTTAGGGTATGAGTTTGATAGAAAAAACACTATACCATTTTTAGAGATGCTTAAAAATCAGATCGAAGGAAAAAATGACTCATGGGCTATCAGATGGCATGCCTCATTATTTATAAAAAATATGTTTTGTTTGTATCCAATAAAACCACTTGTGAAAAATATTGGACTAGATAATTCTGGTTTTCATTGTGGTGATATGCAATTAATACAAAACCCCGTTAAATATATTGATATAAAAAAAATTCCTATTGAGGAATCGAATTGGTTCATTCCTGCCTATTCAGATTTTATTAAAAAAAGCACTGTTCAAAAAAAATCAAAATGGCAAAGGTTAAAAACTTACTTAAAGCTCTTATCCCACCAATAATTATCTCTGGTTATGGGCTAGTTAAAACGGATCGCAAATCTACTCAAATGTGGTCAGGCGATTACTCAAACTGGATTGAGGCACAAAGTAAGTGTTCTGGTTATGAAAGTGATGTGATATTAGAAAAATGTAAAACATCATTATTGAAAGTTAAGAAAGGAGAAGCTGTTTATGAACGTGATAGTGTGCTATTTGATAAGATTCAATATAGCTGGGGCTTATTAGCAGGTTTGCAGAAAGCAGCACTTGAAAATGACGGAAAATTATGTGTTTTGGACTTTGGCGGAAGTTTAGGAAGTACTTATTATCAGAATAAAGATTTCATAAGCCCGCTCAAAGAATTAAAATGGTGCATTATTGAACAACCCCATTTTGTGGACTGTGGCAAAGAATATTTTGAGGATGAAATATTAAAGTTCTATTCTACAATTGAAGAATGCATGTCAGTACACAAGCCGAGTGTTCTAATACTTAGCGGAGTTCTACAATATCTGGAAAAGCCTTACGAATGGATAGAAAAAATTACGAGATTAGAGATTCCTTACATTATAATTGATAGAACAAGTTTTATTGAAGGAGCAAAAGATATTTTGACGATTCAAAGAGTACCCGAAAGTATTTATCAGGCAAGTTATCCTGCCTGGTTTTTCAACCAATCTATTTTTGAATCTTATTTTAAAAATATATATAATTGTTTAGGTCTTTTCTCAAGTCATGAGGGATTTGTAATACAAATCAATAATTCTACAGCATTCTATAAAGGGATGATATGGAAAGTAAATTAATTAGACTAATTTTTTCAGAAAAGATACTCTCGGAGGAACCCCCTGTATTAGTGGATATAGGTGGGGCAGGTGGCATGCATAAGGTTTTTAAAAAGATTGAAGAATTTGCTTGCATCGTTTGTATAGATGGTGATAGTAGAGATTTTTCAATTAAGAATAAGAAAAATATTATACCAATTACTGCTATAATCTCAGAATCAAAAAATGAAAATAGCGACTTTTTTTTAACAATAAATCCACATTGTTCCAGTACATTGGAACCATTAAATTCAAGATTGGAGAAATATGCATTTTCAACCCTTTTTGAAGTAGTTAAAAAAATAAATGTAAAATCAACAACTTTGGTTGAGGTTTTGATTAACAATAATTTAACTATTGTTGACTGGTTTAAAGCAGACACTCAGGGTACTGATTTACGTTTATTTCGAAGCCTCCCTGAAGCTATAAGAGAAAAAGTCATTGTGGCTGAATTTGAGCCTGGAATAATAGATGCGTACATGGGTGAAGATAAATTTTTTGATGTTCTTGCTTATATGAATGATAAAAATTTCTGGGTTGATGAAGCGGTCATAAAGGGAAGTAAAAGAATGAATCTAAAGTACTTAGGTGAAAATATACCTAAGGAGAAACTGGGAAAATTTGAATCTTTAAATAAGGATTCGCCTGGTTGGTGCGAAGTATCATTTATAAATAATTTTGAAAATCCAAATATGAAAACGAAAAGAAACCTTTTATTAGGGATCTTGTTTTCTGTTTTAAAGAAACAATTCGGATTTGCATTACAGCTGGCTTATGAAGGCAATGATCTCTTTGGAGATAAGATATTCATAGATTCAATTGCAATTATTGAAAAAATGTATGCAGTGGAGCTATCCGAAAGAAATAAGAAAAGATGGTTGAATAGAATAGAAAGAATATTTAGAAAAATCATTCCATAATTGCTGTATCTCACAACTTATTTTGATAAGAACTATCTTTCGAGGGGCCTTGTGCTCTACAACTCACTTAAGAATTATTGTGAACAATTTGAGTTATATATATTGTGTTTAGATGACTTTACTCGGGAATATTTTTCAAAAAATATTGATCTCTATCCTGAAATAAAAATTCTTTCTTTGAATGAGATCGAAGGCTATGATAAAGAGTTTAAGGAATGTAAAACCAACAGGAGTACAATTGAGTATTACTTTACTCTGAGTCCATGTTTGCCATTATATTTGCTAAAAAAGTTTAAGATTCCACATATCTGTTCATTAGATGCGGATATTATGTTTTTTAGTTCTCCGGCAGTAGTATTTTCATATTTAGAAAAATATTCAATTCTGATTACTCCACATAATTTTTCGGAGGAATTAAAATCGCTTGAGACTTACGGTCTTTATAACGTTAGTTTTCAAATATTTAAAAACGATAATCATGGGTTAGTATGTTTAGAAAGCTGGAGGAAACAATGCATTGATTGGTGTTATGACAGATTGGAGGAGGGCAAATATGCTGATCAGAAATACCTCGATAATTGGGTTAAAAGTTTTAAAGGTGTCTGTCCTATTGATTTACCGGGGATCGGAGTTGCGCCATGGAATCTAAATTCATATAAAATTGCATTTATTGGAAACCAATTATTTTTAGATAATAATAAATTGATTTGTTATCATTTTCATGGTTTACGGTTCATTAATCGGAATTTAATCATTCATGGGATGAGTAAATATGGTGTAAGAATAAATAAAATAATTACCGGGCACATTTATAAGCCATATATTAAAAAACTTCTATCCTATAAATTAGGTAATGATTCTGAAATTGAACGACATATAATTAGTCCTCAATCTACTTTTGAAACGATTTTATTTCAAAATAACTGGTATTATTATAAATCAGGGATACTTTTTGAAAAAAACAGTTTTTTTGATTTGTTGGGTAGAAGTATAAATTATTTCAGAAAGCAAATAATCAAATGGCGGAATTAATTGATTTGAAAACTTTCACTGATGTGCGAGGTAATCTTACAGTTATTGAAAGGGTGATGTCTTTCGATATAAAACGTATTTTTTATATATATGGAGTCGATGATTCTGTCAGGGGTGGTCATCGTCATCATAAAACAACACAAGCCGCCATTTGTATACAGGGTAGTTGCAACGTTTTCTGCAACAATGGAAGGTCAACATCTGAATTTGTACTTGACAGTCCACACAAATGCTTAATCCTGAGTCCTGATGATTGGCATAAAATGTATCAATTTTCGCATGATGCTATTTTAATGGTTTTAGCCTCCGAGTATTTTGAACAAGAAGATTATATCTATGAACCGTACGATTGAATACGAAAGTTTGCATAATTCAAACAAACAATTTACCGAGGCTTACTTAAAGGCATTTCAATTGGTACTGGAAAGTGGTTGGTATATTTTAGGGAATAAGGTGAAAACATTTGAAGAAGAATTCGCCCGTTTCTGTGAAATAAATCATTGTATTGGTGTTGCTTCGGGTTTGGATGCCTTAATATTGGCCTTGAAAGCGTACGATTTTCCGACTGGATCGGAAGTCATTGTTCCATCAAATACTTATATTGCCACTATTCTATCCATTTTACATTGTAACTTAAAGCCGGTATTAGTAGAGCCAGAACTAGAAACCTACAATATAAATCCGGCATTAATTGAAGAACATATTAATTTAAAAACGAAGGCAATAATGGTGGTGCATCTTTATGGTAAATCCTGTAATATGAATGCTATTCTGAACATTGCTGATCATCATCAGTTGCCAATTATTGAGGATTGTGCCCAGGCCCATGGAGCAAAATACAAAAACAGACATGTAGGAACCTTCGGAATAGGAGCTTTCTCATTTTATCCTACAAAAAATTTGGGAGCTGTTGGCGATGCTGGTGCTATAATAACTAATAATGATGACCTTGCCCAAAAGTTCAGGTCATTACGTAATTATGGATCAGAAAGAAAATATCAGAACGATTATGTGGGATACAATTCACGTTTGGATGAAGTACAAGCAGCTCTCTTGTCAGTTAAGTTGAAGGTTCTTACAGAAATTACTAATCATAAACGGAAGCTGGCTTCTATTTATTTATCTGGATTAAAAAAGGATTTTATATGTCCTGTTGTACAGAAGGATTATTTTGATGTATATCATATTTTTAACATCCGTCATCCCAGGCGGGATTTTTTGAAAGATTATCTTTTAAAAAATAAAATAAAAACGGAAATTCATTATCCAATACCACCACATAAACAACTTGCTATGCAAGGAATCATATCGGGAAGTTATCCGATATCAGAAGAAATACATAGTACTACATTGAGTTTACCAATATCGTTTGGACATACAGAAGAAGATGTGTCTCATGTTGTAGAGGTAATGAATAAATTCTAAAATCACAAAGCCTGACTGAACTCTCAATCACAACTATTTCTCTAAACAGTACTAAATATTATGCAAGAGATTAAACTTTCTGTTATTTTAGGTACATACAACAGAAAGAAATATTTAAAATCTGCAATTCAAAGCATCAGAGATGAACTAAATAAGAGTGGTTTTAAATATGAATTAATTGTCATTGATGGCGGGTCGGATGATGGGACAGTTGAATGGCTTATAAAACAAAAAGACATAATTACTATAATTCAGTACAACAGGGGAACCTGGCGCGGGAAAGAAATTGAAAGAAAAAACTGGGGATATTTTATGAATCTTGGATTTAAATGTGCAAGCGGCAAGTATATCTGTATGCTTAGCGATGATTGTCTGGTTGTTCCTGGTGCAATAGTTAATGGAGTTAACTATTTTGATGAACAATTAATTCTCAAAAAAAATATCGGGGCAATTGCATTTTATTTCAGGGATTGGCCCGAACAGAATAAGTATTCAGTAAATGTTGAGTTTGGCAAAATTTATGTCAACCATGGCCTTTATCTAAATGAAGCCCTGAAAAAGGTCGGATATATTGATGAAGATTACCAGTTCTATAATGCTGATATTGATTTGTGTCTGAAACTCAATCAGGCCGGATACAACATTATTGACTTTGATAAATCTTTTATCGAGCACTTTACTCATACTGGCGGAAAGATACGAAAATCAAATAATTTGAAAAGAGATGAAGATAACAACCGGATAATTAAAAAATGGTCAGGTATATATTTTAATAATTATGAGGAATTAAAAAATATCCGGTATTGCAAGGAAGTATCCTTTTCAGATCCGGATGCCACATATAAAAAATTCAGATCATTCAGGCTATCAGTTATTTTTGCCCTTCGTAATATTTTTAAAAGTGTTCTAAAAGATCTGAAAATAAAGTAAATTTATTTTTGATGTTTTTTCAGGTCTGAATGTAATCGAATAACCAAAATACCAATGTGTTCCGAAAAATTCAAAATCAAGGATGGGAATATTTGATACTCTATTTTGATACAAAAACACGTCTGAAATTTTTAGATAAGAGTATTATTTATCTTAACAAAGCGGAATAAGAGAACTCATGATAAATAAAATTACAGGGAATTTAATATGGCTTTATTACAATATTCTCTGGTCCCTATTGCTTTTTTTTAACAACCCAAAACCTTCGCATATAACAGGGAATTATACAATAGGAATTACTACTTATAAAGACCGGTATCAGATGTTCTTAATAAGGCTTTTAGAGAAAGTTACTTTTATTTTCCCTGACAAAGAAGTTATTATTGCTGTTAATGGACATACTGATAAAGAAAATCAATTGATTTACCTTGAAGACATAAGAACTCTTGCTGCAAGTTATCCGAATGTCAGAATAATTACGTTTATAGAACCACAGGGATTGAGCAAGCTTTGGAATCAGATTATTATAAAGGCAACTGCGCCAAGGGTCTTTATGTTAAATGATGATATCAATTTTTCACCTTATATTCGCCATCAGATCGAAACAACTAATTTTTTCAACGAAAGAATTGCACTTATAAATGGAAGTTTTAGTTTTTTTACTATAACAAAGGAGTTGTTAAAGGAGTTGGGTGGATTTGACGAAAGACTTCTTGAGATAGGTGGCGAAGATGACGATTTTTGCGTTAGAATGGCTTTGCGTGGTTATCCATATCCCCCCATTTATAATCTCAAATATGTTAAAAATTTGGGGCATGTTCCTAAAGTAAATTCATTTGGTAAGAATCCCGCTGAGGAAAGCAATAAATACTCGACTTATAATGACAATTTTTTAAAGCAGAAATGGGATATAAGGGATTATCAATTCGACGATAGCGTCTTCTCGCGTGGATATAAATACTGGAAATTAAGGGAAGAGATGAAAACTCCGGATTTCTGTACTGCCCTGGATGTTGGGGAAAATGCAGATGGACAAGGTCATTAAAATTAATTTTATTTCTTTTTGAATAGGTTTTATTATGAATGAATTTCATAAACTAAAATGGGATTCCTCCTTTTTTTGTTTCAATATTGCTCGTTTAGAAGGAAATGGTATTGATAATGTTGAACTTGATTCTATTATACAGACTGCGGGCCGGCAAAAAATAAAATTAATATACTGGTTTGTTAATCCAATTGATTCAATATCTGTTGAAACCGCTTCAAAGTATGGTTTGAAATTGCAGGACAATAAAATTTTACTCAAATATTTAATCAATGAGAATTTTTTATTTCTAAAGAACGATAATATTATTTCCTATTTGGGACATCCTGTCACTTCGGCATTAAGACGATTATCGGTTCAATCCGGGAGATACTCGCGTTTTAGGAATGATAGAAACTTTGCCAAGGGGTCTTTTTATAACCTGTATTATAAATGGCTGGAGAATTCACTGGCTGGTATCTTATCGAGCGAGGTATTGGTATTTACTGAAAACTCTACGGAAAAGGGATTCATTACACTGAAGGATGAAGTTAATATAACATCGATAGGGTTAATCGCTGTTGATCAGAAATCAAGAGGGATTGGAATAGGTAAAAAATTATTAATGTCGGCTTTTGCAAGATCCAGTGAAATGGGAATAAAAGAAATAAGCGTGACGACACAGGCAGCAAATAAAGAAGCTATGGGATTCTATCAGAAACTTGGGTTTACTATCATCCAAAGTACATATATTTATCATATTTGGATAAAATGACCTATAAAATCCCTTTTAATAAACCCTTTTTAACGGGAAGGGAATTAATATATATAAACGATGCAATTCAGACCGGAAAGATTTCAGGGAATGGAAAATTTACCGGGCTTTGCCATGATTTTTTCAGGAATAAATATGGTTTTAAAAAATGCTTGTTGACAACTAGCTGTACAGATGCTTTGGAAATGTCGGCAATTCTCATTAATACTTCACCCGGTGATGAAATTATTCTTCCTTCATATACTTTTGTTTCAACAGCAAACGCTTTTGTTTTGAGAGGAGCAAAACTTGTTTTCTGTGATAGTTTGAATACCGAACCTGATATTGATGCAGGTAAAATAGAATCCTTAATTACAGCAAGAACAAAAGCCATAGTTGTTGTTCATTATGCCGGGGTATCGTGTGATATGGATAAAATAATGGTAATTGCGGAAAAGCATAATCTATTTGTAATTGAAGATGTTGCCCAGGGGATAGACTCGTTTTACAATAACAAGCCACTTGGCTCAATCGGACATTTATCATGCTTTTCTTTCCATGAGACAAAGAATATTATGTCAGGAGAGGGTGGCATGTTGGTAATAAATAGCAACAGTTTTTTCGAACGTGCAGAAATTATTTGGGAAAAAGGTACCAACAGGGCCTCTTTTTACAGAGGAGAGGTAGATAAATATGGATGGGTAGATATTGGTTCCTCGTATCTTCCTTCCGAAATAATTGCCGCATTCCTATATGCACAGTTGGAGAACCTGCCCTCAATACAAAAGAAAAGGTTACTACTTTGGAATACTTATCACAAAGAGCTAAAAGAGCTTGAAAATTCAGGAGACATTAAATTACCCCATTTCCCGGATTATAGTACTAATAATGCCCACATGTTCTATATTATCTGCAAAGACCTGACTTGCAGAACGCAATTAATAGAGTATCTTAAAAAGAACAGTGTTTATGCTGTTTTTCATTACCTACCCCTTCATCTTTCTCCCTTTTATTTTTCTAATAATGATGGCCGGGAATTACCTCAGAGCATAAGATATTCAGAATGTCTGGTTCGTCTGCCGATGTTTTATGAACTTTCCACAGAAGAAGTATCCTGGATTTGTGAATTGATACGTGTTTTTTTCCGGAAGCAATAGCTTAAATGAATTTTAAATTAGAAAGAAAAAATATCGTCTGCCTTTATCCCTGGCTTACAGATTCAACAGCTATAAAATGTACTGGGCAAATATGTGAAACAATTGCGGTTAAACATAATTTGAATAGTTATATTGTTACCTATAATAATGAGGAATACAATAGATTTAAGAAGTATTGCCCAAATACAAGGCTGATCTTCCTGAAAGGAAAATTAAACTTTCGGGGTTGGACCGTTTTTAAAGATTTGTGTTGTTTTATTTTGTTTAACTCACGAAAAATAGACATTCTTTATTTATACCATTTTCCTGAAGATGAATTTGCCATTCCATTTATTGGGAATCTTTATAAATTTATTAACAAACATGGAGTTTTATATATAAGACTTGAAGCGGATATTGACACATTGCCTCAAACATTCCCGGGAAACATCAAAAAAGGTATAAAAAATATGATAAAGAAGTCAATAGTTACTAAGTTTTACAGGAATATTGATCTCTTGGGAGTTATAGATAATCCGGATTTTTATTTGTCAAGGAAGTTGAGACTTTGGCAACTTTCAGCAGGTAAGATACGGGTACAGCTTAATGGGTATCGTATTTATGAACCTATTCAGATAAAACCGCTTGTCGAAAAAGATAATTGTATAGTTCTTGCTGGCAGATTAAATTCATTTCAAAAAGGGTTTGATATTTTTCTTGAAGCATTGAAAAGTACTGATCTTAAAAATTGGAAGGTAATATTGATGGGAGAGATAGCCCCGGAACAGATTGAACAGATAAAAAGAATTGAAAATGATTACTCTTTCTCCAAAGGCAAGATCACAATATTAGGACATATATCTGATGTTGCTGCTTACCTACAGGTACTTAATGATGCAAAAATCTTTTGTCTGCCTTCCAGATTTGATGGAATTCCACTGGTAATTCCCGATGCAATGTCGATGGGGTGTGTAATTATTGGATCAGATTTGTTCGGAATAAAAGAAATTGCAACTAATAATGGAGAGTGCGGGTTATTGTTCCCGGAATGGAACCCGGATAAACTGGCAAGTTTATTAAATAAAGTAATTTCAGGTGAAATGGATTTAGAAGCAATTTCTGTTAAGGCAAAAAATAGGGCTGAGATACTTTTTCATTGGGATACAATTGTGGAAGGGCTGGCAATTCCAAGTTTGTTGAATTAAACCGTTAGGCTGATAATGAAGGTTTTATTGTTTTTTTCAGGTCAAAGTTCACTTTCACACATTTTTAAACAAATATTTTCAATAAAATCCTCCGATGTTGAATTAGTTAACTATTTAGATTTCTTGCCGCATTTTTATCATCGTTTACATGATAAAGCGGGTAAAATGCCAGGAGTCATTGAACAAAAAATCCGGGATCAGTATTTGAAGCAGATCCAACTAAAATATGTTGAAATAATAAATGCTAAAAAACCTGATCTTATTTTTATATATAATGATCAAATGCTTTGTGCTGAAACCCTCGATAAAGTGAACAAAAATATCAAAATTGGGGTATTTCTGGCTGACAGTCCTTTATTCTTACAAAAACGACCACATATCATTGGCCTTATTAGAAGAGCTGATGTAGTTTTTGCGCCCGATACATATTGGCTGGAACAATGTCGCATGCTTGGGGTTAAGAAAGCAGAATATCTTATTCCTGGATATAATGCACAATATCATTTTAAAATATCTCCGAATTCTAATCAATTAGAAAAGTACGGGAGCGATGTTTTTTTTATGGGGAGCCCTTATAATGATAATTGGGGATATAAAAGGGCCCTCTTTTTAAGTAAGTTTTGTGGGTTTGATTTTTATTTTCTTGGCCCTGACTGTTGGAAAGAATGGTTTGCTTATTTTCCTGAATTAGCTGATAAATGGATCCTCAAAAAAGAATATTTGTCCGATGAGGAATTGAATATAATGATGAATTGCACAAAGATAATTCCTGTCGATGCAAATGCAGGCATTATTAATGGTCTTCATATCAGGGTTTTTGATACAATTGCTGCCGGAGTATTGCCTTTGATTGAATATAGAAAAGACCTGGATTGCATTTTCGAAAATGTAGACCTGCCATTTATTAAAAATTACAACGACATTCCAGACTTAGTGAATTATTTCATTAATCATAATTCTGAAAGAAATGCTCTTGTTGCAAACCTTAAAAATGTTGTGTTAAAGAAATATAGTCATCAAAATGCTGCTGACATAATATATACAACATTAATTCCCTGAAGACCATGGACAGTAATTATTCCGGGAAGGACATTTCCCATTTTATCTTATTATATGTAGGAGCTATTGTATCTGTATATTTTTTACCTAATGCAATTGGGTATCTTTATTTTGGGCTTCTTTTAATTCTATTCTGGAGATCGAAAAAAAACGCCTTTTGGTTCATGCTTTTTTATTTTATGTTGGACCCTCCTTATGGATTATTCCCCGAGGATTTTAATTATGGGCTACCTTTTATCAAGGGTGTGAATATAAGGTTCATAGAGTTATTTACATATGTTGCCTTTTTAAAAGCATTGATTAATAAGAACCGTTTCCAGTCGCTATATTATAGATCATATCAGTTATTACTGGTTTTAACCATTATATTACTTGTTTATACTTTATTATTGAACTCTTTTAGTGTATCTTTTATAATCACAATCAAATGGCTTTTTGTCTGGTCTTTAGTTTATAGTATGCCAAAATTAATTGATACGTATTACGACTGGGTGTTCGCTTTTCGGCTTTCTTTTATTATTGTATTTATTGCATTTCTTAGCCAACTGCTGCAATTGGGACTTGGTTATTCCCCCACTGTATTGCTTGGTACTAATTTCAAACCAATGATGGACTTGAATCCGGCTGAATATGTTTTCTCTAAAATGGACACTGCAGGATATGATATTTTAGAAGCCAGACCAATAAGCAGCAGTTCGATAATTCTAATGGGGCTTGTTGGGGCAATGTTTTTCCAGCAATATAAAAAAAACATCTTTCCCAAAATCTATTTGTATATTGTAATAATAGTTTCTTATGTATCAATACTATTAACCGCTACTAGGGGTTGGTTCATTGCATTTTCTGTCGTAATTTTTCTCTATTTTGTTTTTGTTCAGAAGATTAAAAGGAAAGCAATAATTATTATTGTAGGAATAATTGCAATCCCAATACTTTTAAGTGTTCCTTTTGTGCAAAAACAGTTAAAAGGATCATTTAAACGAATATCTACAATTGAAGCAGTTGCACAGGGTGATCTTTCTGCAGGTGGCACCAACGCAAGGGATAAATACTCTATTGAACTGATCGATGTATGGAAAGAAAGTCCATGGTTAGGATGGGGATTTTCTGATGTTTATAAAGAATATAAAAACGGGCATGCCGGATTAGCAAACTTATTGTTTGGTGTAGGTGTTATTGGATTTATTCTGTTTCTATATTTTTGGTATCAGCTTTTTTCTATTCCAATTACAGCTAATCGCCTAATCTCATTACAAAACCCATTTAAAGGATCATTAATAGTATTCACTTTAGCATTTTTAATTTATTTTATTTTGAACGCCACTTCCAGTCAGCAGTTTGGGATATATCTTGGATTCGGACAAGGAGTTTTTTCACAGATTTTATTTTACTGCTATAGCAGTTTTTTTATTACAATGGCCCTAAAAACAGACAATCTAATAAAGCCTTCAAATACTTATAATGGATATCCTGAATATTATTTCTGATTCATATGAAAAAAAAATAGTTGGCGGTCCATATAAAGTAATTTTGAATGTCATTAAAGGTTTAGAACTATTAGGCTATCCTTATGTTCTTAATCAAAATGTTCATGAATTTAAACGGAATTGGATTCACGATTCACTTAAAGGTTTCATTGAAGTGACAAATTCACATATTCCTGCAGTAATTGGTCCAAATATTTTTACCCTTCCTAAAGATATTCCTTTTTTTACTCCGGGTTTTTTCAGCGGTGTCTATTTACATCCTGCAGATTGGTGTGTGGATATATGGAAGGAGCTCGATTATAAAAGAAGTCTATTGCGTTCATGGCCAGTCGGAATTGATACCAATGAATTCAATGTTGAAATGAATCGTTCGTCGGATCATGTTATGATATACTTTAAAAACAGGGAAATTCAATCCTTGGAATTTATTGAGAATAAAGTTAAGTCAATGGGTTTTGTACCAATGGTTATTAAGTATGGTAGTTATACAGAATCAGAATATAGGAGAGCGTTGAGTTTAGCATCTTTTGGTATTTGGATTGGTTGCTCTGAAAGCCAGGGAATTGCACTCCAGGAAGCTTTATCAACCAATTTACCATTAATTATTTGTGATGTAGATTCATTATTAGCGTCGACACAAACTCAATATAAATTTCCAATAGAGGTGGGAAAATATAAGGCAACAAGTGTCCCCTACTTTGATGAACGGTGCGGAATTATTATTGAGGATCTTTCTAAAATAGAGGATTCTATTAAGGAATTAAAAAACAATTTTACTTTTTTCACTCCACGTGAGTTTATCATAGAGAATCTTTCATTGGAAAAACAGGCAAAAGAGCTTTTATCTTTTTTTGATCTGTTGGAAAAACAACAACCTGAATATTTTAAAAAAGAAAAGAGAAAAGCTGTAAGCGGAAAATTTAGATTATCATTAATAGGGTATTTAACGTTTATACCTTATGTGTTTATGAGAAAACTGAAGACGTTAATAAAAATTGTAAGACAAAGGCTGGTAAATCACAATAATTTCTTGACATGTATTCTGCTTCCATAGTATTGTGACCATACCCGATTTTGAATTATGGAACGATGGTAATTGTTTGATATTTAAATATTATAAACATAATAGCACCGGCACTTAAATCAGAAATGCAAGTTTGTTTATTTTTCAAAATGTCTAATAAACTAGTAGATGCCAGTAGTTAGTGTAATAATGGCAGCATTTAACGCACAAGACACTATTAAAGATTCTATAAATAGTATTCTCAATCAAACGTTTAGTGATTTCGAATTAATTATTGCCAATGACGGTTCAACTGATAATACAAAAGAGATTGTTTTATCCTTTATCGATCCAAGAATTATTCTGATTGATATGGAAAATAAGGGACCATCCATTGCAAGAGATATTGCAATTAAAAAATCAAAGGGGAAGTACTTAGCCATATTGGATTCAGACGATATTGCATTACCTGAAAGACTGCAAAAACAAGTAAATTTTCTTGAAAATAATAAGGATTATATTTTAGTCGGCTCAAATGCTATTATTCTGGATCGGGATGAAAACTATGTATGGACATCAACTAACCCATTAACCTGGGAAGAGATTGGAAAGAAATTTCCTTATGCGTCTTTTTATCATAGCTCAGTTATGTTTACAGCAGAAGCATATAAGTTATCAGGAGGATATTATACTGAAAATAAGCTCTATATTTTTGAAGATTCTTTATTATGGAATAAAATGAAAGAGTTCGGTAAAATGTCTAATATTAAAGAACCATTAATCAAATATAGATTATCTCCGGACGCAGCTTCCTCTCATTCAGCAAATGATACGAAGCAAATTAATAAAATTTTCGAAGAAACAATTGCTGGAAATGAGATTAGCGAAAAAAACAGGATATTTTTGTCGGGAATAAAAAGCAAATTAAATCACCTTGAAAAGGAAAGAAATTATCATCTTCTTATTGCGAAGAAGTTTCTTTGGAATAACCAATTTCCTCAGAAATCAAGAGCATCTTTGAAAAAAGCAATAAAGATCAACCCGTTTAAGATTTACCCTTATTTTTTATTTCTGATAACTTTTTTCCCAAGTAAAATAACACATTGGTTTTATAGTCTAAAGAAGCGGTAATCTTAAGGTAAAAATACTTTTACAATGCAACCCTTACATCTGAAACACCTTAGATGCCCGATAACAAAAAGAGTTCTGCAACTGGAAATAGAGAACATTGTAGATGGTAATATTAAAGAAGGTATATTATATGAACCAGTCAGCGGGAATAAGTACCCAATTTTAAATTATATTCCACGTTTTGTTCCTCTGGATAATTATGCAAATAATTTTGGTTTAGAGTGGAATAGGCATAATAGGACACAATATGATGAAACTTCGGGTTATGATATTTCTGGAGAACGATTTCGAAATGAGACAAAATGGGGAAATGATCTCAAAGACGAAATAATTCTGGAAGCAGGATCTGGCTCAGGACGATTCACAAAACATGCTCTCGATACAGGAGCTATGGTTGTTTCATTTGATTATTCAAATGCAGTCGAGGCAAATTATAATTCGAATGGACAAAATGGAAATCTCTTAATAGTCCAGGCAAGTATTTTTGAAATGCCTTTCGAGACCGAATATTTTGACAGAGTTTTTTGCTTTGGTGTACTTCAACATACTCCATTTCCTCAAAAATCATTTCATTGCCTCACTCAATCACTTAAGAATGGTGGTCATTTAAGTACTGACATTTATTTTAAAAGTTTTGCAAAGATTTTTCTTTCACCAAAATACCTTCTACGTAGGGTTACAAGACATATGAATCCTGAAAAACTCTACTCATTTACAGAGAGGTATATCAATTTTATGTGGCCACTTGCACAAGCATTAATGAAAATTCCGCGGTTTGGGAAAATGATAAATTGGAGATTAATGATTGCAGATAATTCTCAAATTTTACAAAATGCTGATAGTAAAACACTTAAAGAGTGGGCTATTTTGGACACATTTGACATGCTTTCACCAGCATACGATTTACCAGTAACATTGAAAATGTTTAAAAAATGGCATATTGATGAGGGGCTAATTAACATTGAAGTTCATTATGGATATAATGGTATTGAAGGTAGGGCAGTCAAAAGCAAAAATTGAATTTTATGTGCGGGATTGCAGGATATTTTAATTTGGATTTCAATAAGCCGGTTTCTACGGATAGGATCAGGTGCATGACAGATACACTTATCCATCGTGGACCCGACGCAGAAGGTATTTATGCTTATAGGAACATTGGTCTTGGTCATAGAAGATTGTCAATAATTGACCTTGAAACTGGACAGCAGCCAATGTTTAATAAAAACAGATCAGTTGCGATAGTATTCAATGGTGAAATTTATAACTATCTGGAATTAAAAGAGGAGCTCATTAAATACAGATTCGTGTTTGATACAACATCCGATACAGAAGTCATTCTTAAGGCTTACGAATTGTGGGGAACAGAATGTTTAAATCATTTTAACGGAGCATGGGCAATTGCAATTTGGGATCTAAATAAAAACCAGCTTTTTTTATCCCGCGACAGGATGGGAGAAAAGCCTTTATATTATACTTTTTTTGAAAATACATTGGTTTTCGCAAGCGAAATAAAAGCATTGTTTGCTTATGGGGTTCCAAAACTTCAAAATATGGACCTGGCGGAGTTATATTTTGGATTGATCAGTATTCCTGCACCATATACATTTTATAGGAATATTTACCAGATTAAGCCAGCAAATTTTTTAATTGCAACCGGTGATACCTTTTTTGAACAAGCATACTGGACTCTACCAGAGATTGATGAGGACAATATGAATAAGGATAAACGTAAAATTTACAATGAATTTGAATATTTATTATCAGATGCAGTAAGGATAAGAATGCGAAGTGATGTGCCTTTCGGTGCTTTCCTGAGCGGAGGACTTGATTCGTCAAGCATTGTTTCCCTTATGGCACAATATTCAACGTTACCAGTTAAAACATTTACAATTGGTTTTAATAATCCTTATTACGATGAAAGCGAACTTGCCCTTCTTATTTCAAATAAATTTAAAACAAAACATTTTAATGGAACTGTTGTTCCTGAAGTGTTTGATAATGCAATAAAACATGTTTTATATCATTATGATGGCCCATTCGGGGATTCTTCGGCAATACCAACTGGACAAGTTTCTAAATTTGCAGCAGAACAAGTAAAGATGGTACTTACTGGAGATGGGGGAGATGAAGTCCTGTCGGGTTATGTATCATATCAGGGAATTAAGTTATCTCAGTCATATAAGCGCCTGCCTAAATTGATTCAAAAGAATGTTCCTAGAATGCTTAATATTATTTCAGGGCCATTAAAGGGGAATATCAGATTTAAGATAGATAAAGTTGTTAATGCGGCCAATGTAGCAAATTCAGATTTTAATGACAGAATGTTGGAAAAACTACCAACAACTTCGCTGAAAACAATTAACGAAATAATTCCAAAATCAAATACCAGAATAAGTCTTAAAGATTACTTTGATCAGGCAATGTCTGAATGTACATATAAGGATGATTTCTATAAATTAATGTTCTATAATTTAAAGCATTCATTGCCAGATGATATGTTAACAAAAGTTGATCGTATGAGTATGGCTGCATCATTGGAAGCCCGGATTCCCTTCCTTGATCATCGTCTGGTAGAATTTATGGTCAAGGTTGATAAGAATGTCAAAATGGAGAGACTTGAACGAAAGAGTATCCTGAAAAAGACTATTGGAAAAAAACTTCCCAAATCTTTGTTAACTGCACCTAAAAAGGGATTTGGAATACCCCTTTCTGATTGGTTTAATTCCAAAGAATTTTCAGTAAAGTTAGATACATTGAAAAAAAGTAATTCTGGCTTAAATAATAAGACCATTGGCAAAATAATTTCAGACAATGTCGATGGATCAAAAGATCATGGAAACTTTATCTGGATGTTGTTTTTATATGATGCCTGGATAAATAATAGAACGTAAAATAATTTATGTTGGTTCTTTTTGTATGTAGTGGCAATAAAGGAAATGGCATTTCGAATTTAGCAGTATCTCAGGCAAATTCTTTGATTGATTTTCAGGTTAAAGTTGAGTTTTATTATATCAGGGGGAAAGGTATTTGGGGCTACTTAGGAAACATTTTACCATTACAAAAACAGATTAGAAGTAAAAAATATAATCTCATACATTCACATTATGGTCTTTGTGGTGTGATTGCTTTATTAGCTAAGGAAGGACATGACAAGCTGATTATTTCATTTATGGGCAATGATTTACTTGGAGATCATGCAAAGAATGGAAAATCCACATATTTTGGAAATATTCTGGTTATAATAAATAAGTTCTCTGCAAAATATGCTGATTATATAATCGTTAAAAGTAAAGCTATGGCCGGCAAGTTATCTCACAATAGATTATCTATTATACCAAATGGGATTGACTTAAGTCTTTTTTATGCAGAGGATCAATCGATTGCCATTAAAAAGATAGGATGGGACAACCAATTCCGACATTTATTGTTCATGGCTGATCCTGAAAGACCTGAAAAGAATTTCAAATTAATTGAAAAGGCCCTTTTATTATTAAAAGGAGAAAACTACCAGATCCACTTCCTGAAAGATATTCCACACTTGGAGGTTATTCATTATTACAATGCTGTAGATGCGTGCCTTTTGAGCTCGTACCATGAAGGCTCACCAAATGTAATAAAAGAAGCAATGGCCACTAACTGTCCTGCAGTTGCAACCGATGTTGGAGATATCAGGTGGTTATTCGGAACAACCGAAGGCTATTTTATTGCAGATTTTAATCCTGTTGATTTTGCAAAAAAGATAATTCTTGCTGCTGAATTTCGCAAAATAAACAAAGAAACAAAAGGAAGGGAAAGGATTACTGAACTAGGGCTCGATTCAGAAACGGTCGCACGAAAGATATTAGATGTATATAATGAAGTATTAAAAATAAAGAGTTGAAATTCGCTTATAAATACCTGGTCTCAAATCACTAATCTACTATTCTAATGTGTGGAATTTGTGGTATAATTAATTTCGATAATAAACCAGTTCGAGAATCTCCTCTTAGAGAGATGATGCTTATTATGAAGCATCGTGGTCCTGATGATGAGGGAGTATACATTAAGGATAACATAGGATTAGGTTTTGTAAGATTAAGTATTCTGGATCTTTCTGCTGCTGGTCATCAGCCAATGTTTTCGTCAGATAAAAGATATGCTATTTTATTAAATGGGGAGATCTTTAATTATATCGAGCTTCGGGAAGAATTAAAGAGCAAGGGATATCTCTTCAGATCAGGATCTGATACTGAAGTATTGCTGAGCAGTTATATTGAGTGGGGAGAATCATGTCTCGACAAATTTAATGGTATGTTTGCTTTTGCAATACTTGATACACTTACCAACAACCTGTTTGCTGCAAGAGACCGGTTCGGGATTAAACCATTTTATTACTATTTTGATCAGCATCAATTTTTATTTGCCTCTGATATTCCCCCGATACTAAAGATCTTAAATCATAAAAGGGAGCCTGACAAATCCATAATTTTTGATTACCTGGCATTTAACCGTACTAATCATAGTGAAAAGACATTTTTCAAAGACATACAAAAGCTTCAGCATGGCCATACTCTCTCTGTAAAATCGGGAAAGATTAATATAAATTGCTGGTACAGCTTATACAATATGCTTTCTGAACACAAATCTTTTGTTTTTAATGAAAAGGAATTTCTGAAAGAACTGGAAAGTTCAATAAATCTCCGGTTAAGAAGTGACGTACCGGTCGGAACCTGTCTTAGCGGTGGATTGGATTCCTCGGCAATAACATCGCTGGTGCTGAATAATAAACCTGATGTTGATTTACATTCATTTTCGGCTGTTTACCAGAAGGGCCAGAAGGGAGATGAATCAGAATATATAGCTGAATTCAAAGAAAAAAACCTTAAGATTCATTATACGTTTCCATCTGTTTATACCTTATTGGACGATTTAGACAAATTCATAAGTTGCCTTCCAGGGCCCGTCCCCTCAACATCCATTTATGCTGAATATAAAGTGATGGAACTTGCAAAACAATATTGTACTGTCCTTTTAAATGGACAGGGAGCCGATGAATTAATGGCCGGGTATCATTATTTCTATGGATATTATTTCAGAGACCTGATTAATGAAAATTCATGGGGAAAACTTTTAAATGAATTATTCCAGTATACCAGGCTCCATAGATCAATCTATGGGCTAAAAACATTAGGATTTTCATATAGTCCCCGGTCCTTAAGACATTTTAAAAACCACAATTTCATAAACCGCGACTTCTATAATATTTATTACAATAAGTCTAACAAATTATTTGATGATTTTTATAAGTCAAAGACGCTGAAAGAGTTTTTAATAAAACATTTTGAATATAAATTTGAGCATCATCTTTTATGGGCCGATAAAACCGGGATGCAATTTTCTCTTGAAACCCGATTCCCCTTTCTTGACCATAATTTGGTTGAAAAAACACTATCCATTCCTAGCGAAAATTATATAAAAAATGGATACACAAAGGTGATACTGAGAAATTCACTGAAAGGGATAATGCCGGAAAAAATCAGAATGAGGAAAGACAAAATCGGGTTTTCTACACCGGAATCTGATTGGTTTAAAGATAATAAACTCCAGTCTCTTCTTGCTGAGGTAATTGGATCAGACTCTTTTAAGGAGAGAGGCTATTTCAATGTTGATCAATGTAAAAAGAAATTAAAATTACTTCAAAGATACAATAAGTATAACTCCGAATTCTGGAAGATGATACACCTTGAATTGTGGTTTCGAAAGTTCATTGATTAAAAAACTACCTGAACTCTGAATACGAAATATCTACTTACTTCCTACTACTTACTTGCTACTTTTAGCTCACACTAGTCACTTCTTCAAATGATCGCAATTATTAATTATGGCATGGGTAACCTTGGTTCAATTAAAAGAAAAATGGATATAATGGGCTTTAAATCAATGATTACATCAGATCAAGCCAATATAAAAACAAGCAATAAAATTATTTTACCCGGTGTGGGCCATTTCGCAAAAGCCGTTTCTGAAATTAAAAAAAGAGGATTATGGGATTTAATATCTGATCAGGTAATTATTGAAAAAAAACCGATTTTAGGAATTTGTCTTGGTATGCAATTAATGGTAAGGCATAGCGAGGAAGGCGAAACAGATGGATTTGAATGGATCGATGCTAATGTAATCAGGTTCAAAGTTTCGGATACACGAAAATTTAAAGTTCCACATATGGGATGGAATACAACAAAACAGGTAAAAGATTCCCCTCTGTTTGAAAAGATAAACCTTGACTCGGAATTTTATTTTGTTCATAGTTATCATGTTCAATGCAATAATCCGGAAGATATTTTAGCCGAAACAACTTATGATTATCCTTTTACTGCTGCATTTCAAAAAGAGAATATCTTCGGAGTTCAATTTCATCCGGAGAAAAGCCATGATGCTGGAGAAACATTATTGAGAAACTTTGTTAATTTATGAATATTGACTGGTGATTGGCAAATTGTATTTTTTAACTTATAATTGACTAGAAAATACCAAAACAAAACAAGTGAAACTTATTTCACTCATGTTTTTCTCAAAATATTTATTTGCTAAGTAACAATTACAGTTTACTAATCACTAATCACTAATCACTAATCACCAATCACCAAATATGTATCGTCCTCGTATCATTCCTGTATTGTTGCTGCAAAACAAAGGGCTGGTGAAGTCGGTTAAATTTAAAAACCACCGGTATATTGGCGACCCCATTAATGCTGTACGGATATTTAATGATTTAAAAGCCGATGAACTGGTTTTTATTGATATTCTGGCCACTAAAGAAAATCGTACAATCTCAGTTGATTTTATAAAAAATGTTGGGGAAGAAGCCAATATGCCTTTCTCTGCAGGAGGAGGTATAAGAACTCTTGAAGACATAAGAAATATAATTGAGGCAGGTGCGGAAAAGGTGATATTAAATACAATCGCTGGAGAAAACCCTGATTTTATAAAAAAGGCAGCCGATGCATTTGGGTCCTCAACTATTACTGTTTGTATTGATGTAAAAAATGATTTTTGGGGAAATGAGAAAGTATGGATTAAATCAGGCACAAAATTTCTAAATTCAGATCCGGTAAAATTTGCCAGGCAGATAGAAGAAAATTGCGCCGGCGAGATAATTATTCAGTCCATTGATCATGATGGCACTATGTTGGGATATGATATTAATTTAATAAAAAAAATTGCAGAATCAGTAAGTATCCCTGTTGTTGCACTCGGAGGTGCAGGAACCATTGACCATTTAATTAACCTGAATGCTTTGGTTTCAATAAATGGTTTTGCTGCAGGGAGTCTGTTTGTTTACCATGGAGATCGACGCGCAGTATTGGTGAATTATCCAAAAAGGAAAGAAATTCAAGAACTTTTTAAATAATATCTGTTATGGGACAAATATGTGCAAAAGGAATTTGGGATGAATCAGTACCCGGAATAATATTTGATGAAAAGGGGGTATCCAATTATGCTAAGATGTTTCAGAAATTCGTACAGCTTTATCCCCGCGGGAAAGAAGGTTTGACAGAGTGGAACAGATGGTTAAAACGGATTAAAAAAGATGGGAAAAATAAGAAATATGATTGTATTGTAGGTGTTAGTGGGGGAACAGACAGCTGCTATTTATTATATATAGCTAAAAAATATGGCCTCAGGCCATTAGCGGTTAACCTGGACAATGGATTCAGCAGCAAAATAGCAGTAGAAAACATCAAAAAAGTTACAAATGCTTTAAAAATTGACCTGGAAACAGTTGTTATTGACTATGAGGAAGTAAAGGCTGTATTAAGAGCATATATCAAAGCTTCACTACCATGGATTGACGGGCCGACAGATCTGGCAATTAAAGCAGCATTATATCAGACAGCAGAAAGAGAAAACGTAAAATACATTTTTAATGGCAGTGATTTTCGATCTGAGGGTAAACAACCCACAGAATGGACCTATTCCGATGCCCGGCAGCTATTGTTTATTTTGAAAAAATTTGAGGCAATAAAACTAAGATCATTTCCTTACTATACAATTTTCCAGTTTATCAGATTTGGATATCTGAAGAGAATCAAGATGCTGCGACCCTATTATTATTTGGATTATGAAAAAAGAAAAGCGCAGGAATTTCTAAAGAAAGAATTTGGCTGGGAGTACTATGGCGGACACCATTATGAGAACATTTTTACCCGTTTTGCGATCTCCTATTGGCTCCCTCAAAAATTTGGCATTGACAAGAGATTAATTACCCTCTCAGCGCTGGTTATGAATGGAGAAATTTCAAGAGAACAGGCTTTAAATGAATTAAAACTAGATCCTTACAAAATAAATGAAATGGAATATGATAAAGCCTATGTTCTTAAAAAATTGGAAATGACAAATGTGGAATTTGATGAATGTTTTTCGAAACCTAATAAATATTATTTTAATTATCCATCTTATATGTTTTTACTTAAAACATTCAATAAATTTTCAATATCCGGTCTTAAAAAAGTGCTTCCATTCACCCCTTCTATTTTTATTGAAAGACAGAACAGGATTAATTAAAATATGAAGATATTTATAGACATTGGTCATCCTGCTCATGTTCATTATTTTAAAAATTTTATAAGAATAATGGAATCCAAAGGCCATTCTATTTTTGTTTCAGCTCGCAACAGATCAATAATTTTTTATTTGCTGGATAAAAACAACATTTCTTATTACAATAGAGGAAAAGGAAGAGATAGTATTATAGGGAAATTATTTAATATGTTTATAACAGATATCAAGCTTTCCTTCAAAGCCATTAAGTTTAAACCCAATATATTCCTGAGTTTCGCCTCACCGTATGCTGCACAGACAGCCTGGTTATTAAGAACTCCCCATATTGTCCTAGATGACACAGAGCATGCCCGGTTAGGGCACTTTTTTTATAAACCTTTTTCAAAGATATTTTTAAATCCATCCTGTTTTCAAAAAGATTTTGGCAAAAATCAAATTCGGTTTCGTAGCTATGCGGAGCTGTTTTATCTTCACCCAAATCATTTTACAACATGTCCAAATATTTCAGAATTATTGGATGTAACCGAAAATGAAAAGTATGCATTACTTCGTTTCGTTTCATGGAAAGCCAATCATGATATCGGGCACTCCGGATTAAACTTAGCAACAAAAAAGCAATTAATTAATAAATTAGTCGAAAACGGTTACAGAGTTTTCATCTCTGCAGAAGCAGAATATAATGGTCCGTATTTTGATAAATACCAGATTAAAATTTCTCCGGAACTGATTCATCATATAATGGCACATGCAAGCCTGATCGTTACTGAAGGAGCCACAATGGCATCAGAATGTGCAATGCTTGGCACTCCGGCAGTTTACGTCAATTCATTAGATGCAGGTACACTTCGTGAACAGGAAGATAAATTTCAGCTTATTCATGGATTTCGTTCATCAGAAGGAGTAATAGAGAAAGTTATGGAATTGATTAATACCCCTGATATTAAAGAAACATACAAGGAGCGCCGTCAAAAAATGCTTTCCGAAAAGATAGACCTTACTTCATTCCTAGTCTGGTTTGTTGAACGCTATCCCCAAAGTGTTAAGATAATGAAGGAGAATCCTGAATATCAAAACAGATTTCGATAATTCTAATTTTTTCCCTGCTTCTTACTTCCTACTCTCTACTTTCTTGTTATCATTTTCATAAAAAAAGCCTGCAGCCTGAAAAACGCCGCAGGTTTTTTTATGCCATCTCCTGTGCTCTTTGCTTTGTCATAAAATCATCGGAAAAGGATTGATGATCTTTTCCGCTTAAGTAGGCTTTAATCCTATCAATGCTCTGAAGAATATGTTCAATATAGATTTTATCATCTTTCATTCAAAGATGATTTTA
>Ga0182027_10001297_pt1 | contig 42017 bp, 33 predicted proteins | sample 712E1DmetaG_FD_121300 | JGI IMG/M metagenome (GOLD analysis project Ga0182027, IMG submission 121300) | Permafrost microbial communities from Stordalen Mire, Sweden - 712E1D metaG (Illumina Assembly) | ecosystem: Environmental > Terrestrial > Soil > Wetlands > Permafrost | place: Sweden...
CTGCTTGGGCTTGCCGTTCCTGCTGTTGTGACAATTGACGCCGCCGGTGTAAGTGGAACTCGTCCCCTGCATCGGCGAAGCGCCCGTTGGGCTGTAGGAACCGCTGGAGGGTCCGCCGCCGTATTCGCAGCCCAGGTCGCCGGTGAGGGTGAAGGCGGCTTTATCAAAGAAAGCCTTGGGCTTGTCGTAGTACTTCACCTGCACGCTGTAGTCGGCGTGGACGCGCGAACGCCCTGGGTAGCCGGCGTCGTCTTCACCCACTCCGTAATCGTTCCAAACCAGGTCCAACCACGGCTTGGGACGATAGAGAATCTGGCCGCCCACCCCCGGCTTGCCGTTGTAGCGCGCATAGGATTGCCAGCCGTTGATGATCCATGGCTCGATCTTCAACTTCGCGGTGGGGAACCACTGAATGCGCAGGCCGTTGAAGAACCACGGCGTGTTGGAGGAGACAAACGAAGGCTGATAGGCCCAATTGTCTGCGTTGTAGTAACTGAACAAGCCGATGTAAGAGACGAAGATGCCGGCGTCCACGTTCAATCCGTGACTCACGTCCCAGTGATAACCGCCCCAGGCTTCGGAAAAATATTTATAGGCGTTGGACAGATTCCACTGGCCGCGGTTGACGCTGGCGTCGTTGCGCGGGGTGGTCGTCGAAAACAGGCCGCCCATGGTCAAGATGCGTCCGCGCGTATTTTGAATGCGGAAATCGCCACCCACGCTGACCTGCTCCAGTTGCCATTCATCGGAGCGGAACATCTCCGTTGAGCCGCCCATCGAGTCGTCCTTGGGGTGGTTGTAATCCAGTATGTAGTTGGCGTCGAAGCGGATCTCAGGCGTGAAGTACTTGGTGGCCATCGGCGTGTCAACCACGCGCCCGTTGCCGTTGAGCCAGGTCCAGTCGCCGGGGAAGGGCGCCGGCTTGGTCGTAATCTCCGCCGCGATCTCCGGAGGGACCGGAACGGGAGCAGCAGGGGCAGCCGCAGCGGTCTGTGCCTGTGCGGCCGGCGTTGTTGAATCGCCTTTGCCGCTCGCTGCCGCTACCGCCGCAGTGCGCAGCGCGCTCGCGTCCCGTTCCGCGTTTGCTTCGGTGCGCGCCTTCAGTTCGGCCTCCAACTGCGCGATCCGCGCATTCATCGCCGCAAGCTCTTTGAGAATCTCCTCGTTGGTGAGCGGCGCCGCATCGGAGGTGTGCGCAGCAGTGGCAGCTGGAGCCGCTGCCGGAACAGGGGGAACTGGTGTCTGCGCGCCTGCCGAGAGGGAAATTGTCAGGACGGCTCCGGCCATTGTTTGCAGCAGACGATTCAGGTTCTTATCCATTGCACTGCTCCTCACATAAAATCGCGTTGATTATGCGCTAAGAACAGTAACGCAAACGAACCGTAAAGAACTTGTCAGGAAGGTGAAAGGAATTTCTCAAGAGCGGGTTGAATTTCCTGTGTCCGCGCCGGAGAGATGAGCCAATGATCTGGAGAGTAGAAACCGGCCTGACAGCGACGACAATGCCTCCTCCGCACCGGGAAAAATGGAAAACCTGCTAAAATCCTCTCAAGTTTCACCGCATCCAAGGCTGGTTTGGCGAAAGACTTTCTATTGATGAAGTGGTGGGTGATCGCTTGTTGATGAGCTACCTCCCTGCCGGTTTGGTACCGGCCAACGCGGTTTTGCTGCTCGCCTTCGTGTTGGTTGCGTTGGTGGCCGGCCTGCTCTGGGCGCTCGCCCGCCGCCATGCCCGGGAAGCCGTGCGCTGGAATGGGCAGGTGTGCGACCTTTACGAGTTCACACGGCGTACGCTGGAGATGAATCCTCAGCTCGAACCGGGGCCGCAATTGGCCGAGTTGATCCATGAGGTCTTCGCGCTGGAGGCTGTAGCGATCTTCGACGCGGAGTTGCACCAGGTGTATTCCGCCGGATATTGGGAAGTGGACCCGCGGGAGCTGGCGCAGAACGTCTACTACTTCGGAAGCTCGGAGGACGACGAGGAAACCGGGCTTGGTCGTCGCGTGATCCGGCTCGGCTCGGCGCCCATCGGAAGCCTGGTGGTGCGTGGCGACACCAGCCCGCTCACCAATAACGCTATCGCCTCGCTGATTGCCCTTGTCTTCGACCGCTATCGGGCCTTCGCCAACGAGAGCCGCATCGAGACCGAACGTCGCACCGAGCAGTTGCGCTCGACCGTGCTGGATAGTTTGGCGCACGCTTACAAGACGCCGCTGACGGCTATCCGCGCGGCCTCGACGGGGCTGAGCGAGATGGGCCACTTGTCGGCGGCGCAGGCGGAACTGGCCGCTCTCATCGACGAGCAGGCAGGTTTGCTTGGCAATCTGACCACGCGCTTGCTGACCACGGCGCGTCTGGATGCCGGCGAGGTCACCATTCGTGCCACTCCGGTCGGTGTGGCGTCGCTGATTGAAGAGGTTGTGGCCAGCTTCGGCGAGCGGCTGGCCGGCAGGAAAGTGGCCATCGATCTCCCCGACGAGGGCCTGGTTTTGCATTGCGACCGGCAGTTGATTGTCATGCTGCTTACGCAGTACATCGATAACGCCTGCAAGTACTCGATCCTGGGCACCACGATCGCCATTCGTGCGGAGAAAACGCGCGCGGAGATCGTCTTCTCAGTGCGCAGCTACGGCTCGGTGATTCCGCTCAATGACCGGGAGCGGATCTTCGACCGCTATTATCGTTCCGCTACCCGCTCCAATCGCGCCGCGGGCACGGGGATCGGCCTTTCGGTCGCCAAGCGCGTCGCCGCCATCCACGGCGGTTCTGTCTGGGTCACTAGCGATGAGGTGGAGGGGACCACGTTTTTTGCGGCCATTCCGGCCGTGGCGCGGAAGAGGGTTTCCTGATGATGCAGACTGCCATTCGTATTCTTTTGGTGGATGACGAGTCGGCCATCCGCAGGGCGCTGCGGCCTCCGCTGGTTGAACTCGGCTTCCAGGTGGTTGACGTCTCGCGCGGCGAAGAGGCTCTGCAGATGCTGCGGGCCGGCGGCTTCGACGTTGTCCTGCTCGACGTGAATATGCCCGGCATTGGCGGCATCGAAACCCTGCGCCGCATACGCGCCTTTGCGCCCCGGCTACCCATCCTCATGCTGACCGTGCGCGATGCGGAGGAAGAGAAAGTCGAAGCGCTGGAGCTGGGCGCCGACGATTATGTCACCAAGCCCTTCAGCACGCGCGAACTGATAGCTCGCATCCGCACTGCGGTTCGCCGCGTTCAGGCTCCGGCTCGGGCTGAAGATGCGCCTATCGAGATCGGCGAGCTGCGTCTGGAGCCGGTGAAGCGCACTGTCACCAAGCGGGGCAGACCGGTGCATCTTACCCGCAAGGAGTTCGAGATACTCCACTGCCTGATGAGCCGCGCCGGCCGCGTGGTGACCTACGCCAAGCTGCTCACCGCCGTGTGGGGCACCGACTGCCGCGAAGAAGTTGAGTACCTGCGCACCTTCGTCCGCCAGTTGCGCAAGAAGATTGAAGATGATCCCTCGAAGCCACTCTATCTGCTCACCGATGTCTACGTGGGGTACCGCTTCGCCGACGCCCAGATGTTCATTGATGAGATCGAGGGAGGGGCGGCGGAGACCAGCGCGCCGGAAGAGGTGCCGGACGGAGCATCCTAGTGGTATCCGTCAGAGAGATGGACAAGTTTTGCAATAAAAGGGCGCGGCTTCAGTTCAGCCGCGCCTTTTTACTGCTGTGAGTTGCTTTCTACAGCATCTTGGTCCGTCAATCCCTACTCGTTGTAGTGCAACAGGCTGAAGACGTCGAGGCCTTCAAAGCGATCGCGGCCCTTCAGGAAGTCCAGCTCGACAGCAAAGGCCAGCCCGACGATCTCGCCGCCCAACTGCTTCACCAGCTTCACCGTGGCTTCCATTGTGCCTCCGGTAGCCAGCAGGTCATCGACGAGCACTACGCGCTGGCCGGGCTGAATCGCGTCCCGGTGAATTTCCAGGGCGTCGGAGCCGTACTCCAGGTCGTAGGTCACACGCGCCACCGGGGCCGGCAACTTGCCCGGCTTGCGCACCGGCACAAAACCGGCATTGAGGCGGTAGGCCAGGGCAGGCCCGAAGATGAATCCCCGCGCCTCGATACCTAGCACCAGGTCGACCTTGCGCTCGATATAGTGGCCGGCGAGCGCGTCGATCAGTTGCGCAAAGCCAGTCTTGTTCTTGAGCAGCGTGGTGATGTCATAGAACAGAATTCCGGGCTTGGGAAAATCAGGCACTGTGCGTACCAGCGCTTTCAGGGCTTCCATATCGATGGCCTTGATTTCTTCCGGCATGAAGCAAGTCCCTTTCTGAATGAGGCTTGAATGAATTTTTTGCGGGAAGGGAACCTGCAAATGCGGTTCATCTTCCCTACAAATACAGCTTACAGCGGAGAGCTCACAGCTTGCAGTTGTCCGCCGTCGACTGTCACCTGTCTGCTGTTCCTTTACCACGCTCCGTCAATCCGGAACGAACTCAGTTCCTTGGCCTCGCTCTCGTCCAGGGTGTGCTCGACGAGGCGATCCACGCGGCTGCCGCGCGGTCCGCAGCGCAGACTGGCCCTCAGCCTGGCCAGATCTTCAGCCGAGCCGGAGGCTACCACCTCCACTTCGCCCTCCTCGGTGTTGCATACCCAGCCGCGCAGATCAAGTTGGCCGGCTTCCCGCTGCACAAACCAGCGGAAGCCAACCCCCTGCACGCGACCCTGAACCAGAAAATGAAGAACCATTGTAGAGAACCATGGCCAGTTTTGCAGATTAGCGCATCGCGCGCAACCGGTGAGCAAGCCCCAGCCTATCGCCGCAGCGCGATACACTGGACTTCACCATGGTCTTTGTCCTCGACAACTACGATTCGTTTACCTACAACCTTGTCCAATACCTGGGAGAGCTGGGCGCCAAGGTCGAGGTCCATCGCAACGATGAACTGACGGTCGAGCAGGTGGAGGCGCTCCATCCAGAGCGCATTCTGCTCTCGCCCGGCCCTTGCACGCCGAGCGAGGCCGGCATTCTGGTTCCGCTCATCCGCCACATGGCCGGCAAAGTACCCATCTTCGGTGTTTGCCTGGGGCTCCAGGCCATCGGCGAGGCTTTCGGAGGCCATGTTGTCCGCGCGCGGCATCTGATGCACGGCAAAACCAGCCCGGTTACCCACGACGGCAAGGGCATCTTCGCCGGACTTACCTCGCCACTCACATGCACCCGCTACCACTCGCTGGTCGTGGCCGAGGAATCGCTTCCTGCTGAACTCATGGTCACTGCCCGCACGCAGGAAGACGGCGGCTCAGTCATCATGGGCCTGCGTCATCGCGCGTTGCCCGTTGAGGGCGTGCAGTTCCACCCCGAGAGCATCCTGACTGAGAGCGGTCACCAGATGATCCGCAACTTCCTGGAGATGTAGCCGCGATGAAGAGAGCGATGCGCCGCAACTGCCTGATCTGCTGCGTAACTCCGACCGGATTTCTTTGGCTGGCGGCGCTCGCTCTGGCGCCGGTTTTGTGCGCCCAGGCTATCCCCGCTCCCCAGGCAGCCGCTCCCATCGCCATTATCCCGCTCGATAGCAAGAACCCCGACGCTGCGGCCAAGGTCACTGGCGCCCTCGAAGTTTCGTCGGGCAAGGCGGTCATCGTTGCCAGCGGTACCGTCACCTCCGGCAGCCAGACGACCGAGGTTGTGTTGCCTCATCGCGGCGTGTTGCGCGTCTGCGCCTCCACCACGGTGAAGCTGGCCGCCGACTCCAGCGTTCCCGCCGGCGAGACACCCGGCCTGATGATGGCGCTGGATCACGGCGCCGTCGAGGCCAGCTTCGCCACCGGCCGTAACTCCGACATTCTGCTGACGCCGGATTTTCGGATTCTCATCGGCGGTCCCGGCGCGGCCGAGGTCAAGATCCGCCTCGGTCAGCACGGCGATACCTGCGTGGACAACGCGGGCCAGAACGCTCCGTATGTGCTGGTTACCAGCGTCTTCGATGGCGGTGATTATCGCGTGCAGCCTGGCCAGCGGGTGATGTTTGAGCACGGCAGCCTGCGCGAAGTGGTAGACAACGAGAAAGAGCCTTGCGGCTGCCCGCCGCCGCTGCATCCGGGCACGAATGAGTTTCCGGTGGCGCAGAGCGCGGGCCTTGCGCCGCTGCCCAAGCCCGCGCCGAATGCGGTGTCGCTGACGTCCGCCCCTCCGCAGGCGCTTGAACCGCTGGTTTACAAGAGCGCCGACCACGCCGCCCAGCCCGCAGCCGAAGCTGCCCCGGCAGCCGCCGCAAATCCACCCACGGCAAAGAAAAAGCCTGGCTTCTTCGGCAGCATCGGGAAGTTCTTCCGCCGCATCTTCGGCGCGGAATAAGGGTTGCGGCACGTGCGCAGCACAACTGTTTGCTGTCAACTGTCGGCTGTTCGCTGACCTACATCTCTCGCGCCCGCTCGATGGCACGGATGACCGCCTTGGCCTTGTTGATTGACTCGGCGTGCTCTAGCTCGGGCACGGAGTCGGCCACAATTCCCGCGCCGGCCTGCACGTAGCCCTTGCCGCCGACGGCCACCATGGAGCGAATGGCGATGCACGAATCCAGATTGCCTGAAAAATCCGCATAGAGCACCGCGCCGCCGTAAGTTCCGCGCCGCGCTGGCTCCAACTCCTCAAGGATTTCCATGGCTCGCACCTTGGGCGCGCCGCTGAGCGTTCCGGCAGGGAAGCAGGCGCGCAGGGCATCGACGGCGGTCAGCTCAGGCCGGAGCCGGCCCTCAATGCTGCTGACGATGTGCATCACGTGCGAGTAGCGCTCGACGAACATCAGCCGGTCCACCTTCACGCTGCCAAACTCGCTCACCCGGCCCACGTCGTTGCGGCCCAGGTCCACGAGCATGACGTGCTCGGAGCGCTCCTTCTCGTCGTGGATCATCTCCTCGGCCAGTGCCGCGTCTTCGGCCTCCGTGGTCCCGCGCGGGCGCGTTCCGGCAATGGGCCGGTACTCGACCTTGCCCTGATGCACGCGCACCAGAAGCTCCGGCGACGATCCAGCCAACTCCACCACCGTGGGTGGTTTTGACTTTTTGGACGAGTTCTTCGATTTCTCCGGCAGCTCGCCCAGCGGCCCCTCCGGCGTAACGCGCAGGAAGAACAAGTAGGGGCTGGGGTTGACCGTGCGCAGCGCGCGATAGATCTGGAAACTGTCCACCTCCGGCTCCACATCGAAGCGCTGCGAGAGGACGGCCTGGAAGATGTCGCCGGCGACAATGTATTCCTTGATGCGGTTGACGGAGGCCAGGAAATCCTTTTTTGCCGTCCGATGCTGCACCTTCAGCTTGTCCTTGCCTTTGTGCTCGGCCAGCCTGGGCAGCGGCAGGGCTAGCCGTTTCTCAAGCCGATCGAGGCGGACCACAGCCTTGTCGTACGCGTCGGTGGGGTTGCCGCGCGTGACGTCGGCCGTCACCACCAGCCAGATCTCCTTGCGCACGTGATCGAAGGCCAGCACCTCGTCGAAGAAGAGCAGACAGGCATCGGGAACGCCCAGCTCGTCTTTGGCCAGCTCGGGCAGCCGCTCAATCTGGCGTACCGCATCGTAGGAGAAAAATCCCACCGCCCCGGCGGTAAACGGCGGCAATCCCTTCAGGCGCGCCGGCTTGTGGCCAGAGAGCGCCCGCCGCAGCACAGAGAAGATGTCGTCCTCGATCTGGACAACTTTTTTGCCCTCGGTGATGGTAATCTCGCGTCCCCGCGCCACGATCCGCTTGAACGGCTGGAGGCCGATGAAGGTATAGCGGCCCACCTGCTCGCCGTTTTCCACTGACTCCAGCAGAACGCACTCCCGCTGCGGCCAGGCCGCGCGCAGAAATGCCGAGACCGGCGTTTCCAGGTCGGCTACGAGCGTGCGACAGACGGGAACAAGCGTGTGCTCTTTGGCGAGCGCCAGGAACTCCTTGCGGCTGGGCAGAACAGGCTGGAAAGAAGATTTCACAGCCTTAGTGTAACTGGTGGGGTGGTTTGGCCGCAGCAGTGAATCATGTTCCTGTCAATCTTCGGCGCTCTGTGGCGGCGTGCTTTCGGTCTGCTGCAATTCCGAAAATGCTATAGGCCGGCGCGATACGTTTTGAGCCAGCTTACCAGCTCTTCGGGCGGAAGCGCCCGGCTGAAGAGGTATCCTTGCGCAACGTCGCAACCGTCCAAGCGGAGAAGTTCCAGTTGTTCCTTGGTCTCCACTCCTTCCGCGACCACGTGCATACCGAGTTCGTGACCCATTTCAATAGTCTTCTGAATCATGATGCGATCTTGTTCGCTATTCTGCATATCCTCGATAAATGATTTGTCGATCTTCAGTTCTGTGGCCGGTATTTGTTTGAGTTGCTGCATCATGGCATAGCCGGTGCCAAAATCGTCGATCGACAGCTTCACCTGTTTCATCCGCAGCCTGGTCAAGACATCCAATGTTCTTGACATCTCCTCGATCAAGCGGCTCTCCGTAACTTCAATCGTGACATTCGCGGGCGATATACCATGTTTCTCGGCGATCGATACAAGAATATCCGGGAACTTCAGATCATGCAGAGCGTACACCGACTCGTTCAACGACAGCATGGGAACCTTCCCGTCGCCGCTTGCAAACTGTCCCACTTCGCTCAATCCGCGGTTGACGACGATCCAGCCAAGCTCGTCGATGAGCCCAAGCTCCTCCATGCGGCCAATGAAGTTGTCGGGGAAGATCAGCCCTCGCTCAGGGTGCTTCCACCGGACCAGTGCCTCAACTCCGATCACGCGGCCGGTCGCAATATCGATCTGCGGCTGATAGTGAAGAACGAACTCATCGCGGTCGATTGCGGCCCGCAGTTCCTCTTTCTGAATGACAATCCGGGGGGCCTTTTTCACAATGGGCGCCGCTTCGGACGCTGCATATTTTTGCAGTACCTCCTCCAGTTCCGTCAATCGGAAAGGCTTGTGGAGATGGCTCACGATGGAAAGACCAAGGACCTGCGCCAAGTGTGCCGCTGACTCCATAATCTGCTTGCCAGAGCCGCTCATCAGAACAATGCCGGCCTTGCACTTCCGCTCGCCGAGATGTCTCAACAGCTCAATACCATCCATCTCCGGCATCATCAGATCAAGCAGGATGAGCGTCGTCTTGGGGCTGAGCGCATCCAGAAAGGTCTTTGCATCGGTCGTCGCGGTACATTCGAATCCCAGGCCCTGCGCCGCGGCGGAAACAAATTCGCACACGTCGATTTCATCGTCGATGACCAGGATTCTCTGGATAGCTTTCATTGCCCCTCCGCTTGCTGCCGGCCAATCCGTTTGTCAACACAGACGGGATAAAGAAAGTTCTCATTTTGCTGGCGTGGCATCGTTGCCCTCCATGACGCGATGAATGATTGCGGCGAAATCGGCGCGCTGATAAGGCTTGTGCAGCATGGGACCGTCAACCAGCTGCATGCTTCTCTCAGCCAGCGCCTCCGCCGGAAACCCGGAAGAATAGACGATCTTGAGGTCGGGGCGGAGAACACGTGCCCTTTGCACAAGGTCCACTCCGTTCATTCCACCCGGCATGACGATATCCGTCACCATCAGGTCAATCTCGCTGTGTTGCGCGATTGCCTCCAGCGCGCTGGCACCATCGATCGCCTCATAGCTCCTAAAGCCCATCTCGGCCAGATAGGTGAGTGCTACATCAAGCAGGTCCACTTCGTCATCCACCACCAGCACCGTGCCGCCCAGCTTGGCGTTCAGAGTCTTCGGCGCACCGGCTGGAAGAGGCCGCGAAAGGTCGGCTACCTGGGGCAGATAAAGCGAAACCGTGGTCCCATGGCCGAGTTCACTGTAGGCGTGGACGGCGCCGCCCGACTTCTTCGCGAAGCCGTAGACCATGGCAAGGCCCAGCCCTGTTCCCTTGTTGCGTGGCTTGGTGGTAAAGAATGGCTCAAACGCTCGCTCCAATGTCTCTCGCGACATGCCGGACCCGGTATCCGTTACCGACACGCAAATGTAACGGCCTGCTCTCAAATCGCCTGCATGGACCGCGGGATGGCTACCCTCAAGGTTCTGCACCTTCGAGTCGATGAGAATGGAGCCGCCCTTGGGCATCGCATCCCGCGCATTGACAACCAGGTTGAGCAGCGCGCTCTCCAGGCCTTCGGGGTCGACGAAGAGCGGCGGCACGGAGGCATCAACGTGGGTCGTGATCTTGATATCCGCGCCCAGTGCATGGCCAGCCAATTCGATCATGTTTTGAATCGAATCTCCCAGCAAGACCGTTGACGGTTTCAACTCCTCGTTGCTCGAGAACATGAGCAGGCGCCGTGTGATGTCCGCGCCGCGCATGGCTGCCTTTTGTGCGGTTTGTACGCGCTTGACGGCCGCTTCGTTGCCGGCGACCAAGCGGTCTAGCAGATCGAGGTTGCCGATGATGACACCGAGAAGATTGTTGAAATCGTGAGCGATTCCACCCGTCAATTGGCCGATTGCTTCCATCTTCTGGCTTTGGTGTAACTGATGCTCCAGTTGCTTTCTCGCGCTAATATCGCGGATTGCTGCCGTCACCAGGATGCCCTCGGCGCTTTCCAACGGGCTGAGCATGATCTCGATGGGAAACGCTGTTCCATCCTTGCGCCGCCCGTGGAGTTCAATCCCCGTGCCGATCTGCTGTGACAACGCCTCCGCAGTGGTGCGAAGAGCGTCGGCGACCAGCCGCTCCGCAAAACCTTCCGGGATGATGCTCGTTACCTTCTGGCCCAGGAGCTCATCGCGCCGGTACCCGAATTGTGTTTCCGCCCGGGCGTTCAGCAGGACGATCTCCCCGTCCGGATTTACCACCACCATTCCATCCGGAGCTGCCTCCAGAAGCCCTAGGTACTTCGCCTCTGACTCCTTTTGCCCGGTCAGACCTTTCTGGTTCAAGAAGGTACTCATCTTCATTTCACCTGTTTCTTGCACGGGGCAGGTGTTTCAGAGTCTCCATTGCGAACAGGCTGGAACTGATGGATTCAATACATCAGTACCCCGACTGGTTCGACACCTAAGTTACAGAAGTAACACGTGAGTGGATATGTGTCTGTTCCATTTCGCACAAACTGGTTCTCGGGCATTATCCCGGCTCAAAGTTGACGATGCAACATGGTCTCCGGCGAAGTTCCACGAACGAGTGCCCCTACTGAAATCAAAAATGGAGATACATTTCCAAGGGGGCCGCGGAGTAGCTTTGCCGGGCTTGACTGGACTGTGTCGCGGACCTAAACTTTGGGTGGTTTGCGCTTGCGGGCCATATCCCGCATTCTGAACCGTCCGGGCAGAGGACCCCTTTCCAGAATGCCGGACAACCAGTGCTCCGTGAAGGCGGAGGAAGCCCTTTAATGTCTATCACTTGCGAATGGGCGCATTCCCCGGCCCATTCCCTTCGCGGCAGGCATTCGGAATTGGAGAAATGTATGGCATCGATATCCCTTGAGCAGGAAATCAACCCCTGGGAAGCCCAGGCAGCTCGATTTGACTTTGCGGCGCGCAAACTGAACCTGGAAGAAGGTTTGTGGAAGTTGCTGCGCACGCCCGCGCGCGAGATCATCGTGCACTTCCCCGTAACCATGGACAACGGCAGCATCGATATGTTCACTGGCTTCCGGGTACAGCACTCGATTGCCCGCGGTCCGGGCAAGGGCGGTATTCGCTACTCGCCGGACGTGAGCCTGGACGAGGTGCGCGCGCTGGCCAGTTGGATGACGTGGAAATGCGCGGTTGTGAATATCCCCTTCGGCGGCGCCAAGGGCGGGGTCATCTGCGACACAAAAAAGATGAGCAAGGGCGAAATCGAGCGCATGACTCGCCGCTACACCTCAGAGATCATCGACTTCATCGGGCCGGAGAAGGATGTTCCCGCGCCTGACATGAACACCAACGAGCAGACCATGGCCTGGATCATGGACACCTACTCGATGCACGAGGGGCACACGGTTACCAGCGTGGTCACCGGCAAGCCCTTGAACATCGGCGGCTCACGCGGCCGGACGGAGGCCACCGGGCGCGGCGTGCAGGTGATCTGCGACGAGAGCATGCGCTACTTGAAGATGCCCATCGATGGCTGCCGGGTGGTCATCCAGGGCTTTGGCAACGTGGGCTCCAATGCCGCCCGCTTATTGATGGAGCGCGGCTACAAGATCGTCGGCATCGCCGAGTTCGACGGCGGCCTGTCGAACCCCAAGGGCATCGACATTCATCAGTTGCTCGATTACAAGCGCCGCAACAATACACTTTTGGGCTTCGGTGGCGCGGAGGCCATGCCCAGCGAGGAACTGCTGGTTTCAGAGTGCGACATTCTCATCCCCGCGGCCAAAGAGAACGTGATTACCAGTCGCAACGCCGACCAGATCAAGGCGCGCGTCGTCGTCGAGGGCGCAAACGGTCCCACGACTGCCGTGGCGGATGAAATCCTGGCCAAGAAGCGCATCTTCATCATGCCTGACATCCTGGCCAACGCCGGCGGCGTTACAGCCAGTTACTTCGAATGGGTGCAGGACCGCCAGGGCTACTTCTGGAAGGAAGCCATCGTCAACGAGCAGTTGGAAACCATTCTGCGCGACAGCTTCGAAGACGTGGTCCGCTATGCCGAGGCTCACAACGTGAACAACCGCATCGCTGCTTACATGCTGGCCATCGACCGGGTAGCCCAGACGATCAGGCAGCGCGGCATCTACGCATAACCACCTGCTAGCATGGGGCTGGTGGCAACAACAGAAGCGGGATGGGCCGAGGGCTCATCCCGCTTTGGTTTCTCTGCGCGGTGCAAGAGAGAACCGGAACGCCTGCCCGGCTCACAGTGCGATAATGGAACCACGCCACAAGAGACCTTTGTCGTGTCGCGAACCGCATGAATCTGCCTAACTCCATCACGATGAGCCGAATCGTTATGATCCCGCTCTTGCTATGGATCCTGACGCCGCACTTTCCCTGGGTGGGAACTCATGGCGCGCAGGAGATTACGGCCGCAGTTCTGTTCGTGCTGGCTTCGATTACCGATGGCCTGGACGGCTACCTGGCCCGCAAGCGCAAGCAGATCACCACGATGGGCATGTTGCTGGACCCCATCGCCGACAAGATCATGGTGACCGGCGCCCTAATTGCTCTGGTGGCGTACAGCCCCGAGGTCGTAAAGGTCTGGCTTGTGGTGGTCATCATCGGACGCGAGTTTCTCATCAGCGGCCTGCGGTCAATTGCGTCATCGGAAGGTTTTACCATCCAGGCCAGCGACTTGGGCAAGCTCAAGACCGTCATCCAGATCATCTGCGTGGTCTCCGCAATCCTGGCGCATGGTTGGGACCAGTGGCAGTTCGGCATACTCATCTTGCCGGTCAAATGGATCGCAATTGCCGCGATCTACTTCACGGTGCTGGTTTCCACCATCTCCGCGATCGACTACTTCGTGGGTTTCTGGAAGCAGATCGACCACGCCAGCAAGGACCGCCGCAAGACCTTCGTGCTCACTCGGCGCAAGAAAGCAAGCACGCCGTAACAGGCAACTGAAAAGCTCGCCTGGGCAAGGAATTCTTTCAAAGCGATGAGTTCTTCCGTAGCTTGTAAACTCTCAATTCCATGGCCGTCTTATGTCTGGGCTCAATCCCGCAGCTTTCTTTTGTCGCCGGTATACAGATGCATCTGCCCTGGGTGAAGCCTCGCGTTGGCTCCGCGCCCTCGCGTCGTTGTGCGACAATCCACGAAAGACCGCTTTTTCTATGAGAGCTTTACGCCTCCTTTTATTCGGCGCTGTTGGATTTGCGCTGGCCACACAACTTGCCTGTCTGCAAGCGCAGTCTACATTTGCGCCCAAGATTCCGCCTTCGGTTCCGCTGGTTCTGGCTGGTGGCACGGTTGTGGACGTGACTGCCTGGGGCGACTCGGCCAAGGACATCCAGGACGCCATCGTCATCGTTCGCGATGGCCGCATCACTGAGGTTGGCTCCCGCATGGCGGTCACCATCCCCAAGGGCGCGCGGGTGATCGACTGCGCCGGCAAGTTTCTTATTCCGGGTCTCATTGACGGCTTTGCCGGCATGAACTCGCAGGGCCAGGCCGACGCCTACCTCTACATGGGCGTTACCACCATCGTTGCCGTCAGCGATGTACGCCGCGGAGTCGTCGATTTATCCGCCTCGCCAAGCCCTCACCTCTACCAGATGGATTCGGTCGGCTCGACCGACAACTGGAGCCTGCTTGCCAAGCGCCCCGAGTGGGCTCTCAAGCTCAGGGAAGTTGCCCATCCGGCCGAACTGAGTCCCGAGGACACCCTCCGCCAGCTCAATGAAATCGCCCGGCTGGGAACGCGCGCCGTCTTGTTGGGCCACAACATCACCGCTGCCAATGCGCAGTGGATTATGGTCCGCGCCCGCCAGATGGGCCTGGCCACTTATGGTGAGTTCGTTGCCACCCCCTACGATGTGGGCGTCGAGGCCGGAGTGGACGTGCTGCCGCACATGGGCCGCTACGAACTGGGCGTTATCCCCGACGAGTTGCAGCGGCCGCTGGTCGAAGACCCTAATGGCCCGGCCGCAACCACGGCCTACGACTACGCCGAGCGCCTGCCTCCCACCGACCTGCACCTGCGCCGCTATGCCCGTTTTCTGGCTACCCACCACGCAGCGCTCATGCCTACCTTCAGCCTCTACTATGCGCAGTTGCCGTCGCATCGCAACCTGTGGCGGGAGCCGGCCGCCGCTCTGCTCAATCCCGCCCGCGTCTTCGAGCCCGCCGATCGCGCCAGCGGCGAAATGAACTATCCGCTTGCTTCCTGGACCCGCCGCCTGCCTGCCTCTACCCAGCGATGGATGGAAGAGAGTCAGCGCAAGAAGGCTGACCAGTCCGCCCTGCGGCTATGGCACATTAACGAGGCTCTGTTTTCCGCCTATCCGCACTACCTGGCTGCCTCCGGCGCCGCGGTCCATGGTTCTCTGCCCGGCATTTCCATGCACACTGAGCTTGAACTGCTGGTCCGCCTGGGGCTTTCACCGCGCGAGGCCTTGGCTGCCGCCACCAACAACTACAGCCTCCAGTTCGGCTGGCACGAACTGGGCCAGATCGCCCCCGGTCGCCGCGCCGACATCCTCGTTCTCGACGGTGATCCCACAGCGAACATCTGGAACGCCCGCCGCATCTCCGGCCTCATCATGAACGGCAATGTGATCGACCGCGAGAAACTGCTGAAATCAAAGCACTGAAGCACTTGCGGCGATTTCACGGCTTCCCGGTCCAGGGAGAGCGCGCGGAACCGCCGCGCATCAGTTAACGTAAGAAGTAGCAGGCGGTTTCATGCAGGTTCCCCCGAGGCCATGACCGATTCCCCATCGCACTCGTTTTCCAAGCCGAAGCGCCACAATCAATGGCTCATCCTCATTGCGGCCTTCAAGCTGGCCCAAGCCCTACTGTTTGTGGTGATCGGCGTGGGAGCGCTGAAGCTCCTCCACCAGGACATCGGCGATTTGCTAACCGCCGCAGTCGAGCACCTGCGCTTCAACCCTGAGTCGCGCTTCATCAACTTTGTTCTCGACAAGGCCTCGCTGATCGACGACCGGCTGCTCAGGCGGATCGGCGAAGCGGTCTTTATCTACGCAGGCCTCGATCTGATTGAGGGAATCGGCCTGTATCTCGAAAAGGCCTGGGCCGAGTACCTTACCCTGGCCATCACCGCGTCCTTTCTTCCCTTGGAGATCTTCGAGGTCTGCCGGCGGCTTACGCTGGTCCGCATCGGCCTGCTGGGAGTCAACGCCCTGGTTTTTTTCTATCTACTCAAAGTGGTGATCGTGCGTGCGAAGATTGCGCAAGGTTCAGGGGAAAGCGAATTGGACGGATAGAGCAAAACCAGAATAGATAAAAGCCACTAGAATACTTAGCCCCGAGTACAACCAGTCTGATTGTTCCAGCATGCCGTTTTTTCTCTGGTAGGGACGAGAAACTCGTAGAGTTTCGCTTTTTGTTCTCTAACACGAACTGTCTGCGCTGTCCAGTACTGGAACACAAGCAGTAAACACTAGATAGTGTGGGAGTCGAAGTTTAGTTATCTATTAGGTGAAATTTCCACAGGAACTTCCCCCTCAGTAACATTTTTACGATTTTCCGCTTGGCGTGGGCAGGGAATGGGGGTACTATCGCTTTGTGAGTGGCCGAAAGTGGCCTGTAGTGAACCGTTGTGGATAAGATCGGCAGGTTTCAAGAACAGATTAGCCGATTTCCCCCTCGGTCCACAGAAATTGATGCCCGTTCCGGGCGGGGTATCAGCTTAGCTAACCCGGGGAACGGCAGCAAAGGGTAGGAATCAAGCGCGGCAGGGAAGTGAAATCAGTCGCGAGAGGCAGGTAGGCATGGCGGTATTTCGCGGAAACCATCCGGCGAAGGTGGACCCCAAGGGGCGGCTGAAGCTCCCCTCCGGGTTCAAGGAGCTGGTGGACGAAGCGGAGGTTACCCAGTTCTACATCACCTCGACCGACGGCAAGAAGGCGGAAGTCTGGCCCTTGGCGGAGTGGGCCAAGCAGGAAGCGCAGCTGGCGGAATCCAGCACCATGGACGACGCCGTGGAGAAGTACCTGAACTTGACCAGCTATTACGGCCAGCAGGTGGAGATGGATAAAGAGGGCCGGGTCTTGCTGCCGCAGATTCTGCGCGGGACGGCCAAGCTCGACGCGGAAGTTGCCGTACTGGGAAAGCTGCACTACCTGGAGGTTCATAACCTCGAGGTCTTTGAACAGAGTCTGCAGGCCAATGCATTGACGGTCGAAGACCGCCAGTCGCTGGCGGCGATTCTCAAGCGGCGGAGTTGACCGCCCCAACCCCCAAGGGGGAGCGCATGACGAATTCGACTGAAAGACATGCGCCGGTTCTTTTTCAGGAAGCGATTGATCTTCTCCGGGTGCGTCCGGGAGCCACGGTGGTGGATTGCACGCTGGGTCTGGCCGGGCACGCCGCAGGGATTGCCAAGTTACTGGGTGCCGAGGGGCATCTGATTGGTTTTGACCGGGACCCCGAAGCGCTGGCGTTGGCCAAGGAAAAGCTGGACGGAGTTTGCCAGGAGTTAGGCAGCCAGGCGCCCAAGGTAACTCTGGTGGGCGAGGCTTTCAGTTCGGCGCCCAGGCATTTGAAGCCGGCTTCAGTGGATGGCCTGCTGGCCGACTTTGGAGTGAGCAGCCTGCAACTGGACGAGGCTGGGCGAGGTTTCAGTTTTATGGCGGATGGGCCGTTGGATATGCGCATGGATACGCGCTCCGGGCCAACCGCCGCACAGGTGGTAAACGAGGCGAGCGAGCGAGAGCTTGCCGACCTCATTTACGAGTACGGAGAGGAAAGGAGGTCGCGGAGAATCGCCAGAGCCATTGTGCGCGGGCGGCCGGTGACAACCACGGGGCAGTTGGCCCGTCTTGTAACCTCAGCCGCCCGGCCAATGAAACAAGAGCGAATCAATCCGGCGACCAGAACCTTTCAGGCTCTTCGTATTCATGTAAATCGCGAGTTGGATGAGATTCGGAGTTTGATGGAGGCCGCACCCGGGTTGCTGAAGCCCTCCGCAAGACTGGCCGTCATCAGCTTTCACTCGCTGGAAGATCGCATCGTCAAGGACAGCCTGCGCGAGGGCGCGCGGCAGGGAATCTGGGAGATTCTCACCAGGAAGCCGGTCACGGCCGGCGAAGAAGAGTTGGAGCGCAATCCGCGTTCGCGGAGCGCAAAACTGAGAGCGGCGGAGAGACAGTGAACAGCGGACAGTTATCTTCGTTGGCCGCTTGGCTTGAGGCACGATCACGAGGATTGGGAATGAAGCAGAGGGCTGTGAACTGCTAACTGTTCTCTGTTAGCTGGGGAGGACGACCATGGCGGCATGCACAACAACCTATTTCGAGGCGGGCAGAAGCTGGGAGGCGCGGGTTGCCGAGCGCAACGCCGAGATGATGACCCGGCAGGCTTTACGGCGGCGGGGTATGCGTACGCCGGAGTTTGCCTTCCCAAAGCACTTTGACAACAGCCGCCTGGTCAAGACGCCTGATCCGGTGCGGGCTCGCCAGATAAGCCTATTTTCCAAGGCCATCACTGTCCTCTTCCTGCTGACCATGGTCTATGGGCTACAGCACTTCAGCGCCATCGAGGGCGGCTATCGCGTCGAATCTGAGAAGCAGGTGCGTGAGCAGTTGCGCGAGGAGAATCGCCAGTTGCGCTTGTCGGAGGCCCAGTTGACCGAGCCCAACCGCATTGATCGAATGTCCCGCGAGTTGGGTTTTGCCGAGCCGCAGCCGGGCCAGATGGTTCAGCCCAATGCCGCTCCCGACGTTTCCGCTCCAGCGCTCGCGCAAGTGGTTCCTCCTGTTTCCGCCGTACAATGATCTTGCGCTGTTTTCTTACCTGAGCGATTGTCCATGTTGTCACCGGTTCGACCTAACAGAAACCGCAACACCGCGACGCGCGCCATGCCCCTCAAGCTGGCGCGCTTCTGGCTTATCTGCCTGTTCTTTCTGGTTTGGGCCATCTTGATTGTCTTGCGCCTCTTCTGGCTCCAGGTGGTGCGCCACCAGGAGTACGTGGAGCGCGCACAGAGGCAGCAGCAGCGCACCTTCGAGGTGGCTCCGCGCCGGGGCGTGCTCTATGACCGCAATCTGCACGAGCTGGCCATGACCGTGCAGGTGGACTCGGTCTTCGCCGTGCCCACCGAGATTGCAGACAAGCAGGCCACCGCCCATGCTCTCGCCGCAATCGTTCACATCGACCCCGACGATATCCAGACAACCGAGGTACAGATTGCCGCACGCCTCGTGGCCGGGCACAGCTTTGCCTGGGTGGCGCGGCGCGTGACCGCGGAGACGTCGGCCCGCGTCAAAGAACTCATCAAGTCCGGAGCTGTAAAGGGCATCTACTTCCAGAAAGAGTTTCAGCGATTTTATCCTGACAACGAAATCGCCGCGCAGGTGCTGGGTTATGTGGGCCTGGACGACGCCGGCCTAGGTGGTCTGGAGCAGAAGTTCGAGCCGCTATTGCACGGGGTTTCCGGCCGCATGTATACGGCCATGGATGCGCGTCGCCATGTGCTCGGCTCCACGGAAAGCGAGCCAGAGCCGGGCAGGAACCTGACCCTCACCATCGACGAGAACATTCAGTTCATGGCCGAACGGGCGCTGGATCACGCGATGGAACGTACCCAGGCGGCTAACGCCACGGTGGTCGTCCAGGACGTGCATACCGGCCAGATTCTGGCGCTGGCCATCCGCCCAACCTTCAACCCAAACCTCTTCCGCCACGCCACGCCAGAGCTGCTCCGCAACCACGCCGTCAGCGATGTCTACGAGCCGGGCTCGGTCTTCAAGCTGGTCGCCTACTCGGCCGCGCTGGACCAGCATGCCGCCGCGCCCGACGACATGATCGACTGCCAGGGCGGCCAGATTACCATCGCCGGCCGCACCATTCACGACAACCAGGGCGAACACTTCGGCCGCATCACGGTCCATGAGGCGCTGGAGCACTCCAGCGACGTGGCTGCCATCAAGCTGGCGATGAAGGTCGGCCAGGAGCGCTTTTACCAGTACATTCGCGACTTCGGCTTTGGCGCGCGCACGGGCGCCGAGTTGCCCGGCGAAACCCGCGGCCTGCTTCGGCCGGTGAACAAATGGGAATCCTCGTCCATCGGCTCCATCGCCATGGGCCAGGAGGTGGGCGTCACACCGTTGCAAATGGTTTCAATGGTGTCGACCATCGCCAACGGAGGGGTTTATCTGCCGCCGCGCGTGCTGATGCCGGGGCAGGTTGATGGCACATCAACAGGCCAGCAGTCCGCCGTGCCACGGGCGCCGATGCCCTTCAAACCTGGCGGTGACCTGCCCAATCCGCTGCCCCCCGGCGCACACCGCGTCATTTCCACGCTCGCCGCCGCGCAGATGCGCAAGATGATGGAGGGTGTGGTCTTGTTCGGCACCGGCAGGCAGGCGCAGCTCAATGGCTACTCTTCCGGCGGCAAGACCGGCACGGCGCAAAAGATCGATCCGGCTACTCACCTCTACTCGAAGACCATGCACATCGCCTCGTTTGCAGGCATTGCCCCGGTCAACAATCCAATCATCGCAGTGGCCGTGATCATCGATTCACCCAAGGGCGCATACTACGGCGCCGCCATCTCCGCGCCGGTCTTTGCCGAGGTGGCGCAGCAGGTTCTCGAATATCTCGCCGTGCCCCACGACATCAGTGTCCGCAGCCCCCACGCCTTCTCCAAGGCTGGCTTGCGCATGGCCGAAGACGACGCTCCCCAGCAGACAGGCAACATCAGCGCGCTCTATGCCGCGGCCAACGAACTGCCCAACGACGATCCCTTGCGTGCCGCAGTCGTCCAGGCTTCTGCCGCGGGCCAGTCAGCCATAGCCCGTCCATCGCAAACCAATGCTCAACCCCCGGGCGGAGCCGGAAACGCCAAGCCCATCGCTCCACAGCAGCCGGCACCAACCACCGTCATCGTCTCCAGCGGAAACGCCCTGCGTGTTCCCTCGCTGATCAACCTGCCGGTGCGCAAGGTGATCGAGCAGGCCGCCGCTGCCGGGCTTGAAGTCGAAATCACCGGCAACGGCACCGTCCGCGAACAGGCTCCTGCTCCCGGTACGATGGTTCCGCCGGGAACCAAGATTGTGGTTCGCTGCGGGCGGTGATACGAACTTTTCCTCCTGAGCGTAGGCGAAGGGAATCTGCTTTTACAATTACTGCTCTCCGGCCAGCGCCGTGTTGCCTACAGCGCCTTGCCCGTCTCCAATAGGCTCTTGAGGCTAGAGTGGATGATCGGCCATCCACCCGACACAGCCTTGATGAACTTCGAGTCGTTCTTGTCCATTTCATGCTTGACGGTGAGCTTGACCATTTCGCCTTTCTGTTCGAGCTCGTAGGTCAAACGCGAATAGCCCTCGGCGGTCAACTCGGGGTCTAGCTCATGCCGCCATTTGAGAACCAGCCTGCGGCGCGGTTCGATCTCCACCACTGTGCCGCTGTCGGCCACGCGCCCGTCCGGCATCACGATTCGCCAAGACGCGCCCGGTTTCCATTCGGATTCCTGCGTCGTTGCCATCCAATACCGGCGGGTGAATTCCGGCTCCGTCAGCGCCTGCCACAGCTTCTCCGCCGTGGTGCGAATGTAGATCACGTAAACAAATTGAGATTCAGCCATCAATCTTATTCTCCAATTCGTATTCTGTCAGGGGATCGCTCAAAATCCATGAAAGCATATTACAGCCAATCTGAAGAGACCGTCCCGCAACCATCTACAATTAAAGCCGTGATGAACTGGAAAGAACTGATCAATGAAGTGGCGGCTGTTGGTGCTGGTGGTGGCTCGGACGAGCCGGTGACCGGCGTGGAGTACGACTCGCGGCGTGTGCGGCCCGGCGCCGTTTTTGTCGCCATGAAGGGCGGCTCGACCGACGGCAACCGCTATGTCGAGAAAGCCATTGCCGCGGGCGCACTGGGAGTCATTACCGACTCTTCACAGGAGTTCGACCATCTGCTGGTCTTCGAAGCGGGTCTGCCGGTACTGGAGGTCGAGCACGGCCGCCGTGCGCTGGCTCAGGCTTCAGCGGCTTTCTTTGGCCATCCGGAGCGCAAATTGGCGGCTATCGGCATCACCGGCACCAATGGCAAGACCACCACGGCCTACCTCACCGAGGCCCTGCTCAACGCGGCGGCTCGCAAGACGGTTCTTGTCGGCACCATCGAGTACCACGTCGCCGGCGAAGTGCGTCCATCGCTGCATACCACGCCTGAACCAAGAGACTTGTTTGAGTTGATGGCCGAGGGCGTTGCCTGCGGAGCCACGGAACTGGTTACCGAAGTCTCCAGCCACGCCCTTGACCAGGGCCGCGCAACCGGAGTCAACTTCGACGTCGCCGTCTTCACCAACCTCACCCGCGACCACCTCGACTACCACCAGACGATGGACAATTATTTCGCCGCCAAGCGCCTGCTCTTCGACGGCACAGTCTATCCCGCTCCCCGCGTCGCCGTGATCAACGCGCACGACCCGCGCAGTGAGCAGTTGGCCGAGGCCGCGCGCAAGGCTGGTGCGGAGATTCGCACTTATGGCATTGGTCAGGGCGACTGGCGCGCCGCAAGCTACAAACTCACTCCGTCAGGAGCAGTTCTGGAACTAGAAACTCCGGCGGGTGCGGCCGAAGTCGTCTCCCGCCTGGCTGGCGAGGTGAACATTCTCAACCTGCTGGCTGCCTTCACGGCTGCCCACGCGCGCGGCGTCGCGTTTGCAGATCTGGTTGAGGCCGTTCCCCAGCTCAAGCCCGTTCCCGGCCGCTTTCAATCCGTTGATGCGGGCCAGCCCTTCACCGTGATTGTGGACTATGCCCACACCGACGACGCCCTGCGCAACCTGACCGCCCTGGCCCACCAGATCACCGCTCCCACCGGAGGCCGAGTTCTCACGCTCTTCGGCTGCGGCGGCGACCGGGACCGGACCAAGCGGCCCAAGATGGGTCAGGCGGCGGGCGAGGGAAGCGACTTCGTAGTCGCCACCAGCGACAATCCCCGCTCCGAGGAGCCGTTGGCGATTCTGGCCGAGATCGAGCCCAGCCTCAAGTCGAGCGGCGTCCGTTATACCGTCGAGCCGGACCGCGCCGCCGCCATTCGTCTGGCGCTCCATGAGGCCAAGCCCGGCGACGTGGTTCTGATCGCCGGCAAGGGACATGAAAAAGTGCAGATTATAGGCTTCACAACGATTCCTTTCGACGACGTCGAGATTGCTCTTTCGGCTCTGGGCGAAATGGGCTATTGTGGTGTGAAATGAATCTTACACTTGCAGAAGCAGCCATCGGCGCGGGCGCGGTGCTGGAGGCGCCGGCCAGCGTGGCAAACGCCGGCGCGCTGGTGGCAAGTGGCTACTCAATTGACTCGCGCACCGTGGCCCCCGGCGAGCTCTTCTTCGCCGTACGCGGCGAGCGGCTTGACGGCCACGACTTTGTAGCCGCCGCCGTGGCGCGCGGAGCCGTGGCTGCGGTGGTCTCTCGCGCACGGGTTGCCACGCTGCCTGACGCCGCGCTGGCCGTGCCGCTGCTCATCACCGAGGATCCGCTCATCGCCCTGCAGGCCCTGGCCGCGCATATTCGCCGCCAGTGGGGTCGCCGCGTAGTGGCCGTGACCGGATCGGCTGGCAAAACCACCACCAAGGAAGCCATTGCTGTTGCACTGGGGGCTAAATTCAACGTCCTCAAGTCGCATGGCAATCTCAACAACGGCTTTGGCCTGCCCATGCAACTACTGCGCCTTCAGCCGGAACACGAGGTTGCAGTCATTGAGATGGGCATGAACCATCCCGGCGAGATCGCCGCCCTGGCCCGCATCGCGGCTCCCGACTGGGGCGTGGTCACCAACGTGGGCGCCGCGCACATCGAGAACTTTGCTGACGGCCAGGCCGGCATTGCCCGCGCCAAGCTCGAACTGGTGGACGCGTTGCCGACCAACGGCGTTGTCTTCCTCAATTGCGACGACCCCTACGTCTCGCAATTTGGCCGCGATTTTCACGGCCGCGCAGTTTACTTTGGCGCCGGCCCCTGCGCCAATCCGCAGCTCCTGGCAGCCACTGAAGATCTGGCCGGATTGCACGTGAGCTATCGCGCCGGGGCGCGCGAGGGCCAATTCACGCTCAACCTGCTGGGCGCGCACAACGCATTGAATGCCCTGGCCGGTTTGGCGGTTGCGCTTGAAGCCGGCGTCGACCTGGATGAGGCCGTGGCCGCGCTGACATCTCTCACCGCTGGCGACAATCGCGGCGAAGTCATCGAGATTAACGGCGCCATCCTGCTCAATGACTGCTATAACTCCAATCCCGAGGCGCTGCGCTCGATGATCCGCACCCTGGCCACGCGTCCCGCCCGCCGACGGATTCTGGTGGCTGGCGAGATGCTTGAGATGGGTGAGCAAGGCCCCGCGCTCCACACTGCCTGCGGACGCGCCGCCGCCGAGGCCGGTCTCGACCTGGTCGCAGGCGTACAAGGCAACGCCGAATACCTGGCTGCCGCCGCCTGCACGGGTGGTGTTGCTTCGCTCTTTTTGCCCGATGCCGCAGCCGCTGGCCGCTGGCTCCAGCAAAATCTCCAGCCCGGCGACGTGGTGCTGGTAAAAGGCTCGCGCGGCGTACACCTGGAGCGGGCCATCGAGGTACTCACGCGACCGCAGGAACCGAACTAGAGCGGTTCTCCAATTCACGTGCCTTTGCCAAATTCGTGCGAGGTCGCTTTTCCTTAAGGAAAAAGCCACTCAGCAGTTGTGGTTTCGGAGGAGGGCAATTGGAGAACCGCTGTAAATCCGCGCGTTTCCAAAGCCATTTGCACCCTCAACCTAGTAAAATCAACCTGAAACCAGCCTCATTCCGGCTTGGGAGGCCCATTGCTTTACTGGCTGCTTTACGAAAAGCTGTTCCCGTTCTTTCACCCGTTCCGCATCTTTCGCTACCTGACGTTCCGGACCGCTTTTGCCTCGGGCACGGCGCTGCTGATTGCGCTGTTCATTGGGCCTTGGGTGATCCAGAAGCTGCGCGAGTTCCAGATCGGCCAGTACATCCGCGAAGACGGGCCGCAGTCGCACCTGAAGAAGTCGGGCACTCCGACGATGGGCGGCGTGCTCATCCTGATTGCGATTTTGCTCCCCACGGTTCTCTGGTCCGATCCCGCCAACCCCTTCGTCTGGATCACTGTTTTCTCCACACTTGCCTTCGGCGCCATCGGCTTTGCTGACGACTACATCAAGGTTGTACAGCGGCGCAGCCTGGGCCTGACGGCGCGCGCCAAGCTCCTATGGCAGGGACTGGCCGGGGCAGCCGTGGCAATTGCGCTGGTGGTTCTCCAGCAATTCAAGCTCTTCTCCACGCAGTTGACCGTGCCGTTCTTCAAGACGCTGCACCCCGATCTGCAATGGCACTGGCTTGGCTCCATCCCGCACCTGGGCCTGCTGGCGTTTCTGCCCTTCGTTGTCTTCATCATTTTTGTGCTGATGGGTTCGTCGAATGCCGTCAACCTGACCGATGGCCTGGACGGGCTGGCCATCGGATGCACCATCATTGCCGCCGGCGCCCTCTCCGTGCTCACTTACGTCAGCGGCCACGTGGTCTTTGCCGACTACCTCGAACTCCAGCGTATGCCCATGGTTGGCGAGCTCACTGTCTTCTGCGGCTCCATGGTGGGAGCCTCCATCGGCTTCCTCTGGTACAACGCCCACCCGGCGGAGATTTTCATGGGCGATGTGGGCTCACTGGCCCTCGGCGGCGCCATCGGCACGGTGGCCGTGATCATCCGCCAGGAGCTGCTACTGCCCTTTATCGGCGGCATCTTCATCATCGAAGCGGTCTCCGTCATTCTGCAGGTGGGGAGCTACAAACTTCGCAACGGAAAGCGTATCTTCAAGATGGCTCCGTTGCATCATCATTTTGAACAGTTGGGCTGGCAGGAGTCCAAGGTCATCGCCCGATTCTGGATTTGTGCCCTGGTGTTTGCATTGTTTGCACTCACCACCTTGAAATTGCGTTAGACATGCTCCGCGCGGGGCACAATTAAAAGGTCGTGAAGGCCTGAGGACAAGAGTCGATGTTGGACATCAAAGGTAAAAAAGTCCTGGTTGTCGGACTGGGAAAATCCGGTCTGGCGGCAGCGTTGTTTCTGCGCCGCTGTGGAGCCAAGGTTACAGTCTCTGACATGCGCAGTGCCGAGCAGTTGGCCAAAGAGATTCCCGCCCTGCTTGAAGCAGGCATCATGGTCGAGACCGGTGGCCACGGCCTGTTGACCTTCCGCCGCCAGGACCTGATCGTGGTCAGCCCCGGCGTGCCGATGGACACTCCCGAGTTGGCGCAGGTGAAGAGCTTCGGATTGCCGGTGATTGGCGAGCTGGAATTGGCCGCGCACTACCTCAAGGGCAAGATGCTGGCCGTCACCGGCTCCAACGGCAAAACCACCACCACCACCCTGCTGGGCGAAATCTTAGAGGCTGGCGGCTTGCCCACGCTGGTCGGCGGCAACATCGGCGTCCCGGTCATCTCTCTCATCGAGTCCAGCACCGATGCGAGCTGGTCAGTGCTGGAGATCTCCAGTTTCCAGCTTGAAACCACCTTCGAGTTTCATCCTTCGATTGCCGTGATTCTTAATATCACACCCGATCACCTCGATCGCCATGGCAGCTTTGATAACTACGTTCGCATCAAGGAGCGCATCTTTGCCGCCCAGACCGAACAGGACTGCCTGGTGCTCAATGCTGGCAACGCTCCCTGCGTCGCCGCCGCCGAGCGTGCGGCCGCCCAGGTCTATTGGTTTTCCAACGAGCATCCGGTCGAGCAGGGCGCATGGGTCGAGGATGAGCAGGTGGTCTACCGGTCGCAAAAGGATGCGGCCACGGAAACGGTGATGCCCCTGAGCGGAATTCCGATCAAGGGCGCGCACAACGTCGAGAATGTGCTGGCCGCAGTCTGTTCCGCTCGCCTGGCTGGTGTTTCGGCCGAGGCTATCCGCAGCGCCGTCGAGAAGTTCAAGGCCGTCGAGCATCGTCTCGAATACGTTGCCACCCGCAAAGGCGTCGAGTTCTACAACGACTCGAAGGCCACCAACGTGGACGCCACCGCCAAGGCTATTGCTGCCTTTAGTAGCGGTATTCATCTCATCCTGGGTGGCAAGGACAAGGGTTCTCCCTACACCGTGCTCGCTGATCTGCTGCGCGAGCGGGCGAGCGCCGTTTACACCATCGGCGTGGCGGCGCCCAAGATCGAGGCGGATTTGCGTGGCGTGGTCCCCATTCTCTCCTGCGAAACTCTGCAGAAGGCAGTCGCCGCCGCCGCCGCCGCCGCGCGCCCCGGTGAGGTCGTGGTGCTTGCCCCGGCCTGCTCCAGCTACGATCAGTTTGATAACTACGAGCAACGCGGACGCGTCTTCAAGCAACTTGTCACAGCATTGCGGGACTGAAGGGCATGGCAAAGCGCGCAGGGGTCGATAAATGGTTGTTCTTCATCACCGTGCTGCTCATCGTGGCAGGCCTGGTGATGGTGTTCTCCGCCTCGGCGATCATGGCGCAGGAGCGCTATCACTCCCCTTACACCTTTGTTGGCAAGCAGGCCGGCTGGGCTTTGCTCGGTTTGCTGGCCCTGCTGGTCCTGTCGCACATCGACTATACCATCTACAAATCCCCGCGCTTCATCTATCCCGCTCTCTGCGTCACTACCTTCCTGCTGGTGCTGGTCTTCTTCATCCCCGGCTCGCACAATACTCACCGCTGGGTTCGCTTTGGCGATTTCTTCACCTTCCAGCCGTCGGAGATCGCCAAACCCGTGCTGGTCCTCTTCCTGGCCTGGTTTCTCTCCACCCGGCTGGACAAGATGAACGACTGGAAGAATACCCTGCTGCGCGCCGGTCTCATCCCGGTGGTTCTGATTGCGTTGGTTGAGCGCCAGCCCGACCTGGGCACCGCGCTGGTGCTGGCTGGGGTCACGGCCATGATGCTGATTCTGGCGGGCATGGAGTGGAAGTATCTGTTCATTGCCCTGGCCGCGGCGCTGCCCGCGCTTGCCTATGAGCTTTTGAAGGTCGGTTTCCGCAGGCAGCGGATGCTGGTCTTTCTCAGTCCTGATTCCGACCCGCAGGGCGCCGGCTTTCACATCAACCAGTCGCTGATCGCCGTGGGCACCGGCGGGCTGACCGGCCGCGGCTATATGGAGGGTGTGCAGAAGCTCTTTTTTCTGCCCGAGGCTCATACCGACTTCATTTACGCCAACATCGCCGAGGAGCTGGGGTTCATTGGAGCCATCGCCATTCTGATCCTCTTCGTGCTCTTCGGCTGGCGTGGATTACGCGCGGCCTTCCGCTCTCCGGATCCCTTTGCCCGTCTGGTCGCCTTCGGCATCACCACCACCCTCGTCCTGCAAGCCTTCTTCAACATCAGTGTTGTCGTCTCCCTGCTGCCCACCAAAGGCATTCCTCTGCCGTTGATCTCCTCCGGCGGGACTTCGGTATTCTGCACTCTGGCCAGCATCGGCGTGCTGCTCAACATCACCAGGAAGACGGACTGATGGCAAACTTGCGCGTACTCATCGCTGGCGGCGGCACCGGGGGGCACATCATTCCGGCGCTGGCCGTGGCTCGCGAACTGGTCGAGCACCACGCGGCCGAGGTGCTCTTCGTCGGCACGGCGCGGGGCATGGAGAGCCATCTGGTTCCCGAGGCAGGCTTTCCTCTGCGCCTGGTCGATGTCGGCCAGCTCAAGAATGTCTCCCTGCTCACCCGCCTGCGCACGCTTTTCGCCCTACCCCGCGCCATCTTTGCCTGCAACCGGCTGATCCGCGAGTTCCGGCCCAACGTGGTCTTCGGCGTGGGCGGATACGCCTCCGGCCCGGCGATGGCGGCGGCTTTGTGGCTCAAAATTCCGTCCATGGTCTTCGAACCGAATGCCATGCCGGGGCTGGCCAATCGCCTGGTGGGGAAGCGTGTTCAGGCTGCGGCGGTCAACTTTGCCTCGGCTACCAAGTGGTTTCGGAACGCCGAGGTCACTGGCATTCCGGTCCGGTCGGAGTTTTTCACCCTGGAAGCGTCCGCCGCGCACAATCCTCATTTGCTGATTTTTGGCGGCTCGCAGGGCGCGCGCCTCTTCAATTCTCATTTGCCCAAGATACTTGTTGGTCTGCTGCACGCAGTGCCCGGACTCACCGTTTTGCACCAGAGCGGCGCGCGCCACTTCGAGACGACCCAGGCTGCCTATGCCGCCAGCGGCGCCGACCCGAGCCGTTGGCAGGTGCGGCCCTTCATTGACGAGATGCCCGCACGCTTTGCCCAGGCCAGTCTGGTCATGGCTCGTAGCGGCGCTTCCACGGTGGCCGAACTGGCTGCCGCCGGCAAGCCGGCCCTGCTGGTTCCCTTTGCCGCCGCAGCCGACGACCACCAGAGGCGCAATGCCGAGGAGATGGTAAAGGCCGGCGCAGCCGTTCTGCTCGATGAGCGCGATCTGGATGTGCCCGGCAAGCTACTGGCTACCCTCACCAGCCTGCTGAAAAGCCCGGAGGGCCTGGCCGCCATGGCCTCCGCGGCCCGCACCCAAGCCCATCCCGACGCCGCCGAACGCATCGCCGGCCGCCTCGCTGCCCTCGCGCATTTTTAATGTTTCTGTAATGCCAGAGTCGTGGTATCCCACCCTTGCCGCAAGAACAAAAACGCGGCAAGGATGGGGCACCCAGGACCTTACACGATCTCTAGGAATGTTCTCGCGGAGCCTATCGCTTGACGATCTTGGCCAGGCGGGGATCCTGCCAGAGGGCAGTGAAATCCGGGTCCTTGTACACCTTGGACAAATCGGGGTAGTGCAACTCTTTCGCCCGGCGCAAATACTCCAGGGCGCCATCGATATTGCCGCGTTTCATATACGATTTTGCAATCATGTACGAAACCCGGGCGCGCTGTCCCTCGGTCACGACCTGAGCTTGAATTCCATCCTGGCTGGTGCTCAGCACATCGGCGTCAAGCTCCAGAGCGCGTGCGTATTCGGTCATGGCATAATCGATTTCGTTCAGGCCCATCCAGGCCTCCGCAAGGTTGAGATGGGTGTGTGCATTCGACTCATCCAGGGCCAGCGCCTGTTTGAAGTAGCCGACGGCAGGCTTGTACTTCTTATCCAGGAGGTCCAGGACCCCCATGTTGTTCATCGGAGCAAAGAGCTGAGGGTTGTACTTCATCGCCCGGCCAAAGTATCTGCGCGCCTGTCCCCTTTCATTCAATTTGAGTTCTGCAATCCCTAGCTTGTTGTAAAGCTCGGCACTCTGACGGTTGACGCGAAGGGCTGCCGCATAGTGGGAAACGGCCGATTCATAATCTTTGTGCAGGCGCGCCAGATCTCCCTTTTCTTCTGCCATCCTGGCGGCTTCCAGCTTGTCCTTCCTGGCTGCGTCTTGGGTGGGATCAGTCCTTGCGTACGGGGCAGCGCCAATCAGCAGACTCACCGCTGCCAGCATCATCACCAGTCTTTTCATGGGGTCACCTCTCCTGCGCGGGTGCATTTCGTGGGGCGGCGATTGCGCTTGCCGGCTCCTGCGATCCGTTCCCTGCATCGATTCCAGTAGAGAGCGGGTATGGCCGGTCCGCAACGCTATACCTGCTACCTGCCCGTTTTGCCGAGGTTAAATTTTCCCTAGGCGCAACCGAACTCACAGTGGTGCTTCAACTTACCGGTATTGGAGATTCAGCAAGAAATGGCTCGCGGGCAGAAAGCGGGAGAGGTTACACGCCGTTACTTGCCAATTTTCCGGGCGCTTCCACCGTTAAGGACTTGCTAAAACCGCAGGGATCGCTACATTACAATCAGCTCGTGTAGGGAAACGATGGCGATTGAAAGCCCAGAGTCGGCGGATCTGGAAGCACAGCGCGCGGAACTGGAGGCGGTGCTTCATTCGGAGCACTTTGTTCATGCGCCTACGCTCGCTCATCTGCTGTCGTACTTATGCGAGAGCCTCTTTGCCGGGAAAGCCAGCCAGATCAAGGAGTATTCCGTCGGAGTGGAGGTCTTCCATCGCGGAGCTTCCTTTGACCAGGACGCCGACTCGATTGTGCGAGTCGAGGCCAACCGCTTGCGCAAACGCCTGGCCGCATACTACACAGGCGAGGGCGCATCGCATCGGCTCCATATCACCATCCCTTTGGGACAATATGTTCCGCAATTCGAATCTGCTGGTTTCCGGCAGGGGGCAAGCCGGCCGGGGATCGATAACGCCGCAACCGTGCAGGCTCGACGGTGGTTTCGTCTGCCCGGTCACGGGAGTTGGTGGCTTGTCGCCGCACTTGCGCTTCTGCTTCTCGGACTCAATTATGCTTTGCTGATCCTGTGGCAGAAGAGGCAGGCTCCGCCGGCAGCAGGATCGAATCCGTCCTCCGCTCAGGCCACTGAAGCGCAGCTGGGACCGCCCGTGGGTGAGGAGATTCGCATCCTGGCCGGAGCGGGCCGCAGTTTTGTGGATCATGCGGGCAAGATGTGGAACGCCGATACCTGGTTTGATGGCGGTACAGCCGTGAAAAGCTCCGTCGAAAACATCTGGCGTACGCAGGACCCAGGTTTCTACCGCAGCAGCCGGCAGGGACAATTTCGCTATGGGATTCCCCTGAAGAAGGGCATCTATGAACTGCGCCTGCACTTCGCGGAGACGGTCTATGGCCCGGAGTCAGCGGGAACGGGCGGAGAGGGCAGCCGCATCATGACCGTGCGCGCCAACGGAAAAACGCTGCTGACTCGCTTTGACATCGTGGCCGATGCCGGAGCCAGCCGCACCGCCGACGTCAAGGTCTTCACAGACATTCAGCCGGCGCCGGATGGGCTGCTGCATCTCGAGTTTTCCGGCGAAGACGGTAAGCAGGCCATCCTCTCCGCCATTGAGATTCTGCCTGGGTTCCGAGGGCACATTCGGCCCGTGCGCCTGCTGGCCCGCCAGACGCCCTATTACTCCAACGATAGCCACTGGTGGAGTCCGGACAATTATTTCGAGGGTGGTCAACTGGCGACCTACACAACCCCGGTAAAAGGGACTGACGATCCGGAACTCTACGAAACCGAGCGCTGGGGAAACTTCACCTATGCGATTCCCGTTTCGCCGGGAAAATACTCCGTAACGCTGCACTTTGCGGTGCGCCACGGCGACTGGGACCAGCCCTCATCCCCTGCCGGCGAGAACAGGGCCGCGGTTGCTCATATCTTCGATGTCTTCTGCAATGGAAATGCGCTCCTGAAGAACTTCAACCTTGCCAAGGAGGCGCGCCAAGCCGACGTGGTCATTCGCAAGGCAACGGACCTAAGGCCGAATGCCCAGGGAAAACTACTTCTGAGCTTCGTCCCGGTGGAGGGATATGCAACCGTGACGGGCATCGAAGTCCTTCCCCAGTAATCCTCCGCGCCCGCTCGGCAAACACTTTGCTTCGGCCTGCAAACCAGAAAAAAGGCTCGCCTGCCGAAGCAGACGAGCCTTTTTGAAGAAAGAACCGCGAGAGTTTACCGATGTCCGCCGCCGCCGTGGCCGCCGCCGCCGCTAAATCCGCCGCTACGACCGCCACTGCTAAAGCCGCCAGCACGGCCGCCGCCACCGCGTGCTCCGCCGCCGGAATAACCACGTGCATTGCCGCTTGAAGAGCCACGTGCTCCGCCGGCATAACCACGTGCATTTCCGCCAGCATAGCCACGCCCGCCGCCAGATCCGGCGTAAGCTCCGCCACGTCCCGCATAGGCGCCACGGCCACCGTAGCCGTAGTTGTTACGCCCGCCATAACCGCCTCGGCCCCAGCCGCCGCGCCCCCAGCCGCCACGACCGTACCAACCGCCGCCCCAGCCCCAGCCATACCACGGCCCCACGCCGAGGAACATGCCATCGTAGAACCAATTCGCCCCGTAATAGCCGTAAGGAGCGCAAGCATAGGGGTAGTAAGAGTAATAGCCCCAATCGCAGGACGGGGGACCATACTCCATGGGAGCGGGAACAACAGCGGGTCCGACTCCAACATCCTCCGCATCCTGGGCGATAGCCGTTGCCGCAAGCGGCACAGCCAGCAGCACTGCCAACAGAACCATGCGTGTGTTCCGCATAACATCCTCCTCGTGCTGCCCTGTCCCGCTTGCTCTGGACCGGGGAACCGGAGGTGACCTCCGTCCTCAGCACTGCCGGCTTCTGGGCTTTTCTTCCCAACCGGCTTCTGTACTCTCAAACAACATTTCAAAGTTTTAGTTGCGGTCCTTCTGAAGAAAGTTTGAATGGCCGACGGAAAAGGCCGTTTTACCGTCCATTCTGGCGGTAAAACGGCCTTTCAAATCCAAATCCACATTAGGGAGCGAAGGAAGCGCCTTAGTTTGCCAGCACTGCCCGGTAGCGTACCTTGCCTTTTTTCACCTTGTCGATGGCCGTGTTGGCCTGGGCCATGGGGAAGGATTCCGTGGTGGCCTTGACTCCGTGCCGTGCCGCTACGTCCAGCATCTCCTTGAGCCGATAGGGACTTCCCGTCGGGTTGCCGCAGATGGAACGCAGGCCGCTGACGAGTTGGAATACATGCACGCTCACCGGCGATGGAGGAATCCCCACAAAGCACAGTGTCCCGGTGGGCCGGAGAGTAGCCACGTACACCCCCCAGTCCTGGTCGGCGTTGATGGTGCTCAAAACAAAATCCAGGGTGCCGGCTACTTCTTTCAGAGCCTTCGATTCGCGGGAATTCACAAAGTGGTGCGCACCCAGCGCGCGCGCCTCTTCTTCCTTGGCAGCCGAGGTCGAAAACGCCGTGACCTCCGCGCCGAAGACTTTCGCAAACTGGATGGCCAGATGTCCCAGCCCGCCGATGCCCACAATCCCCACCCGCGATGACGGATTGATGCCGTGGGTGCGCAGCGGGTTATACACCGTAATGCCGCCGCAGAGCAGCGGTGCCGTGTGTTCGCTTTCGAGCGCGTCGGGAATCGGAATCACAAAGTGCGCATTGGCGCGCACACGGTCCGCATAGCCGCCATGCCGGTGAACGCAAGTTGCCTCAGCCGACAGGCAAAGGTTCTCCATGCCGCGAGTGCACCACTCGCAGACCCCGCAGGAGTTCGACTGCCAGCCCAGGCCCACGCGCTGGCCCACCTCAAGCAACCGCACTTCGTCGCCCACTGCCGCCACTTTGCCTACAATTTCGTGGCCGGGAATGAACGGGTACTGGCTCGTTCCCCAGTCGTTGGCAATCAAATGAAGGTCGCTATGACAGATGCCGCAGTGGGTAATCGCGATCTCCACCTCTTGTGGGCCCAGCTTGCCGGGGTCGTACTTGAACGGCAGTAGCTCGGCTCCAGCCGCGTGCGCTGCTAATCCATGAATTTCATCCATGATTCGTTCTGAATCCTCGTTGGGGAATAGCGGGCAGGGCGGCTCAATGCGGGGTGCCGTCCTGAACGTTGGCAAAAGTATCTTCGCCTTCCCTAGTTTAAACCGCCGCCCGGCTCTATGCGCAGGTTCAAAACTTCAAAACCGCTCAGAACTCCACCGGCGGGCGCATCGGCTTCCAACTCCGCCGACTCTCCGTTCAGGCTCGCATCCTGGGCGGCACGCAGCGGCTCCAGCGTATTCGCCACGGAAAGCGGAAGGCTGGAGAGGGTTTGGCCCTCCATGCCTGCCTGGGTTTCCGGCACCAGCAGGCTCACATAGATGCGGTCGGCCGGGTGCTGGCGCCGCGCCTGGGCCAGCGCTGCATCCAGGCCTGCAGGATGGCTCTGCAGGCGCGGCTGATCCAGTGTCCGGTCCAGCGTCGCGGCATCGGAAACCAGCAGCCGCAGGTTGCCCGCTCCCAGACGGGCCGGTAGCTTCACCGCGATCCTCACATTGCGCGCATTCTGCCGCCAGGGCCTGAGCGTCGCCTCCACCACCATCGTGTCGCCGGCATGAACCATGCCGCCTGAAACCAGCCGCGCCGCCTCCAGCGACACTCCCACGCGCCGCGGAATGGCCTCCACATCGAGATCGACCGCACGGATCGCGCCTTGCCGGCTCTCACTCGAATACAGTTGCTGAAACCGCTCCCCGGCCAGCAGCGCAGCCACCATGGGCGCGGCCATCGAGTCGCTGGCCGGCGCCCATAGGTCCAGAGGCGACGGCGGGTAGCCGTCCAGGGTGATTTTCCCGGTCAGGTGATAGCTGGTCTCCGCCGTGCTGTCGTTTGTCTCCAGCAGCGCTTGGTACACGACCACCAGCACCGCCTGTGGACTCAGTGACGGCAGGTCAACTATCTCGACGTTGAGCTTGCGCTCCTCACTCTGCGACTTGGCATCGCGTCCCATCCCATGCACTCGGATATGGATCGGGATCATTCGCGCCTGCGCCCCGAAGACGCCGCGAATGGCCGCGTCGCGGTCCTCGTTGAAGGCGCCGATGGTCGCGCCCGTATTCACAATCTTGAAGGCATTCAGCGGCGAGGCCAGCGTGGCCACCACCTCGGTCGCGGTCATGGGCAGTGAGACCGGCCCAGCCTGTTGAAGGGGATGTCCGCAGGCCAGCAACTGCTTCGCGTCGACGTAGGTCACCGTGCAGGTGGCCGCAACCTCCATGTCGCCGCGCACCAGTTGCGCGCTCACCGCGGAGCCCGGCACGATGCCCGCAATCGCCTTGGCCGAGAGCGCTGAATCTGCTTCTCCAGCCGATTCAGAAGAGCCGCTCATTCCCCCGGCCGACACCATCTCCAGGCCGGTTCCGGCCATCTTCTGCTGCCACAGCCGAATTGCCTCCGGGCTGAATCCGCCCATCACCAACGGCGTTTCCATCGCCTGCAAATTCTCTTGGGTTGGCGTTTGCGGGAACTGGTCTTTGATCCCTGTTCGCTGATCCCTGTTCGCTGATCCCTGTTCTTCCATCGGTAGATCCCGCACTTCGAGCATCTGCTCGATGGGCGTGATGCCGGTGATGGGGTCCTTGCTGAACTGCCCGATGCGGAAGGAAAGCGCCCCCAGCAGCCGGTTGCCTATGTACACCGGGCTACCGCTCATGCCGGCCACCACTCCGGTGTATTCCGGCTTGGCTCCGTGCAACTGAGCCAGGATCATGTCGTGGCCGGGACCGCGCGCCCCGCGCAGCACGCCCAGAATCTCCACATCCATTGACTCCGGCTGGCTGCCGGTGAAGACCGTCCATGCCGTGCCCTTCAGCCCACGATGCACCTCGCTCAACGGGAAGAATCCGCCGCCCGTTGGGGGTGCGGAGGCCACAAGGGCTTGCGCCGGCAATAAACCAGAGGAAAGGAGCACGACAAATGCCGCGCCCAGCGTCAGTGCGGTCAGCGGAGAGCAGGTTTTCTTCAAGGAAGCCTTCACATCTACAAGAGTACAACCGGCCGCGCGGCTACCGCCCGGGCTCTCAATTCATCCGGTACGACGCATACGGAATCATGCGGTCAGAGAGCTGGCCTTGTACTGAACCGTGCCATCGCTGGCTCGGATCGCTTCAAGAGTGCCGCCGTTCAACATGGTGCGAATTTCGGCAATCAAAACTCGATCGCCGAACCGCCCCCGGAGCTTGATGAGAATCCGCTCCTTGTCCTTTGGCGTCTTGCAGAACTTCCGAATTGCCGCCTGCGCCGGATTAAGCAAAGGCATGGAACCTATCCCCTGGGGCAGCGGCGCCAGGGTTTCCCGGGGGTAGAGAACCGTAACCCCGGGGTTTCGCAGACTCTCGCCGGCAAGATACTCGCCAAAGATCTCCGCACGGGCGGCAAGATACTTGCGCAGTTCTTTCCGTATGGCCCCGCCCACTCCGGTCGATCCGTAGCCGTGGATGACTTCGATGCGGCCGCGGTAGCCGCTTCTCACGCAGGCATTGTAGAAGCGGACAAACTCCCGTATCGCTTCCGGGACCGTAGAGTTGTGAAGATCGATGGATCGAGATTCTCTCATAGCGCAGGCTTACTCTATCGGATAACTTAACTCACCGCTGCCGCCAAGCCGAGACGGTAGGCTTGGTTCACTCACTACCTGGCGTAGCGCCTCCACGCCTGCTCGATGTAGCTGTCGGTCATGCCCGCGATGTAGTCAGCCACGGTGCGGGCCAGGCCCTCGGTGGGAATCTGCGCTTGATGGTCCTCGGGCAGCAGCCCGGGGTCGGCGATAATCGCCGCGAACAATCCCTGGACGATTTCGGCGGCGTAGGCATGCGCCTCTTCCATGTCGGGCGAATTGTACAGGTTGGCGTAAAGGAACTTCTTGACGGCAAGGCGGTCGGCTTCCATCTCCGGACTCAGCGCCGCCAGCCGGTGGGGCGCGCGGCGAATCTCGTCCAAAGTGGTCGCGCCACGGTCGGCTACCTGCCGGGCAACCTCTTCGATCAGATCTGTGACCAGTGCGTTGAGGACGCGATTGAGCGTCTCATACGCAATCAGTTTCCGCGGGGCAGCGGGATAAGCGCGCAGCACGGCATTGTGGAAGCCTCTGAAGAGGGGCACTTCCTCGTGCACCTGCTCCAGCGTGAGGATGCCTGAGTCCAGGCCATCGTCAAGGTCGGCGGTCAGGTAGGCGATCTCGTCGGCCAGATCGATGAGTTGCGCTTCGAGGGGAGGAAATTGGTCCAGGAAGTACTCGGCGAGTTGCGGGTGAGTGACAGCCGCGTAGTCCCGCGAGTGCTTGATGATGCCTTCGCGCACTCCCAGTGTCAGGTTCAGGCCGCGAAAGCCGGCGTAGCGCTCTTCAAACCAGGTGACGATGCGCAGGGCGTGCAGGTTGTGGTCGAAACCAAAACCCAGGCCGCGCAGGCACTCGTCGAGGGCTTTTTCGCCGGCGTGGCCGAAGGGCGGGTGGCCAATGTCATGCGCCAGCGCCAGCGCCTCGGCCAACTCCGCGTTCAGTCCCAGCGCAGCGGCTACGGTGCGGGCGATCTGGGTCACCTCCAGGGTATGCGTAAGGCGGCTGCGGAAGTGGTCTGAAAGCGAGTCGCCGGGCAGGCGGGCGAAGACCTGCGTCTTGCCGGCCAGGCGGCGAAAGGCGCGCGCGTGCAGGATGCGGGCAGCGTCGCGGGCAAACGGAGTGCGGTAAGGGTGCGGCGTCTCAGGGTGCGCTCGGCCAGTCAATTCGCAGCCCACACCGACGGCAATTCCGGGGGGCAATGCTAGGGGCGGTTTGGAGTCCGAGTCCGTCATCTGTTCACATTTCAGGATTAGCGCTGACGATTCACACTTTACGATGCGTGGCTTGGAAACACAACTGGCGCTTCGCTCTTCGCCCCTCTTGGCGGGCCATCGAGCGCGCGCAATCCCGCCTTGAAACAGACTTGCATCCAGCAAAGCAATTTGTTGGAGCAATGAAGTTTCTCAAGCAGTTTCCCGCTGGACAGCGCCTGTGTTTTGGAGGTAACATTCAGCCGGATTTCATAATGGGGGTGGTGCGGAAAGACGAGGCCGCGCGCCCTAAGGGCACCCCACGGTTCAACCGGGAGGTAAACATGAAAGCGATCAAGAATGCTGCATTGGCCATGCTGGCGCTGGCAATTCCGCTTACATCGGGATGCGGCAGGCACTCGACCAAAGAGGTCTATTACCTGATTGCGTCGGACATGGCTCTGCCTTACTGGCAGATTGCGGCGGCGGGATTCAACGATGCCGCGGCACAGTACAAGGTGACAGCCAGAGTGGCGGGGCCGGACGGGCACGATCCGCAGGCCGAGCTGGACGCATTGCATAAGGCGATTGCGGCCAAACCGGCGGGGATTCTGATCTCGGTGGCCGACGTGGTCCTATTGCAACCGGAGATCGACAAGGCCATTGGCGCCGGTATCCCGGTGATCACCATGGATTCGGACGCGCCCGGAAGCCGCAGGCTCTACTTCATCGGCACCAACAACCTGGAGGCCGGGCGGCTGGGCGGTCTGCGGGTGATTCAGAAGCTGGGCGGCAAGGGCAACGTGGTTTTCTTCACGCTTGCCAGCCAGGCGAACACCGAGGAGCGGCTGAAGGGATTCAAGGAAGTCTTTGCCACCCGGCCCGATATTCATATCGTGGAAGTAGTGGACATCAAAGGCGATACGCGCAAGGCCTTCGATTGGACGCAAGAAGCGCTGGTTCTGACTGGCAGCAAGAGGGTGGATGCCTTTGTCAGCCTGGAATCGGCGTCGAGCCTGGCGGTAGCCGACGCGCTCAAACGGGCGAACACGAACGATCGTTTGCTCGTAGCCTGGGACGTGGATCCCGATACGCTGGAAGGAATCAAGGCCGGGACCATCGATTCGACGGTGGCGCAGAAGCCGTACACGATGGCCTATATCGGGTTGAAGGCACTCGATGAAGTTTTCCATGCGCCTCCTGGCCAACTTGGCAAGGATTACAGCGCGAACGCTTTTGCTCCCTACCCGATCTTTGTTGATACGGGCACATCGCTGGTGGACAAGACCAATGTGGACCTCTACATTACCGCAGCGACGGCAAGAACCCGGTAGAGCGTTTGCTCGTACCGCTCTGAAAGATGAGATCAAGAGAACGGCGGCCTTTTCGGTGAGAAAAGGCCGCCGTTTTGGCGTTTGAATCGTATGTCCTGATTCTCGCTACCTCTCAGGAACGCCTGTCGTGCGCCTTACTCTGGCTTGGTCGGACCTACAGCGTTATCTTGCCGGGCGAGCTTGCCGCGAGCGCTCTCCAGTTTTTTCTGCACCTTGGCCACCTCGGCTGGCTCGACGTCTGCCGGTGCCGACTTGGCAAACTGTTCCAGCGAGAGCTCCCATTGCTTGGATGCCAGATGGGCGCGGCCAGTTTTCTCATAGAGATCGCCCAGATGGTCGTGGACCGTGGGGTCGGTAGAGTCGCGCTCTACGGCTTGGCGCAGGTTCTCCTCGGCCAGTTCGTACTCGCCCATCTTGAAGTACACCCAGCCCAGCGAGTCGAGGTAGGCGCCGTTCATCGGCTCCAACTCCACGGCCTTGCGAATCAACCTGAGGGCCTCAGGCAACTGTTTGCCCTTGTCAGCCATCATGAAGCCCAGGTAGTTGAGAACCATGGCGTTGGATGGCTCCAACTCCAGCGATTGACGGAAGAGCTGCTCGGCCGGCTCGATGTGCTTCTGCCGCTCAACCAATTCGCCCCGGAGGAAGAGCAGATAGGCGCGGTCTTCCTGCTTGGTGGTCAGCGCCTCGGCCTTGTTGAAGGCGTCTTCTGCATCCTTCCAGCGATGCGCACGGACGTTCATCTGGCCCAGTGCCAGCCAGATCGGGCGGTCGTCGGCGGTGTTGACCAGCAGCGCCTTGGCCATCGCCAGCCCTTCGTCGGTTTTGCCCAGATCGTCCATCTCCCCGGCCAGCATCAATTTCAGGTCGCGATCCTTGGGGTTGGCATCGACGGCTTTGCGTGCGACCTCGACGGCCTTGTTGAACTGTTTGGCGTCGCGCCAGGTGTCCACCTGGAACTGGTAGCCGCGCACGGCCGTCTCACCGCCCATGTCAATGAGTTTTTGATAGGTGGCGATAGCCTCGGCGGTCTTGTTCTGCTCGTGATAGACCGCTCCCAGCCGCTCCAGGAAGATGCCGCGATTGTTCTTTTCCTCGGTGGTGTAAGCGCCGTTGGCGTGTGAGGCCAAGTCCACCATCTTTTCGAGTACCTGCGCGGCCTCGTCGAAGCGGCCCAGCACGTCTAGCAGCAGCCCCTCGTTGTAGCCGGCTTCCAGGTTGTCTGAGTCGATCTTGCGCGCCTTGCGGATCGTTATCAGCGCATCCTCATACTTCCCCTGGCGGCGCTGAATCTCTGCGATGTGAACCACAGCGCCGGCGTTTTCCGGGTCAGCCGTGGACAACGCCCTGTATTGCTTGAGCGCTTCGTCGAGCTGGTTGTCGTTGAGCAGGGCCTGGGCCAGGGCGTCCAGCGTGCGCACGTTTGCCGGCTCAATGTCGGCGGCGCGCCGATAGGCGGCGATAGCATCCTTGCTCCGCTTCAACTGCTCATAGGCAGCGCCCAGCGCATCCTCCATCTTGGCCGTCCGGTCGGCCTCAGGAACCGACTCAATCACCTTGGCGGCGTGTTCCATATCCCCGCTTTCGGCATACAGACGGGCCAGATTCAGCACCACATCCTCGGAATCAGGTTCCATGGCTTGTGCGATCTTGAACTGCTCTTCGGCCTTCTTCTGGTCGTGTTTGACGGTGTAGAGCTGGCCCAGAACCATGCGATTCTCGATGTTCTTTGGCTGGAGTGAGACAATCTTCTCAAATTCGGCGATCGCCTGGTCCAGTACGCTGCCGGCGGGCGAGGCGGAGGACGGGGCGTTTCGTCCCTCGCTCAATGTGCGCAGGTAAATGCGCCCCAGCAGTTTGTGTGCGTCGATGTCGGCCGGCGCGCTCTTGAGCAGTCCCCGCGCCGTGCTCTCGGCCTCGCGGACTTTGCCGGTGCGGAAGTACAGGTCGGCCAGCGCGTTGTTCAACTGCGGCGAAGTCGGATCGGCGTTCAGCGCCAACTTGTATTCCTCGATGGCCCGCGTCACATACTCCGGGTGGCCCTCGGCGAAGGCCTCCTGCTCGTAGTTGCTGGCCAGCGCCAGGTGGTAGTACGCCTGGGCGCGGTCCGGCGGCGGCACGGCGGAATCGGCGGCCTTGGCCGGCTCGGCTGGGGCTGCTTTTGCCGGAGCAATCTGAATTGGGCTGGCGATGGGCGCTTTGGCCGGGCTGCCCTGCGCTGGTGTGGCCGGAGTTGTGCTATCCGGCCCTTTCTGGGCGCAGACGGGCGTTGCCGATGGCACAAAGGCAATTGCGGCGGAAAAGAGGAGCCAGAGGGGCAGCAAACGAAGTTTTCTTATCATCATCCTGGGGATTCCATGCCTCTTCAGCCGGACCGTCTGGTGAAAACCTCAACGATCGGGCTACGAAAGGCAGTGCAGGCAGCCGGTGGGGGCAACTCTACCTACTGTACAGACGATTCTAATCGCCATTGGGCTTGGACGGCGCGTCAGATTGCCGCATTTTGCCGCCCGAGAGCCCAAATATATTGCTCTTGAGCATATTTGCAGGACTTCTGGGACCTTCAGCGCAGCCGTCCGAGGAGGTTGCATCCCGCATACAGTCCTTGGCTTGCCGGCTTACCCGGTTTATGATTGCCACCATGCCGATCCGCCTGCCGTTGACCCGCAAATCAAATTGCCACCTGCTTTGGATGTGCTCTATTGCCCTGGTCTCTGTCGCTTTTTTGCTGACTGGCGCTGCCGTTGCACAAGGCTCTCATCCCGCTGCCGCGCCGGGCAATCTGGGAGCCTTCAGTCAACAATTTGACGCGACGCTGGAGCGGCATGGCGTGGTGGGCGGCGGATTTGCCTTCGTCCACGGCACTGCGCCTGCCAGCGAGCGCTTCTTCGGCGAAGCTCGCCGCGAGACCCATCAGCGGGTAGACGCAGAAACCGCCTACAACTGGGCTTCGATTACCAAGACCTTCACGGCCATTGCCATCCTGCAATTGCGTGACCGCGGCCGGCTCTCGCTCGACGACCCGGCGGTGCGCTACGTGCCGGAACTGGCCGAGGTGCACGATGCCTACGGCCCCGTCGAAGCCATCACCATTCGCCAACTGCTCACGCACAGCGCGGGCTTTCGCAACCCCACC
>Ga0182027_10001298_pt1 | contig 42012 bp, 42 predicted proteins | sample 712E1DmetaG_FD_121300 | JGI IMG/M metagenome (GOLD analysis project Ga0182027, IMG submission 121300) | Permafrost microbial communities from Stordalen Mire, Sweden - 712E1D metaG (Illumina Assembly) | ecosystem: Environmental > Terrestrial > Soil > Wetlands > Permafrost | place: Sweden...
CCTTTTGCTGTTGCAGCCGCGCTGCTGCGAAGCGCGGGCCGTTGATTTTCCGAACAAATTCGGCGCTTCATAGAAGCGCCGCTACACCAAAACGCGCTAAAACTCGTTTGGGCAACACGCCCTTTACAATTTACATTCTGACTCCTGCCTTCTGCCTTTCCCCCGGCTTGCCGCGGAGCACCCCCGGCGGTACTGTCGGCAACGACATGCGCGCGGCTTTGGTCATCGAAGGAGGAATATCATGGGACAGAACATCGTGAAAAGATTCTTCGTCCGTGTACTGGCGACCATCGGCGCCGTCGTCATCCTCACCGTGGTGCTTAGTGCGCTTTGCGTCGTCATCGCAAAAAAATCTGTCCCGTCCAAGGTGATTCTCGAAGCCGATTTCGAACATCGTCTGGTCGAATACGCGCCGGACGATCCGGTGGCGCGGATCGTCTCGGGCCGCACACCAACAATGCTCCATTTGATCGAAGCGTTGCAACGCGCCTCGACCGACAAGCACGTTGTCGGCCTGATCGCGCGGGTCGGCGAAGCCGGTCTTTCCATGGCCGACATCCAGGAGATCCGTGACGCCGTCATCGCCTTCCGCCATTCCGGCAAACCCGCCATCGCCTACGCCGAGACGTTCGGCGAAGAAAGCAAAGCCAACGGCTCGTATTATCTCGCCACCGCCTTCGACAAGATTTACCTCCAGCCATCCGGCGACGTCGGTTTGGCGGGTATAATGGCCGAGACTCCGTTCCTTCGCGGCACACTCGACAAACTCGGGCTTGTCCCGCGCATGGACCATCGCGCCGAGTACAAGAACGCGATGAACGAGTTGACGGAGAAGAAGTATACGCCGGCCCACAAAGAGGCGACCGAAAAGATCGTCGACTCCGTGTTCGGCCAGCTCGTGGCGGGAATCGCCGAAGCCCGCAAGATGTCCACGAATGACGTGCATGCGTTGATCAACCGCGGCCCGTTCCTCGCCGATGAAGCGTTACGGGCCAAACTCGTCGACCAGCTCGGCTACCGCGATGCCGCGTATGCCGACATCAAAAAGAAGGCCGGTTGCCACGCCAAATTCCTCTACGTATCAAAATACCTCGACCGCGCCGGTTCGCCTTACGACGAAGGCACAACTGTCGCGCTCATCTACGGCGTCGGCGACATTCACCGCGGCAAGAGTGCTTATAGCCCAATCTTCCAAAACGTCTCGATGGGGGCCGATACCGTTGCCGCCGCCTTCCGCGCGGCCGCGGACGACAAAAACGTGAAAGCGATCCTGTTTCGGATCGATAGCGGCGGCGGGTCGTACGTCGCGTCGGACACAATCTGGCGGGAAACGGTGCGCGCCAAAAAAGCCGGCAAACCAATCATCGTGTCGATGGGCGGAGTCGCCGGTTCCGGTGGGTACTTCATCGCGATGTCCGCTGACAAAATCGTCGCGCAGCCGGCCACGCTCACGGGTTCCATCGGGGTATTCGCAGGCAAAATGCTCACGACGAATTTCTGGGACAAACTCGGCATCTCGTGGGACGAGGTCCACACCAGCTCCAACGCCATGGTGTTCACAGGCCTGCAGGATTACACGCCCGAGCAGTGGAAGACGTTTGAAGTCTGGCTCGACCGCGTCTACGACGATTTCACCACCAAGGTCGCCGAAGGCCGCAAACTTCCGAAGGAGAAAGTGCTCGAAATCGCCAAAGGCCGCGTCTGGACCGGCGAGGACGCCAAGGCGCTCGGGTTGGTGGACGAACTCGGCGGATTTCCCGTGGCCCTGCGTCTCGTCCGCGAAGCCGCGAAGCTGCCCGCCGACGCAAAGATCAAACTGAAAGTGTTCCCCCGCCCGAAATCATCAATTGAACGATTGCTTGGCGAAGGCCCGGACAGCAGTCAGAAAGCCGGCGACGAAACCATCGCCCGCGCCCTGGAAATGATTCAGCCTTTCGCCCGCGCCGCCCGCGACCTTGGCCCGACCGCGGAGCCGGATGTGCTGCGGATGCCCGACCCCGGCGTCGAGCCGTAAGACGGTTTTTCTCGCCGGCTGACAAATGGGTTGTCGCCGATGCGCGTGCGGGATAAGTTTGGCGTGAATTCGGAAAGGATGGTCGCGATGGCTTTCACATTGCAGATCGGAGACAAGGCGCCGGATTTCCAGTTGCCCGCCACGGACGGCAAAACGTATCGGCTCGCGGATTTCGCCGACGCCAAGGTTCTGGTCATCTTTTTCACCTGCAACCATTGTCCCTATGTCACCGGGTCGGACGAAGTCACGCGAAAGACGGCGAACAATTCGCCGCGCAGGGCGTGAAATTCGTCGGCATCAATTCCAATAGCAAAAACACGTACCACGAAGACGATTTCCCGCACATGGTCCAGCGTATGGAGGAAAATAGGTTTCCCTGGGTGTACCTGTATGATGAATCGCAGGATGTGGCCCGCGCGTACGGCGCGTTGCGAACGCCGCACTTTTACGTGTTCGATCGCGCCCGCAAACTCGTCTACACGGGGCGCGGCGTGGATAGCCCGCGCGACACGAGCAGAATAACCGTCAATGATCTGGAGAACGCCTTGCGCGAGCATCTGGCGGGTAAATCCGTCTCCAAACCCCTGACCAATCCCATCGGCTGCAATGTCAAATGGGACGGCAAGGACGCCCATTGGATGCCCGGCGAAGCCTGCGACCTGGTCTGAGCCGGAACGTCAACGAAACAGGCTGGTGTACATCGGTCTCACGTGTACTGTACCGCCTGGGAAATAAAAAGTCCCGCCATAGGAAAACGTGCGTGTGACCGTGTCGAAGAGCAGCGTACGCGGGCCATCCGTGTAGTTCGGATCATATACATGAAATGCCAACTCGTCCGGCCGCGGCCGCTCGGCCTTCTCGAAGACGGTGACGGCGTGATTGATGTCCACGTGCGGGAAATTATAGACCCACACCGCCATCGGGTGGCCGTGCTCCATCCAGTACTGCAAGTCATCAGCCACACGAGACTCCTCGTCCGGCGACGGCACGAACGGCATCGGGTATTTCCGCGGATGAAAATACGTCGTCCAGCCCGCGCCCATGTTGGCCCGCAACACGCGGCCTTCTCGTTCGCTCAAATCGCGCAAGCTGGCAAAGCCGGGAAATACGATCCGCTGTTCGAGTGGCTCGCTCGGCCACCACGCCGCGAGGTTCCGCACCTGACGAACCCGCCGCGCCAACTCCGCCCCCGACACCGGCGGCGCTTGCGGGTCGAACCGTGCGTGTTTCCAGAATTGCACCACGCCGGCGGCCATGATGAAACACCGGCGTGTGTAGGCATGCTCGCGGTCCGGCGCGTTTGTCGAGGAAACAGGGACACCGTCATCGTAGTTGAAGACCAGTTCGTTGGCGTAGGCGAACGTGTCGCGCTGAAAGTCGAAGGGACGTCCCGCGCCCGTCGACGGCCTGACGGACGCGCATCCAACCGACGCTGCCACCAACCCGAGCGCAATCAGAATCCGCATGTTTTCAACTCCAAGAGGCATTGCAGATCCGCATCGTTGTCCGTCGACCTCGGGTGGAAATAGAACTCGTGGAGTCCGCCGCCGAGTTGGTGGATCGCGCGCGTCACCTCACTCGCCCGCATGCGAAACGTTCGTCCCAGGCCCCACAAGGTGTCGCTGCACCGATAGGGACAGCGCCGCCGCCGCGGCCTCATCCACAACCAATCGGCGGGTCCCATCCAGACCGCATCGAAGTTGGCCGAGAAAAATCGCGGTTTACCCAACCGCAGCCAGCCATCAAACGACGGCTTCAACACGTCCAGCAATACTCGGCACACAAACGGATGCGCATGGAGGTGATGGTGCGAATTGACGAACGCGCACGGCAACCCCGTCTCGCGAAACATCTCCCATTGCGCCCGGACCTCCTCGCGCATCAACTGCCGCGCGCGCCGCGACAAACCCATGGCCCACCCCGCCCGCCGGTAGGAATCGCCCCATGGCCACGCGGCGCGCGTGACCGGCTGCGAGTTGTCGAGGTGCAGATGCCATCCCACACGCAGGCCCGGATTGTCCTGCGCCGCGCGAACGGCGTCGGCTGTCCCCGGCTGGCCAACCATCAAACTGGCTCCCTGCAGCGCGCCCCGGCGATGGGCCTCGACAACGGCCCGGTTCACCTCGGTGTTCATCCCGAAGTCATCTGCGATGAAAAATACTTCTCTGTCGCTCACGTTTGACGTAGATTCTGCATGAATGGGCGAGTCGACGCAATTCCTGATCACGGGTGGCACCGGGTTTATTGGCCGACACGTCGTGTGCCGGCTCCTGGACCGGGGCGCGGCGGTGCGCGTGTTCTGCCGCGCACCGGAGAAGGCGCAACGCCTCTTCGGCAATCGCGTGGAGATTTCCCGCGGCGATTTGTGCGAGCGCGCCAGCGTAGCCACGGCGGTGCGCGGCTGTCGCGCGGTCATTCATCTCGGCGCAACCTTCCAGTTCGGACGGAAAGCGCGACGCGTTGCCGAGGAAACCAACGTGCGCGGCACGGAGCATCTGCTCGAGGCCGCCGAGCTGAACGGTGTCGAACGGTTCGTCTATGTCAGTTCCAGCAGCGTGTTGGAAGGAGGCCCCGGATTGTTGACCGAGCACGACTTCCCAAGTTATGTCCCCCGCCATGAGCCCTACCGCCGCACGAAATGGCTGGGCGAACTCGCCGCACTGGCGGCCGCGCGACGCGGCCTTCCAGTGACGATTGCCAGTCCGACGTGCGCGCTCGGAAAAGGCGACGAAGTCCCGACACCCACGGGGCGCATGGTGCTTGACTATCTGCGCGGGCGGTTCCCTTTCAGCGCGCGCGTGGGATTGAATTTCATTCACGTCGGCGACCTGGCGGACGGCATCCTGGCAGTGGCCGACCGCGGACGAATTGGTGAACGGTATCTGCTTGGCCATCACAACGTGTGGCTCCAGGAGTTTCTCCAGGCGCTCGCGCAGGTCACGAATCGTCGCGCGCCCCGTTTCCTGTTGCCAAGGCCGGCGATCGTATTGGCGGGCGCCATCGGTGAAGCGATCGGAAGCGAACGCATTTGCCGCGAGACCGCCGCCCACGCGCGACGGCAGCAGTGGTTTGATTCTTCGAAAGCGCTGCAGGAGTTGAAGTGGAATGCGCGAACGCCGTTGCAGACCATCGCCGACGAGGCGGTTCGGTGGTTTCAACTGGCTGGACGAACAAACGTGGACCTCGTCTTGACAGAGTCGAATGTCGCCGCTTCTTGAATGGACGTTGGTCGGCTGGTCGCTGCTGGCGGTGGTCTGGTGGACCATCGCCATCGGGCTGGTCTCTTGCGAACGCTACCGGTCCCGCCGAAATCGCCCGGGCGCACCCACAACCACGCCACAAACCAAACCAACCGTTTCCATATTCAAACCCATTGCCGCGTTGCGTGAAGCGGCGCCGCCCCCATCACTCGTCTCCGCCATGGAATCGTTCGTCCGCGAGTTGGATGATAACGCGGAAATCCTACTGGGCATCGAGGGCAAGGACGCCGAGAAGTGGCAACCGGTCATCGAACAGTGGCAACGGAACTTCCCGCGCGCACGCCTGAAGCCGGTCGTTGCCCCGCGGCCAGCACAATTCCTCAGCCCGAAAGTCTCGTGGTTTCAGACCTTGTCCGAACATGCGACTGGTGAACTCTGGATGTGGAGCGATACGGATACTGTCGCGCCACCGGGTTTTCTGGATGTGATGCGGCAGGAACTCATGGATGGTCACACGGGACTGGTGACCTGTCCGTACGTCGTGCGAAACGTCGAAAGTGGACCGATGATGCTAGAGGCGTTGTTCGCGAACATGGAGTTCTATCCCGGCGTGCTGTTCTGCGGTCGAACCAGCCTGGTGCAATTCGGGCTCGGCGCCGGAATGATGTTTCCGGCTGCGCGGTTTCGCGAACGCGTGAAATGGGAATCGCTGGGCGCACGCCTGGCGGACGATAATGCGTTGGGCCGGGCCTTGGCTCCCATGAAAGTCAGCCGGGTCACCATGGAAACACAGGCCTCGGAATCGAACTGGCAGGATGCCATCCACCATTATATGCGCTGGCAGAAGACGGTACGCTGGTGTTCGCCGGCCGGTTACGCGGGTTTGGCCCTCATAGTACCGGCGTTGGGGTGGCTGGCCGCAGCCCTGACGCACCCGGGTTGCGCCGCGGCATGGCTGGGACTGTTGGTGACCACCCAGATAGAAATCCTGACGGCGGCTGTGCTATTCTGGTTGGTCGGCTGCGATCTGCGTCCCTGGTGGGCGTCCTGTTTCTGGAGCGTACTGCTGCGGCCGCTGACCTGGCTGGCTTGTTGGGTGCCATGGCCCGTGGTGTTTCGTTCGCAGAACCGAAAATGGTGGAGCTTGTATCGATCGTCTCCACTGGAGGGAGAGACATGAAGCAACTGCTGCAATTGCCGCCATGGCTGTATATGATCGGATTCATCTTGTTCCAGGTAAGTGGAAGTCTGCTCCTCCGGGTGGCCAGCCAACGAACGGGTTGGCCGGCGTTCGGGTGGTTCTCCTTCGGTAATATCGTCGGGCTCTGCGGCGTGACATGCATGTGGCTGGCCCTGCGGACGCAGAATCCGAACATTACTTTCGCCTTGTGTCAGGGCGGGGCGTTCTGCGCGTTGCAACTCGCGTGCTATTTGGCCTTCCGGATTCCGTTGCGACCGGCGCAATGGATCGGCGTGGCGTTCATTGCGGCCGGGGTCGTTTGTGTGCAGTGGAACGGTGCCGTGGCGAAACTTCATCCGCAAGTCATTGCACAGAACCAATGAATCCGTCGTCCATGCCTTCGTACGCATGGGTTGGTTGCCGCCGCACGGACGAACCGGCTATGTGCCGAGCGAAGGCGCCGGGGCCTTGCTGTTACGGCGCGCGGAACCCCAGGACAATCCACCGATCATGCAGTTGGCCGATGGGCTCACCCGTCGGAACCGGAACGGGGCGCCAGAATCGGCCCGCGAATGCCTGGCTCAATTCCCTGCCGGTGTCGGGGTTAACCGGCGAATGTTCGGCTTTGCTTTTGGCCGCAGAATGACCTAATAAAATCAGGAACACGCGTGAGGCCATGGCTGAAATCTCGCTGGATGAATTAAAAAAGCTGGTCGTGGAGAATTGCGTCCTCAAGATCAAACCCGAGGAAATCGGGGAAGAGACGCCATTGTTCGGGCCCGGCAGTGTCGGTTTGGATTCGCTGGACGCACTGCAATTGACCGTCGCCATCGAACAGCAATACGGGATCGCAATCAACGACGCGAAGGTTGCTCGCGAGGCGATGCAATCGCTGGGCACGCTTCGTAGTTGGCTTGCACAGCAGCCCCGCCCCGGCGCGAAACCGTAGGGCCATCATGAGCGCCCCGTCGGCATACGATACAATCATCATCGGCGGCAGCACGGCGGGCGCGATTCATCGTCGCGTGCCGATTGTGCCGCAACTGGACTATTCCGAGACTTGAAACCACATTATTCGCAGACGCTGTACCGCGCTTTCTGGTTCGACACGGGTGTCCGACTCGCGCGGCTCCTGGGAGTCAGGGGAGCCCGACGGGCCGCTCACGTGCTGGCCGAAGCCTACCGGTTGACCCATCCGCGAGCGCAATCGGCCGTGCGCGAAAACCTCGCGCTGTTGTGCGGGCTGCAGCTTCGGGAAAGCACGGTGCGGGCTACGTTCCGCAATTTTGGGGCGACACTGGCCGATTATTTCCAACTCGGAGCGCGCACCAAACAGGATGCATTGGCCCTGATCGAGACACGACGCGGGTTTGAGAATATTCAGAGCGCGCTGGCCGACGGGAAAGGAGCTCTGCTGGTGACCGTGCATACGGGATTGTTTGAACTCGGTGGGTTGCTGATGGAGAAGTTCCATCTGCCGCTGGTCGTGCTCTCGCTGCCCGAGCCGAGTCCGGCGCTTAACCAATGGCGCGCCGCGTATCGCCAGCGCTGGGGCGCGGAAACGCTGGAGGTCGGCGTGGGCCAATTCAGTTTCGTGGAGATCGCGCGGCAACTCGCCAAGGGCAAATGCGTCGCCATGCTCACGGATCGTCCCCAGGGCAACGGCGATACCGTACTGGTGGATTTTCCGCATGGAAAGGTGCCGTTCTCAACGGGGCCGGTCTGGCTCAGCCTCCTGACGGGAGCGCCGCTCGTCGCCACCACCATTTTGGCAACGGAATCCGGCGGATACGCGTTGGAAGCGCTCCCGCCATTGCGTACGCAATGGCGCGGACACGACCGCGCGGCGACCGTCCGCGAGTTCACACTCGAACTGGCCAGCCGTTTTCGTGAGCCGTTATGCAATCATCCGGATCAATGGTATCAATTTGTGCCGCTGTCGCGGCTGGGCTCGTAGCCTTCAGCCCGAGCGCGGCTCGCGCGGACGCGACGAATGCCGACGGGTTTGTCGCGCACCAGGCTGCCACGCAGACCTTCGAGGCCGATCTGCGGCAGGTGTTTCATTGGAGTTTTCCACGCCGTCATGTCGAAAGTCTCGGATACATCAACTATCGGGCCCCGGACTCCCTGTCGATCATCCTGACCAATCCTGCGTCTGAAATCGTGCTGGTGCGCGGACACGACCTCTACATCAAGCGCGACAAGAAGGCGCTCGCGGCGTACAAGTTGGAGGTGCACAACGGCAAACCGACCCAGAAAGTGCAGTTTTTGTTAAGCTTCTTCCAAAATGGCTGCACGAATTTCGCGGACCTGTTCGATGTGAATATCGCGCGCACACCCGACACCTGCACGGTGACGCTCACGCCCAAACATTCGCTGCAAATGTTGCCGTTGCGGTCCGTCGAGAACGTGATCGCCTGGCCATCCATGGACGTGCGGTCCATGCGCATCGGTCTCTTGATGAACAGTTACATCACCTACGAGTTCCGCAACCCGCGTCGCAACCAGCCGCTTGATGCAGCCGTTTTTGAGGTGCCGAAACCATGAGCCTCACACCCCATGGCCCCGGTTTTTCGTTTCTCGATTCGTTCGAGATTCTCGAACCCGGCAAGCGCGGTCGCGGCCGCAAATGGCTCGACCCCAAGGCGCCGTTCTTTGCCGACCATTTTCCCGGCAACCCGCTCATGCCCGGCGTGTTGCTCATTGAGTGCGCGGCGCAGGCCGCCGGCGTGCTCTGGCAACAGCCCGGTGCGGCCTATCTCGCGGCCATCCGCGATTTTCGGTTCCGCAAACCGGTGTTGCCGGACCAAACGCTGGACATTGAAGTGACGCTGGAAAAAGAGATGGGCGCGCTAGCGCAATTCGACGCCGTCCTCCGCGTTGGCCCGATCGTTGCGACTCAGGGCAAGCTCATGCTGAGCCGCACCCTCAGTTCGGTGGTGTGAAGTTTGCCGCGATCGGTCCGGGGCAGCGCGGCGTCAATCAACCATTTCTTTGGCAGTTTCCACGACGGCAGCGCCCGTAACAGACCTTTTTCGACATCGATGCGCGCGCGCGTGGTTTCCACAGCGGCGGCCAGACAATCGTTGCCGCGTTTGTCTTTCACCACCGTGACCCACGCGTCGCTAACGCCACGGAGTTCGCGCAATGCCCGCTCCACTTCCGCAGGCGAAACCTTCTTGCCGCCGATATTGGCCACTTCTCCGACGCGCCCGAGCAGCCGCAGTTCACCGTACCGATTCCATTCGCCCAGATCGGGCAGCGTGGCCTTTCCAGCGCGGCTGCGGACGGTGACACGACCATCACGGAGAATGCGGACGGTGACGCCGTGGAGTGGCCTGCTGACGCTACGGCCGGACAGCGTGCTGTTGCCGGTGCGGTCGTAGCAGATACCGCCGGTTTCGGACGACCCGTAGAAGTTGTGAATCTTGATGCCGTAACGTTGGTGAAATTGCCGTGCGACTTCGGCTGACAGCGGCGCACCCGCCGAAATCACGAGCCGCAGGCTTGGCGGCTTCGCCGCGCCTTCCAGTTGCGCCAGCGCCCGCAGGACTGCGGGAACCGTCGGAAGAACGCTGACCTGATACTGCTCGATCCATTGTAAAATCTGCCGCGGGACGAACATTTGCGCGCACACCACCGCCGTCCCCTGCAAGAGCAGCGGCATCACCAGATTGCCAAGTCCGTACGAGTGGCCGAGCGGGATGACGGCGAGATTGCGGTCGGCGGGACGGATGCCCATTGTGCGGATGATGTGTTTGCCATCGGCGCGCAGATTGGCAGCGGAGCAATAAACGAGCTTCAGCTCGCCGGTCGTGCCCGAAGTGAGCTTGATGCAACAAGAACGCGCAGGCAATCCTCTGGAGGCATGGCGCACCGCTCTTTTTTGCGCTTCCGTCGGCAGAGATGGATCGAGGGGGAGTGCGGCGGCGCCGATTTTCTGGACACCGAGAAACGCGGCAAGCCAGAAGGCGCTATTGGGTTGGCAAATGGGAACAATGCGACCATTGAGTGGCGCGGCGATGCGTTCGGCCAGGGTTGTTAGTTCATGGCAGGTCCACTCGCAGCCAGTGTCGGCGTCGATGACGACGGTTTTGGTAGCGCAACGGTCCGCGGCAGCTTCCCACAATTTCCAAAGCGAGGTCATGCGTCGGCGCGCAACTCGTCGTACTCGCGCGACGACAGCGTACCGAGGCAGAGCGTGATGCCGAGGTCGGTGTGCCGGCGCAGTTCGCGCATCAACGGCAGGACGACTTCGCGGACGGCCGCGGGGTCTTCACCCGCTTGAATGTCGATGTCCGTGATCGACGCGGGACGGTGATGAATGATCAGGTCGGCGACCTCGTCCGCGGCGAGGCGGTACCGCATCAACTGGCGATTGTCGCGGCGCATGGCGCAGTAGTGGCAATTTTGCCGGCAGTAGTTCGACACCTCCACGACGCCGCGCACAAACACCTGCCGCCCGAAGACGGCATCTCGCGCCCTCGCTGCCCGCGCATGAAACGCTTCCTGCGGTTCGACCGCATCATTCGCCCGCAAAAAGTCTCGCGTCATCCGCCCCATTGTCTCCGGCATGATAGTGGATTGACGGCGAAACACAACCCCGACTTCCGTGTCCATGCCGGGCCATGGCTGGTTTCTGGCAGTTCGCGCGACCGCCCCTGTTCCAAACCCAACACCATGGAAACGGCTCGCAAGTTTTCTTGCAGCCGCCAGTTGCATTTCGGATCATTCACGGCTACTAATTGCCCGAACACCCCGTGTAGGAGGATTGGCACTGTGAACCTGAGCGTCTTGACGCTGTCGCGTTTTCAATTCGCGCTGACCATCATGTTCCATTACCTGTTTCCGCCGCTGTCCATCGGTCTCGGCGGCATCCTCGTCATCATGGAAGCCATGTACCTGAAAACGGGCCGCATCGAGTACGAGGCGATGACGAAATTCTGGACGAAGATTTTCGGGGTCAACTTCGCCATGGGCGTCGCGACCGGCATCACGATGGAATTCCAGTTTGGCACCAATTGGGCCACCTATTCGCGCTATGTCGGTGACGTGTTCGGCTCGGCGCTGGCGGCGGAAGGCATTTTTGCGTTCTTTCTGGAATCCGGGTTCCTGGCGGTATTGGTCTTCGGTTGGGACAAAGTCTCGCCGCGCATGCACTTTTTCTCGACGTGCATGGTCGCGCTCGGCGCGTTTTTCTCGTCCATTTGGATCGTCATCGCCAACTCCTGGCAGCAAACACCGGCGGGCTTCCACATCGTGGGACAAGGACTCGGCGCCCGAGCGGAGATCACGGATTTCCGGGCGATGGTGTTCAACCCGTCCAGTATGGATCGGCTGGCGCACACGGTGATTGGCGCCTACATCCTCGCGGCGTTTTTTGTGATGAGCATCACCGCCTACTACATCCTGAAAGGACGGCACCTCAATTTCGCAAAGAAAAGTTTCACCATCGCCCTGATCGTGGCGACCGTGGCGTCGCTCGCTGAGCCGATTTCCGGCGACCGGCAGGGCAAGAAGGTCGCGCAAACGCAGCCCGCCAAGCTCGCGGCCATGGAAGCGGTCTTTCATACCGGCCAGGGGCCGACGCCGCTCTATCTGTTTGGTCTGCCCGATCCGCGGGAGCAAGAGGTCAAACAGGGCATCGCCATTCCGGGTTTACTGAGCCTGTTGGCCCATGGCGATCTTCACAAACCGGTTGCCGGGCTCGATCAAATTCCGCAACGGGATTGGCCTCCCGTCATCGCGACGTTTCATGCATACCACATCATGGTGTGGCTGGGCGGGCTGTTCGTGATGCTGACGCTCATCGGAGTGTACTTTCTCTGGAAGGGCACGATCTTCGAGAAACGCTGGTTGCTGTGGGTGTTTGTGTTCGCGGTGCCGCTGCCGTACGTCGCGAACCAGCTCGGTTGGATAACCGCCGAGGTGGGCCGGCAGCCGTGGGTCGTGTACGGATTACTGCGCACGAGTGATGCGCTCTCGAAAGTCGTCGTCGCCAATCAGGTGTTTGGTTCCATCATCATGTTCATCGTCATTTACGCACTGCTCTTTGTGGTGTGGGTGTACGTGTTGGACCGCAAGATCAAGCACGGACCGGACGAGACCGCGACCGTCCCGACCGGGACAACGTCCGGCGGATTACTCGGCATCGCCGGCCTGCGCGCCGGCACCGGCGGCGCGTCGCTGACCGGGACCGACAACGCGAAGGAGGAGGAATAGCGATATGGATCTGAACATTTTCTGGTTCATATTGCTCGGCGTGTTGCTCGCGGGCTACGCGATCCTCGATGGCTTCGATCTGGGCGTCGGCATCGTGCATCTGGCCGTGAAGACCGACAAAGAGCGCCGCATCTTGATGAACTCCATCGGCCCGCTGTGGGACGGCAACGAGGTGTGGCTGGTCACATTTGGCGGCGCGTTGTTCGCGGCGTTTCCCATCGCCTACGCGACGGCGTTCTCGGGACTTTATACGGCCTTCATGGCGCTGCTGTTTGCCTTGATCTTTCGCGCCGTGTCGCTGGAGTTTCGCGGCAAGCACGACTCGCCGTCGTGGCGCTCGTTCTGGGACGTGTCGTTCTCACTCGCCAGCGGCGTGGCGACATTGTTGTTTGGCGTGGCGGTCGGCAACGCGATGAGCGGCATGCCCATCGGCGCCGATAGGGAGTTTCACGGGGCCTTCCTCGATCTGCTGCATCCGTACGCGCTGCTCGTCGGCGTTTTTGTGGTGGCCACGTTCGCCATGCACGGGTCGATCTATCTCTATTTGAAGACGGAGGGCGACCTGCAAAAACGCATTCACGGGTGGATCTGGCGTGCCTTTGGCGTTTTTCTCGTTCTGTACATCCTCACGACGATCTTCACCCTCGTCGCCATGCCGCTGGCGACCCGCAATTTCCACGAGCACCCGTGGGCGTGGGGTGTCGTTGTTCTCAACATGCTGGCCATCGCCAACATTCCGCGGGCGATCTTCCTGGGCCGGCCCGGCTACGCCTTCCTGTCGTCTTGCGCGACAATTGCCGCGCTGACGTTCCTGTTCGGTGTGGCGTTGTTCCCCGACCTGATCCACTCGTCGCTCAACCCCGATTGGAGCCTGACGGTCTACAACGCGGCTTCGTCGCACAAGACGCTGGCGATCATGGCAACCATCGCGGCGCTTGGCATGCCGTTCGTGCTGGCATACACCTCGGTTGTCTATTGGGTGTTCCGTGGTAAGGTGCAGTTAGGTGCGCTCAGCTATTAACCAAGGAGACAGTCCATGGACATTCTCATCCAGGCCGACGGGGTGACTCTCACGGAAGCAATCAAGGATGCCATTGATGAGAAAATCGGCCATGTCGGGCAATACGCGCCACGGGCCGTGCGCGCCCGCGTGCGCCTGCGGAAAGTCAGCGCGCATCCGTCGCCCCGCCAGTATACCGTCCGCGTGCTTGTCGAGATTCCCGGCGCCGACCTCAGCGCCGAAGAATCCCGCGCCGAGGTCATCACCGCGCTCGACGTGGTGGCAGCGAAGATCGAACGCCGCCTGCGCAAACGCAAGACCGAGCGCCTCGCCAAACGCGAGCGCGGCCCCCGCCGCAAACCGTAGGCGGAGCTGTTCAAGCATGCCAGTGGCTGCTTCGTCCGCGGGGTGAGAGGTGGCGCGGTCATCTCAATCACTCGGCAGGGCATATGAGTCGCTTGTTTTGAAAATGAGAGTATGATTTACTGAGGTTATGCGGCGTACCCACATCAAGTATGCGACTACGAAGCGCAGGCCCTCTCACGTCCGCGAGGATGGCGGAACGGAGGCGTCTCGTAATGGACGGTCGCCCATAAACTGCATAATCTGTGGTGACTGCAACGTCGAGTTGAAAAAGCTCCCATCCAATTCCATCGACCTTATTTTTACATCGCCGCCTTACGCCGATCGCCGCAAGAGCACGTATGGAGGTATCCACCCTGACAAATACGTCGAATGGCTTCTACCGATTACCGCCGAGCTTCTACGCGTGCTGAAGCCCACCGGGTCATTTGTCCTGAACATCAAGGAGAGGACGGTTGAGGGCGAGCGGCACACGTACGTGTTAGAGTCGATCCTCGGAATGCGCCGCCAAGGCTGGCTTTGGACCGAGGAGTACATCTGGCACAAGCGTAACTGCTACCCGGGAAAGTGGCCCAACCGGTTTCGAGATGCGTGGGAACGTTGCCTGCACTTCACCAAGAATCGCCACTTTGCCATGCATCAGGACGCCGTACGCGTTCCGATGGGCAACTGGAGGCATGCACGGCTTCGCAACCTGAGCGTGACGGACAGACGGCGTGACGAGTCGAAAATGGAACTGCCGTGCTAATGCAGAAGGGTGAGTGTCATGAAACTGAATACGTTCAAAATCAGCTTCAAGTTGTACTATCACGAACTGTGTGATTGGGGATCTGAATACGTCAAGGCGTCAACTAAACGTGCGGCTTTGCGCAAGTTTGCCAGGGGCCGCCACCTTGACGGGGTAGACATGAGTGCCCCGGAAAGCTGGCGGTGGTGGGAAGATGATTGGTACAACGCCTTCCATGCAATTGAGAAGATTGCCACCAAGCAATAGATTTGCAAGAGGATCGGAATGATCGTGGGTTAATCGTTTACGCTGATTAGACAAATGGCCGCCAAAAATAGAGACATTCGCGAACGGTTCATTTCAAAAATCCGACCGTTCAAGCGGGTCGAGCCAGTTCCGCGAATGTCGAGCGTTTATACGACATTTAATGAGGTCTTATTGGACGTTCGCTATTCCAGTCTCATGGATAAGGATTACTACTGGTTCTTCATGGACACTCACCGACTTAACCAGTGGCGTAACAGGCAGCGGTTCGTAGAGTGCTTCATTTGCGGGGACGAGAACACGGTAGTTTTTGTTCCAGACGAAAGAATTTTCGAATGGTACGAAGGAGTAGAACCAAATCGCAAAGGGCATTGGTTCATGAAAATCCTGCCAGAGGGTGACCGGTTGGTTTTGAAACCGGGGCACGGCCGTCCTGATATGGATGCTCGCGAGTATTTGAACCGGTTCGACCTGATCTCCCCGCTCATCCCACGCCCGATTCCTCAAACCTCCGGTCCGCATCTCGCCGGTCACACTGGCTTCGAAGAGGTAAGGGCAGCGATCATGGCGGAACCTCAACTCATAGGAGATTCCCTACACGAGCGAGTCATCGATATGCTGGCCAAAATCGGTGAGTGGTCTGGCTACCAACCTAAAAAATCGTACACCGTTGAAGCCAAGTCGCCATATGTATTGGACGTTGTCTGGTTGAACGGCGAAGAGGTTGATCTAGCCGCTGAGGTACATGATGGCGGGAATGAAACCGAAGCTAAAGACAGGCTTCGCCAAGCGTTGCGTTTTGGCGCGAGGAAGGTTGTGGTTGTGTCCGTCCCATCTGCAATCGCGAGGTTGAGGAGCGTTTGCCAGTTCGAAGCAGACTTGAAGCAATGGCTCGAGATTTGGAGCGTTGCACGGGTTTACAGGATGTTTCGTAGCGGCCGGGAGTTCTTCGAGGATTTCCAACCATTCCGTAAGCGACAGCGTTCGGAGAACGTTGCTGAATTTCCGTGATCTCGCCGAGCGGAGTCGGATCGAGCCGTCAATCGCTTCACGCGTGAGTTCATGGACGACTTTCGCCGGAAAGATGGCTCAATTGACTGGAAAAAGCCCGAACGCCGCCTGCGCAAACGCAAGACCGAGCGCCTCGCCAAACGCGAGCGCGGCCCCCGCCGCAAGCCGTAGGCGGCAATCCCTCGCCAATTGGACCGACCGGTCTTTTCTTGTGCCACCGGCTTGAGGGTTTGTGTTACGCATGGCGCGTGCCGCGTGTTTCTTCGCCTGAGCGGGGTCGAACCGAGACCGGATGGCCCGAAATGGGAGGCATCGACGTTCGCCCTCGCGACCGGGGAGATGGACTGTGAGCAGAGGACGGCCGGACTGCGCGAACTTGTGGCGGCGTGATCGCGAGCGTTCCTATGATGTGGCACGTGACTGTTTTATCGAATTCAGGAGTTGACTTTTGTATCGGTATTCCGATAGCGTATGCGGCGGTAGGAAAGGATAGGTTCTTTGACATAAGGGGAGAACGGGAAGCGTTCAAGACGGTACGACGGCAAGCGGGACGCTCGCCCTACAAACGGACGGCCGGTCTGCGCTCGCCGAGCGAGGCCACGAGGAGGCTCTTCGATAGCGCTCAGGGTAGGCAGGGCTCGCCAAATATTAAATCGGCAAAACAAAGCCAATTTTTTGAGCTGTTAGAGGATCTGGATTAGCTTGAAGGACAATGTGTTAGAAGTTCAAGTGTGCCATTTTGTCACTTGGCTTTGTTTTGCTGGAATTGGCTTTGTTTGGGGGTTTGGACACCATAAATGGCGGTGAACAACCCGTGAACAAGTGGATTTGGGGCGATGCGCCGGCACTTTCTGGGTGCGGAGTAGCCGTTGCCTTCGTCGAAGCAGGTGGCGCCGGCGAAATCGGTGACGTGCAGGTACTGGCGCCAGCCGGTATTGGTGGAGTCGCAACTGGCGTCGAGCATGTGGACCTTGATGGGGGACAGTTTGGAGGTCAGCGGCCCCGGAACACAAGTTAGGACACGACCAATCGACCGGTGTTTTCTTGTGCCACCGGCTTCAGGGTTTGTGTTACGCTGCACGGTGTGATCGTCCACAATGTCATACTCGACTGGTCCGGCACGCTCGTCGACGATTTGACGCCGGTGCTGAAAACCACGAATCACGTGCTGGAGTCGTGCGGGTTAACAGCCCTTTCCCGTGAGGAATTCCGCGCGCAATTCTGCCTGCCGATCCGAAAGTTTTACGAAACCCGCGTGCCCCACGTGGCCCAGGACCGGCTCGAACAGATCTTCCTCGCCGAATATCCAAAGCATCACGCCGAGATCACGTTGCTGCCGCATACGCTGGAGTTTCTGCGTTTCTGCCAGCAGCGGCACATGGGCGTGTATATCGCCAGCACGGTGGATGCCCATACGTATGAGACCCAGATGGCGCGGTTCGGCATCGGGAGCTACATCACCAGACCTTATATCGGGATTGTGGACAAGACATCCACGATTCATCACATTCTGGACGAGAACAGCCTCGACCGGGATGAAACGATGTTCGTCGGCGACATGGAACACGACGTCGAAGCGGGCCAGGCCGGCGGCATCCACACCTGCGCGGTGTTGACGGGGTACACTCCTCTCGACAAGCTGCGCGCGATGAACCCGGACCTGATTTGCCAACATCTTGGCGAGCTGCAAGAGTTCATTGCTATGCGAGAGGTCGTGCGTGGATAAGATCGTCGTCAAGGATCTCGAAGTGGACACGCGCATTGGCGTGACCGAAGAGGAACGCGCCCGGCCGCAGCGATTGCTCATCACTGTGGAACTCGAGTGCAATCTGGCCGAAGCCGGACGAACGGACAGGGAGTATTCCACCACGCCGTACGACGTGGTCGCCGACATGATTCACAAGACCGCCGCGGAGAGGCCGCGGAAACTGGTTGAATCTCTTGCCGCCGACATCGCCAAGATCATTCTCTACCGCAAGATGGCGCAGGCGGTGACCGTCGAAGTGAAGAAATTCAGTATTCCGCGTAGCCAATATGTTTCCGTCCAAATCCACCGCACTCACTAGAGTCGGCCCGTGGACGCGCTGGTGCTGGTTGCTGATGGCGTTCGCGCTGGCGACCGTTTGCGTTCGCGCGGATACCGTCACGCTCACGGATGGCACGGCGTTGGAGGGCGACATCACCGCGGAGGACGACTCGTCGGTGTCCATCTACCTCGAGTTTTCCGGCGGCACGATCACGGAAACGCGTCGTCTCAACAAGACGGACATTGCCGGGATCACCCGTTTGACGCCCGAGCAACGGGCCACCTGGCAGGCGAAGCGCGACTACGAGGAAATTGAGAAATACCAGTTGAATCCGAGCGTCAGTTATCGGTTCGACTACTACGACCGAATCGTCCGGGACGTTTTCCACAAGTTTCTCGCCAACCACCCGGATTCAGCCTACACGTCGAATGTCACCGCGCGCATTGCGCAGTGGGAGGCCGAGCGCGACAGGGTGGCCACTGGAAGAATGAAGTTCCACGGTCAGTGGTTGCCGGTCGCGGAAGGCGCTCGGCTGGCGGAGCGCGAACGCGGCCAACAGTTGTTGCAACAAAGCCGCCGGCTGATTTCCCAGGGCCGGCTCGAAACCGCCCTCCGTCAACTGGAGATCGTCCTCTCCATGTCCGCACAACCCGACCTTGTTTCTCAAGCCCGAACGCTGCTGGCCTCCGCATTTCAACAGACCATCGCCTCGCTCGACCGTCAGCGGCAGCAATTGGAAACCGACGTTGCTTCCGCGCAACAGTGGGTGGGTCGGGCACAACAAGCGGCCAACACGGCGGAGGGGTCGCTGAAGCAGACTCCCGGCAACGCGCAGTCTTTCGGAAAGGCCGCGCCACTCACCTCCTCCTATCGGGCGCTGGGGGGCGATTCCCAGTCCTTCGTCCAGAACCAGACCGCCGTCAACGCGGCCCGTGGCGATTTTGCCCAGGCCCAGAGCTGTCTCAATCAGACCCGGAGCCAGTTGGACGACGTGGTCCAGAAACTCGCAGCGTTGCGGTCGCGGGCGTCGACTGATGAAGCCAAATGGGGAATAGTTGCCGGCGGCGGCAGCGCCGTTGCCACCAAAACCCAGACGGCGGCTTCGCCACCGACCACCACCAAATCCCCCGATGTGCTCGTCGGCACCGCAGCCTGGGCGAAGAACAATTGGGTCTTCATGGCGGTGGGCCTGCTCGTGCTCCTGTTCTTGCTGTCTCGGGTGATAAAGGGATGAAACGGGGGGCTCCCCTCGTTCGCCAATACCGCCTCGCCGCTTTTGTCATTGCAGAAACCGCAGCCTCCGACGTAGCATGACCACGATCCAGGAGGACCGGATGCCCATGACATCGATTCTGCGCGGCAACGTCGTCCGAATTCTGATTTCGGTCTTGGCTCTGTTCGGCATGCGCGTCGCGTCGGTTGCTTTCGGCCAAACAACCGATTCCAACGTCAGCGATTACGTTACCATCAAGCTCAAAGACGGTCGCGCGCTCGAAGGGCCGGTTCTTCTCGAGGACAACCAGCGGATCACCATCGAGGCGCAGTTCGCCAACGGCACCATCACCCGCAAGGACCGGGTCGATAAGAGCGACATTGCATCCATTTCGCACCTGGGCGCCGTCGACCGCAACCAGCGCCTGGCGACGATTGCCTACCATGATCTCGGCAAGTACCAGCTTGATCCACAGAACTCGTATCCCCTGTCCTACTACGACAGCGCGATTGACGATGGCTTCCGGCATTTCCTGACGCAGTACCCCCGCACGCTGGAAGCCGCCGCGGTCACCAACCGACTTGCCGAGTGGCAGGAGGAACGGGACAAGGTCGCGTTGGGACAGGTCAGATACCACGGGCAATGGATGACCGCCGCCGAGGTGAACAAACTCGCCGAAATCGAGCACACCCAGCGAATTATTCAGGATGCCCGGGCGTTGATGGCGCAAGGCCAATTTGAGGCTGCCACCGAAAAGCTCGCGCCCTATTACAATGCGGCACAGCCGGCGTTGCTCGTTGTCGAAAGCCGGCGTCTGCAGGTCGATGTATATCGCTTGTGGATCAGCAGCCTTGAAACCGCGCAGGAACAACTCACCAAGGACCTCGAAGCAACCAAGGAGAGGGTTACCCGCCTTTCTGAGACACGATCTCGAGCCCAGGCCAACTATGACCAGGCTCGCGGCAAGAGCATGAGTACGCAATCGAGAGCCCTGGGCGACAGCGCGATATCCAGCCAGGCCAGTGCGGACTATCTCCGCGCGGAGAAGCAGTACAATGAAGAGCAAAACCGCCAGTTTGCGATTCAGGAACAGCTCGACAATACGATTCACCAACTGAGACAAATCCGCCAAAATCAGGATCTGTTCGCAGCGGCTTATCCCGTCATCGAGGTGGTGAAAGAGACGCCACCACCACCGAAGACGAACGCCCCCGCGCCGCCGCCGCTGCCACCACCACCGACGGTTATCGAGCAGATGGGGGACTGGTTTGGCAGAAACTGGATCATTGTTGCCGGCGTCGCACTGCTCGGGCTCTGGGGCGTGTCGCGCCTGTTCACGCGCTCCTGACAATCGCGAGTGGGCTATTTCCAATACTTCTGGAAGTCGTCCGCGTTCACCTTCTCAAACGTCGGGAACCGCGTATGCCCCGGATCGGTCTTCTGGATGCCAAGACATCGTTCCTCAATTCGCTGATACGCCACAATCGGGAACCGGTCAAACGACACCGTCAACGCGTCGGGATTGTAGGGTTCCCAAATCTTGGGAACGATCACCGAGAGGCTCGTCATGACGCAACACACCAGGATCGTAGAGGAGATCAGGCCGAACACGAAACCCAACACCGCGTCAACAATCCGCGGGTAACGGGGCACGGCTTGTTGCGTGACCTGGTTCAGCACCAGAATCAGCGGCAGGCACCCCACCAGAAACACTGCCCAGTACGCGCCAAACGCGCCGTACGCGCCCGCCCCTGGCATCAGCGATTCGACCCATTGCGTCGCCTCATACCAGTACCGCATCGTCACCATCATCGCGAAAAACAACAGAAGCGAGCTGGTCAGTTCGTAAAACACGCCGAACCATGTGCCGCCCCATGCCAGCGACAGGATCAGCGCCAACGCCAAGATACTCAGAATGACTTCCACCATGGTTAGCTCGCCCGGATCACTTCCTCCACCGAGGTGATCCCACTCAGGATTTTCTCCACCCCGTCTTCGCGATACGGACGGAGACCCTTGCGGGCGGCCATTTCCGCCAACACCTGTTCGTTGGCGCCTTCATTCACGGCTTTCCGCAATTCCTCGTCCAGCACGAGTAATTCGAAAATCCCGGTGCGCCCCCGGTACCCGATGCTATCGCAGGTCTCGCATCCCACCGCGCGATAGATGCGGCGTCCCGGCTCCAGTGCCAGACCAATCTCACTCAACTCCGTCCCCGTCGCCTCATAGGCCTCGCGGCATTCCCTGCAAAGCACGCGCACCAGGCGCTGGGCCAGGACCATCAACAGCGCCGAGGAAACCTGATAGTGCTCCACCCCAATCTCTTCCAACCGCATAATCGTCCCCACCGCATTCTTCGCATGCAGCGAGCTGAATACCAGGTGACCCGTCAAGGCCGCGCGAATCGCGATCTTGGCCGCCTCGGCGTCGCGCATTTCACCCACAAAAATCACGTCGGGATCCTGCCGCATGATTGATCGCAGTCCGGCCTCATACGTGACACCGGCTTTCACATTGACCGGAATCTGCGTCGCTCCCTCCAGCTCATATTCCACGGGGTCCTCGATACTCATAATGTTCAACCGCTTGCGGTCGAGCCGGCTGAGCGCGGCGTACAAGGTCGAGGTTTTACCCGAACCCGTTGGCCCGGCGGCCAGGATAATACCGCTGCGTGAGTGAATGACTCGATCGAACCGTTCCATCATGTCCTTGCGCATGCCGAGGTCCCCCAGACCCATCACCCCGGTCTTGCGGTCGAGAATACGCAGCACCATCTTCTCCCCGTGAATGGCACTGGCGGTGGCCGCGCGGAAATCCACTTCACCACCCTCGGTGCGCACGCGAAACCGACCGTCTTGCGCCCGCCGTTTTTCCGCCACGTCGATCTGCGCCAGCGTCTTGAGCGCCGCGACCACGCGCAGCCCGTCCGCCCGGGTAAATATCAGCCGCTCCTGCAACGCGCCATCGACTCGAAACCGCACCCGGCAACCGTCGGCCTGCGGTTCCAGGTGAATGTCACTGGCCCGTTCGCTCATGGCGTCTTGCAACACTTCCCGCGCCGCCTCGATGCCGGTCATTTCCGGCATGTCCTTGCGGACCTGGATCTCGTTGCCGTCCACGTCCAAAAACTCCATGCCCACCCGGCGCTTTCTGGCCCCGAGGTTGGCGGCAATCTTCGTCCGCCCGCCAAACAGCCCTCGCTTCTTGGGGGCCTCGCCGGGCGCCAGCCCGGCTACGCGGCCGGTGAGCGTCCTCGGAGCTTCCCCCTCGCGCAGCCGACGCTGGCGCTCGACCAGATACATCACAAATCCAAGGACCGGGAGAAGCAGCACGTCCGCATTCGTACGTTTGATTTCTTCCGGCATCCCTTTGACATCGTGTTGCACCCAAATCAATACTCCAATCCACCCCATTGCCATCAGTCCCATGACCAACAGAAAAACATCCATCGACCAGCGATGCACGTACACAAGCGCCATGGGTCCGGGAAGGGAATTCGCGGCGGGCTCAGTCTGCGGGATCGTGACGCCGTCAATGCTCTCAACCTTGTCCAGAGGCAACTTGATTTTTCCGTGGGGCACGGCAATCTCGACACCCTGGTCATCCCGCCCCAGAATTGTCACGTCAGAATACACCTTGCCGTTCTTCAGCTTCACTTCCGATGCAAACAGCGAGCTGACGACCAGAAAAGCCGCTAGAACGACGAGCTTGAAGCCTTGCAAGGTCGCGTGCCTCTCCTCTCTGATGCCCAGTGTGTCCGAGCTACCGTTTGTGAGTCAACAGCCTTTTTGCCAGCCGGATGTAGGCCGACCGTGGAATGCACCTACCGTGTGGCCGAGACCAATCTAATCGTCCGCCGGTTCTTTGGCCGCCAATTCCCCGGTCGCTTTCGAATGATTGCCCTGCGCCTGAATCATACCGCTCTGGCGGGCAAAATCGAAAAGCCCACCCGCATCGATCACGGGCCGCGCGTCCCCGAGTGATTTGGTTGCGAAAACTTTCGAGGATTTGAGAATCTTGAGCGTGTTTGCGTCCAGATCGAGTTCGATTTCGTCGCCGGTCCGGATCGTTTCGCATATTCGCGTTGTTGATTCCACGGGATAAAGTTCGCCCGTGGCCACGCTGTTGCGAAAGAAGATCCGCGCAAAGCTTTCTGCCACCACCGCCTCGCATCCCGCCGCCCCCAGGGCAATCGGGGCATGCTCGCGCGAACTACCACAGCCGAAATTGCGCCCGGCAATGACAATTGTGTACGGCCCCTTGGTTTGCCCCTCGGGAATGTACCGGGTTGGATACTGGTCCTTCGGCAGGCCGCACAACGCGTAGCCGCCGAGTTTCTCGTATTCTTCCGGAATCGTGGGGACGAGGGTCAGATATTGCGCCGGGATGATCTGGTCGGTATCGATATTGTCCCGCACAACATACGCCTTTCCGTGAATCACCTTGCTCATGGTGCTGCCAGCCTACGCAAACCCTCCAACCGAATCAACTCTCAAAACCCGTCGCCAGCCCTGATCGGCGGACGCCGGCGTCTCACATCAGCAACTCGGATGTTCAATTCTGTCTGCCCGACCCCTCCGGTGCGGCTGCTGGGGTCGTGGGGTTGCCCACGTGGCAGCCAAATCCTTGGCAAGGCGGCTGCTCTATGGGTGTGTCATGCCAGAGTACAGCGATCCCGAGAAGAGCTACACGATCAGCTACCCCGAAGGGTGGCTGCCTCTGACACATGAAGGTTCCCCCCACGTCAGCCTCGCCAGTTTGACCACCGGCGGGTACCTGAAAGTGGAAGCCTGCCAATTTGAGAAGCCAGCCCCGGAGGCCATGCAACCCGAGCGCGCCCTGCAATCGCTCATCGAATGCGAGAAGCGCACGTGGCCCGACATCGATTATCCGCTCATTCAACGCGGCTCGCGCAACGGCTCGGCGCACGCCTACATGACCTTTACCCGGGTCGAACTCCCGGACGAGGAGCACCTCGCCGATTTTGGTCACACCCGCGCCTGGATCTTTACCCGCGGCCGTGTCCAGGTCCGCTGCCTCTACCGCTGCCGCAGCAGCGATGCCGGCGTCGACGACGACGACCTGGAAGGAATCGTCAATTCGCTGGAACTGCACGATGATCCGCACCTCGATGCCGCCAGTTTCACGAATTACTATTTCAGCCTGCTCAAGCGCCATCGCCCGCAACTCGATGTCCGCCCGCCCGAGGGACTGGCCTTGACCCTCGCCGATGGTCAGACCGTGTTGCTTGAGCATCTGTATCATCATTATCTGCTCGATCCGCACCGGATGGACGAGTTGATCGAATCGCACATCAATCTGCTCGATTATTGCGGCGACGATGTGCCCGATCTGCGCAATTACAAACTCATCAAGCCGCTCCTGTTCCCGAAAGTGTTCCGCGCTGCCTCGCACAGCCTGCCGCCGCACCGCATGCCGTTGTGGCCCGGCATCTCCATCGGCGCCGTCATTCAAGGCGCCGTGTTCACCTACGGCGTGAACTCCGAGCGGTTGAAGAACTGGTCCCGCGAGTCGCTCGACGACATCATGGAAGACCTGATCGACAATCTGTACGGCATCCAGCCCGTCGCGCCGCGCGGCCTGCGCAACGAAGAAGGCGTGACCCAGGCCATCAGCTACGTCGACCACTCCTTCAGCGCGTCGTTCATCCTGTTCGAGGATTTCTACAACACCACCTCGCACAACCTCAACGCCGAGGAATTCCTCGTCGGCCTGCCCGACCCGAGTTGCGTGTCCTGCTTCCGCGACGACGACCCGCGCTTTGTCGTCCAACACACCGCCATGCTCCGCTGGGATTACCATCGCAGCGTCGAGCGGTTGACCGACATCATCTATCTCGTCAGCGGCCCGACCCTCAAAGACGTCAAGCCCTACGACATCCTCCACTGCTGCCCCAAGAAGGCGTAGGACGCAATCTAAGTGCTTACGAGGTCGAGGTGCCCGGAGCTTGCCCTGAGTGAAGTCGAAGGGTGGTGACCATTCGTGGCGAAGCCCGCGTTCGCTCTACGGCGGCACACAGCCCATCCGTGTGAATTTGTGGCTCGCCCTTCCGCTCTACGCTCTCCGGCTTCTACCTCCCGCCTTCTCCCACCAAGTGGCGTTGTCTCGTGACTCCCGTCATCGCTGCCACTGCCCACGGGAGAAACCGATTGACAGTGCGGCGGCTGGGCGCGTATGTTTACCCAAGTTGTTGGAGGATTTATCCCATGGCTGACGAGATTCCAGAGCAAAATAGACCCGCAGAAGAATCGAAAAAAGACACCGTTCGCATCAATTTGCCTCCCGGCATAACGGGCCGTGGCGCCCCCGGTTCCGGCGCTCCGCCACCGACGGCCAAGCCCAAACCCCCGGGTTCTCCCGCCAATCCCGAAGAAGAAGCCAAAAAGGAAACGGCGGTCATGGGCCGTCCAGCCGAGGTGCCCAGGCCGAAGAAGGACACCTCGCGGGTACAGGTCGTTGCCGCCAAACCGATCGCTGCGGATGCCGCTCGTCCGTTAGTCAAATTGCGACGCGAAGAAGACGGATCTCCAACTCCCGAAGCCGCCGCTACGCCCATTGCGTCTCCGGCCGGTAAGGGCGCCAAGCCTGCTGTCAGGCCCGCTCCCGTCGGCGCCGGTGCGCCCAGTGGCGCCGAAGCTGGTTTATTGATTGCGGCCGTTGTCCTGTCGCTTGCGGTGGCCGGCTATTTGGCGTACATCGCATTCGGTTGATTCGATCGAATCTAATTCGGCCTTCTCTGCATCCAAAATTTTGGAACGTATTGGAAATATCCCATGGCGAATTCGCATGTTGTGACGCTTTCGGCAGGCAATTTCGAGCAGGAAGTCGATAAATCAGCCACACCCGTGTTGGTCGATTTCTGGGCGGAATGGTGCGGCCCATGCAAAATGCTTGCGCCGTTGCTCGACGAAATTGCCGAGGAAAAGGTCGGCCAGATCAAGGTCGCCAAGGTCAACGTGGACGACAATCAGGAGTTGGCCACGCGGTTCGGCATCCGGGCGATCCCCACGCTTCTACTGTTCAAGGGCGGCCAGGTCAAAGAGACGATCGTCGGCATGACCGGCAAGAAGGACCTCGAAAAGAAACTCGCGTCGTACATCGGCTAAAGCGCGGCTTCCAAATACATCCGCAGAGGCGCACGAGTGTGCGCCTTTTGTTTTCAACGCAACACTTTCTTCTGGATCGCCATCAATTCCGCGATCCCTTCGCGCGCCAGCTTGAGCATCGCCGTCATCTGCCGTTGCGTAAACGGCACGTCCTCGCCCGTTCCCTGAACTTCCACGAACTGGCCTTCGTCCGTCATCACCACGTTCATGTCGACGGCTGCCTTCGCGTCCTCTTCGTAGCACAAATCCAACAACGGGACGCCGTCGAGCAGTCCGACGCTGATCGCCGCCACGGCGGATTTGATGGGGCATTCCTTCAGAATGCCTTCGCCCTGAAGTTTGTTCATGGCCAGCATCACCGCTATATACGCGCCGGTGATCGATGCCGTCCGCGTCCCGCCATCCGCCTGCAACACGTCGCAATCAATCCAGATCGTCCGTTCCCCCAGCTTCTCGATATCCGTGACCGAACGCAGCGCGCGCCCCACGAGCCGCTGAATTTCCTGCGTCCGGCCCTCGACGCGGCCGCGTGTCACTTCCCGCGGTTTGCGCGGCGCGGTGGCATAGGGCAGCATCGAATACTCGGCGGTGATCCAGCCCCCGGTCACGCGCTGCTCGCGCATCCACCGCGGCACGCCCTCTTCGATCGATGCGGCGCACAGCACGCGCGTGTCCCCCATCTCAATCAACGCCGAACCGGCCGGCTGCTTGACGTAGTGCGGATGGATTTCTACGGGACGAAGCTGATTCGGACGGCGACCGTCGACGCGTTTCATGCCCCGCTAGAATGGGCGGGGGCCAATGTGGAGGCAAGCAATTTCTCCGCGTGCGGGTCGTCGCTTTCGGGATTGAACCTCGGGTCGCGCACGGGTAAGCTACCATGCGTTGCACATGTGCGCCCGTAGCTCAATTGGATAGAGCGTTGGCCTCCGGAGCCAAAGGTTGAGAGTTCAAATCTCTCCGGGCGTACCACTTTACACCTGACCGCATGTTTTCAGCACTTAAACACCGATAGACAAAGGCGTTAGTTGGGGTTCTAATTGCTCCCGACCGCTCCACCTCCCATCCGCACGGGTTTAGAACCCCCAGGAATTTGCGGCGGTTTCCGGGTGTCATCTTCGTGTACACTGTCGCGGCATTCGTCAAAACCTTGCTCGCCATCCGCAACGCACCTTCCAAATCCAAGTCGTCGGTCTGAGCATCGGATAGCGCAACCCGCGCTGCCGCCAATTGCTGCTCCAAGCCAGCGCGGTGCTGGTCGTATCGCTCGCGATCGATGGCCCGCTCGTAGATGTACGCGTTCTCAAGTCTCGTCAACTTCCCCTCGATCTCCCGAATGGCCGTGGTGTGATGCTCAGTGCTGGACCTCGCGATGTCTTGCCGTGAATTCCATCGCTGCGTGACACCATGCGAAACCATCCGCATGACTCCTGGCGTGGGTTGCCATTCAAGCAAATGTTTCTGGAAAATTTCCTCGACCTTCCCTTTTGGCACGGTCACCCGGTTGCCGCATTGCCTGTTGTGACAGCCGTAGTATCCAAACTTCCCACCAAGCCGTCCGGTCGCAAAGTAGCCTGTCATGGTATGACCGCAGCTACCGCACCGCAGAGCGCCGCGCAGCGGTAGATCAGCGCGGTCGCGAACGTGCCTCTTGGGTCGGTTGGGGCGGCGGTCGTCGGCCACGAGCTGCACCCGGTCGAACAACTCTTGAGACACGATCCGCTCGAAATTCCCCTGGACCCTGAGTCCCCATTTCTCCACGACAATCCAGCCAGCATAGATCGGTCGGCGCAGCATCTTCGAGAAGTCATGCAACGTGAGCTTATCCCCTTCCGCCGTTGTTAGTCCCATGCTCGTGACCTTGTTCAACACATCCTGCTTGCTGTGAAGCCCCGTCGCGTACAGCCGGAAAGCTTCCTCGATCAACGGCGCGTGTTTCGGGTCATGCACGAGTGTTGCCTCACTGCGGTCGTTGCGAGCATTGTGAAATCCAAGGGGTGCTGGGAATGGCCAACGGCCCTTCTCCACTGCCGCCTTCATGCCCGCCTTGCAGCGGTCAGCCCGTTGCTCGTTGTCCAATTGGTTCGCACCGGCCAGCATGGTCTGGATAAACCGTCCAGCCGGCGTGTCTTCAAGACGCTCCTGCACACTGTGCAGACGAATCCCGGAGCCGCCCAAGGTGAACGTCACGTTGAGATGGTCGCGGGCATCGCGGGCGAAGCGGTTGGTGTGATAGACCACGACCGCGCCGATCTTGCCCTTGTTGCTGGCGCAATAATCCAGCATGGCCTGAAACTCGGGCCGGGCCGTGGTCTTGGCGGATTCGCCGCGCTCCTCAAAGATCCGGTCAACGGCGAATCCGTTCCGCTGGCAGTAGGCTTGACACTCGCGGCGTTGCAGTTCAAGCGACAGGTTCTTGGTCTGCTCGTCGGTGGAAACTCGCGTGTAAACAACGGCTTTCATTTTACCGCCCTCCCCTTCTGGTCGCTGCGTTTGCGGTGCTCCCAGCTCTTCTTGGCGATGCGGCGGTAGTATTCCTTCCCTCCGCGCCGTTTGGATTCTCCGGTCGCCTTCCCACCCTTCGCGCCGATTTGAGCCAAGAACTGTCGTACTGCTGGATGCATGGTTGTCTCCGTCGCGCGCCCTTGTAGCACAAGCAGTTTGCACAGTCAAGAATCATGCGGCACGCTCGATCAGGCCGGCCGGTTGGTTGGTGCTAGGGCGATGCTCGCCGATGTAGGTGTCGATGATGATATCGGCCAGCCCTTCTACGAGGGCAACCAAGTCCTCGACCTGGGCGTCGGTCATGCCAACGGCCTCATCGCCGAGAAGCTCCCGGGCTTGTTGAACGGTCAAGCTCATTGACCGTTTCCGAGGCTGTGAACGTGACGGTTTTGTTGCATCGCGGGGCCACGTTAGCACGCCAAAAATCGAGTTTTGGCAGTCCGCCGATGTCGGGTATTGCAGGCTGTATCCCCCGGTTTATCCCTTTGGCTATGCTTGCGCAAAATTCTCACTTTTTTGCTGGACACGTTTTGGAGGCCCGGCCGTCTCCGCGCCGGAAGTGAACTGCCCGCGTGTGAAACCCTACGAGCCAGGCCGCCGGGCGGAGCCAGCACGGTCAAGGAGCGCCAGCGGTGGAGCGCAGCGGAGCGAGAACACCTTGACGGTGCGCAGCGAGCCGTACAATCGCCTGGCGTTGCTTCACGCGCACCCCATGATCGATGCAGTCGAATCATTCGACCAGAGGTAACACAAAGGCATCACACGCGCGTGCAGCTACTACACCGGAAATCCGCCGGACAGCAGAAGAACACCTTGTGGACGGCAACGGGAATGATCGCGGTCAATGCGAGAAACTCTGCGCGGACATTGATCGGAAAGCAATTGGCGTGCAGACGGGACATAACCACGACCAAGGAAAGTCCGTTGACATGCCGTTGCGTTGGACGGCAGAGTGCCCCCCTTCGTGACCCCCCTGAGTATTGATCGCGACTAATGCGCGGTCACAAAAGCGTTGGTTGGCCAAGGGGTAAGGCTTGTACTGCCCCAATTGCCGTTTGCCAGCGTCACCGCCGCCGCCTCATGTGACTCTAGGGCGACCGATTGACCATCGGTTGACGGATACTTTCGGCTGTCGGTGGCGAGCAGCGCACAGCCACGGACAGCATCGCGCGACTGCGCGCCGTCCGAGCGAAGCAGGCGCGTTACGGGCATGTCGCTTGCCGATTGCGCAACGCGCCATGACGGGAACGGGCCTGCGAGCAATGAGCCGGCAAATCAGCGGCAACGATTGCAGTGCGCTTGCATGTGACATTCCGTTGGTCATGCGACTTTTCTTCCGACAGTCGTGCGGTGTCCATGCGTCAGTCCATGATGCGGTCATGCGTTGTCCATCACGCGGGCAGACCGGCATCCGCCGAGTAAATTCGTCACTGCACCCAGGCGGGGTAAGTGTCTAGGCTGAAATTTGTTTTTCTGGCGCACATTAGCCCTGCCAAGATGATCACTTTGGCGTGGCGGAAGACAGGCATATCCCAGCGACAAGTGCGCCAATGTAGCGATCGACTTGACCTTCCGGGTTGCCAGTGACTCGGTCTACCCTGTTCCACTCCCTGACAACGTTGCACGTCCAGCCGCCCTTGCTCAAATTACCTGTTACACTGCGAGTATTTTCTGCGAACGGCTGTGTAACGACCGCGATACTGCTGCGTTACACCTGCGGAACAAGCACGAACCACCGCTGCACCATTCGCTTTCCAGTCATGCAACAGGATGTGGAACATTGCTGAGCGAAGAATCTTCCAGCGACTTAACACGCACTTTACAATGAATGATCCAGTGCAGTGTCAATTGTTTTGCCAAAACTTCTAAGCTTGGCTTAGAGGTCACGCGTCTCGTGTAAAATGCGCTAATCTGGCGCAGGAATGGCAACTGTCGCGTGAACAGTCTCACGGGTCCACAGTGACTCGCCGATGTACAGGATGTGACCGCCGGGAATCCGTTTTCGTCCACAGTCTGTACGCGCATGTGTCGCAATACGTTCCACGAAAGAGGTACACACATGCCACGCCGAGTACACGGACACGCCACGCACATAATCACGCTTGGGCCACGCGCTGTCCACTCATCGACCGAGCATTGACCCCCACACGGCATCGCATTGGATTCCCAATTCTCGAATTCTCGCGCAGTCGCCGCTCAACCAAATGTGCACAGAATCAGCACCGGGAAGCCCACCCTATGTGGCTGGGTTAAAGATCGGACGCTCTACCCCTTCCACGGAAGGCAGCATTCTTGTACTTCTGCCGGCAGCCCAATTGGCAGCGATGGCGAGGAGCGTTGATAAGTGTTGATTCATTCAACGCCAATAACACTCGGCTTAGTTGGCGGTCGGCGGCGGTTTGAGGTCCGAGGACGGCGGAGGATTCGGTGGACGGTCTTTCCTGAACGGCGAATATCTCTGCTTCGCTTCGGCGCAGGCCCTCGCCATCTCCACGTGGTTCGATGTTTGGCCAGGATCGAAGTCGAAGGCCCCCCACTGCTTCCACAAGATTAGCGCCCGTTCGAAATCTGCCGCTGCGTTGCTGTAAGAGAGGAGTCTCATCTCGATGTATGCTCGGTCGCGCAGATCTCTTGGATCGGGTTGTTGCGCAATTGCCTCACTGAAGGCGTCGTCTGCGGCCAGCAGGTCACTTACTCCCATCGCGTGCAACTGCCCAGCAACCGAGCCCTGGAAAACCGCGTTATGAGTGGCCGCCAGCCTCGACGAGAAGAATCGCAGGTAAGCAGTTTGCATCTTGAGAACCAGGGATATCTGGACGTCGAGCCCAAGCCCAGTGTAGAAAAGAAAACCAAACAGCGCACACGCAATCAGGCAAATCCCGCTTGTGACGATTATTGCCTTGCTCCTCGCCTTGAATTTCATGTTGTCTCCTATGGTTTAATGATGTCGGCGAATGTGCTCGACCCGGAGGCACCGCTTCCGTAGACGGCTGTCATGTCGCTCATTGGCACTATGGCTCCTGGATGCATATTGTAGTTATCGATTATCGCGTTTCCTGCGCTCAGTGCCTGATCGATGGTTTGACCGCCCGCGAGCGTGTTAAAGAAGGCGTTAATGGCCGCGCTGGCTGTCGCGGCGTCACCTTCGCCTCCAGAATAGACCACAACCTTCGCCCCTGCCTGCGTGAAACCGGGCGGCCAGCTCGAGCCCGACTCGCAGCCCATAATTACCACCAGTGGCGGCATGCCTTGACCCCCCGTGAAGTCGTCAGGCATGTCAGGTGTCGTCCCGGATAGCAGGTAATACGCGTCGGCAAGCCACCTGTCGATCGGTATGAAGCAGAGCAAGGGAGCGCTATAAGTGGGAGCCCCAGCGGGACAGTTCGTTGTCACCCCACAAATTTGGCCTGTGTATGCCGCGATCTGCGGCTGGCCGTTCGTCAGCCCGGCATGCCCTTGGTACACGTAGACGCTGAGCGTGCCGGCATTTTGGCAGGCTTGACGCATGGATATCAGATACGGATTGATCTGTGGCCCCGGATAATTCACCTTCAGTTGCTGTGCGGCAGCGCTGAGGTTTGGCTTGTTACAACCCATCCCCACCACCTGGACTATTAGGCTGATCGCATGATTATGGAAATTCGTCCAGGAGAGCCAGTGATAAGTGTCGAGCGCGACGAACGGCCCATCTGCGCAACTCATAGCTTGCGGCACCGCTCCGCTGGGCCACTGGAAGCTGTCCTGATCGATCGTGTACTCTTTTCCCCCGTCCACGTTGATCAGATAACTTACCGTCTGCGCCTCGTTGCTGTAGCTGTACGGGCTGTGCCCGCGGTACGTGACTTGGGACAGATCGAGCGGACCCAGCGGCTGATTGGTCGTCGTATCCCAGAAGGGCCGGTAATCGACGCCTTCGAACGTGAAGATTACCGTCGTGTTCGTGTCATACGATCGCGGGGCGCGGAACGTCAGCGTCCCCCGCCGACGGTCCCGGTAGGCGTGCAAATTCTGAGCGGCATGGGAGCAGTAATAGCCCCAGCAGTAACAAAACCCCTCGTAACTCAGGCCTCCGTCGGCGTTAGCGCTTCCAAACGACATCGACCTGGGCAAATTTGCCGAGCAATTTGCGCCGGAGCCGCCGTTAGTGCCCGCGCAACTGCTTTGGGAGGAGTCGTACGGTGTCCACGAAAATGTCTCGGGGTTGGGATCGCTAACGCACCGGTTCGCAACCTCTGAGTCGACCCCTGTATATTGCTCGCCGTCGCCTATATCCACCACATCGTCCGCTGTGGCCCGCACCGACATTGCCCACCAGTCCGAGCTGGCGCAGTCGAGTTGGCAGGTATCCGCATCAATCGCTGGCCGCACCGCGTACGTACCGGGGAGCGCCTGAATCGCGTCATCATGCGACTCCCAGTGCAGCACTTCGTAGATCTGCGACTGTGCTGACGGAATGTACCCGGGCGGGTTCACGGGCGGGTCACCGGCGGTGAGCACCGCGCCGGTGATGGGCACGCCTGCTGGAATCATGTTGGTCGTTGTGAAGGGCACGTTGCCGCTGCCGTCCGGGTTGTTCCAATTCACTACCGCGGCCACCCCGTTGATCAGCACTCCAACCACATTGGTTTGCGTCGGCAAGCCCGCGTCAAACAACCTGCTCACATAACCGCTGACGTAATTCGATGGCGCGGTGGAGAAAACGTCAAAGACCGGGTTGGTGATTGCCGCGCTAAACTCTGTAGAACTGATCAGGGTAAACACCTCCGAAGTCGCATGACCCGCTGCATCCGAAGCTGCCAGCACTAGTTGGTTCGTCCCGCTTTCCAGTGGCACCAGCCCTTCGTATTGGTTCTGTCGCACGTTGAGCGAATTGGTCGAAACGTCGCCGGAAGCCAAGGAAGTCACTACCGCGTTGACCAAAGCGTAGTCGTTGTCCACGGTTCCTTCCACCCAAATGGAACTCACGTTCGGCAGCAACATCGGCGAGGAGAGGTTGACCGTCAACAAATTCGGCGCGTTGGTGGCCGTGCTGGTGTTGATCGTCCAGGTTTGGCTGGCTTGGTTGGTAACGCCAGCTTGATTCGCTACCAGAATCGTGACCGTGAAAGAATTGGTTCCCACAGGCACCGGATACCGCTCAATGTAGATGTTGGTTCCCGAACGGTCATAGTACGGCTGACCGTTGATCCAGATCTGCAACGGCCGGGCTTCGTCTGTCCATAGCGGATCGGGGTCGTAGGCCACGGCCTGCAAGGTGATGAATGCCTGATTCAACACGGCGTTACTGGGCGGGAAGGTGATGGCAAGGACCGGGGGATTGGTATCTAGCGTCACCACCTTGGTCAGGGTCGGCCCTTGGCCCTGGCCTAGCCCACTGGCATATTGCAGATACAACGTCTGCGGGTTGGTCGTGTCTGCCAGCGTGTACCCGAAGGCGCCATTATTGGCATAGAGGACCGCATTGCTCATGAACGGATCGGTAGAGATGAGAATGTCAGGAAAATTCGTGCTCAACGGGTCAATGGGAATGACCTGCGAGGCGGTGTACGGATTACCTTGATTGACCACAATGTCCAGATACGCCTCATTGGGATTTGCACCAGTCAGGTACTTCATGTAGTTGTCATAGCCGTCGCCCGCGGGGTCCTCGCTCGCCAGATTTGGGTCAAGTGGGTCGAGTCCGTACGCCACGGCCCAACCATAGGGAATGCCGTTGTTCAACGTATTCGGGTTGGCCCGAACCACTTGGTAGAAGTTTTGCAGCAGTCCAACGGCATTGGTGTCGGTCCAACTTGTGGTCTGGTCAGTCCCAAACATCCACGCCACGTCGGTCCAAGAGGATGTGGGCGTGAGACTGCTCTCACTCTGGACGATGTACACATGGTCCGTACAACTCTGCCACTGCAGGATCATGGCGCCACCCCCGTCCGGCGCCAAGGACACGACGCTGAATGGGACTGACTCGTTTGTGATAACGCACGGATCGCCGTCGTCCATGTCCATCATCCCGCCATCGTCCATGGCGTGAAAACCCGAGTTCCTGCTAGATTGCGCCGCTGCCACCGCTTCGGCTGCGACTTCCGCAGCGATGTTGCTTTCATAGACTGAGTAGTAGGCGTTACTGTCCACCAGAAACGTCCGCAACGTGATGGTTGGTGGCGGTATCTGGCCGGGGGTCAGCCCCCACCAGTCGGGGTTATTTGTAGCTTGGACGTAGTAATCCCACGGCCAGTGGTCGGCCGAGCTTGCGCCTGGCTGGTAGCCGCTTGGAGTCGCAATGGTGGCGACCACATCTGTCGAGTCCGCTGATTCTACCGTCGTCACGCCTGAGAGCACATTTTTCGTCAAGGTCACACACACGAGGGGCACGTTGCTCCAGTCCATGCTGGTCATGACATTGGTGGACGCGGGCAACGAGTCGAGGCAGGACAAGCTCGTCGAATCGAACCACAACGGCCAGTCGGTCGGATACGCTCGCCAATCCCATGGCTCGAATGGCAGATAAATGCTGTAATTCGCGCTCAGCGCCACCTGCGCCAGTTGATCGAAATTTGTAATCGTGACATCCTGTGCTCGCGCCAGCATGGCCAAAAGCGAGAGCATACAAGTCAGAAAAAGCGCCTTCCGTTGCCCGCCGACAGCCTCACCCGTCGTCTTCATGCTCGTCTCTTTCCGCAGCCAACGCCACAGACCAAAGGGGCGCGAACTCAACGCGCCCTTACTGAGGCACCGCGAAGCGCCCTTGGAAGAAGCACGCCAAGCCGCGCCCGCGTGGGGCGCGTGCTCGGTCGGTCCTTCCAAGTGAAAAATTCGCGGTTTTCAGTAAGACCGTAGCCGAAAGCTACGCTAGATTGTTAGTGTTTATCCTATGTGCGTGTCATTCGGTTCGTCTTCTACGTCCGTCTTGCCTTGGTGACAAGACTTTCTTCGCCGTCGCAACTATTACCCGTGGCTGAGCATCCTTGGCGGCCTGCCGGTGGGGGAAACGTGCACAGTGAATAGTTCTTCTGCTCAACCCCCGCTTGCTGGTTAACTCACTCGACATCGGTGATTTCACTAATCGTCCGATCCCCGCGCCTCGCCACCGGCCTCAGTGTTTGGAGTGTGGTCACGGCAAAGCCATCTCTCCGCAATGTACTCGCCTCTTTTCAAGGAGGCTGCTAGCAAATCCGTTTGGTACTTACAAGAACAATCGTGAAAAGTTTCACAAACTTGCGACGCGATGAATCTCGACCGATTCCGCAACCGAACAGCGGTCGGGCGGCTCCTTCTGTACAAGGCGTTCCGCGCTACCGCTGTGGTCTGCCTTGACAGCGCCGCGCGCCCGCTGTGTTGGGCTTGTAGGGTTTGGCGTTCGCGAACCTGTGCCCGGCTCGGATCAGAAGCAATATGATCGATTGTGAATGACCGCGATGAAAAACCACTTGGTTCTACGGAGAACATCTTGACGGTCCTCACCTCGCACGGAATTGTGCGCTTATGTCTTGAGCGCTCGGATTTGGCGCATGGCAGCTTGCGCTACCCGTGACCTTGATAGCCCAGGAAGAAAGCTTTCAGCGGTATCGCGTCCACCGGCGTTCGCACGCGTCCCTGTGCCCTTTTGAGCCCCGATTCTCCGCGCGGATGGCCCAGGGCTTCGTAGTGATCGGCAATCGCGCCCCGTGTGCCACGGCAGAGCGCAAGGAGGGGCGTTGTGGAGATTCTCCCGGAGAAATCGAGATGTATGCGATGTGCGATTGTGGCCGTTGGCAGATAGTCTGATTAGCGCTCATGGGCACGCCCCCCCCTCGACCCGATAACTCGGCGACGGTATGAAAGTTCGACATGTATACCCGCCGTTGCTATGCTGTTACCATCGTGAAACGCCCGGCGACACCAGAAAGGGATTCTGACCGACTCGCTTTCATCGCTCGGCGTGTTTGCTGGTGGCAGTCGGCTGAGGCAACGCTTGAAAACACGCCGCGTCTTCTCTGCCAAGTCATGGAGTTCGGAACGTGGGAGGACGTTTGTTTCATCATTGATCGTTATGGGGAAGCCGCATTCCGCGAAGCATTGCGATCTGCGCCACCCGGCCTATTTGACAACCGTTCGTGGCACTATTGGCACCATCGGCTGGGCCTTCTCCCCGTTCCCCCACTGCCCCAGCGTTCCATCCCAGCATGAGGCCGTATCTCGGCATTATCCCTGCTGAGCGGAAATTCGTGGCAAGCACTTTGGCCAGCAAACATCCAGCGGTCTAAGCCGGTAACAACGCAGCCACCGCTGGGTCCGCCCCGAACACATCATGCAATTTCCACAGTTCGCAGAGCCAGTCGATCAGCCCGTCGAGGGTTCTAACTTGCTCACCTCGGGCGTACCACTTACAAAGGTGCCCTTTTCCAATCGCCGTGAAATCACCTGGTCGGAGGGCGAAAAACCGCTCCGCCTCCGCCCGTGAGGTCAGTCCCCGGTAGTGCATGTCGAGGGTGCGAATGTCGTGATCCCCGAGCAACGCGGCTGTCTTGATGATGTCCCCGGTCAACGCATGATGGTAGGTCGCCGCCGTATGCCGCAATCCATCCTGAATCCATTGGAAGCCGAGTCGGTCGCGGAACCGGCAGAAGTGGCGCCTGAACGTCGATTGGTTGCCGGCGAAGATCCGCTCCGGCAACGGTCGGACAGTATGACTGGACCGGTCTTTTCGAGCCAGGGAGTGAGTTAGTCCGAGGCGGTTGTTGTTGATGTTGCACCAGGGTTCTGAGTTTGTCCATCCCCGACGGAGGGAGGGCGAAGCCCGACCGCAGACGGGGATGAAGTTAGTTGGGCCGCAAATCGCGCAGGGCTCTGATAACCCAACCGACTGTGTGGCCGACGTTGGTTGTATTTGTGCCGATAGTCTTCGATCACCACTCGCGCTTCTGTCAGCGTCCAGAGTTGCTCGCGGTTCAAACACTCGTCTCGAAATCGGCCATGAAAGCTCTCCACGAAGCCGTTCTGCCACGGGCTGCCCGGCTCAATGTAGATCGTCTTAATCTGGTTCTGCGCCAGCCATCGTTGCACGATCTTGGCGATGAACTCCGACCCGTTGTCCGAACGCAGGTATTCCGGCGCGCCATGTTGAGCAATGGCCTTCTGCAACCAAGTCAGCACCTCGCCAGAACGCAGCGCCCGGTCGGCTTGCAGCACATGACACTCGCGGGTGTATTCATCCAGGATCGTCAGCATCCGCAAGGCGCCTCCGCGCACGGTGGCATCGGCAATGAAGTCCCAGATCCAGACGTGCCCGCGATGCGTGGCTTTGATCGGCAGACATGTCGACACCCCGCGTCGAATAAGCTTTCGCCGATAAGTCTTCCATCCCGCTGGATTACTCGCGTCTGGGTCAGGGGCGATTCCGCCAGCGGTCAACCCGTCGAATTCGAGACTGAATAGCGCGCGACCGGAGGTATCACCGTGCCCGATTGTGAAAATCGACGGGAAGGGGTATGTTGATCCCATCCAATGGAAGTTAAGTCATGAAATGGACTGTTATCCTTGCCGGTCTGTTATCGGCGAGTTTGCTCGCCGTTGCGCAGGATCCCACCGGGATCGCTCCGGCCCAAACGAATCGGGCGAATCAACCAGCCGTTTTCCCGGACACGTCCCGCCCCCAACAACTCACTGCCACAAACCAAACCAGTGGAGGGAGTTCAACCAACTTGACGTCTTCCGTGACGACTTCGACTAATGTCAGCGGCACTTCGACCACTAGCCGCCAGATTACGATCATCCGTGGCAGCGACACATCGACCGGTAGCGGCCAGCTTCCGCCCAACGACAATGGCATCGATCCGGTGAAGAGCACGGCTGGCACCCCCAACGATTGGCGCAGCAATAGCTCCGGGCCTCACGTTATCCCGCCGCGAGACTCGGCGACAAAACCCTAAGCGCGGGTAACAAAACCGGTGCTCGGTGCCGGTCTCCCGCCCGCGCCGTATGAGTTGACCGCACGATCTGCTTAAGCATTTATTATGCGGAGCGTGTGGCGGCTTGAGACGAATGAGTTCCTACATGGTACAAGGCTGGATCATCAAGTTCCGCATGCCGCCAGCGTGGCGATGACCATGCAGGACCGCATTGACAGCAAGCCATCTTCTCCATTCCGTGCGCGTCGGTTGTGGGGTTGAACAACATGGTTGGTAATTTTGTACCACCGACAGAAGTCTTGCTTGGAGGTCCGCGTCGTCCCCCGAGCAGGAGCCGGCCAAGGATCCCCTACGGGTAGAAGCGGGCGGGGCGGCGGGTATAGTCGAGAAAGCTTTGTTCATGCGCAAGTTCAAGTTTCATGCCTTTATACGAATGATCAATGGTCGGGTGGGTTGAGGGCGTTCTGAATAGCGGCGAGAAGCTCTTCCACGTCGTAGGGCTTCTCGAAATATCCTGCCGCTCCCAGTTCGTTCGCCTTTTGACGGAAGCCGGCCTGCTTGCCAGCAGTAATAAAAATAATGGGAGTGAACGTGGGGAGGAGCGTTTGGATTCTCTCGAACAGGGTAGAGCTATTGCCAACGGGCAGGCAGATGTCCAATAGCACCAAGTGCGGGGGATTTTTGACCGCGGCATCCAATCCAGTCAGAGCGTCGTAAGTCGTTGTTGTCTCATAGCCGGCGGATCTGAGCCGAACGGCCAGCGCCGTGGCGATCTTCCGGTCATCTTCAATGATGAGGATGTTTTTCATTGTTCAAGTGGATTTCTTGGTGGCGGAACGTTGGCAGGCGTTCACTAAGTTCATTAGTAATCTTGGCAATGGCACCCTCAATGCAAGTAGTGGAAGTACCGGTGAGTTCGATGAGTTTATAGATGGGATATTTCAGCTTGGTTCCTCGGACAATTATGCAAACAGACGATGTAGGCACTATGGGGTGTTCACCCCATGGGGTAAATGCCAGTGGTTCGCATAAACTGTAGTGGTGACCAAATCAGGCCAACCAACGTTCAGCCGCTCCTCGGGCCGACTTACCGGGTAACTCGAACCGATGAAGCCGGTCAATAACCTGGGTCAAATCGTCTCGGTCGTACAACGTGAAAGATAGCAGATGGTGTCATTGCGCCACCACAACTGGCGGACCAGTCAGACGCGCTCACGCCCGCGCGCCAGCGAGGCGCCGTTGCGAGCCGAGCTGTTCAGCGGCGATCAGTTGCAGCGGCACGCCGTCGCACTGGCGGGACAGCATCTAATCGACCCGAAACACGGGTCGAATCGGTTGCTGCTGCGGTTGGCGGACAACGAACAGGTTCTCATTCAGGCCTATGATCTGGTGACCGGCGCGGAGGCCGAGGGCCGGCGCGTCGCCCCGGCGGGCGAATGGCTACTGGATAACTTTTATCTGATCGAACAGCAAATCCGTCTGACGCGTTTGCATTTGCCGCGGACCTACAGCCGCGAGTTGCCGCGTCTGTTGAATGGAGCGGCGGCGGGGTTTCCCCGCGTTTATGACATCGCCTTGGAGTTGATCGCCCATGTGGACGGCCGCGTAGACGCGGAAAACGTCAGCCACTTCGTCACCGCCTACCAGTCGGTCACCCCGCTGACGCTCGGCGAACTGTGGGCCGTGCCGATCATGCTGCGTTTGGGGCTGATCGAGAACCTGCGGCGCGTATCGGTGCACATTGCCCGGCGGCGACGAGATCGGAATCTGGCCAACCAATGGGCTGGCCGCCTGTTAACGGCGGTGGAGAAAGAGCCGGCAACAGTACTCCATGTGTTGGCGGAGATGGCCCAGTCCGATCCGCCGTTCAGCAACCAGTTCGTGGAGGAATTCTGCGGACGGTTGCAGGGGCAGAGCCCGGCCCTAGCGACCGTCCAAAGTTGGGTCCAGCACCGTCTTGCCGAACAAGGCCTGACCCGCGAGCAATTGCAGCGGGCGGAGAACCAGAACCAGGCGGCCGATCAGGTATCCATCGGCAACAGCATCGGCAGTCTGCGTTTCCTGAGCGCGATGGACTGGCGGAAATTCGTCGAGACGATGAGCATCATCGAGCAGGCGCTTCGCAACGATCCCGCAGACGTGTATGCCGACATGGATTTCGTCACGCGCGACCGCTATCGCCACTGCGTGGAAGCCCTGTCGCGGCAGTCCGGGGTCACCGAGGATGCGGTGGCCCGCGCCGCGATCCAACTCGCGACGGAAGCGGCCCACCGCGACGGCACGACGGCGCGCACCGCCCACGTGGGATTCTATCTCATCGACAAAGGCCGACTGCGGTTGGAGAGCATCGTCCGCGTCCACTGGTCACTCCGTCGGTTCGTCACGCGAATGGCTCGCCGGTTCCCGATTTTCTGTTATCTCGGCTCCCTGTTGGTGATCACGGCGGCCACCGCCAGTCTGGTGCTGGAGCCGGCCAGCCTGTTTGGCTGGCATGACTGGCGGGTCTGGCTGTTGATGATGCTGGGAATCATCGGCGCATCGCAGATGGCGGGTGCGCTGGTGAACTTGCTGACGACTGTCATGGTCGGCCCCCGCCTCCTGCCGCGACTTGATTTCTCGGAAGGGATCCCGGCGGACAACCGCACGATGGTGGTCATCCCCACGCTCTTGACCAGTCCGCAGGACGTCACCGATTTGCTGGAAGGCCTGGAGATCCGCTACTTGGGGAACCGCGACCCGAACCTGTTTTTCGCGCTGCTCACCGATTTCCGCGATGCGCCCGAGCCGGTGGAGTCCGACGACGCGGACCTTCTGCGGCTGGTGCGTGACGGCGTCCAGTCCTTGAATGCGCGGTACAGCCTCAAGGGCGCAACCGTCTTCTATCTGTTCCATCGGTCGCGCGTTTGGAATCCGCACGAGCGCCTCTGGATGGGTTACGAACGCAAACGCGGCAAGCTGGAGCAATTCAACGCGCTGCTGCGCGGCGGTTCGCGCGATCCGTTCTCCGAGATCATCGGCGATCTGGCACTCCTCCCCACGATTCAATATGTCCTCACGCTGGACACCGATACCGGCCTGGCTCGCGATACCGCCCGCAAACTCATCGGCACGATGGCGCATCCGCTGAACCGGCCGCGGCTTGATCCGCCGACGGGCCGCGTGGTCGAGGGCTACGCCATTTTGCAGCCGCGCACGCCCATCAGCCTGCTCTCGGCCAATCGCTCGCGGTTCGCCCAGCTCAGTGCCGGCGAAGCGGGGATCGATCCCTACACGCG
>Ga0182027_10001299_pt1 | contig 42011 bp, 35 predicted proteins | sample 712E1DmetaG_FD_121300 | JGI IMG/M metagenome (GOLD analysis project Ga0182027, IMG submission 121300) | Permafrost microbial communities from Stordalen Mire, Sweden - 712E1D metaG (Illumina Assembly) | ecosystem: Environmental > Terrestrial > Soil > Wetlands > Permafrost | place: Sweden...
CCGGCATGATTGTAAACGGGTATCACAAAAGCAAAACGGTTTTTTCTATTTTGGGTACTCATATTAACCTATGGTTGATTTTCTTCGTACCTCGTCTCACGAACAGCGATTGCTCGATTCCACATGAAATGAGAGCTGGCAGAATCGTTTTTAGAAAATATCTTGAGTTCGGCGATAGACTCGTCGACGTGCATTTGACTGCATAGTCCGGAATCAACGAGCCCAATCCGGGCGCTCTCAATGTTGCCAATTAGGTTCTGTACCCAGTCAGGAAACCCAATAGACCGTTGCCAGTGAACTTCTGGCTGAACTGACAACTTTATTTTTGAAAATCCCGCTTGGCGAAACAGTCGATAGAGGCGGCTACCAACACGACTATCACCACCGAGATTCTCCTGATGCTTTTGAAACGCTTGCCACAACCGTTCGAAAACAGGACACGGAGGATCTAGCCTGAGAAGCGTGATATCGTTCTCACAGGCCACAACGCGGCCACCGCAATGCGTAACGCGACTCATTTCCCTCAGTACAACTTCTGGCTTTGACACATGTTCGAGAAGATAACGAGCGTACACGAGATCGAAACTTTCGTCATCAAATTTTAAGTCATGGGCGTCTCCCTGAACATAGCGTACGTTGCGGACGTTCACCGCTGCCGCGATTTGTGCAGGCGACCGCTCCAATCCCAACGACCTGAACTCTCGTGGCAGCCGATGCAACTTCAGCAGCCAGAAGCCCAAGTCCGCTTCCAACCTCAAGAACCTGCATGTCGGGCTGAATGCTCAAGAAGTCAACAAACGGCTTGTTAGTCATGCGATTCAGAGCAGCAAGTCGTTCCTGCTCGGTGGGTTCCGTCCCATGGATGTAGGTGTCTTGTTCACTCATATATGCAGACTCCGATATCTTAATATTGGTTCACCTAATAATGATTATACAGTCTCTATAAAGCGTAAAATACTGATAGCACAAAAAAATAAATTGTTAAATATTTGTTGTTGATTTAAAGGCTTCGTAAAAAGCTTCAGATGCAAGGCGCGCGAGTCCTGAGGAATGAGACGTATCTTTTCATACGTTGCAATGACGAAGGACGAAGCGCAACGCAGCAGATGGACGTTTTACGGAGCCTTTGAGTCAGGCATAAATGCTATTCCCCACGTCCCCGGGCCCATATGCGCGCCGGAAGTCAGTGATAACGGCTGCACGATAATTTCCACATCAGGATAGTGTTCGGTGATAGTATTTTTAACAGTCTTTTCTACCCAATTCTTATTGTCGGAATATTCCAGCATGACAAGCGCACTGGAATTATTTTTTAGCATTGCAGTAAGTTTTTTCAGAGCCATTTTCAGTTGATCTTCCTGATTCCTGACCATGCCGACTTTTTTTGCTCCTGTAGGTAGGGGAGATATTACCGGTTTCATTTTCAGTATATCGCCGAAAAAGGCGCTGGTTTTGGAAAGCCGACCGCCTTCTGACAGGTATTCCAGTTTGTCCAGAAACACATATTCCTCACATGCGATTAGCGCCTTTTTGGTAAAATTAAAAGTTTTTCTCAAGTCGTTTGTTTTGATAAGATATCGAGCTGTTGCCAGCGCGATTGTTCCTAATCGTCCTGATGCCGCGCCGGTGTCGACTATCAAAAATCTGTCCTGCGGATCATGCTCTTTCTTCCACTGGAGCGCCACCTGATAATTGCCGGTAAATGAGGAACCGACGCACAGATATAAAACTTTTTCAAACCGCTCGAGGACGCTTTCGTAAAACTGATGCCTTTCATAAACAGAAGCCTGCGAAGTGGATACCTTTATTCCTTTCTTCATCGCGCGGTAAAGTTCTTCAGGATGAAAATAAGTTTCGGGCAGGCATTTTTCGCCAACCGTCAGATAGCTGTTGAGAAGCGTGAAACCGTGTTTTTTCGCATCCTGATTTGTCACGGAACCGGCGGCATCGGTCATTATGTGGAATGTCTGAGCGGTATTGGAATTTCTGAACTCGTTAATTTGGGAAGCCAAATTATCATCTTCCCAGTTAACCACATTGCCCAGTCCGTTTATTTGATCTCTGATTTTTTCCTTGTTTCCGGTATGCAAATGTATTTTATAAAAATCACCTTTAGGAATGATAATGACATTTTCTTCGGTGCTGGTGATTATTTTTACTTCATCGGTGGAATAATTTGGAGCTTTAACGACAAAATCAACGCAGTATCCTGATTCCGTTTTTTCCTGAAACGCAGGCAATATCCGCAGGCGATTATTAAATGTTTCCATAATCGGGCGGCAATTATCGGGAAGACCGGCAAGAGCGTAAAAAAATCCTTCGAAGAAAATATAAATACCAAGGGCTCCTGCATCAACGACCCCGGCTTCTTTCAAACGGGGTAACTGTTCGTAAGTTTCATGGACGGCTTTTTCCAGAGAGCCGATGATAGTATCCACTGCTTTTTGATTTGGCGTTATCTCCTGCGGCAGAACATCACCCAGAACGTCAAAAACGCTCAGCATGGTTCCGGGACGCGCGTCACTTACCGCCTGCCATGCCTTCGCGGCTCCTTCTTTAGCGCGGCCTGCCAGTTGGGAAATATTTTCCGCGGCGCAAAAAGCGGAAAAAAATTGAGAAGCGATATTGCCGGAATTGCCGCGTGCCGATAAAAGAAGCCGATGAACAATTTTTTCTTTTGGCTCGCCAACGCCGCGCAGCGGAGCAAGGCTCAAGGAGAGATTTCTCCCCGTGTCTCCATCGGCAACCGGAAATACATTGATGGAATCAAGCAACCCCGCCCGGGCAACAAGACGTTCCAGGCCGGCAACAAGAGATTTTTGTAAAATTTCTTCCATTTTAAAAACCAAAAGCGCGGCGAATTTCTTCCGGAATACTGAATATAGTTTCCATTTCAGGAACTTTCACTGTAACTTGTTCCGTGCGGCCGCGGGCGCAGACTTTGCCATCCGCCGCTTTCCTGATTTCGAAATCAACGACCAGCTTCACATACGCGTCAATGAGTGTCGCCTTGCAGATAATTTCATCACGGTGACGCAAAGGAAGGATATGCTTGGTCGACGTTTTTATAATGGGAAAGATTAACTGGTGCTTTTCGTAAAAGGAATAAAGATCAATGCCGTTATTTTCGAAAAGCGCAGCCCGCGCGATTTCAAAATAGTTTAAGTAGTTAGCATGCCAGACGATTTGCATGGGATCAAGATCAAAAAAAGGCACTCTTATTTTTACTTCAAAACTTTTCTTGTTTTCATTCATTGTTTTATTTTAAAAAAATCGGAATATTTTATTGCTGTGCAAATATTTTCAATATCCTTATCCATTGCCCTGTCTTCTACAACCGGCGCGCTGACAGATCTTATTTTTTCCATGAGACTGCTTAAGAGCGGTCTTGCGCCGATCTTGTTTCTTATATCGTAGGCCTGTGCCGCCGTCAGAAGATGAATGGCCACAACGCGCTCCGTCAGTGTGCAGATCCTTTCAGCGTCACGCGCTGCGATTGTTCCCATGCTGACCTTGTCCTGATTATGGGATTCGGTGGAGCGTGAAAATGAAGCTGCCGGCATAGTTGCTTTCAGAGCTTCCGCCGTCAGCGCGGAAGAGGAAATGGACATGGCCTTGAAGCCATGATGCAACCCTTTTATCTTGTCTGCGTTTCTCACCAGATCGCCGGGGAGTCCTCTGTTGGAATTCGGATTAACCAGAAGCATTATCTGGCGGTCGCACATATCGGCGACAGAAGCCAGAGCGGCTTTCAATCCATCCATGGCAAAAGCGATATGTCCGCCATAAAAATTACCGCCCATCAGCACCTCGCCTGTCGTGGGATCGAAAATCGGATTATCATTGGAGCTGTTGGCTTCAATCTCCACCCATTTTTTTATCCAATCCAGTCCATCATATAAAACACCAACCACCTGTGGAGCGCAGCGCAGCGAATAAGGATCCTGCAAAGTGTCCAGAGAATCATCTTCCAATTGACGCGCCGACACTTTAGTTTTTAAAAGATTGATAATCTGAGCGGCAACAAACGCCTGACCGGGGAATGGTTTAGCTTCCGCTATTACCGGATGATAATGTTGAGCGTTTCCCTTAAGGGCGTGTATGGAAAGCGCCGTAGCGTAAATCGCGGCGCATAAAATTCGCCAGGCCGATTCGACAGCTAAAACGGCTATTCCCGTCATTGTTGTTGTTCCGTTAACCATGGACAGAGGCTCTTTGGGCAGATAACTGTAAGGCTTTAATCCCGCCATTTTCATGGCCTTTGCCGCAGACATTATTTTGTCCTGATAAATAACTTCGCGCTCGCCCATCAGGCAGGCTCCGATATAGGACATCGGCGTCAAATCGCCGGACGCGCCGACCGAACCCTCGCAGGGAACTATCGGCGTTATGCCTTTGTTTAAGAAATCGGCCAGCTGCTGAAGGAGGGCAACGGATACGCCGGAATAACCACGAGCCAGACAAATAATGCGGCACAACATGGCCGCCCTGGTTTCTTCAATGCCGATGGGCTCTCCCGTGCCGCAACCGTGAAAACGAAGAATGTTGATGCCGTTTTTTAAAGCAATATCCAGAGGCATGCGTTTGCCGCATGATTTTCCGTAACCGGTTGTCACGCCATAAACGGGGATTCCCCCGCGCATGGATTCCATAAGCATTTTTTGAGTTTTCCCCATCTTCTTTACGAAATTACCGGATTTGCTTATTTGCACCGGAACCCCATATCGCGCTACTGAAATAATATCATTGAAGCTGACATTGCTGCCGTCTATAACTATGGCGGCTTTGCCGCTATTCTTTTTCATCAGCTAAAATCTCCTTTCCTCGCCGGCATAATCTTTTCGCGCACGCGCGGTTTGTATGTGCCGTCTGTTTTTTCTTTATCCATCACTTTTTTTAACATCTTGAACATTTTATAATTTTGCGGTTCTTCTTCATAAAACTTATCCCAGGCGTAATAATAAAGGGACTGTAATTGTTCGGGAGTGAGTAATTTTGGCTGAAAAACAACTTTTCCGCAAGTGTAATCGTTCCAGTCGTAGGAAAAAATTCTTTTCTCGTTATGCAAATCGTCAAAAGTACGGGTGTGCGGAAAAGGAGTGAGCACGGTGAATTCCGCCATGTCCAGATCAATCTCCAGTAGAAAATCAACCAGCTTTTTTATGTAATCTTCGGTGTGGTAATCGAGCCCAAGCAGAATGCTTCCTTCCACGGCAATGCCGTAATCATGATAGCGCTTGATGCGGTCACGGATGAAATCGGAAGAATCGAAAATTGCCTGATAAACAAACCATGCACCGGCCTGTGCGGCCAGATCCAGCACCTTGTCGTCATCTTCAATAGGGTGGCAGCACCATTTCTTTTTCAGAGGGATCATTTCCCGAAACAAATCCATTTCCCAACTTTTATCCTGCGCCAGTGAATTATCCACAATAAAAAGCCTATTGTTATTAATGCTGGCCATTTCTTCGACAACTTTATCCAAAGGTCGGGGGCGGAAACTTCTGCCTCCCAGAAAATTAACACAGCAGGGATAACAATTAAACCGGCAACCGCGCGATGCGTGCACCAGATCAACCATCTGCACGCCGCGGTAATTGTACATCTCGCGGTCTAAAATACTGCGCCGGGCAGTTCCTACACTTTCAATAGCCGGGAAATTCTGCATATAGTTGTAAACCTTTTGCAGTTTGCCGTTTTTAAAATCCGTAAAGACCTGGTCCATCCGTCCTTCAGCCTCTCCCAAAAAAACGCTATCGGCGTGTTCCTGGGTTTCTTCGGCATGCAGCATGGTGGCGATGCCGCCGAACATCACTTTGATTCCTTTTTTACGGAAAGTGTCGGCTATTTCCCAGCCGCGTTTTATTTGCGCGGTCAGCATTACGGAAATACCCACAAAATCCGCCGCCTGATCGAAATCAATATCTTGTATGTTTTCGTCAATAAATTCGACATCCACATAATCAGGCAGAGCGGCTGCAAAAACTACCGGCCCGTGCGGCGGCAGGGTAAACCGTGTCTGACGGTCGAGCTTTTCCCATCTCGGATAAATCAATTTAAAATTCATATCTTATCTTACAATTATATATAATAAGTTTTTCTCGTCGCAATGTTAACAATATTTTATATTTTCCGCCAATAAAAAATTGTATGGAAGCATTAATGACCTTTTAAATTTGTTTCCGGACATATGATGAGAGCAATTTTTTATTACTTCTGTTTTTCCCAATATTGGGTTTATGCTAAATCATAAACAGTTTTATGGCAAAGCCCTTTTAATTTTTTCTTTATTAAAGCCTACACATAAGTTTTCCTGCACTTGCGGATCATCCTGTCGTTTTGTGAGAATTACGCGGTGAAAATGGATATTTCCGATTTTCAATTCATGAATTATAAAAAATAATATAATCCGAGCCTTTCGGTTAACCCGTTTAACGGGTATGAAAACCGGTATTAAGTTCCCCGAGAATAAATTATTATTTACTAAAAACCAAATACGCGTAAGTACCGCCGAAAGAAATACCGGCAAGAGCCGCGCTATTAATTTCCAGTTCTTTTTTCTTCCCGACAATAAACGGAAGCGGTTGCAGCGGGTTTATAAGCCCAACCACAGGCGGCAGAATATTTTTTTCAATAGACAGCGCCAAAGCGCAAGTCCTGATGCCGCCGCCGGAGAAACTCTCTCCCGTTGCTCCTTTGAACGACGTAATTAAAGGTTTTTTCTCCGCACAGTCAAAGATTTCGGAGTACGCTTGAGCTTCCACTGAATCGAGAATTCTGTCGCCGTTGGCCGCCGCAACGATAGCCTGAATTTCGTTTGGCGCGGTGCCCGCGTTTCTCAACGCGCGGCTAAATGTCCGTTTTATGCCGTCAGTTTTCTCCGGCCAGCCCGTCGGTTTTGTCGGTGATGATCCCATACCCGCGCCTTTAATTTCACAATAGGGCTTTCGCCCTCTGGCAATTGCTGATTGCAGGCTCTCCATGCAAATTATTCCGCAACCTTCTCCGGCTATCATCCCGTTTCGTTCTTTATCAAAGGGTCGGCACGCCTCTTTACCCTCATCCCGGGGAGAAAGGCTGCGAAATTTTGCAAGCGATTCATAGTAAAATCTGGATAAAATGTCCACACCGCCGGCAAAAATAAAATCAACGGTGCCTCGCCTGATTTCCGCTGCCGCATAAATAATCGCGTTTTCAGCGGAAACAGCGAAATGTGTTACCGTTGTGTTGATGCCGCGAAATCCCAGCTCAATGGAAGTATGACCGGCGGCAGCGTTCATAACTGTGTTAGGCACCAGTATCGGATTGACAGAGGCAGGTCCTTCCGTAAACAGTGTTTCTAAAAATTGGGCGGTTACATCCATAGCGCCGAATGCGGTGCCCAGCATAATGCCGACGCGGTCGCGGTTTTCCTGTGTGATTTGAAGGCCTGCGTCTTCCAGAGCCAGACGCGCTGAAGCCGTCGTCATCAGGGATATTTTGTCCATCCGCCGAATGTTTTTCACGGAAATAAAATCACGCGGGTTGAAATTAGTAACTTCCGCGCCCAGATGCGAACCAAATGTACTTGTGTCGAAAGATTTTATTTCCTCAATGGCTGTTTCGCCTCCAAAAAGTCTCCGGCAAAACTCTTTCTTACCGATTCCAATAGGAGTTACCATACCGATACCTGTTATAACTACACGCCTTGCGCTGTCTGTTTGCTGGTTATTATTCATGGGAAGCGCCCCTTTCGAAATACCTGCCGAAAATGAGTGTGGTGTTGTTTCCTCCGAAGGCGAATGAATTAGAAAGAACGGCGCGCAGATTGGCTTTTCTTGCACCAGTTGTGACATAATCCAGATCGCACAAAGGATCGCTATTCTGATAATTGATTGTCGGCGGTATAAAACCATGCCGCAATGCCAGCACGGAAACAATGCCCTCCAGAGAGCCCGAAGCTCCTAATGTGTGTGCGTGCATGGACTTGGTTGAACTAACCGGAATTAAATAAGCGCGCCTGCCGAATACTTCCCTGATTGCTTTGGTCTCCATAACGTCATTGACAGGAGTGGCCGTGCCATGCGCGTTGATATAATCGATTTCATCAATGGAAAGGCCGCTGTCTTTGAGCGCCGCTTGCATGGAGCGCACAGCGCCGGAAGCCTGTTCATCGGGGGCGGTCATGTGGAAAGAATCGCAAGTAATGCCATAGCCCAAAACCTCGCCATAAATTTTTGCTCCCCTGCTAAGAGCTGTCTCCATTTCCTCCATAACCATTATCGCCGCTGCCTCGCCAAGCGATAGCCCTGCGCGGTTTTTATCGAAAGGACGGCAGGTTTCCGGATCAACGGATTTCAGGGCGTTAAAGGCGGCATAAGTTAACCGGCACATGGGCTCCACGCCTCCGGCAAGCATGATAGACGCCTGGCCATTCGCGATTAAATCCCGCGCGTATCCTATAGCGGTGGCGCCAGCGGAACAGGCTGTCATGAATGTTGCTTTCGGTCCCTCGAAACCGAAAGCAGAGGCAATACGGTCAGCGGAAGAAGCACAAAATAAAGATGAGAGCGTGGAAAACTTCGCGTTTCTACCATTTTCTTTTAAAAAGTTTTTGTAGAATTCTTCCGCTTCCAGAAGCCCGCCGGCACCGCCGCCAATGGCAAGGCCTATTTCTTCTTTTAATTCTTCCGGCGGGGGATAGAGTGCGGCGTCGCGCAAAGCTTCCAACGTTGCGGCAAAAGAAAGCATGTCCGCCCGCGACATTCTTTTAATAGAAAAATTCCGGGGAATATGATCGCGCGCGATAAAATTTTTGATCTGGCCGCCCGTCTGACTGCGAAATCCGGCTGTATCAAAGAGGTTAATCATCCCTATGCCGCATGAGCCTTGCTGCAGAGCTCGCGCGAAATCAGAAACATTATTGGCAAGCGCGTTTAGTGTACCCATCCCAGTGATAACAATGCGTTTTTTCAAATCAAAGCCTTGTCTTTTTGTTGTGAAAAATTATATTTGTTTAAACTTTCCGAAACTTAAATTGGCGCCGGTAAAAAGTCAAACAAATATTACCGGCAGATTAAACCACACGTGCTGTTGTTTATCATAATTCCTTTGACATACGATTACAAATCCCCTATGACTTCTTTGTAAGGAAAGCAAGTTCTTATCAAACCCAAACCATGTCCTTTCGGACAATATTTATCATAAGGCCTACCTTAAAGAGAAGGAAGGCAGGAGGATCTGATTGCGCAGGAAATTCATTTCGGAGGCCTTCATCCCCATTCCCGTCATTATAGCGATGTTGTTCCTGTGGAGCAGCGGCGCTCTTGCTCAGGATAATCTCAGATTTGTAGACCTTGGTGATTATACTCTGGAAAATGGCCAGGTCATACGGGACTGTCGCTTGGCTTATCGCACCTTTGGCGTTTTAAATCCCGCCAAATCCAATGTAATACTGTTTCCCACCTGGCTTGCCGGAACAACTCAGGATTTGATCGATCTGGAATTAATCGGACCGGGGAAAATGGCCGACAGCTCAAAATACTTTATTATAGCCGTCGATGCTTTCGGCAACGGCGTATCCTCGTCACCTTCCAACAGCAAAAGTCAGCCGGATCAGTCCTTTCCGCGATTTTCCATTAAGGATATGGTGAATGCGCAGCATCTCCTTCTCACCCGATATTTGGATTTGCCCCGTGTTTATGGCGTAATCGGCATTTCCATGGGTGCAATGATGACTTATCAGTGGATGGTTTCCTATCCCGGCTTTCTGAATAAAGCCGTTGCCGTTGTCGGAACGCCTCGACTCACTTCGTATGATCTGCTTCTGTGGCAGTCCGAACTAAGTGCAATCGATGCCGACAGGGGAAGACCGCATGGGGAAAATACAGCCATGAAAACAGTAGGAGCCATCCATAATCTACATCTGAGAACACCCCATTACATTGCGACACATACGACTCCGGAAGCTTTTCCGCAATTTCTTGCCGAAATGGAAAAAAGCTTTATGAAACGCAATGAATTCGATTGGGCATGGCAGCTGAAAGCCATCATGGATCATGATATCTACCGCTCCTTCGGCGAAGCGATTGATCCTGCCGCAAAAACCATACGGGCAAAAGCCCTCATCATTTGGGCACAGCAGGATCTTACAGTCAATTCCGAACCGGCCCGGACGCTTGCAAGATTAATTAATGCCTGTACTTTTGAGTTTTCCGGCGATTGCGGCCATTTGTCCTTTTTGTGTGAGGGTGACGCACTGCAAGACAAGGTCAATCGCTTCATGCAATGAATTTATTATCACAAAATTGTTGATAATATTAGGTTTTTCATTGTTCATTGCGAGTTTATGCAAGTGTTTGTGGTAATCTTAATTAGTTTGATACTTATAAGATTGCTTCGCTCATTAAATTCGCCTGCAAAGGCACTACAACACAACCTCGAAGTCCGGTATCCAGAACATATCGAAATGATTTCCCCCAATTTTTTATTGTAAAGAGTTAAAGCTTTTATATTTTATTTAAACGGCTTTAATGTTTCATTAAAATAAATGGGCAAAAAAAAGAATTCGCGCCTTAAACCACAGACATATATTTCATAAACAATCTTTTGTTTCTGATAGTTACAATATTTTTACTGTCTGCGGTAAATATGGCACGATAATTTCAATAGTATAAAGACAAATACCTGAAAAGGAGGTAACAGATCATGAAAAAAACATTAAGAACAATAGCAGTAGCGGCGGCGGTTATTCTTTTAACGGCAACTTTTGGTTTCGCCGAGTATGCAGCAACTGGAGCAACTAATTTCCCGTTCTTTCAATTGGGCTGCTTGATTATCGGCGGTTTGATTTTGATGACCCTGAAAAAGAAATACGAAAAGATGTATGTAGCGGAAATGGTTGGTGCCTTCGCTCTTTATACCATACTGATGGCTCTGTTCACCAACCCGGTTATTGAAGCAGTTAAGAACCTTGTAGCATAAGTAAACGGTTAATGAGATTTGTGGATTGAGTAAATAGTTTAATTAACCGCTGCAAATAAAAAACATGATCTGTTTATATAGTGGTTGCCCCCCTTGAGGCGAAGGCCTCAAGGGGGGTTTTTTAATATAGACAATTATAATTATGACATATTCCACTTTAAAGGAAAAAGAAGTTATGTTAGTTTGATGATCAAATCTTTGTTAGAGGATATAAAAGAAGCTTTATCTATTATGAATGAGCTAATCATTGCCCAAGCTGTAAAAAAAGACTTACCCATTATTCTTGATATACAAAGGAAAGCATTTATGGAAGTGGCTAGATTTTTTAATTTAAAATCTCTGCCACCGATAGAACAAACACTGGAAAGTTTAACTGACGAATTTGTCAATAGTAAAATCTTGAAAGCATCTATCGCCAATACAATAATTGGATCTGTGCGTGCTTATAGGAAAAACGATACCTGCCACATTGGCAAATTAGTCGTTCTTCCAGAATATCAAAACAAAGGAATCGGCAAGGCCTTAATGAATGAAATCGAAAATCAGTATAAAAGCATTGTAAAAAGATATGAATTATTTACAGGTGCCCGCGATCCCAGAAACAGATACCTGTATAATCAATGGGGATACAAATCTTTTAAAACCGAAAAGCTTAATGATGAAATATCTTTTGTATATATGGAGAAAAGCGCTCAATAGCGGTTGTTGTTGAAGCTTCCTCATCAGATTGGATTGCGCTGGCAAATATTTTATGAAAAAATAAGAGGATATGCACATTTAGTTTATTATGAATTTTCTCGCACTTGATTTTGAAACAGCAAATTATTACCGCGACAGCGCTTGTGCCCTTGGCTTGGTGCGTGTTGAAGACAATGAGATTGTTGAAGAAGCGTCATTTCTTATCAGGCCTCCCTATAAGTATTTTGTGTTCACTTATATCCATGGAATCACATGGGAGGATGTTGAAGACAAGCCAACTTTTGAGCAGCACTGGAAATCAATAAGGCCGTTTTTTGAGAATATTGATTTCGCGGTAGCGCATAACGCGAGCTTTGACAGCAATGTCCTGAGCGCCTGCTGTGAAAGACACAAGATTATAAAGCCTGAAGTTGATTTCCGGTGCACAATGAAACTGTCCCGAAAGGTATTCAGTCTTTACCCTACCAATTTGCCCGCCGTTTGTAAAAATTTTAATATCGATTTACAACACCACGACGCCCTTTCCGATACTCTCGCCTGCGCCAAAATTATGATAGAAATTTTAAAAAAGACGAAAGCATAATATTATTATTTAAAACATCAAAAAGGCAGGAATGGCGAACATCTTCAAATTGGCAAAGAAATTATCATGTATTATTTTCTTATAAAGCCGGATGCCGGCGTTCCCTGCTTTGATATCACGACGCCAAAGGTTTCGCTGATTTGATTGAGAATAAATTTTTAAATAAAATTTTCATTGGAGTTCACGTAAGTGTTTGTGGCAATCAATTTTATCCCGTTTAGATAAGAGATTGCTTCGGTTGTTCTACTCCCTCGTAAAGATGGAGGGCATTGCTATTCTTTAATCTTTAAATTATTTTGCAGATAATTGTTAAAATCATCGTAATCGTTTGTTATGGAAACGGCGCTGCCCTTTCTTTGATCAATGTCTTTCATGCTCTCCGGCAATGGCCATGTTAATCCCAAAAGCTTTTGAATTTCTTCAGGAAATTTTGCCGGATGCGCGGTTTCCAGGCAGATGGCCAGTTTTAAGTCCGGAGCTTTTTTAAAATACGCTTCCAGTCCAGTCCAGCCCACAGCTCCATGCTGTTCCAAAACGACATGGTAACGATTATAGACATTCTTGATAGTTTCTCTTGTTTGCTCATCCGTAACGCTTACCGAGAAAATATTCCGCCGCATTTCTTCCAGGTCGGGATATCGATGAACCTGCCCCACACGGTCAACAGTGCCTCCGTATAATTCAAAAAAGCGCGCTAAATTGCTGGGATGCCCGACATTCATCGCGTTGGAAATACACGCTCGCGAAGGGGAAACCTTTTTATATTGTCCTTTTGCCAGAAAAATTGGGAATTCATCATTTTCATTGGTGGGCATGACAAGTTTGGCCACCGGCAAGCCCATACGGCGCGCGTATTCACAGCCCAGAGCGTCGCCAAAATTCCCCGAAGGAACGGAAAAGATCACCTGCTCTTCCGGTCCGGCGAGCTGGGCATAAGCGTAAATATAATAAATTATCTGTGGAAGAATCCGGCCAAAGTTGATGGAATTGGCCGATGTCAGATTATATTTTGCAAGTTGAGGGTCGGAAAATGCCTGCTTGACTAGATTCTGGCAATCATCAAATTTGCCCTGCACGCAAAGTGCCTGCACATTGCCGCCAATTGTGTCTAGCTGTTTTTTCTGGCGGTTGCTTACTTCTGTTGCCGGATAAAGAATCGTAACGTCAATGCCCGCCACGCCCTTGAAGGCGTCGCCCACGGCGCTGCCCGTGTCACCGGATGTGGCGACAAGGATATTGAGCCTTTCTCCCCGCGGCCGGCAATTACTCATCAATCTAGCCATCATGCGCGCGGCAAAATCTTTAAAGGAAGCTGTCGGCCCCTGATCCAGGCGCATCACATAGGCTTTTGGTTTTACCTCTTCCAGAGGAACGGGATAATTATAAGAGTCCTTAACTACTTTTTTAAGAATTTCCAGTGGGAATTCATCGGCAAGAAATGCTTTAGCGACAAGCAATGCCGTATCACGATAAGGCTTGCCTTTAAGTTTCTGAATTTCTTTTAAAGAAAGGACGGGAATGGTATCCGGCATGAATAAACCTTCATCCTGAGCTTGTCCTTTGAGCAGGGCTTCTTTAAAAGAGACCTTGCCGGTAAAAGGAGTAATTCCATCAACATTATTTAAATGACGATTTGTGCTGTAGTAACGGATTGACATTACACTTCCTCATCCTTTTTTTTAGTATGGTTTCTTTAAACTTAAATGCGCAAAAAAATCAATTCAAAAAACTACTGCCTCCAAGATTTCATTGACATATAAGGCTGTTCCCCTTATAAAATCTACTGTCAGAAACAAGTTTTCATAAAAGAAGGAAGACATCAGTATAAAGTGGAGAAATAATGAGTGATGAAAAATTATACATTGTTTTAATGGGACTTCCCGCGCGGGGGAAATCCACACTGGCCATGCGGCTGAGGGATGCTTTTCAGAAAAACAGTATTTCCTCCCGCATATTCAATAACGGGAATTTGCGCAGGATATATCGTCCGCTTGGCGAAACGGCCAGTTCCGAATTTTATTCTCCGAAAAATTCAGCAGCCGTGGAGTTGCGGGAGGGATTCGCCCGTATGAATATGGAAAGAGCCAAAACTTATCTTCGCAACAACGGCATGGTCGCGATTCTGGACTCGACCAACGCCGAGAGAAAACGGCGAGCTGTAATTGAAAAATATCTCAATGATCATCCGCTTATTTTTATTGAGTGCCTCAACGACGATGAAGATATTCTGCGCCTAAGCATTCAGGAAAAGATCAAACTGCCCGAATTCGCTAAACTTAAAGATAAAGCGGCAAAAGAATTCTTAAAACGAATTGATTACTACCGAATGATTTATATGCCATTAAAGTTAGAACGAAATTACCTCCGCATAGATTCTTTACAAAACATGATTATCGAGGAAAAACACAGCGACGTGATTCCCTTTTATGAAAGGCTGCGCGACTATCTTGTCACTGATGAAGTAAAAAATCTTTTTCTTATCCGGCACACCGAAACCGAATATAATGTCGCGAACAGAATCGGCGGCGACTCGCATTTAACAAAAAAGGGTAGAGCACAGGCAGAAGCCCTGGGACATTTTTTTAAGAAAAGGAAGATTTCCTACATTTTTACCAGTAGAAGAATCAGGACCATAGATACGGCCGGAGCTATTTGTAAAATGCAGGACGAATGCAGGATTATTTCGCTTAAGGAGTTTGATGAAATCAATGCGGGAATTTGCGAAAGAATGACTTACGAAAATATCGAGAAAAAACTGCCGCACGTTTTCAAAAAACGGGGGGCGGATAAATACCACTATGTTTATCCCAATGGTGAAAGTTACGAGATAATGAAGTCCAGAATCACGCAGGGAATAAAGAAGGCGTTTTTTCTAAACAGGCGCGCGAACAATATTATGATTGTTGGTCATCAGGCCGTTAACCGGATGATTCTGTCTCATTTCCTTTACAGGCGGGAGGATGACGTTCCCTACATTTACGTTCCTCAGGATCGTTTTTATCACATCGTTTCCACGCAAGACAAAAAACTTTTTGAACTCAAACGATATGACTAATTGTTGAATATAATTGCGGTCAATATTCCCTTGACATACTATACTGTTTTCCTTATATATTTTTACTGACAGAAGCAACCTTTTATCTAATTATCTAACCTGGGATAACCCAAAAGGGGGCATCATGAAGATAAGCGCACGTAATATATTGAAGGATAAAGTAATCAAGGTTTCTCAAGGGGCTGTTAATACAGAAATACCTTTGGAACTTACGGGCGGAAGTCATCTGATTTCAATCATTTTCAAAGAATCCGCAAAAAAACTCGGTTTGAAATCCGGTAAAAAAGCGTACGCGATTATAAAAGCTTCCAATGTAATGATAGCGGTGTATTAGGCTTTTGGTTTCGCGGGTTCATTTGTCCGGTCAAGTCTTTTTGTCTCGACCGGCATCCAGAGAAAAAGGAATACTGAAGTCCCGATCAGGTCGGTAATGACAAAAGAAGAAGATAGGCAGCCGCCCGGCATGTGCCGGGCAGGAGTTTGATAAAGTCAGATGTCAAAGAGGAGAAATGGAAGAAAAAAAGTTTGTTCGTTTAACACAGACAGTGCAGAGCGCGGGTTGAGCCTGTAAGATAGGTCCGGGGGACTTGTCCGAACTTATGCGCGATTTGCCGCTGATTCAGGATCCGAATTTGCTGACCGGATTTGAACACGCGGAAGACGCGGGAGTGTATAAATTATCTGCTGATCTTGCTATTGTCCAAACGGTAGACTTTTTTACTCCCACTGTTGACGATCCTTTTGTATTCGGCCAGATTGCCGCCGTCAACGCGCTCAACGATATTTACGCCATGGGCGCTAAACCTTTAACCGCTATGAATATTGTTTGTTTTCCGGTAAAGACAATAGATATATCAGTGTTACGGGAAGTTTTACGCGGCGGATTGGATAAAATGCGCGAAGCGGGTGTTTTGCTTGTCGGCGGACACAGTGTTGAGGATAACGAGATTAAATACGGCCTTTCCGTAACCGGAATTATTCATCCCGATAAAGTATTATTTAATCATGGCGCAAGGGCAGGTGATAAATTGATTATGACAAAGCCTTTAGGCACGGGCATTATCAGCACGGCTATAAAGGCACAGGAAGCATCTCGAGAACAGTTGACGCAAGCAGTTTCCAGCATGATCCAGCTTAACAAAAAAGCGTCGGAGATGATGATTGCCGAGGGAGAAATTCACGCCTGCACCGATATAACGGGTTTTGGTTTTTTAGGTCACGCTTGCGAAATGATTGAAGGCAGCGACGTCGGCCTGAACATAAAGTCCGCCTCAGTTCCGGTTTTTGAAGGAGTGCGCGAATTGTTGGAAACAGGTTTTGTTCCCGGCGGTCTTTACCGCAATAAGAAATTCCGTATTTCCCGGATTGAAGCGGCAGATACTTGTCCCCCGTGGCTTTTAGATATTTTTTTTGATCCGCAGACAGCGGGAGGATTGTTTTTCAGTCTGTCCGGGAATGAGGCGCAAAACCTTGTGGAGAAAATGCGCGGCGCAGGAATAAGCGATGCCACTGTTGTTGGCGAAGTCGTTAAAGATCATCCCGGTAAAATATTTGTTTATTAAGGAGGTGGAGCTGTCAGTTTCATCCACGCTCGATCCATGAAAGTAGATTCCATTCCGATCAAGAAAGAGACAGAGCTTAATTTCAAAAAGCTTATGGAAATCGTTGTGCCTGATGATTCGTTATTATTGCTGATGCATGGCAGTCCTGATCCAGACGCTATCGCTTCGGCTATGGCACTGCGTGAAATTATCCAACGGACAAAAGGCCTTTCCAAAAGCGCTTTTGTTTCCACGGAACCGTTGATTAGACAGCAGAATATCGAATTTGTTTCTTCCCTGCGTCTTTGTATTCAATTAGCCAGTCAGGTGAATATTGATTCTTATCGCGTTATAGCTATTTTGGATGCCCAACCTTCTTTTTTTAATAAAGAATTAAAAGTCATAAAACCGCACATTGTTTTCGATCACCATCCCTGCGAAGGGCAATGGCAGGCGCCTTTGGAAGATATCCGGCCTGATTACGGCGCGTTATCCAGTATCTTAACCGAGTATCTGCTTTGTTCCCGCGTGAAGATTCCCCGTAACCTTCATACCGCTCTTCTTTATGGAATTAAAACGGATACAGACAATTTCAACCGTTCCGCTATCATCGAAGATATAAGCGCTTATACCTATCATACAAAATACGCCAACATGCAGTTCATTCGCCGGATTGAACTTAATCAAACGCCCGACCGTTTTTTGAAATATTATAATTATTCTTATCATCACATGAATAATTTTCGCGGCCGGCGGGTTTGTTTTCTGGGAAATGTTGAGAGCGCGGATGTTTGCGTTCAAATAGCTGATTTTTACTTGCATTTTATTGGCACTTATTATGTTGTTGTGGCCGGAATTATCGAAGAAAGGCTCATAATTATTTTTCGTGGCGATGGTTACAGACAGAATTGCGGAGCTATAGCTCAAAGAGCCTTCGGGTGGATCGGCAAAGGCGGTGGACATCGCAGTGCCGCGCGTATGGAAGTTTCCCTGGATTTATTGAGAGACAATTTAGGAGATGATTTATCTCAAAGAAATGTCGAGAGATTTCTTTTTAGAAGCCTGAGAAGAGAACCAAAAACTGATCACGCCAAGGATTAATATTCCTAGAATACCAGAGAGGAAGATTTATGAGAGAAGTGGGATTTAAAAAAGAAATAACGACAGGATATTATCTTGATCCTTTTAACGGCTTTCAGGAAAAGAAAATTACTATTGAATTGCGTTATGATGAAATCACCGGAGTGGCGTGCCGCATTTTACCTTATCGCATCCGTCCTGCCCAAAAGCCTGATCTGGATTTATATCTGGAAAAATCTCCGGAATCGTTATGTTCTTTTTGTCCCGATCTTTTTGAGAAAACGACTACCAGATTTACACCCAATATTATTGCGGAAGGAAAATTCAGGCGGGGAGAAGCATGTCTGTTTCCCAATGCCTTTCCTTACGATCAAAACAACAATGTGGCAATTTTTTCGTCGCGTCACTTTGTCCCTATGAATGAATTGACCCCCGAGATGATGCGGGACGGTTTTGGCGTTTGCCATGATTATTTTCACCGCGTCGTTGAAATGAATTTGGGTTGTAAATATTGTTCGATTAACTGGAACTATATGCCGCCATCCGGAGGAGGCCTTATTCATCCTCATTTACAGACGATTGCCGGTTATAAACCCACAAGTTTAATGCAGCGGCTTTTGGTCAGCGCTCAAAATTATGCCGCGGTTGCCAACGGAGACAACTTATGGAATAATTTAATCGCTTTGGAAAAGAAAGCGGATAAAAGGTTCATCGCCAATACCGGCTCTATCTGCTGGTTGACAAGTTTCGCGCCGAAGGGCATGGCCGGAGAAATAGATTTTATTTTTCGGGAAAAAACATCATTTTTCGATTTAACCGAATCTAATTTCAACGAACTTTTGACAGGACTATCCAGAGTATTCAACTATTTACATATTAATAATTTTGTAAGTTTCAACATGTCTTTTTACGCAGCAATGACAAACAATAATTATTTCTGGGTGCAGGGAAAGATTGTTCCGCGTTTTGTTCTTAGTCCATTAGGGACGAGCGACTTGAATTATTTTGAAAAACTTCACAATGAAATTATTTGTCCGACTGTTCCGGAAGAATTGTGCCGAGAACTCAGGCCTTATTTTAAGGACTTAGAATAAGTATAGGTATAAGTAATTTCGGCAGCCTGTTTTTGATTCTCCCGCCTGCAATCTGCAGGCATTGCTATATAGAATTCGACCTGCAAACTTCCGTGCGCTCTGAAGCTTGCAGATATCATTAATCTTCTTTGCCGGTTTTAGCAACTTCAGTTTTTGCGGTTTCTTTGGTTGCGGAACTTTCGCTGGTTTCTGTTTTTTTAGGTTTGGCCGTTGCCCCCGGTTTCTTTCCCTTGTAATCTGTTACGTACCATCCTGAACCCTTCAGGCTGAATGAGGACAAGGAAACCAGTTTTTGCACCTTGCCTTTGCAAAATTTGCAGCTTTTTAATTCCGGATCGGTAATTCCCTGAAATGCTTCGAATTGGCTACCGCATTTCTTACATTTATATTCATAAATAGGCATACTGAAAACATCCTTCCCAAATATACAAAATAAGTATATCTAAATTTTAAAAATTGCTGCTGAAGCAATCCAACACCATTTCTAAATCATGGCCTTTGACAGGTTGCACAGCGGCTCTGGTCAAAGTGTCTACGATAACTTCCTCTTTTTCTTTTTCTTCGCAATCGGCGTTAAAATCAATTTCGCCTCTGTTAAAACGCAGAACATGAATCAATTCATGCACGGCAATATAAAGCATCAAAGGACTTAGCTTAATGAATGAATTAGCCCTTTGAACCGCGTCCAGAATGATATTGTCCTGCAGGCAGATTCGGTAAAAATCAAAGTTATTTTCGCGGTTTTCTATTGAGCTGCCCAGTTTTTCATAAGAGTACTTGCAAAGATGGGCGAAAGCGCCCTCTTTTATTTCCTGCTTATCCAGATAAGCTAGTGTTTTTACATCATATTTATTTTCTTTAAATTGCCCCTCACTCAATCTGAAGTGACGCGATACCAGATTTTCGGCATCGTTAAAAGCCCTTTTTGCCATTGGCACCTGTGCCGCGTTAAAATAAAGAGGCATAAAATCACCAAATCCTGTATCAATTCTAAATCAAAGCTTTATCTTTGTTGGCTTCGTCGTCAGCTTCCCAAAACGTTTGCTCATATACATCTGAGGAGCCTCCTCCTTGCCGCCTCGATATCATCTTTGATCGTAATATATGCCTGAAAAGAATCATTGTCAAGACAAGGGGGCTTTAAATAAGTCGTATAATTATAGCAAGTTGCGGCAAAACGGTGCAGTTTGCTATTAGAAACTGATAGCCAAGCCCGCGTAAGGACCGTAAAAATCCATTTTGGCGTAAATATCGCTTACATTGTCAATTTTCAGGGACATTGCCCGGTAACCGCCGTAAATATTTAAAAAAGGAAAGGGCGTTACAGAGATGTCCGCCATTCCGTCATAAAAGAAGCTCCCGGAATATCCCATGCCCGCAAACTTTGCCCGCGCCTCCAGAATATTGGCAAGCAGTCCGATTTTAGCGCCGAGGCCGATCATAGGAATAGGAACGTGGATATTTTCTTTATTATCTCCCGTAGCTGATGAGTTCATTCTTACTTCGCCATCGAAGTATTTAACTTTACCGATAATTCCAATAGACAGGCCGGCTAAAATGTTTTTAAAGTTTAAAAGCTTATATTGATATTCGAAGTCAATCATGCTTGTTTTTAATTCTGATTCAACATAGGCGCTGGCATTGTATGTCTTGCCGTCAAACACAATATTTTTATTTATGTTCTGGGCTCCTGAAAGATCTACCTGTGAATACGACAGGCTTATTTCGTGATTGCCAATTCCGAAAAAAGCTTCCACCCCCGGGATATTTTCATTACCGATTCCCAGATCATTCTGGAGGTTGATATCCGTGCCGGTAACCCCGTCTTTATCCACGCGCAAATCGCCATTGAAAGTGGGAATCCAATATTCGGCACGGGCGCCGAATTCCAAAGCGAAAACTGATGGAGCGTAAAATATTGTAAATAAAATTAATGTTCCCAGAACAGCGAATAAATTCTTTTTCATTGAGGAATCTCCTTGTTGGGTCTTTGCTCTTATTTTTCGAACGCCGGAATCTTTAGCGTTCCAGCCTTTGAGTGCCTGAAAAGCGTATAAATTTATTTTGAGGTTTTGTAAAGATATTGATTCCAATTTGTAAACGATAAACACACCGGAGGGCCAAAATTAAATTGACATCATTGCCGCTTGAGGCGTATATCCGATTAGAATAACACAATAAAGAATTCCCCCAATATATCAAAATAATATTTTAAGGGTAAATATGGCGCGAAAAACAGGTTTAAAAAAAGCGGCGAAAATAAGAATAGGCGTTTTATACGGCGGCAGGTCGGGCGAGCATGATGTTTCGCTTTGCTCCGCCGCGTCGGTTTTTTCCGCCCTTGATCGAAAAAAATATGAAGTAACGGCCATCGGCATTGCAAGAGACGGCCGCTGGTATGTGCAGGATAACCCCAAAATTATTCCCGATAAGGATTTTGGCAGGAAAATGGCTTTGAAAAAGCGCGGCACGTGGCTTCTCAATCATTTCGAACAAAAAAACAAGCTGCACCTTTACAATATCAAAAATAAAAATGAGGAAGTTGTTCTGGACGTTGTGTTCCCCGTGCTCCACGGGACATTTGGTGAGGACGGCACTCTGCAGGGTCTGCTGGAGTTGGCGATGGTGCCCTATGTGGGCGCGGATGTCACAGGCTCGGCTGTGGGCATGGATAAAGATATTGCCAAAAGATTGCTCTGCGAGGCAGGCATAGGTGTCGTTCCTTCCGTAACTATCAATAAACCCGGCTGGCGGGAGGATTCAAAAGTTATAATGAAAAAAACGCTGGCAAAATTGGGACTTCCGCTTTTTGTCAAACCGATTTGCACCGGTTCTTCCGTGGGCGTGAAAAAAGTAAAGAAAAAAGAAGCTCTCGCGCAGGCGATTGACTTTGCTTTTCAATTCGATACGCGCGTCATGATTGAAAAGGCCATTGATTGCCGCGAAATTGAATGCGCCGTGCTGGGAAATGAAAAACCTGCAGGCTCGATATTGGGAGAGATAATTCCCAGGCACGAATTTTATTCCTATGAAGCCAAATATATTGATCCCGAAGGGGCCAGTCTTTTCATCCCGGCTGAACTTGAAAAATCACTTGCCGGTAAAATCAGAAAAACTGCCGTTGAAGGATACATGGCTTTAGGCTGTTCTTCCATGGCGCGGGTTGATTTTTTTCTGGATAAGAAAACCAATGAATTTTATCTCAACGAAATAAATACGCTTCCCGGCTTCACCAGTATCAGCATGTATCCTAAACTTTGGGAAGCCACCGGTATCAAATACACCGAACTATTAGATGCGTTGATTGAACTGGCACTTGATCGCCATAAGAAAAAATTGGAGATTAAGACGGAGGGTATTTGATACGTCGGGACTGTTGAAAAGTACCGATCTGCGTTGTTGCGCTGCAAATCCCATCGCTCAACGTATATTCATATACGCCTCGCGGTCCAGTTTTTGCGCGCCTTGCATCTGAACATTTTTTAATAGCCTTTAATTTCCTATTTATTACGCTGTTCGTATATTAATTGTTAGCTCAAATGAAAGGACATATCCAAGAATATGAATTATGAGGAAGCGATTGTTCAGTATCTCTTTAACATTGATAGTAGCTTGGATATGCTCTCAAGTCACGGAGAAGGAAAGTTGTCTGGACTACCCAGTTGGGTACTACAGAAGAGAACTATAGATATTGGTGTCACCGAGGACAACGAAGGCATTGTTATAAAAATTACACCAGATGACAACCTTGAAGAAGATAGGATAGTTTTACGGACAATTAGAACAACTAATGATGTTAATGAAATTATCGCCCCAATGAATTTTGGTGGCCGTCTTCCAAACCAAGCACCAGATAATAGTTTCACGCTAATTGCAGATATGTCAGTTGTTGAGACTAATAATCCTCTTGCGGTACCGGTTTTAGATAACAGGTTTATGATCGGTTGGGGGAGATCATCCGGTTTTTTCCAACGCTTTGATATTGTGAAGGCTAAAGAAGAAGCAATTAGCATTTGGAATAGTGTGAAAGAAGATCTTGGAAAAAACAAAAATTACGTGCAAGAGACCAGAAAGGTATTTGAAAAGTTTCAGGCAATTATTAAGCGAAAAGCATTTCTTGAAAGGAGAATACATAGGTTCGTAAATGAGCATCAGCACATATTTCTCCCAAGTCACAAGAGGTGTCTCTTTGAGCATAAGCTTTATCTTTGCGAGGAGATACGAAAGGCTGACTTTATTTTAGAAAGAGAGCAGGGGCTTCCGGCTATATTTGTAGAATTGGAATCTCCTGTTCACAATGTTTTCACAAAAAAATATGACCTAACTGCAGAAGCTAATCACGCTGGGCAACAAATATCAGAGTGGATTCAATTTGTTGAAAATGCTCCTAAGCGCAACGCATCAGGGGAATATAATTTTATGACTGGCCCAAAGGAACGAATGGTCATAATAGGAAGAGGGGTTGAGGACAAAGATCGTCTTATAAATACGAAATACGGCGGAATAACGTTTTGGACCTATTCTATAATGTTGGAAGAAGCGAAAAATCGAGTAAACAACTTAATTGCTTCACAATATAAATTGCTTGGCCTTGAGGAGATAAGGCCATTTTAATAACAGAGTTAACAAATAAATCCAGATAATCGTTACACTTCTGCTAATTTTTGTGTTGGCAAACTGTTCGGAATCAAATAACATATTTTTTCAGGAGGTGAAATTATGAAACGTCCAGCTTCTTTAGTAGTTGGTATTTTACTTCTTTTGCTGGCCTGTGCTCAGTTGTGCCGTTATCTTTTTGAAGTCAAGGTAGTTGCGGCGGGAGTGGAAATCCCCGTCTGGCCCAGCGCCGTTTCCGCTATTGTTTTGGCTGTTCTAGGTATTTGGCTTTTGAAAGAACGAAGCAACTAATAAAATAATTATACCATTTCGATTTTTTTGGATAACGAGGTGGCTCCGGAGGCGTATATGGATATATGTTAAGGAAGCGGACGACCCCCGCCTACGCCGGGGCAGGCTGCGCCAACAAAGTTAGCCTTTAAAAGCGAAATGGTATACTAGATGTCCCAGATAAATATCACACCGCTTGTAGGAAATATCCATTCCTTGCCGGATATCTTGATGTCAATAGACTCACCTTTTCTTTTAACTATGGAAGGCTGGGGATGCCTTCCTGAAAAAAAGCTCTCTTCCCTGACATTCTTTAAATCTGCCTTTTTGTAATTGAAGTTAATCTCCAATCCCCTTGTCGGATAGACAAGGTACACGGGAAAGATTTTGTTTTCCTTTGCCTGCCAGGTGGCAATTTCTATTTCAATTTTGACTTCGCTATTTATCTTTCTTTTTAGTTTCTCCGAGCCGCACCATACTTCATAGCCGCGCTTCGTCTTTTTTGTTTCGACAATGGGAATATCTTCATTGTCAATGCGTACCCATTCGACGGTAAAATCGCGCTCCAGGGATAAATTTCTGCCGTCGCTCAAAAGCCAGCGGTATTCGCAGCGAGGATCTTCAAACAAAGCGGCTAGTTGTGAATGATTAGAGGCGCACCCGATCATAAAAATATTGTCGCGAATCGTCTTTTTATATTCAATATGCGTGCTGACACGGAAGTAATCTTTGGAATGCCCGGAGTTTTTTCTGGTTTTCGGCAATTGTCCTATGCGAATGTTGTAGCGGAAACCGGAACGCAGTTCGAGCCTGCGATCCTCCTTGCCGAAAAGGGTTTCAAACATTTCGTAATAAATGGCGTTGCCCAGTTCCTCATCACGTGCGCGGGTTTGCAGGCAATGACGGATAATATTATCAATGCGGGAGATGGATTTTTCTTCGTCCGGAATAAATATCCGCCGCAACCGGGGTTCCACAGCATCTGATTTTCCTTTTTGCAGAAAAACGCGGGGCGCTCTTTTCCCCAACGCGCAGAGAACTTCATAGCTGATGGTTCTGGCTTTGTCGGCAATTTCATTGGCGCTTATATACTCCTTACCCTGTTTACCCAGAAGAACTACTTCATCACCAACTCTGCAATCGGGAATATGTGTAACGTCAATCGTGCACATATCCATCGAAATACGTCCGACAACGGGCGCTCGATGGCCGCGGATTAACGCCTCGCCCTGATTGGAAAGAATGAAGGCGTAACCGTCTCCGTAACCAACCGGAATTGTTGCTATACGCGTTTGCTTTGACGTAACGTAAGCGCTGCTGTAACCAATGCCGTAACCGGGTGGAAAGTCTTTGAGCAAAACAATACTGGTTTTAAAAGACATCACCGGAGCAAGATTGGCTTTGGATTGATTATCCGGCGACGGATAAATGCCGTAGGTCATGATTCCCGGACGCACCATGTTCAATTTAAATCCGGGATAATTTAAAATAGCGCCGCTGTTATCGATATGCCGGATGGGTATATCGATGCCTGAATGCTTGATATCGGCAAGTAAATCCGTAAAAAATTTCCATTGTTTATCATTGTATGAAATTATTGTTTCGCTGGAAGCAAAGTGGCTGAAAATTCCTTCCAGTGTAATATTGGGTAATTTAGATATTTCGAGGATAAGTTTCATCGCTTCGCTGTGCATGGTTCCACCGCGCCCCATGCCGGTATCCACTTCAATATGCACAGGTAATATATGACCCGATTTAGCGAGCGCATTATTGAGTTTTTTCGTGAAAGCCGCGTCTGAAACCGACGGAGTAAGGTTGTATTTGATTATTTGTTCGATTTCCGCGGCGGTTGACGGTCCTAAAATAACAATGGGCGCTTCTATGCCGCTTATTCTAAGTTGAACGCCTTCATCGGCATTGGCCACTCCCAGCATCCGCGCTCCATTTTTCAACGCGGCATGCGATATTTCTATGGCACCATGTCCATAAGCGTCCGCTTTCACAGCCGGCATGAAATCAACTTTTGGCCCGATAAGTCTTTTTATTTCTTTCAGATTGCCGATAAAATTATCAAGATCAACTTCGACCCAGCTGCGATATTTTTGTTCCTTCTTTAATGGCATATTTGAGGATACTATCAAATCATCAATGAAAGTCAAGCCGTCTATGTTTTAAAAAAATCAGCAATTTAACTTGAAATTTATTTTTTTTTGGTTAGAATGAGGAAAATACCGGAGGGTGAATATTAAACCCCTCACAACGAGGAGGAGAGAAATGTCGAGAGCAAAGTCTGGAGATGTTCTGAGTTGTGAAGTATGTGGACTTGCTGTAATTGTAGATGAAGAATGTGGTTGCGCTACGATTGACCTTATTTGCTGTGAAGAGCCGATGGTAAATATTGGTCCGGCAAAAGCAAAGAAAATAAGTGCTGCGGCTGCGCCGAAAAAAAAGGCGGTAGTAAAAAAAGTAAAAGTGGCGCCGAAAAAAAATCCGGTGGCAAAAAAGAAAACTGAAAAAAAGGTTGCAAAAAAACCTATAAAGAAAGCTGTAAAAAAACCGGCAAAAAAGAAATAATTAATTTGCTGGACGCTAAATCTTTGACCAAAATGGAGCCTCGCTTCGCGCGGAGCTCTATTTTTTTAGCTTATCCTCCCGGGAATGCCCATTTTGTGTGAACACGAGTGAAAAATCATACATAAGAAACCTTGTTATTCCAAGCCTGTAAGTTCTTAACTTGAAAAATTACACGAATTCTGATTAATCTTTTTCAAAAGGTTTTTCAATATGACAGATAAAAAGAATTCAGCTAAAAAAAGTGAGGAGATGGGTTCGTCCGCCCTTAAAGTGAATTTGGAAAGGACAGCCGCAACCATAGAAATCCCGGAACAATATTCTCCGCTGCTCAAGGTTGTGGAAAATCATTACGGCCTGCGGAAAAAGACCCGTGAACTTCTAACGGAGTTAAATCACCCTTTCGTTAACTGGGAATATGTTCTGAAAGAACTTAAATCCGTTTCCATCGGGGATTTCTATGTTTACAATAAGCATCAAGACGGACTTTCGGCCCTCTCCATGATGTTGCATATTTATTTCGACGTTATCAAATCTTCGTCAAGTAATGACGGTAAAGACAGCGCGATACATTATTTGTTCGATTATATTGATACTATATATACTCAGAGCAGCGAATTTCTTCCGAGAAACTTATCTCTATTTCCGGAAATCATAAAATCACTTATGAATGTTGCTGATGAGGATGCGATTGTCTTTAAGAAGTGTTCATCTTATCTCAAAAGAATCATCAAGAACATTACAGAGAACAATATAGACATTCAAGCGCCCTTATTTGATGACCTGGTCTACAAAATTTTTAAAATTACATATCAATTCTGGCTTACCCAGCCGGATCCCTCTGGTTGGTTTGTTATAGGAAATGGAGAAACTCAGGAATCAGTTAACGCGTACAAGCAATTAATCCAGCCCCTGAGCCACGAATATCTCCATACGCTTATCGCAAAACTGGAAACTCTTCGCCCGGATACTCAGAAAAAAAGCGGAGATAATATAAAATATTACCTGAATATGCCGGATTATTTTCAGATAGTAAACGGATATTTACTGGCCGCTGATCAACTGGAGAAATCTCAGGCGCATAAGGGCCGCCAGCATCTGGTAGCGTTACGCTTCCTGTTTAATATAATGGATATTTCCAGCCTTGCTGATATTCACGCCAGCACCCTGCGGGAAATCAATCATTCTCTGAATATGGTTTTTAAAGAGGAAAAAAAAGAAAATCTTAATGACTTTGTGCGCAAGATATTCAGCTTTTTAAAAAAGAATAAATCCCAATGTGAATTCAGTGTCGCGATTTTTGATTGCATCAACACGACGGCGAAGGAAGTTTTTGCGCAAAACTGCCACCCCCTCGCGGATACCTTTATTGATGAACTGATTGCTTACGGTTTTCAATATCCTGAGATTAAAGGCTCAACCGAAGAATGGCAGGTAAAGGTTAATCCGGCTCATATCATCAACATACGTTCATGGCTCGAGATCATCGGGATGAAGCCCAGATGGACAAAAAGATTGATTTCAGCATTGATAATCAATTTGAAAATCGGAGGGATTTTTATTCGTGATACAGACCTCATTCAGAAAAATATTTCCGAGCTGCTCAATGCCGATATCGCGCCGGCATACAGTCTGATAAAACAGCTTCTAAGAATTTTTCCTGTCTACTTCAGCGAAATAGGCGCTGAAGGAGAATTGAGGGATATTTCCACCAAGGTTGATGAACTTTCCTCCCGTAACGATAAACTGGTATACTTTTTCCGGAAGCAATCACATGTCGAGAGCAATAGTCTGCTCTTTAAATTTATTGAAGATATTTTTCAATACTGGAGTTCTGGAAATAAGGATTTCCTCCGCGCGCATCTTCCCGATGAAGTGTATGAGCAAATTGTGAATTCCGGAGAATATTTCGACGGAATGCACAAAGCGTTTAAACATTTCTTTTCGAAGGTTCATAATAACACCCTGAAATTTCTCGATTGGGACAAAGACAGAGTTTGCAGGGAACTGCATCATATAAAGGGCATTAATGAAAGAGATCAAGAGCGAATCAAAATCATGATACGCATTTACCAGTTGATCTATAAGAAATATTACCCGCAGTTTATTGATTTGTTGAAAGATCTGGAATCAACCAATGCCTTTCCCAAATCTGATATTTTAATGCTGAAACGCGCTCTGAGCGTCAAGAATTATTATCGCAGCATTACTATTATCTTAAAATTTTTATCCATATTGAAAGAAAAAATTATATCTCCCAAGAAAACGCAGTTTTATGAAAACATATATTACAAGAGGCATATCGCGGCAGGCATTCCCTCGATGTACGGAACCTACTACGAGAAGAAATTTGAGGCCGTCGGCTTATCTCTGAGACTGGAAACTCTGGCGACCATGCTTTTTGAAGAATTGGGTCAATCGCTTAATCTCAAATTTATTACCAAACATACTCTCTCCAAGATTCACACTTACCTGTGGCTTTATATCGACGCGCTGGAAATTGAAGGCATTGCCACGGAAGGCCTGGCCACTAAAGTCAAATACGTGACAAACGCCTTGCCCATCAAGCAGTTTTCTATAGACCAGTATGTAGATATTTTCCGTTTTATTTCCAAGGATATTCAGGACATTATTCGTAATTATTATATTGACCTCCACAGTTTAAATATGTCCGTTATTATCGGGCAGCTTAATCAGCAAAACATTGAATCTGATACAGAATTCGGGCATAAAAAAAATGAAGAATCAATCTATCAGCACTCGGAAAATTTTATCAGAGGATTAATATCTTCGGCTTTCGGTATTCAGGTGTTGGATAATTTTGTCAACGCGGTTATTAAAACTCTGAACGCTGAATCGGAAAAATTTAAGGACAACAAACAAATTCTGAAAGTTGTCATGGCTTATAACCCTGAGTTGACAGTTTCATCCTTTTACAAAAAGAACAAAAAACTGGATAATCAAATATTACTCGGGAACAAGGGATATTTTCTCAAAGAACTGGTATCTTTTGGTTTTAATGTGCCCCCCGGATTTATAATAACCACGGAAGTATTCAGAGGATATGAAGCGGTGTATGGTTATAAATATATCTTTAATGACCTTGCTGTCCGTGTAAACAAAGAAATAAGAAAACTGGAGAAGATAACCGGCCGTAAATTTGGTGATCGCCGTAATCCATTACTGCTGTCAGTCAGAAGCGGCGCCACGGTTTCCCTTCCGGGTATGATGAAATCGTTTTTGAATGTGGGCATCAACGAATCCATAGCGGAAAATCTGGGCGAGAAGGAAAAGTTCAAGTGGGCGGCATGGGATTCATATCGAAGGTTTTTACAGACGTGGGGTATGTTCCAAGGGTTGAATCGAAACTTTTTTGACGCGATAATTGACGAATTCAAGCAGAAATATGACGTGGAAAGAAAGATACAGCTCCTGCCCGATCAAATGAAACAAATAGCCCTTTCCTACAAAAAAGGAATAACGGATAACGGCATTGAGTTCAAGGATAAGCCTCTGGATCAATTGCGGCACGCCATTTTGCAGGTTTTTGATTCATGGTATTCGGAACAGGCGGAAATTTATCGCCGCCAGATGCATCTTTCCGATAAATGGGGAACAGCCGTAATTGTGCAGACGATGGTTTTTGGGAATCTCAACGAAGACTCCGGTTCGGGGGTTATTTTTACCCGCGAACCCAAAAGCTCGTCTTCTGATGTGACCCTCTACGGAGATTTTATATTTGGCGTTCAGGGAGACGACATTGTGTCAGGTCTGGTGGAGACATATCCTATTTCGGAAAAGCAGCGTATGGTGGAATGCCGATATCAGGAAATATCTCTGGAAGCAAAATTTCCTGAGATTTACGCTGAGCTGTTAAGGATTTCCGAAATACTTATTTACGAAAAAGGTTTCAATCATCAGGAAATTGAGTTTACCTTTGAAGGACCAACCCGGGATAAATTGTATATTCTGCAAACGCGTGATATGAATCAGATAAAGACACAAAGATGGAGACGTTTTAAAGACACCGCGATATTGCAATCATCCGTTCTTGGAGCAGGTATAGGAGTTAGTGGCGGCGCTCTTTGCGGCAGAGTGGTTTATTCAGAATCGGACATTAAACGTTTCCGCAGCATTGAACCACAGACGCCTCTCATTTTGGTGCGTCCCGATACTGTTCCTGATGATGTTGGAGTTCTCCTGCAAGTTGAAGGGCTTCTCACAGCCAAAGGCGGAAGCACTTCGCATGCCGCCGTCACAATTCCGCAACTCAACAAGGTCGGAGTGGTTGGTTTTAATAAACTCAAGGTTTATGAGGTTGATGAATACGCAAAAATAGAAAACTATACTATTAAAGCGGGAGATTTCATAAGCATAGACGGTTGGAGCGGCACTGTCTATTCAGGGCAACATGAAAGCGGGACTGAATAAATGACCACGGACACCCATGACGTTGGTCATGAGCGTCCGTGGGGATAAACAACAACATTTACCTGCAATCGGCAAAAAGTTTTTTTATAAAAGATTCTTATGAATGTAGACCGTCAGGTCGCCCATTCTGTTTGTATAGCTTCCGTATTCATTGTCATACCAGCCGAATATCTTGGAATGGACAACAGGCACTTTCATTAGCTTTTCGGGAAACGCTTTGGTAATTTCTACGGGACAATTTGGAATATTAGAAAGATCCAGATTAATGAAAGCTGTCCGTGTGTGATTAAACTGGCCTTCAATGATTACTGCCGCGTCAACGCCGATAAGATCAGTGGGTACATTTTGTTCCATCGTGAATTTTATCAAATTTTCGGGATTGTTTGCGGCCGCTTTGCGATATATTTCGTTTACCATTTTTGTATTAATGGACATCTCCGCGCTTTGTTTATTCTTGCGGGTTTGAAAAGTTGCGTTTAAAACAATCAAGGACATGGTGCTGGTGGGTACCCTGATTGAATCCGCCATGAAGCCGATATGCTGAACCTCCGGAATTACATCCGCTAATGCCTTGGCGGCATTTGTTGATGTCAGAATTATATTGTTAAGAATACTTCTGTTCTTTCTCAAATCCTTTTCGCCGGCCTTGGGAACGCTGTCCAGCACGCTCTGAGTATTGGTAACGGCATGAATGGTTGACATGGAGGCCGTGAGGATATTATTTGTTTCTTCGTTTTCCAGCAGCGGTTTGATCATGTGGGCAAGCCCCGTCGTCGTACAGGAAGCCGCGGAAACAATCTGATGTTTCTTTTGATCGAAGGCGGTATGATTTATACCATAAATCAGGGTCACCGCGTTATTTGGCATGGACATGGCCTTATTCTTTATCTTAAAGGGAGAAGAATTAATGACAACCTTCGCTCCGCCATGTAAATGGCCCCGAATAGAACCGCTTTTATTATCTGAGGCAATGGTCGGATCCTTAAATTTCCCCGTGCAATCCAAAACGATGTCCACCCCGTATTGCCTCCAGGGAATATCGGCAGGATTTCTTGCTTCCCTGAGCACTGTTACGGGAATTCCATCAATCAACATTTTTCCCTGTTTTTCGTCTATAATCTGAATTAGTCGTTCTGATTTTATTCCATATAGAAATCTGTGCATCAGCCCATAGGTTGTATCTTTTTCAATCGCCTGAGCTATGGAGGCAAGGCCGGTGCCCGCTTCCCGTCCAAGATTGACGACGATTTCCTTAAAATACTTTCTATTGACATGGTGCCATAAACTTAATTTACCTATTCTTCCCAGACTGTTAATGCCGAGTACCGGCGGTCTATTTTCAAATACCTGCACTTTTACCATTACTAAATTCCTCCTTTATTTATGAAACTCCAATTTCCATAATGTGGTTTAGGGAAGTTGGTAAGTTTAATAATCCAGCAAAGCGGAGGGCATGAGCTCCGAGATTTGCTATTTGATTCATATCTATGATTCCTGTCTTTGCAGGAAGTAAAATGCTGCTTGGATTCTTTTTTATTAATGAAAAAAAATGCAGGGACACCCTGCGGAAGTAAAATGAAGTTAAAACTATGTAAAAACGGTTTTGTGGCGACCGGGATAACCATAAACTATCTCCCTTAAAAGGTCGCCACTTCCTTACAGGAAAGACGGAAAAAAGTCAACAACAGAAGTGAGAAATACTATCATATTCGGTCGTCGCGTTAGCGTAACTTATTTGTTTCTAAGGACAAATAAGTTTTTTTAAGATTTAGACTAATTTTTGAATCATATATGAAAAAAATATGCTTACAACTGTCTGAACTACTTGATCGTATTTAGACTGTGGAGTAATATTGATGAATCCAAGAGAAGGAGAATTCAATGAGACGGAATTTATTGCGAATAATGTTGGCATTATTTATTATTTTTACAGCTTCCGGTGTTTGGGCTGAAAGCTCTGTATGGGTGGTGAGTTCTTCCAGAGCCAATGTTTATCTTGCAGGGTCTTTCCACGTATTGAGGGCGTCTGATTATCCTCTGCCTGCCGAATTTTTTGCAGCTTATAATAATTCCCGTAAAATCATATTTGAAATTCCGCCCGATGAAACGGAAGGTGCGGGACATATGGGTGAGTTTTTAAGCGGGGCAATTTACAATGACGGCACAACACTTAAAGATCATATTGCAAAAGCGGCTTACGACAAAGCGGAAAAATTCTGTAAAGAACGTAATTATCCGCTGGAGCAATATCAAATTTTTAAGCCGGCTTTGTTTTTGACAATGCTTACGTCTTTGGAAATGAATAGAATCGGTGCTGATCCGCAAAAAGGGGTTGATTATTTCTTCAAAGAAAAAGCTCTGCAGGATGGAAAAGCAACGGGAAGTCTGGAAACGGTTGATCAACAACTCAAACTTCTTCTTTCGATGGATGAAAGCATGGGAAGCGATCAAATCATCGAATCAATCGACGAATTCAAACAAATTGAAGCAGAGTTGGATGAATATTTGGCTGTGTGGAGAAAAGGTGATGAGGTCAGGATGGAAGAACTTTTTATAAAAGATTTTAGAAGTTACAGGAAATTATATCAAACCCTGATTGTGGACAGGAACAACAAATGGATGACGGATATCACAAGTTGTCTCAATGGTTCGGTAAACACGATGATTATTGTGGGCGCAGCTCACCTTGCCGGTCCGGACGGATTAGTTAATTTATTGCGCAAACGCGGTTATAAAGTGGTTAAAGTGCAGAAAAAGTAAAGAAGTTTTAGACAAGTATACTAACCCTGTTCACTCCATACATAGTTATCGAACTTAATATTTTCCGGCGATTTCTTTAATGATTCCCAGAAATCCGTCTGCATTTAAGGACGCGCCGCCGACAAGCGCGCCGTCAATATCCTGCATGGAGATTAAATCGCCGATGTTATCTTTGGTTACGCTTCCCCCGTATAGAATAAGAACATCATCGGCCGTCTTGCCATAAATGTCTTTGAGGATGCCGCGTATGAAGGCATGCACTTCCTGAGCCTGTGCGGATGTGGCAATTTTTCCGGTTCCTATCGCCCAGACCGGTTCGTAGGCGATGACAATTTTGTCAATTTTTTCCACACCGTTCAAACCTTGTTTCACCTGTTTGCCGATAACATCCTGCGTAATTCCTTTTCCTCGTTCTTCATCAGTTTCTCCCACACACATTATGGGAGTTAATCCTGCCGTCAGCGCTTTTTTTACCTTCAAATTAACTTCATTGTCTTGTTCGTGAAAATATTTCCGGCGCTCGGAATGGCCGATAATCACATAGGAGCAGCCGATGTCCTTGAGCATGCCCGGCGATATTTCTCCGGTGAAGGCTCCCTTATCTTCGAAATACATATTTTGCGCGGCCAGAAATACGTTCGAATTATAAATTACTTCGCCAACACTGAAAAGGGCGGTAAAAGGCGGAGCTAAAACGATTGCTCCGTTTTTGAAATTAGCCGCTCCATCTTTGATGGCTCTTGTGAGGGCGATTGATTCACTAATAGTGTTGTGCATTTTCCAGTTGCCGGCAACAATCCATTTTCTCATTTTTCATTTCCTCATCTTTCCAGCGCGGCAATTCCCGGCAAAGTTTTTCCTTCCAGCAACTCCAGAAAAGCGCCGCCGCCGGTGGAGATATAAGACATCTTAGCGCTAAACCCCGCTTTTTTAATTGCTGTATCCGTATCGCCGCCGCCGATGATGGAAAGTGCTCCGGAATTGGCCACAGCATCAGCTAGTTCGAAAGTTCCCTTGCTGAAGGAAGCTAGTTCAAACATACCCATAGGGCCATTCCAGATTACGGTTTTTATGTCCCGCAAAGCTTCGGAGAACAGAGAGACTGTAGTCGGACCGATATCCAAACCCATCATGTCTTTGGGGATTTTTTTTACATCGCAGACTATTGCTTCGGCTTCCGGGGTAGCGCTTTCGGCAATAACCGCATCCACCGGCAATAGAAACTGAACATTTTTCTGCTTTGCCTTTTCTACAATCTTTCGCGCTAGATCAAGCATGTTTTCTTCACAAAGCGATTTGCCGATTTCGTAACCAGCAGCTTTTAAGAAAGTGAAAGCCATGCCGCCGCCGACAATAAGTTTATCAACCTTTTCGATCAGGTTTTCCAGAAGGCCGATTTTATCAGAGACCTTTGCTCCGCCTATAATCGCCACCAATGGTTTTGCCGGATTTACCATGGCCTTTTTGAAATATTCGACTTCGTTTTTCAACAGGAAACCTGCAGCGCAGGTTTGCACAAATTGCGTAATGGCCGAATTGGAAGCTGCCGCCCGGTGCGAAACGGCAAACGCGTCATCAATGTAAATGTCACAAAGAATGGCCAATTGTTTGGCGAATTCCACGTCGTTTTTATCTTCGCCCGGATAAAACCGGAGGTTCTCCAGAAGAATTATATCTCCTTCTTTCATTTTACCGACTGTCTGCTCTACTGCAGCGCCCACGCAATCATCTAAAAACATTACTTCTTTTTGCAGCAGTTCCGACAGAACTTTCACCACCGGCCGAAGCGACATCTCTGCAACTCTTTTACCTTTCGGTCTGCCCAGGTGGGAAGCGATGATTAATTTTGCGCCTTTTTCCAGCGCGTAATTAATCGTCGGGATACTTGCCCGCACTCGCTTATCGCCGGTTACATTTCCATCTTTGTCCATGGGTACATTAAAATCCACCCGCAGAAAAACTCTTTTCCCTTTCATCTCTATTTGATCAATGTACTTCATCTTTTTTCCTTATTTTTTCTATTTCATTATAAAAGAAAGCAATTCCAGCATTCTGTTGGAGAAGCCCCACTCGTTATCATACCACGAGAGAATTTTTACCATATTGCCGCCCAGGACATTTGTGTTTGGCATATCTACGATGGAGGAGTGTTTGTTGCCGTTAAAATCGATGGAAACCAATTCTTCCTCCGAACACATAAGAATCCCTTTCATGGCGCCTTTAGCGTATTCTCTTAACTTATCATTTATTTCATTTTTGTTAGTGCTTTTTGAGAGCGTTGCCACGAAATCAACTAAAGAAACATTAGGGACAGGCACGCGGATGGCCAGCCCGTCAAGTTTCCCCTTCATTTCCGGTATGACTTCAGCTATCGCCCGGGCCGCGCCGGTTGTTGTGGGTATTATGGAAAGAGCGGCCGCGCGTGCCCTTCTTAAATCTTTGTGTGGTTCATCCTGAACCACCTGATCATTGGTGTAGGCATGAATTGTTGTCATGAGGCCGTATTCAACACCAAATTCCTCATGCAGTATCTTGACGATCGGCGCGAGACAATTTGTGGTGCATGACCCCATAGAAATAATATTATGCCTGGTTTTGTCATACTCTTCCTGGTTGACGCCGAATACAACAGTAACATCAGGATTTTTAGCCGGGGCGGAAATAACAACCTTTTTTGCTCCTGCCTCGATATGTTTTCCGGCACCTGTTTTGTCCGTGTATTTTCCGGTGCTTTCCAGGACAACATCAATGCCTAAGTCTTTCCAGGGCAACAAATCCGGTTCTCTGACGGAAAACGTCTTGATTTCTTTGTCATCAACGATTATTGAATTGTTTCCCACCTTAACTTCTGCATCCAGGATTCCATGAGTTGAATCATATTTAAGAAGATGAGCCAGAGTTTTTGCATCGGCTAGATCATTTATTGCTACAAATTCTACATCTTTGTTTTTATATCCGGCTCTTAACACAAGCCGGCCAATTCTTCCAAAACCATTAATAGCAATCTTTACGGACATATCAACCTCCTCACCAAAAGATGACGAAATTATTTAATTTAAAAGGGTTTTTTTGTCAACTGTTTTGCTAAATGTCAGGTTAGTGTTCCTGCGACCTCATTAAGTTGCAAAAGCAGCATAGTTTTCGATTTTGCTTTCCGGCCTCCCGTCCGGCAAATTTTTTATATACTACGTTAATTATTCATGATTGAACTATAAGAAGAACAGTCTTGTATGTCAATGGAATATTATTTATGAAGGCGAGGAGTGAAGTTTATGCTCGTTGCCGGTGGATAGGCATTCGGATGGATTATGTTCAACACAATGTGTCGAGTTTATTAGAGGTATACCGAATATTGAAAGAAAGACATTGAAAAAGTGAACATATCATGTCGGGGCGAAACAAGATGTAAAATTAGTGTTTAAATGTACTCCTGAAAGTTTGGTTCATACATGGTTGATTCGATATGGCCGGGCAGATCAGCAGGCTCAGGCATTTGGGTAAGTCCCCGCGCGAAGACGACTTTTGCTACAGCCTCGGCAATATTGGCCGATACCTCGCGAATACGCTTAAGCGATGGATAAATGCGTCCTATATTCAAATCATCCGCAGTAACCTGTTGGACCAGCGATTTGGCTGCGGCTCTAAACATTTCATCCGTGACACGTGATGCCTCTGAGGCTAGCACTCCTAATCCGACACCGGGGAAAATATACGCGTTGTTCGCCTGACCCGGCACAAAAGTCTGACCGTCGATATTGACGTCAGAGAAAGGACTGCCGCTGGCAAAAATGGCACGTTTGTCAGTATGGCGGTAAGCTTCTTCGGCGGTGCACTCAGCTTTAGATGTAGGGTTGGAAAGCGCAAACACTATCGGCCGGTTGTTTATCCTGCTCATTGCTTTGAGTATGTCGGGGGTAAAGGTATTGGGTTGACCCGATACGCCGATTATCGCCGTTGGTTTGACGGCATTGACTGCGGAGAGGAGATCTTTGTGGAAAGGATAGTCATGGGCGTAGGGACGCTTGTGTTCTGCAAGATCAGTACGGCTGCCGACGACAAGACCTTTGGAGTCCACAAACCAGCAGTTGCGGTGAGCAGCAGTCAGCGATAGCCCTTCTTCCGTCATTGCCGAGGAAACGAGATTGCCTATGCCGATGGCGGCTTCGCCTGCCCCTAAAAACAACAGGCGCTGTTCGGAAAGTCTGCCGCCGGTAATCCGCAGCCCGGAATACAGCCCGGCCAGCGCAACCGAAGCGGTTCCCTGTATATCGTCGTTAAACATGCAGTATTTATCGCGGCATGCCTCCAGCAGACGGAAGGCGTTTACGTTTCCGAAATCTTCCATTTGAATCATGACGCCGGGAAAGAGTTTTGCAGCCGCTGCCATGAACTCTTTTATCAACGAATCGTATTCCCTGCCCCGCAAACGAGTTTCCGGCAGGCCGATATAATCCGGGGCATTCAGCAGTTCCTGATTATTGGTTCCGACATCTATCGTAACTGGCAGACATAATTTCGGATCAATACCCGCGCACGCGGTATAAAGCGACAGTTTGCCAACGGGAATTCCCATGCCGTTGGAACCGAGATCGCCCAGCCCCAGGATTCGTTCACCATCTGTGACCACAATAATGCGAACATTTTTATGCGGCCAGTTTTTCAGTATCTTTTTTACACTGCCGCGATCATATTTTGTAATGAATATGCCGCGGGGTTCGCTGAAAATCCTGCTGTATTCCTGACAGGCCTGCCCAACGGTCGGGGTATAGATAATAGGTGTCAGTTCTTCCATATTGTCAATCAGGACGCGATAAAACAGACTTTCATTGCGATTTTGTAAACCGGTGATGTAAATGTACTTTTCGAGATCGTTTGCTTTGCGCCGTACATTATTGATGATATGCAAAGCCCGTTGAGCTGCGGAGAAAACGCGCGGTGGGAGCAATCCACGCAAACCGAGAGCGTCGCGCTCAGTCTCGTTAAAGGCCATTCCCTTGTTCAAAACGGGGTCCTGAAGCAATGTTTTCCCCCGGGGAATTTTTGCCGAGCGACCTTTAATCATTTGGTTTGGCATGGTTTTTCTCCTTAACTAATTTTCGATTAGCATTTGTTTCTGCGAAGTTGAAGTATAAGAAGAAGAGCCTTGTGTCAATAAAATAATGATACGAATTCACTTTTAGGTTGCCACATAAAAATATCAATTACTGATAAAATATTTTGCGGTCAATATTTCCTTGACATATAAAACTGAAAGCTCTTATACTCTCCCGCAATATACGAGGTTTAAAAAATTCTAATAAAATTTAAAGAACGGAGGCAATTATTATGGCAGAAAAAAAAGGATTGAGTAAACCGGTTAAATTGAAAGCCGATCTGGCGGAGTTGCTGGGCGCTAAAGCGCTTCCGCGCACAGAGATAACCAAAAAATTGTGGGATTACATCAAGGCCAACAAGCTGCAAACGAAGACAGTCAATGGAAAACCGGAAAATGCCGGAAAGAACATTGTTGTTGATGCCAAATTAATCAAGATAATTAATAACACTAAAGTTAAGACCTCGAGCGGTAAAGTTGTTGATTTTACAAAACTGAAAGAAGGCCAGACAATTGATATGATGCAGATTGCCTCTGTTGTCAGCGCTAATATCGAATAAGTCAAAAACATACAATCGTTTTTTCCTAGACAGGCAGGTTTAACATCCTGCCTGTTTTTTCTGCACCTTTTCAGATGGATTCATTAAGATTAATTCCTTCAGCATCCGATCTTCAACATCAAATAAAAATTTATATTTTGTGCGGAACGAAACATTCATCCTATTATTGATTTTGTAACAAATGCCGTATATGATTATTCTGATAAATCGCAGTTGGTTGAAGGAATTCCGGAATTCAGGAAACATAAAACATGGACACAAAAAAAACTATATTATGGCCTGTCATAATATCAGTTTTAATTCATGTATCACTGCTCGCGGCTGCAGGGATGATTGATTTGCGCGATAACATTAAGCCAGTGGAAACAATTTCAGTAAGCATTAAAGAACCTGAACCTGGAGAGGAAAAAACAACAGCGTCTAAAAATCAAAATAAAGCAAAGGAAAAAATAAAATCGGTTTATGCCCCAAAAGAGAAAGGGGTTGACATCAACAATGATGATTGGCGCGAGGATACAATTTATTTAGACAGTAAAGATGTAAAATATATTACATATTTAGCCAATATCAAAAAAAAGCTCTCACAAGCTTGGAACAATCCCGATTGGAAATATCCCCCAAATTCTTATGAAAAAAATGAAGAAGGAACTGTTGTCGTAAAAATATCCATTGACGCCGATGGCCGTCTTGCCGGTGCATCCATTATGTCTTCGTCGGGGTATGCTGACCTTGATAACGACGCGTTAAATGTTGTCCAAGCCACTGCACCGTTTGAACCATTGCCTGAATATTATGACCTATCGCGCCTGCATATATTGGCTTCTTTTGACTACAAAATTACGGATTAGGTTTTTTCGTTTTGTATGAACTTATGCGCAAACAATTAACAAGTCCTAATAACGCTTTGATAATATCGTTAACTGTTTTTCTGGCGTTATTTTATTTTAGCATATCCTGCGCCCGTACGGTAACTGATGAAATAGGCCGCAGTGTAACTATTTCTACAGCGCCACGAAGGATTGTTTCTCTCGCCCCCGGTATCACGGAAACACTCTATGAGCTTGGCCTGGATGACAAAATTGTGGGAGTAACCAGTTATTGCAACTGGCCGCCGCGAGCGCGCCAAAAACCGCAAATAGGCGGCTTTATCAATCCGTCCATAGAAAAAATTGTTTCTCTAAAACCTGATTTAATTATCGCCACCGCCGACGGCAATAGAAAAGATACCGTGAATCAACTGGAAAGAATAGGTTTGGCCGTATATGTGACAAATCCTTCTGATACGGATAGAATTCTTAAAAGCATCCTGCATATTGGCGAAATTACAGATAAAATTAATGTTTCCGGAAAGCTGGTGGAAAAACTCCAGAAAAGATTGGACAATATTGCCGCACAAACACGGAACAAAAGAAAACCGAGAGTTTTTTTTCAGATTGGTCTGGAACCGGTTATTACAGCCGGCAGGGGGACGTTAATCAGTGAAGTAATAGGCCGGGCCGGCGGTATTAATATCGCCAGTAATGATGCTGCACGTTATCCCCGCTATAGCGCGGAAGGTATCATGGCGGGATCGCCGGACATAATTCTTTTTGCGCCCATGTCCAATGATAAAGAATTAGCGGCAGTAAAAAGTTATTGGCAAAAATTGGCACAGATACCGGCGATAAAAAATAATAAAATTTATCTTATAGATACTGACCTGATTAGCCGGGCATCTCCGCGCATTTTTGATGCCATCGAAACAATGGCGTTGATATTTCATCCGGAAATAAAAATTAAATAATACCAACCCACTTACAAATGAGGTTTTATTTCATCAATGCTTGTATTGGCCTGGCGCAGCAAATCAAGAACTTCGGCCTGCCGCGCCTCGGGCAGAGATTGAATCTTTCCCATTTGATCATTGATGTAATCAATTTTCGCTTTCAGATCAGCCAGCAATGGAGACAAAATAATCGGCTGTTGTAAAACCTGTGATTGTTTTAATTGTTCTATTTGGGCGCCGGCTTTAATTTTGATTTCTTCCAGATATTCCGGAATCGTCACATCAAAGCCCAATTTTTGTTTGATTAAGGATGCCAGTTGCTCTTGCGCGGCAAATTCACCGTGTACTAAAAAAACCGGCATTTTTTTATTATGAAAATTTCCCAGCCAATCCAAAAGCTGACTTTGTCCAGCGTGAGCGGAAAAACCGTTAATGGTCCATATTTTGGCTTTTATAGCGATGTCTTCACTAAAAATACGGATTGTTTTCGCGCCATCTACTATCCTGCGGCCGGGTGTGCCTTCCGCCTGAAATCCGACAAAAACAATACTCGCTCCCGAACGCCACAAATTATGCTTCAAATGATGCTTGATCCTTCCGGCATTGGCCATGCCGCTTGCGGAAATGACAATTGCCGGACCTTTCATTTCATTAATTTTCATGGAATCTGCGGTTGTCGAGGAAAACTGAAGCTGCGGCAGATCCAGAGGATCTTCGCCGTTTTTCAAAAGACTTTGCGTTTCACTGTCCAGATAAGAACGGTAATGGCGGAATATTTCTGTCGCCTTAATTGCCAACGGACTATCCAGAATTACAGGCATATCTTTAGGCAGTCTTCCATCACGGGAAAGCAGATACAGCGAGTAAAGCATTTCCTGTGTTCTTTCCACCGCAAAGGCGGGAATGACGACTTTTTCCCCTCTGGAGTAAC
>Ga0182027_10001301_pt1 | contig 41995 bp, 31 predicted proteins | sample 712E1DmetaG_FD_121300 | JGI IMG/M metagenome (GOLD analysis project Ga0182027, IMG submission 121300) | Permafrost microbial communities from Stordalen Mire, Sweden - 712E1D metaG (Illumina Assembly) | ecosystem: Environmental > Terrestrial > Soil > Wetlands > Permafrost | place: Sweden...
CGACATGATATTCTCCACCCTGCACCGCAGCAAGGGCATGGAGTACGATTCGGTGACCCTGACCGATGATTTCATCACCGAAGAACGGGTACAAAAGCTTATCGCCAGGGAAAAAGAGGAACCGGTTGACCGCAATAAACTTTCCGAGGAAATCAACCTTGCCTATGTCGCCGTCACCCGGTCGAAAAACTTCATCAACTTCCCCGACAACATGTTTCCGGGCGCAGATAAAAGCCATTTCTCCCCTGAAAAGAAAAAGGGCGGGGCAAAAGCACACCTGAAGTTCGAAAAGTCCTGGCAGATCGGGGAAAAACGAAGGGACCATGCCAATGCCTATGCGCCGTGGACCAGAGAACAGGACGCGCTGCTGACCCGGTTATTCTACGGAGGCGCTCTGGTGGGGGAACTTGCGGAACGATTCGGCAGGAACAACGGCGCCATACGGTCGAGACTTAAAAAGCTGGGAGCGTGGGATTTTTAGGCGGCGCAGGTCGGGGGGTTCGGAAAGAGTTTCAGTCACACGAGCCGGACGCCGATGCACTTCAGAACTTTTCGAAAGCGGGTTTCCATTCCAATCAAATGAAAATACCGGGGGATGCCTTGAATATAAGGGCAAATTTCCTTGCCATTTCCTTACTGATTGCGCGCTGTCCGGTTTCGTAGTCCGAAATATGGGCGGCATTGATGCCGACTTTAACACCGAGCGCCTTTTGCGTCAATCCATGTGCGTCCCGCAGGTGCTTCAGATAATCCTTCGGTTTCATTTCTTTTTCCATGATGTTGAACCAATCGGTCGAAGAAATGTCCACAAGCTCATTGTCCCGGCCCGGCTCATCGGTAAAATATGCGGAATACTTGCTGGAAATTTCGGCCAGTACTTTCCGGGGCGTTGACTTCTTGAAATGAAAATGGAACCTTACCTTATTAATATGGCGCGTTTTCACGACTGCCGGCATAATATACCTCGATGGTTACGGTTTCTTTCTCGCATGTCCAACATGCTACATAATGATACGTTAAATGGCAATGGTACCGGTTCCCGCCAAGTTTGCTGAAGTTGCGCCAGCCCGGCGCTGTTCCTGATTGCATCAGAACGGCAATCAGCGTCTTAAAGCGCTGCTGCACGTCGGTTAGCAACTTTGAGAGATTTTTTAAAACCCGTTTTTTGACAAAGACCCTGTATGCCATGTTTTAATATACCCTGTTTCGGGGTTTATGTCAACGGGCAACTGTTACTTTATTTACAATGGTCGTGCTGGTGGGATAATTATGTTAAAATAAATGGGCGTTTCCCCCTTGTAGAGGCGAGAAATTCTAGTGAATGCTCAAATACTAAAAAGACCTGGGCGTTCCCCCACCTCGCGCATTTGTGCGAGGTGGGGTCGGCCCTTACTCCGGTCTCGGGTTTCGCCCTCGGGCTGCCACGGCCCCTATATGCCTGTCGGCGAGGGCCGGGCAGCACCGCGCTCCAGCGCGGCCTACGCTCCGGCCTAACGCGTCGAGAAGTTTTGGTTTGAAAACGTACTTTGGTGACTCCGGAAGGAAGGAAGTGGTGAAAAAAGGGAACGGGGATGATATACTATAAAAAGATAGCAGGAAGATGAAGTTGGCGGTTTTTGGGGAAGTTTACCATACACCGTTGTAGGCAAAAAATTGTCACTATTTGATTGAAAGGCAGCCGCCAAAAGACAAGAAAAGAAATGCGGTCCGGTTTTTTAGAAAGGGTATTAAATGAGCAGCGAAAGAATTCTGTGGGATGAATTTCGGAAAACTTGGCCTGTTGAAAGAGTCAGGCAGATGGCTTTACATGAATACACCTGTGCTGGCAAAAAGGACACTTTCACATACTGGATTGAGGCGAAGCTCGATAAGCTTGGTTCGATTTGGGGTGGTTCCTCATTCAAATTCGGGATTTATTCGCGCAACGATAAAGGCCATAAAGAAAATATCGGAGGCCGGATATATTCTGAAAAATACGGGTGGATGAAAAAATACGGTGATACAGAGGCAGAAGCGTTTGAGAATGTTCGCAAACAGATTTTGGACACTATTGAAGCTGCGCAAAGCGGAGACATAGGCCGCATCCATATAGTTGACTTGGGAACTTCGTATAAATACAAAATTGCTTTTCATTATCAAAGCAGCCTTGAAAAACCTGTTTGCCTCAATATTTTTAGCCGAAAAGTTCTTGAAGCAGCTTCAAAATGTGCACCCGGAACACCTCGGGAGGAAATGTACCGAAAGCTTATTGAGCAATGGGACGGGAAAGACGTTTTGGAATACACACGGAAAATCTGGAATGAGAATGTTGGGAAAGAACAGTGGACTGAAATTCAAAATGATGTCATTATTCCCGATGAGCCTGAAAAATCACCTACTCTTCAAAATGAACATACTGAAATTCAGTATTTGCTGTTAAGATTGGGAAATGATATGGGTTTTGACGTTTGGGCAGCCCGAAATGACCGCAATAAGCAATTCCAAGGCAATAACTTTTCGGATATTCCAAGAATAAAGGCATCTCTTCCCCTCCAATTTGACGGTCAAACAAACAAAACTATTGAATTAATTGATGTGCTTTGGCTTAATGGAAATTCCTTCATGGCAGCTTTCGAAATTGAAAGCACGACTTCAATATATTCTGGACTGTTAAGAATGGCTGATTTGTTGACGATGCAGCCGAATCTGTATATTCCCTTGTTTCTCGTCGCACCTGACGAAAGAAGAGATAGGGTTATTGCGGAAATAAACAGACCAACCTTTTCCCGTCTAAATCCACCATTGTCGGAAATGTGCAGGTATATTTCATTTGTACGATTAAAAGATGAAGTCGAGAAGGTAAAACCGATTATTAAATATATAAAGCCAGAATATCTTACCGAGATTTCCGAATCCTGTGAACCAGATGCTTTTTAGCCGGGGCGCGAAATAATGGCCGCTGATCTGTCAGACGTTTGAGCGTATTGATAGACGGCAACTTCTGCATGTGGCACACGTTGTGTCAATAAATCATTCCGAATTAATCAACAGACCTCTGCCCAATAAAACCGGACCCCTTATGCGTCCCCTCATCCTGTCTCTCATCCTCTCCCTCGTCTCATCCTTATCCTCCCAAACCTGCACCGGCCATCCCGTCACCGACTACGGCGCATTTGCCCCTAATGCTTCCGATTCCGCAACTATCGCACAGAACAACGCGACCATCAACAATGCCATTGTGCAGGTGGGCAGCGCCGGCGGCGGCGTGATCTGCCTGCCTGCGGGAACATTTTATATCGGCCCTGACCCGCGCAAAAGCGATGTGGCGGTCACGATAAATTATAACAACATCACCCTGGCCGGCGCCGGCGTTGACAAGACCGTTCTGCGCACCAACGGCGCATACGCATTGGTAAACGGCGCGGTGCGGCGCGGCCATGGCATATTGATAAAAGGCACCGCCGACTGCAAATCGCCGCGGAAAAACATAACGCTCAGGGACTTCGAGCTCGACGGCCAGGCCGGGTGGACCGGCCAGTACGGCTGGCCCGCCGACACTGCCACGGGCGGGGGCTGGGACATCAGCCACAAGGGCATTGTCCCCTCGTGGGACGCATGCGTTGACAGCGTGCTTCTGGAGAACCTGTACGTGCACCACTTTCGGGGCGAGATCATGTATGTTGGCGGTATGGGAATGGGTTCCTTGACCGTTCGGAACGTGAAAATGGGAAACACCAACGGTTCTGATTTCAACCTGTACGGAGCGGACCTGCTGGTGGAGCACTGCGAATTCGGCGGGCCGAGCAGGTTCTGGTGCGAACTCTCTGCCCGCCAGAACCAGGGCGGGTATCCGAACAACCGGGCAATATTCCGCAATAACGTATTTAAGGACGCGGTGGGCGCCACCGCGATAGTAATGTGTCAGGGCGATTTTCTGCCGTATGCATTCGTGTTCGACAGCAACCACATTTCGAATTCCACGTACGGCGCCTTCGCGTTCTACAGCGGCGTTGCAGGTCCGGTCACCATCACCAACAACACTATAACCGACATCGGCGGCGGCGCGCTTGAATTCGGGTATTCGCCGGGAAGCATAAATTCCAGCAAAAACGCCAATGTGACATTTACGAACAATACCATTACCCGCGCCGGCTGTCTGGCCAATTTTTACGCATCAGCGGAAAGCGTGTTTGTGCGCAACAATCAATTCACCGGTAAAATTGTCGGAAGCAACAACGGCGCAACCGCGGTTTTTTACGGCGCAATTACGTGCCACAATACCTTTATTGAGAACAATACATTCACCGATTGCCGCACGCCGGAGCAGACCGCCTCGGTTACCGGCGAGCGGCCGCTCTTCGGCGGTAATACCTATATCAACAACGAGCGCAGGGACCAGCAGGCCTTTTACTGGATATCCGCCGCCGCGCCCAAAATCACTCCGCATTTCGAGCAGGTCGCGGTTTTTACAAATACGAATAACACGATCGCGCAGCTTGAGACCGCGAATTATCCAAACGGCCAGGTCATTGAAGTGAGCGGAGGCAGCGCAGGCAGCCAGGTCAAATTCGCGGTCGGGCAAATCTCCTACACAGTTTCCGGCGACACCTCCCTTAACGGCTCCAACAAGCTCTATTTCAAATATGATATGGCCAGCTCGAAATGGCTCGAAACCTCCGCGCCGGTCGTCAATGTTCTGCGGCCTGTTCAGCAATTGTCAATAACCGCGTTTTCCACCACGGTGCACAATTCCTTTATCACCATCCACTATTCTGTTCCGTATGATTCCCGGATAAAAATTTCTATTTACGACCTTACTGGTCAATGCATCCAGGTTCTTGATGATAAAATGCAGACAATAGGAAATCATTTTGTATTCTGGGATGGTCGATTGGCAGGTACAGGGATTTATCTGGCAAGGTTGGAATCAGGCAGCTCGAGCGTTTCCAGAAAAGTACTGCTTGTAAGGTAATACGCCTTCGCTTATTATCCTTTTAACCTCACCCCCGTCCCCTCTCCCACAGAGAGAGGGGAGTTACAGGAAAATCTTTCGGCAAACGCCCGCGGGTGCGCCCAACGGATGAATGAATCTTGCAAGTGCTGGTACCCGGCCGCACCCAGGAGGGGGTAGCGGAATACCGGCCGTAGGCCGGGATGGAGCGAGGGGGAAACTTCCCCCACCAATATTCTATTTAATTACTTTTCCAATTTCAACTCAATATTATCTCTCCGAATGCAAGGTAAACAATCCCGCCGCGCCCGCCTTTGCCGCGCAAAAGAAACGGGGAATAATAAACCGTTTCCCCAAACATAATGGTATACTCTCTGTGCATCAGTAACCCTAAAAAAGGAGAGAAACCATGCAAAAAAAACATTTTATTCTGTTGGCAGCAGGCATCTGCTTTTTAATCGCGGCGGAATCCCAGGCCGCGCCCGGCTGGGTCCAGCAGACGAGCCACACCACAGCGAAGCTCGGGAGCCCGTATTTCCTGGATGAAAACACCGGATTTGTCGCCGGCGACAGCGGCGTGTTCTTGAAAACAAAAGACGGTGGCGCGACATGGACGAGGTTGGATGCCGGCAACAGTGCCGGAATCTTGGGTGTCCATGCCGTTGATTCAAATCTGGTTTATGTTTCGACCTGGGACAGCGGCAAAGTCGTAAAAACAGCAGACGGCGGCGGAACATGGAACAACGCCTTTGCCGGCAAGACATTAGCTGATGCTGCAATGGGCATCTGCTTCACGAGTCCCCAGAAAGGTTTTGTCTGCATCGGAAAATCATCCCCCTTCCCTTATTCAAATTCAAGAATTCTCAGGACCATTAACGGCGGTACAAGCTGGGACACGGTTTGCACCAGCAATCAATGGATTAGTTTCATTCAATTTCCCGATGCAGGCCACGGGTATGCCACCGGCAGCGGCGGGACCGTTTTCAAGACAATTGACAGCGGGGCAACATGGACCGCCTCAACCGTCGACAACAGCTTATGGATGTCGGGCGTGTTCTTCCTCAATAAGGACACCGGATATGTCAGCGGCGCCGGCGGCACTCTGGTAAACAACACCTATGGCCTCACCAAGGTATTCAAGACCACCGATGGCGGTTCCAACTGGTCAACGGTGACCACCAAGACCTTTGGAATCAAGTTATTTTTTGTCAATGACAGCACCGGCTACCTGGTCGGGGGCGACTCGATGATCATCACGGTATCGCCCGCGCAAAACATCCGCCTTATGAAGACGCAGGACGGCGGCCTGACATGGCAAAGGATAGACCCCGGCACTTCCCGTAATATAAACGGCGTCTGTTTTCCGAGCTTAAATGTGGGATATGTCGCGGGTGACAGCGGCAACATATTCAAATTCCAGGAGACAGTTGATATAAGCGGAAAGAACCTCAATCAAGCAAATCATGCCGCCACAGGTATCAATTTCGTTTCCCTGAACTCTTTTAACGGCAAGCTTCAGATCAGGTATTCTCTTTCTTCCGGTGATTATAATCAAGCCGCCTTTTCAATGTATACCATCAAGGGAGAATGCATCTGGAAAAATAAAACCAATGGCGGGCTGATTGCCGGTCCAAACACGGCCGTTTTCCCCATGGGTTTCCCTATAGCGGCTGGAACGTATATATTCAGCATTTCGGCAGCGAACGCCATAACGGGGCATCAAGTGGTCACAAGGAAAACGGTGTCATTGCTGCAATGATGTTTTATAGCGGTCAGAAATATATACCCATTCTCATGACTGAAACGATAAAAGGGAGGGGCCGTCTCGGCTTCTCCCTTTTAGATTTCGTTGACGGATTGGTTTATGGGATTCAAGTTTTACAGACAACAGGAGATTCACGGACGCGGCTATTCCGAAGTGTTGTATGCAGTCAAAGTCATGGTGCCACGCTTCGCTCGCAATGACCCCTCTCTTTCCATTATCCTTTTGACCTCACCCCCGTCCCCTCTCCCACAGAGAGAGGGGCGTTACAGGAAAACCGTTCGACAACCGCTCGCGGGTGCCCCCCAACCGGGGATTGTTTCTCGCAAATCAACTCACCTGGGGTGCACCCAGGAAGGGGGAGCGGAATACCAGCCGCAGGCCGGGATGGAGCGAGGGGGATACATCCCCCACCAAGCTCTCTTCTTTATTTATTATTTAACTTCCTTTACACATTCCAATTCCCTCATCTGTTCCTCCAGCGGCTTCGGATCATAGCCCAGGTCAAACGCCTTTTCGCTCGACAGCGATACATCCCGCGCGCGGGGCGCGGCCATAGTGCTGTCTTTTTGAACGGCCGCCGCGATGTTTGACGCGTCCCTGCCAAGGACTTTTGCCACTAGAAGGCCGATGTCGTAACGTGAAATGCGCTCCCTGCCGCCCAAATGAAGCAGGCCGGGGGCCCTTTCCAATGCCAGCAAAAGCCCTTTGGCCGCGGTCGCGCCGCTTACCGGCGTGCGATATTCGTCGGAAAAGAGTTTCAATTCACGTTTGTCAACAATCACCGCGATCAGGGGCTGGATAATGCTTTTGGCGGGCGCGGGCGCGTCGCCGAACATAAGCGGCATTCGGCAGACGGTCACGTCGGGATATGCCTTGCGCATGCCGCGTTCCGCCGCCACTTTGTGCTGGCCGTAAATATTCACCGGCCCCACAGGGCTTTCTTCGTCGTAGGGCGGATTGTTGCCGGCAAACACGAGGTCGGTCGAGGTGAAGACGCATTGCATGCTTTCCTTTGCGCAGAGCGAGGCGACGTTTATCGCTGCCTGTACATTGTCGCGGTACGACGCGTCCGGGTTTGTCTGGCATCTGTTCGGGTCGGGATACGCGGCGCAATGGACCACTGCGTCGGGGCGGATGTCCCTGAACACAATCTCGAGCGGTTTTTGGTCCGCGAGGTCGGCCTGCAGTGTCTTAACATTTGCGATGGTCACCGGCCTGGTATGATAGATGCCGAAAACCTCCCAGGTGTCGCGCGCCGCCCGGCACACGTTCCAGCCCAGAAAACCCGACGCGCCGGTGACAATCAGTTTTTTCATGGTTTTTTCCTTTGTGCGCCTTACGCCTCACCCCTTTACCCCCCACCCCTCTTCCCCTCTCCACGAGTGGAGAGGGGAAGAGGGGCGCCCCTGAACTTGACTAAGGGGCGGGGTGACAGGGTGAGGCGTTAACGGCAGAAAAAAAATGTCAGATTACCTAAATAAATAATAATATGCACCAGACATAATCAAACACGCAAGGAATACCGTGAGCGCGGGCGCGAAAATATGGCGGTACGAGCTGAGCAGCCGCGTCTTGAAATATTCGTTGGTGACCACAAGGCAGATATGCACGGGCGACAGGATCATGCCGAAGTAGCCGCATCCGTAGGCGAACGTGGTGGCGGCGCACACCACGTTGAGGTGCGGCGAAGCGCCGAGGAGCGCGAAAACGATGGGAAAGCTCGCCCCTACAAACCCGAACGCGACGCCCGTGACCGCGCCCGATATAAAAGGGATGAGCGCGATAACGAGCAGAAGCGGTATTCCCAGCTTTACAAACTCGTCACGCATCGTTGTCACGAGCGTTGCCGCCGTTTTTCCCGGTAGCGGGCAGGTGAGCGCTGCCGAAAACACCACGATGCCGAGAACGAGCGCCATCATCTGCCAGGTGCCTTTCATGTAAAACAATCTGCAGGAAGGCTTTATTGCCGCCGCGTTTTTCCAGAACACCGCAACCAGGCCAAGGGCAAGGCCGCCAAGCATTCCAATAAGGCTTGCCAGGGATTTTGACGCGCCAAAAGGCGGCAGGGCAAATGAGCAGGCAACGGACATCACCACGATAACGGTAATGGGAAAAAGCGTAGACAGCGCGTCGCGCGCATTGAGCGGGCCCCGGGCCCGCTGTCCGTCATGCGCACGTATGGGGCGCATGATGAAAAAATATCCGCCGCCGATCGCGGCAAGGGTAAACGGCATCTGGATAAGAAAATACAGCCCCGCCGGCAGCCCCGAATACTTGATGGCAAGAATCACGCCGGGATACAGCGGCCACCAGTATTCCCACACGTGGCGGAACCAGTAGTTGACGGCCGCCTTGTGCGCGGGCGCAAGGCTGCTGTCCGAATCCACCGCAGCCACCAGCGGCGCGGAAAACAGCGCGCCGCCCGGCATGGGAAGAAGTCCCACGAGCGCGGGCAGGCCCATGTACAGCGCGGTGCGGCTTTTGAGCCACAGCGAAAGCGCGTCGATGGTGCGCCGCATCCTTCCTGTTTTGTCAAGTGACTCGGTAAAAAACAGCAGGAGGAGGATGACCACGAGAAGGAGCCAGCTTTCCGGCCTGGCAAGGTTGTGCACCTGGTATGCAAGGCCCTGCGTGCCGGCGCCCGTCCACAGCGTGAGCACGACCGCGAACGCCAGGATCGAATATCCAAGCTGCAGCCCGAGCCGGTAAGCGATGAGGATGCCGGAAAACACCGCGCCGACCTTGATATATGCGGGAATGGTGAGAAGAAATTCCATAGTTTTATAAGTCAAGGAATAAAATGTGACGTTTTACAAGTATGTAAAATACTTGGATGGTAAAGGTGGGAGTAAATACAATGATAGCTGTCTATTTAGTTTATAGAAGAGTTGGGCGTTCCCCGGCTAAAGCCGGGTCGGTCTCCCACCGGGCTCGGCCAAGGCCTCGGTGCCGCACTGCCCCAAAGGGCCCTTCGGGCCGGGGGCTGGCGGCCCTGCGCTCCAGCGGCGCTTTCTGCCCTTCCAGTTGGGCAGGCGCATTACTCCGGTCCACCTAACGCAAAATACAAATTCAAAAACAAGCGGTCATTTTTTTTCTGTCAACCGACAACCGTCAACTGTCAACATCTTCTAGGAACACCTTCCCCTATTAAAATAAAAAACAGCGGAAACAGGCTTCAACCGAAACCTTGTAATCATTGCCATTATCCCATAAAAAAATGTATATTCTTCCGCGTCTGTTGATGCACCATTAGCTCAGTTGGTAGAGCAACTGACTCTTAATCAGTAGGTCTCAGGTTCGAATCCTGAATGGTGTATACAAAGAGCCTTCCTGCCTTGCGGGAGGGCTCTTTGTATTTCATGTCTGATTCGAACCTGAGACAATTATAGACATGGTTCGACTGCGCTATGACTGCATTTACGACCGCAAAGCAGAGGCGAGTATTACTGGATTTACGCTTCCGAGCCAATCCTGACAAATCCTGGCAAACCGTGACCGATTACCTATACGTTCTATCCGTCAAACACCCATAGGTATTTGTCCACGGAGAGGTCAATGGATTGACAGGTATCCTCAATGCCGGAGTGTCATCCTATTTCCGCCTTTTTCAACTATCAAGATCCGCTGGACTTAGCAGCCTTATAAAGTCAATTGAAAAGCGGAAGATTCCACGTTGCCGTTCGTTTAGACGACGGATAAATCAATGCGTACAGAGGCAAAAGCGTCGACGCGAAATAAATCCGCATCAACTTACCTCATGAGAACTACCGGCTTTATATACTGGTATCCGCCGTCAACAGCCAGACGCACTACATACACGCCGTTGGCCCTGAAATCAACCACACCGGCATTCCTGTTCAATCGGACCGAATGCCATCCTTCCTCGTTCCTTGTCCTCGGCATGCGCACGAGGATCCTTCCGCCGGCGTCAATAACTTCCACCGAAACGAACGAAGGACAGCTTACATAGTAGCGGACGATGCCGCCGGCCGCCTTGACGGCGAAGGTAGGCGTTATCAAAGCAAGCGTCACCCGCATGGCGGGCCGCACCGCCACCGGCGGGGGCGGCGGCACAGGCACCACCGTGAACGACGCGGTCCCGCTTCCAAGTCCCGGCGATGTGGCATTCACGGTCACCTCGCCCGGAGTGAACGTGGAGCGGACCGCCACCTTGATCAGCCCGCCCTCCGCCGAAAGATTTGGATCGAGCGGCGCGTGATAGCCCAGCGGCTGACCTGCGGTTACATATTGGTTGGCGCCGCCGCGATAGTTACCGGGCCCGCTCACGCTGAAGGTGATGACATTGCTCGCCAAGGGACACGTGATTCCGTTTGCGTCAACCACCTTGGCGAGTATGAGCTTGGCGTCGCTTCCGTTGGCCATGATCTGGAACGTGTCGCCGTTTGCCTGCACAGTCGCCGTGTCCGGGATCAGCACGATATGGTCTGCCGCGCCCGCGGTCTGCTTCTGGTCAGAACACACGACGTTTCCACCGGCGTCAAGACCGTTTGCAAGAAGCGTTCCGCTAGCCCAGGCCACGCTCCAGCTCGCGCCGCCCAAGGGTGTAGGCGTCTTCTTTCCAAGGCTGGTCCCGTTGAGAAGCAGCTCCACGCTGGGGCAGTTGGAAAACGCGTTGACCGTTACCGTTCCGGACCGGTTCCAGTGATTTGCAAGATAGACTACGGGCCTGAACGCAAAAGGCGTCCATGCGGCGCTGTACATCTTGAAAAGCATCTTGGGCAGCCGGTTGAAATCCATCATGGAGGAACCGAACGATCTCACCCCGCCCGCGCCCGTGCCGTCCATGAACGCCTGGCACTCGCCCGGCGTTTCGGCCATGTACCACTGGCACAGGCCGAAGCAGTTGGCATTGACACTGCTCTGCCAATTATTCATGAATTGGTTGGCGAACGAGATTTCACCATTGTAATCCGTCCTTGAATCGGCGTTGCCCCACGCTTCCGCGCCCCACGCCGGGTTGCCGGGACTGCCGTTCTTCATGCCGATTTCGCAACCCGTCACCGTGCACGAGATCAGATCCTTTGGCCCGTGCCCGGCCCCGCGCACCGAAATCACGCGCGGCGCGAGCGAGTCCCATGTCTGGCAAAGCGTTCTGAGCGTGGTGCAAAAGTCGGCGTTGATGTCACCGTTGCAGACCTCCCAGGCAAGGATCGACGGATTGTTCCTATCGCGTATCACACCGTCGCGCTGGACCTCGAGCTTGATCGTCTTCTCATCCGCGGTCGCGGCGGTGTTCCACAGTCCCTCGCCGTCCCCGCTCGGCTGTATGAGCATCACGCCCGTGTTATCGCAGGCGTAAACGAACCCCGGGCTGCACGCCGAATGGCCGGGCCTCCAGAGGCGGCCGCCGCACCGCGTGAGAAGCACGGCGTCGCGGTATTCGATTTCGGCCGGCAAAGCGGTCCCGAGCGCCGGATAGTCGTACCGCGCCGAAGCGCCGTCCATCATATGCTTGTGGCCGTTGATATAGGGAAAATTGGCGTCCCACGTAATGGTGCGGATCCCCAGCGGGCTCTCGAACACGTCGGCCGTGGCGCCGCCCACCTGCACGATGTGGAACACCCGGTACATGTACGGCGTGCCGTAGATGCTTGCGTTCGGATACCACAGGTGCGGATTGGCCACGGTGCCCGCCTGGTCGAAAACGGTGCTTTGCCCGGCGGCCACCGACTGTGCGGCACTGGTGAGCGACAGCACCACGGCATTGCTTCTGTCAACCACCTTGGTGGTCACCGTGACGTTCTGGGCCGCTGCGCCGTCGTTCCTGACGTTCGTCAGCATGCGCACCGTCGCGCTCGAGCCGTCAGACGCGACGTTCGTGGTGGCGACATAAGTTCCCCACTGATTGAGCGTCGAATACAGATTCTCGGGAACATGAACCTTGTCGGTGATGTGCATATACACAGGGCGGAATATTCCGCCGTCCTCCGACCCGAAACGGAATACCGTTGAAAAACCGGGGTCCTCAAAGAATCCGCCGTATTTGCCGACTCGCACGGCAAGCACATTGTCCGCTCCTCCGAAAGTGACGTATGGAGTGACATCCACCACGAATCCCATGAACCCGATAACGTGGGTCGCGTTCGCATCCGCGGTTACTGCGCTGTTACCGGGAAGAAAAGTGCCGTTGATATACACCGCACATCCTACATGCACGCCCTGAAATTCGACGAAGATCTTCCTTCCGATGTAGGCACTGTCCACGGTAAAATGCTTCCTGTACCACACAATTTGTCCGAACATCGAACCGTCGCCGCCGCCGCTTTGCTGGTTGATGAACGTGTCGGTGTCGTTGTAGGTATGCGGAACTCCGATCTGTTTCCAGGCAGCATCGTTGAAGGCAACGTTTTGAGGATTGCCCGCGGGATCTGATTTCATAAACATCCAGGGTGTTTCTCCCATATTGATGGTCACCCTGTTACTCGCCTCACCGGTATAGGTCTCCGAAAAAACGGAAAAGGCGAACAAAGCCACAATCGCCAGCACCGATCCCATGAATTTACCCTTCATAGGCATTCCCCCTTTTAAAATATTTTTAGGAACATCTTGACCACCGCATGACAGGGCATACGACCCATTGAAGAACCCCGCAGCAATAGCTGCGAGGAAAAGGCAAAAGATATAATGATTTGCGCGAAGCGCTACTACCACACCTTTAAGAATGAAATGACAATCTTCCATCCCTATGGAAAGAAAACATACTTATAGTCGCTCGCTAACCCCGAAGCACCACGACTACGACTGCATACAACACTACAGGAGTAGCCGCGACAGTGAACCTTCGAGGAATGCGCTCGCTGTGGGATTCACGCCGCCCCTGAAAATATAAGGGTTTTTCGACTGTTTGTCCATTTTAAAAAAACCTTCACTTCGGCTTTTGGCAAAACGGGGTAAAACCGGCGGATTTATTCAGTAGGTCTCAGGTTCGACCACGACTAAAACTGCATAAAAGCTACAGGAGTCGAGGCGAGGAAGACCGGATTTACGCTGACGAGTCAATCCTGAATGGTGTACCAAAAAAGTCCCCAAATTCGCTAAATTTGAACAGTTTGGGGGCTTTTTTGTTTTCTGCCTTCATTCCTTCATGCTACCAAATACTACCAAGTACTATGAAAAAGTGTACACTGCAGTGTACAGTCGTCATCAAGGACGGGGGTCGATCAATTTTGTCATGAACTCTTCTTTTCCCTTCGACGACTATTATGTTGGTAATGGATCAGACGACTCTATCCGGCAAGGAGCTTTGCTATGTCGATGTCTTCCAAAACACATTTGTTTTTCTTCGCAGTTGCGGCATTGCTTTTACCTTTTGTCGGTTGTACTTCTTCGACAGCCCCAACGCCAAAGGCTTCTATTCAAGGTAAAGTTTATTTTCAGGACAAACCGAATGATTCATTAACTGCCTTGGCAGGTGCAAGTGTCTTTACAAATCCGCCGACAAGCGTAGTAAAAACAAACGCTCAAGGCAACTATGTACTCGACGTTCCTCCTGGCCGTTATACACTTAGGGCGATTAATAATAGCGATACTTGCATATCCAGTGATACGGTTATTGCAATATCAGGTCAAGCCGATACTGTTAATCTGTCCTTTCCATTGATGTTTTTTAAAATGTGCAAGCAGCTTCAAACAGGAATCTCCGATGCTGCGGGATGTGTTTCAATACCTATTACCTTTGCTCAAACTTCTTCTACCGTTATCTCTGCAAACGGCCTGAGCCTCACTCTATCAATAGACACAACGACCTATCAGCAGGGACAGCAGATTTCTATCTCCATTGCTGAAAAGAACATCCTGGCAACAGAAAATAGCGTCAATATAGCTGGTACATGGCCGGTTCAAGGTCTAAACGTGGGTCCTTGCGGGACACTGAATTATCCTTTTGGAATATCCATCTTGCAAGGATATTACGATTCACAAAACGTGGCGTCCATCTCCCCTCTTCAACTCTCCGACCCGAATGCAATATATCATTGCCCGATGATGTTGGCTGGAATTACTGCTTATGATTTTCAACCTTCGAGTGATTCCGCCGCTATCTATACCAGTTACAACTCTCCACCATTTTCGATTCAAATGACCGCCAAGGTCACTTCGACGGGATATTGGGGCGGGAGCTCCCAAGCGACCTTCAGTAGCTTTCTCCCAGGTATCTACACTGTGGTTGGAGGTGATGAATGGGGTGCTTTGGTCGTACTCCATTTTGTTGTTTCTTGAAACGTGCCATTGACACGATAAAAAAACGCCACCGTCGGATACGACTCATTGAAAACTCTGTTGTGGAAAGAAGGCAAAAATGAGAGTTTCTAAGTGGCTTCTGATCGGTTTTCTGATTTCATGCGTGCAACAGTCAAGTGCTCAATGGGTGCAAACTACGAATTTCTCTGCGGGTCTCAACGAGCCCTACATTGTAAGTGCTCTTGCGGCAGACAGCGCCGGTATCTTTGCAGGCATTACCGGGGGCGGCCTTCCTCCTCATAGTGTTGTTTTCCGGTCGACCGACAACGGACTAACCTGGACAGGCAACTTAAGCTCGGCGGGCAATATCGTTACATGCCTGGCGGTAATTGGGTCGAATCTCTATGCATACAGTGGATACCTTTATGTATCAACCGATAAAGGCGTAAACTGGACTTCGATCGCGTCGCCAACCTACCCAAATTACCAGGTTAGTTGCATAGCAATGTGCGGAACAAAACTAGTTGCCGGGAGTTTGGGCGCATTTGTATCCGTCAATAATGGGGAAACGTGGGTCCCAATGGATTCAGGACTGCCTATAAAGAATACTCTGGCCCTTCCATGCCCTTCTGGCGGATGCGGACCAGCTCAGCTGTACCCGCCTACCATTTATTGTTTCGCGGTAGACGGATCGAATATCTATGCAGGAACTAATTTCGGCGTTTTCCGTTCCTCCGACAATGCCCTGAGTTGGACACCGGTTAATTCAGGATTAACCGATTCCGCGGTTAGTTCGATCATGGTTAGTTCGATCTTAGTAGACGGATCGAATCTTATCGCAGGCACTCTTAATTCCGGGATATTCATGCTTAAAAAAAATGATACAAACTGGACAGCGGTCAATTCTGGCCTCCCCGCGAATACTAATGTCAACTGCCTTTTAGTGAGCGGCGACAATATCTTTGCCGGGACATGGGGTGGCGGTGTTTTCCTATCCACCAATAATGGGACAAGCTGGACTGCGGTTGATTTCGGCCTCTCTGACCTGAATGTCCAGTGTCTTGCCATGAGCGGCGGTAACATCTTTGCCGGGACTTATGGTAGCGGTGTTTGGCGCAGGCCGCTTTCAGAAATGGTAGGGGTAATCAATCCTAACCCGCAGCAGGGAATGTCAAAGCCATATGCCAGCGGATTCAAAATCAACATCAGCAAGAACGGTATTGACGTATTGTTGCCGCAAGCTTTGAATAATGGGACAATAACCGTTGGATTGTTCAACATCGCCGGAAGAAAAATCTATTCAGCAACACATCAGCCGAATAACCAAACCCTGAATATCCCAGTATCGGGATTGTCAACAGGCACGTATCTAATGTCAATTACGGGGAGGAACATAACGAAGTCTTCGTCGTTTGTTGTGACGAAATGAATGGAGAAGATTAAACAACGCCGGTATCCTGTTGCCTATTCAATCAATATTTTCCGTCCTCTGCCCCAGTCTAACGCCCACTTGACCCGTGCACATCCATGGAATATCTTGATCTGGGTTGGTTGGAAGGAACTTTCCGGCCAGCAAGATCAGATTCTCACCGCCAAACTACAAATCAGCAGGTCTCCGATTCGACCACGACTACAACCGCATACGGGCAATTCACCTCACAGTATCTGCTTCCTGAACTTGCCCTTGTAAATTGCAGAGCCCTTGCATTCCTGCAGCACCAAATGACAGAGTTTTACCCCCGGTACTAAATTGATCGGGTGGTTGCCCGCATTGAATATTTCCAGCACTTGCTTGTTTGAAACTCCCGGGCTTATAAAAGGAGCGGCAATATGGCTCATCAGGCCGATCCGGGCAAACCGTGACCTGGAGTTTATCCAGCCGCAAACATTGCCCGGCAGGGTTACTGTCTCTTTGGTTATGCCAAGAACCAGCACGCCCGGCTTGAGAATATATCCTCTGGAAATGTTAACCACCTGCGTGATTGATTTATAATCGATCAATTCATCAATTATCGAAACGTTCTGCCCGTCAAATATCCGTATGTGTTTATCCAGGGACAGGTCGATGGATGCGGGGCCGACAGACTTGGGATCAAAGGGAGTTATCTTCAGCTCCCCAGCCTTTATTCGTTTCAAAATCTCATTTCTCGTCAGTATCATGTATCACCGTTTTTCTGAAAGTGAGTTTCTAAAGTAACAAAGTGACAAAGGGCAAACGACACAATAGGAGGTGCGCAGCACCATTACCATACCCTTAAGGAACGCAGTGACAAAGAAACAAAGAAACAAAGTATAAAAATCAAACCAGTCATTATTTAACGGTTGATTGCCGCGTCGCTTCTCTCCTCGCAATGACGCCTTGTTATTTTTCTTTTCAACAATTCAACTCTCTTCTTTCTTCTCTGCGTCCTCTGCGTCTCTGCGGTGAATTTTTTCTTTTCTGCTTAATCAATTTTGACTTCCCGCAAAAATTTTGCGCTGGCCTCGGGCAAAGCCGTATTGACAAAAACACCGCTGCCTAGTTCAAAACCCGCAGTCCGGATCACCTTGGGGATAATGGCCAGGTACCAGTGAAAATAGTCGGTCTGCTGTTCGTCGGTGGGGACCGAACGGATGCAGTAGTTAAAATCGGGATTACCCAGGCCATGATACAGCCTGGCGAGCACGGTTTTGAGATTACACGCCAGGTCGTCTATCTCCAAATCGGTACTATCGTCGAATGAGGAAGAATGACGCCTGGGGAACAGCCACAAATGGAACGGTGACAGCGCGGCATAAGGGACAAAAGCGACAAAATGTTCGCTCTCGAAAACAATCCGCTCCCGGGCCGCAAGTTCCTGCTTGAGCATGTTGCAAAATACGCATTCTCCGGTGTTGTCCCAGAAATGAATGGCGTCCTGGATGCGGTCGCGGATCTGAGAGGGCACAATGGGAGTGGCCACCAGCTGGGAATGAGGATGCTCCAGGGAGGCGCCGGCCGACTCTCCGTAGTTCTTGAAGATAATGATGCACTCGATGCGGGGATCTTTGCGGATTTCCCCGTACCGGCTCCGGTATGCCCGCAGGATGTCGGCCACCTCGTCGCGGCTTAAAAGCGCGGTGGTCATGTCGTGACGCGGGTGCTCGACAATCACCTCGTGGACGCCCACGCCGGTCATGGTGCGGTAAATGCCTTCCACGGTGCGGACCCGCTCGCCAACGCTCGCCAGCACCGGGTAGCGGTTGGGGACCGCCCGCACCTTCCAGCCGTTCGTGTCGCTATGGCGGTAGGTCTCCCCGGGTGTAAATTTTTCCTCGTTGCCGGTGCAGAAAGGACACTCGGCCACATGGGGCGGCAGTACCTTGGGTTCTTTTGGCCTGGCGAACTGGTCCGGGCGTTCGGCGCGCTCCGTTGAAATAATCACCCATTCGCGGCTGATCAAATTTTGACGCAATTCAGACATTTTCCAGCCTCTCCTGTCAAATGGTAATATTGTTGAGAAATAATAGCAATAACTATTGCGGAGAGAAGCGGGCATGCGGAGCTTTTTTATTTTTAAGGACGGTTCAGCCTGCTCTCCGATCGATTAAAAAGAAATAATTTATTTCACATGCCGTATTCCTTGATGTTTACTTGCGACACACGTTCGGTTCCCTGGAGGGCCATGGTCCGGCAAAACGGCGTTTTTGTTTTTGTGCTTTGTTGTTGCGCTTTTGCCCAGCCTGATTCGATCCTTACCCGGGCGGCCGCGCCGGACCCGGTTTCCGGCATTTCACCTTCTGGCCCCGGAGAGGTTAAGGAAAATTTCAGCGCCAAGGATTCCCTGCCGCCCATCGAGGTAATGCCCAGGCTCATTCACTTTGTAAAGGCCCTTTATCCCGACAGCCTCATTGAAAAGGGAATTGTGGGCGATGTCGAGTTCGATTTGCTTGTTTCGGACAAGGGGAGCGTCGACAGCGCGGCAATCGTCAAAGGGCTGCACCCGGTCCTGGATTCATCGGCGCTTGCCGCGGTCCGTTCATTTTCTTTTGCCCCGGCCATGTCCCAGGGAAAACCCCTGCCGGTGTTGCTCAGATATGTCTACCGTTTCTCCCTGGAAAATGCCGCCGCACCCATCGATGAAGCGGTCAGTTTACTCGGAACGGTGACGGAAAAAGGAACGCGGGCGAATGTGCCTTGTGCCGTTGTCGCGCTGTCGTTTGAAGACACGGTCCCTCCTAAAAAGCATGCCGGAAAATTCATCTGCGTCGATAAAAAGCCCAACGGTGTTCCGCTTTCCGTTTACCTTGATAAAATCGGGAAAATAAAGGGCCAGAAGTTAGAAGATGGCCGGCTCATAACAACGACGGATTCCCTTGGAAGGTTTTCATTCGCCTCTTTGCCGTGCGGAACGATACGGATCAAAATCGTTGCCGGCGGCTGCAAGCCGATAACCGCAACGGTCTGTATAAAAAAAGGGGCGGCCGCGCGGCAATTGTTCTGGGTGGAACGCGACTCGTATGACGGCAATGAGATTGTCGTTTACGGAAAGGAAGAAGAAGAGACCCCGAAGTATGATGTGGGCGCCACGGAATTAAAACGGGTGCCGGGATTCAACGGCGAAGCGGTCAAGCTTCTCCAGGCGATGCCGGGCGTGGCAAGGCCGGTGCTGGGGGGAAACGAGATCATCGTACGCGGCGCGGACAACAACCAAAGCAAGTTTTACATTGACGGAATAGAAATGCCCTACCTGTACCATGAAATGTCGTGGGATTTCATGTACCGGGGAATCCTCAACGCCGACGCGCTGCAGTCCGCGTCGTTGTATCCCGGGGGATGGGGCGTCGGTTACGGCAATGCAATAGGCGGCATCATAGATTTTAAAACACGTCCCGCCCAGAAAGACCGGTGGCATGGGGTCCTGGACCTTAATATAAAAGGGCCCAGCCTTCTTTTTGAGACCCCGCTTGGAAAAAACGCCGGCATCATCGGGTCGTTCCGCATCAGCGCCCTGTTCGACGAAATTGGTTTTTTCAAACGCCGCATAATGTCGGAACAGGACAGTTATGTCCAGGACTATTGGGACTATTCCCTGCGTTTCGACTGGCAAATCGCGCCTTCGCACCATATTACCCTTACCGCAATCGGCGCAAACGATAGCATGTATCAATTCAGTCCCCAATGGGAAAAATCCATCAAGCACGATCCGTCGAAGGAAACAACATCGTTCGGAAAAAGCATGGTCATGGGAATCGCGGCATGGACCTGGGCCATTTCGCCGGACCTTGAAAATGTTCTCCGGTACGGGATCCGTCCGACGTCGTACAAGGCGTTCTACAACGAGTGGGCTGATTTTATGAATTATTCCGAATCCAAATCACTCCGGCATGATGTGCGCGATGAGCTCAAATTAAAGGTTAACGACGGCCTTATGGTCACGGGCGGGCTCGATATGCGGCTTGAACCCTTTACAAGCCTTAACAAATGGTACTCGCAGGACACCGTATATACGTTCTCGTCAAAATCGATGTTCGGGCCTTTGTCCGCGTATCTCACCGGTGATTGGAAGCCTTTCGAAAAACTGACGATTTCTCCCGGATTGCGGTACGATTACTACACGCAGCTCGATTATCGCGGGTCATGGCTGCCTGAATTCTGGGATTACAGCGAAAAAACCATTAACAACCATACGCGGTTTTCGGGCGATCCTTCGCTTCGCGTTTCCGGCAGATATGAGTTGAACAGGAAGCATGCCGTTACCGCTTCGATCGGGAATTATAATGAAAGCCCCGACTCTCTCCTCATGACAACCATGTTGAAAAAAGACCTTATATCCGAAAAAGGCAGCCAGTACACGCTTGGCTACGAATGGAACGTGAATGACATTTTATCGCTGAATTGCCAGGGATATTTCGGGACGCAATGGGACAAGTTCCGATGGAAGGCGTCCGAGGAGCCGGCATCAAACGATTCCACGTTTCTTGCCAATAACGGCAAGGCTCGCATGGAGGGCCTTGAAATAATGCTCCGTCACTGCCAGACCAGCCATTTCTTCGGATGGCTCGGCTATTCGCTTTCGTATAGCGAACGATACGATTACGGGGAGAATAAATGGGTGGAATACGACTACAATGCCCTGAACAACCTGCAGTTGGTCGCGGACTGGTTCTTTAAATGGAACCAGAGCTTCGGACTCCGTTTTCAATATACCGACGGATATCCCTATACGCCGCAGGAAGTCCAGTTATACGATGCAACGAATTTTCAGTATATCGCAAAGGCCGGGGCCACGAATTCAAAGCGTCACACGCCGTATCTCGGTCTGGACCTGCGGTACGAGAAGAAATTCATTTTCAAGCGAAGCATGCTCACGGCCTATATCGAGGGGGAACGGCTTTTTCATCTTCTCCAGTATGTAAAAGACAAAAACGGCAATCCGCTGTATCATCCGGGCGAGTATAACATATATAATTACGATTATTCCGGGTTTGAAAGCATACCGGTTTATCCGATGGGATCGCTGGGGCTGACATGGGAATTCTGAGGCAGACAAAGGGCCTGTTTTTTTTCGCGGCGCTCGGCGGCGCATGCCTGCTTATTTCATGCTTCGGCAATATGCCCGACACCTTTGACCGCATCGATGCGAACAAACTGCGCGTCATCGGGGTTGTTATCGGACCGCAACCGGAAGTTTCGCCGGGCGACACGGTGACCGCGACGGCCTATTTTGGCGGCAATGAAGTTTTATCGTTAAGCGATTTCAAGATGGCGCATTGGTACACCTGGGGAACGAACGGGATCGCGTTCACCGATATTTATCCGGTGACGCCGCTCAATCAGCCGGCCGGTCTGCCCGATTCGGCGAAATTTGCCTTTATCGTCAAGCCCGATGTCTTCATAGGAAGGTGGACCTACGGCGGCTTTCCGCATTCGACGGTGGATTCCATAAGCAGGCTGTTCATGAAAGGCGGGGATTCCGTCGCGGCAATGATTTCTTCTTTGTCCGATTCACAAAAAATATCGCTTGGAAATTCCATTGACAAAATGGTGCTGCCGGCGACCCTGGTTTTCACCGCCCATTCCGCAAACGGAACGGCACTTGACGTAGGGACACAGTTTACCATCAAATACCACACCGGCCTTCCCGGGGTGACGCCGCCCAACAACAACCCCGACATTTCCTGGGTCGGCGTCTGCAAGGTGCCCGACCGCTATGCCTTTGGATTTAATTTCTTTGACCCTTCAAGTTCCGCGGATTTTACCCTTACGTATCTTTTCAATAAAAGCAATCCGGCGCTTTGCGACAGCGTCGTCGACGTCGACACCGGGTTTGCTTACTTTCTCGTTGCGGACAACGGCATTTCGACGAAAACCGGTCCGGCGGGCGGGACAATCGCCGATACGGCACGGGATGCAATCACCGATGTAAACGGGAACCGTATATTTGAAACGTACAATTACAAATGGTTTTATCAGAATGTAAACAATGTAACCGACCAAAACGATTCATTAATGGAGATCGACGACAACGGGTCCGCCTGTATCGAAATGAAGCCGCCTTATAATACAACAATGAAAACGTTCCGCGCCTGGGTCGCCGCCTATGATCAAATCAACGGCCAGCAGACGCGGCCTCGCGGCATGTGTGTCAGGGCCGTCCATGGCATATTCCGGTTTTCGCCGCAGTATATTAAAGTGATGGGCGGACAGTAAATAACACCTCAAGTTTCTCGATTCAATTACGGTGACTCTCCCCTTACGCGGAATATCCTGCTAAATAAAACCTCTCCATATTTACCGTTCGCTAAGCAATTAACTCAACTGGATCCGGTTATCAAATTAATTTTATTACCTGCGAAGAACTGCTTTCACCCTTATATTTTGTATTCATGGAAATACGCACGCTTTCACGCCTTTTAAAAAGAACGCTGTCGGTGGCGGCAGCGGTATTATGTTGCACTGCCGCGGTATCGGCCCAGGACACCGTCGATTTCAAAATCCTCGCAATAAATGATTTTCACGGTCAAATCACCACGGGCCAGAAAATGTCGAACAGGCCCGTCGGAGGAGCGGCCGTGCTTGCCTCATATCTTGAAGCGGCCCTAAAGGGCTGGGAACACCGGTGTTTTCTCGTTGAAGTGGGCGACATGATCGGCGCTTCGCAATCGGAATCCGCGCTTTTGCAGGATGAGCCGGCAATCATTCTTATGAATTACCTGAACAATTCAATGCACGTTATCGGCGCTCTCGGAAATCATGAGCTTGACAGAGGGGTTCCCGAGCTGATGCGTCTTTTAAAGGGCGGCAACCACGACAACGGCCCGTTTCTGCAGAACCCCTGGCGGGGCGCGAACTTCCCGATGATAAACGCAAACATGACCGATTCAAGCACGGGGCTGCCGGTGCTCAAACCGTTCAGCATCCAGACGGTCCCCGGAATAAATGTGCCCGTGGCCTTTATCGGCATCGTGCTCAAAGAAACGCCGGGCATGGTCTCAGCATCAACCCAAGGATTAAAATTCGTCGATGAAGCCAGGATTGTTAATTATTATGTGTCAATGCTTCGGGACGCCATGGGGATACATGCGTTTATTATTCTTCTTCATCAAGGCGGCAGCCAGGCGCCGTACGCCGGGTGGACCGATACGCTCATGCCCGGTCCGTCCCCGGACATCGTGGGCCTGGTGTCGCAGTTCGATGATGATGTCGACGTCGTGTGCACCGCGCATACGCACGGGTTCACCAATGCTGTTGTAAAGAAGAAGAACGGCCGCACGCTGCTGCTCACACAGGCATATTGGAAGGGCGCCGCCTATGCGGAGATCGTGTGCACCGTGGACAAAAACACCCGTGACATTATAGCAAAGAAGGCGCAAATCGTGTCCGTTTGGGGCGACGAAGGGCCGGGCCTGGGCCCCGACCCGATCATGGAGGCCGTGGTTGACACCTGCAAACGAAGAGTTGCATACCAGATCGAGCGGGTCATCGGCATAACGAAAACGGCCATCGTAAGGGAACAGAACATCGCCGGTGAATCGGCGCTCGGCAACCTGATCGCCGATGCCCAGCGCGCGGCCATGCTTACCGATTTCGCCCTGACGAATCCGCGCGGCATACGGAGCGATCTTGCCGCGGGCACCATTACGCGGGGCGCGCTCCATAGCGTGCAGCCGTTTCGCGGCAGCCTGGTAAAGATGAATCTCACTGGCCAGCAGATTTACAGAGTGCTCAACCAGCAGTGGGCCGGGCAATTGCACGCAAAAATGCTGGAAACTTCGGGCCTTTCCTATACCTGGGACAACGACTTGCCGGTAGGCAACCGCGTCGTCCAAATCCGGAAAAACGGCGTTCCTATAGACCGAAACACGACCTATTCCGTCACCGTCAACAGTTTCCTGGCCAACGGCGGCGACAATTTCTCCGCATTCCTCAGCGGAACCAATGCAATAAAAGGCCCGAATGACCTCGACGCACTCCTGTCATATGTCAAATCGTTCAAGGCGCCGATCAAATGTTCAATTGAAGGCCGGGCTGTAAGGGTGCATTGAAGAACCCCGCGGCAGATCGTATTTTTCATTTTCTTTATCAACCCATTTTCACCACAGGTATACCATGAGCTTCAGAAAACTTAAAAAAGCCCCTACGGTCAAGGAAATCATCTCTCAAATGCCCTTGTCGAAAGGCTGCACGGCAATTAAAAAGGCGCGCGATCAGGAAATCATCGGCGCGCTCGCGGGAACATCGGACCGGTTCGTGCTCATCATAGGCCCGTGCTCGGCGCACGACGAAGACGCGGTGTGCGATTATATCACGAGGCTGGCAAAAATCGGAGAGCAGGTAAAAGACAAGCTCGTGCTTGTCCCGCGCATCTACACCAACAAGCCGCGCACGACCGGCGTGGGATACAAGGGCATGGCGCACCAGCCCGACCCGCAAAAGGAGCCCAACATCGTTGAAGGACTTCGCGCGATCAGGCGCATGCACATCCGTGCGCTTTCCGAAACTGGGCTTTCGGCCGCCGACGAAATGCTGTATCCCGAAAACTATCCGTATCTCGAAGACCTTTTGTCGTACGTGACCATCGGCGCACGCTCGGTTGAAAACCAGGCGCACCGGCTCACCGTGAGCGGGCTCGACGTTCCCATAGGCGCAAAGAACCCGACCAGCGGCGACCTCGAGGTGATGTTCAACGCGATTGGCGCTGCCCAGGCGGGCCACGTGTTTTTATACAACGGATGGGAAGTGAGCACCAGCGGCAACCCGTACGCGCACGCGGTGCTGCGCGGCGCGGTCAATCACTACGGCCAGAACATCCCCAACTACCACTACGAAGACCTTGTCCTGTGCGCGGAGAAATACCACAAGCGCGGGCTTGTCAATCCGGCAATCATCGTCGACACCAACCACTCCAATTCCAATAAAAAGTTCAAGGAGCAGCCGCGGATCGCGCTCGAGATCATGGAGAGCCGAAAACAGTCCCCCCTGCTGCGCAGGATCGTGCGCGGGTTCATGATAGAGAGTTTTATCGAGGAGGGCACGCAGAAAGCAAATGAGAATGTCTACGGAAAGTCGATCACGGATCCGTGTCTGGGATGGAACGATACGGAGAGGTTGATAAAGGAGCTGGCGGAGAAAGCGTAAAAACTCTAGAGAAGATCTGGGCGCCCCGCCGAAGCCGGCGGCGGGCCTCCTTCCGGTCTCGGCTGATGCCTCGGGCTGCCACGGCCCTATGCCTGGCGGCCGGGTCCGGGCAGCATCGCGCTCCGGCGCGACCTCCAGTCCACCCTGGCGCGTCGACACACATTGTTGGCAATAATTTACCTCTGCGGCTCCAATCGAAAACAATTTATCCTATCACGCAAATGCCCTGGTTGACCTTAATAAACCCAAGCAGCTTTTCCGTGTGGCCTGGATCTGTGATCCAGGTTCATCAACATGAGCATCGACAGAGCGATTAGAAATTCAATTCATCTAACCCGCGAATCCGGTTTAGTCAATCGCTCGAGCCTCTTCTTGTTCCAATCCGCCTCGCGGGTGAACCCCAAGGCCGCATACACCTCCCCAAGCCGCGAATAGTACTTCACCGCATCAAAGCCGACACTTCGCTGCAGTTTCCGAAAATCAACCGGACACAGGTTAAAAGGCGTCGTATCGAACTCGCCGATGTGGTTGCAGCCGTTGGCAATGCAATGGAAAAAGATGCAATGGGCAATGCCGAACATATGGAGTCCCTCGTGCGCCAGTATCTTGCAACTCCGTTTGAGCATTACCCGGTCCCTGCTCTCTCCCGATTTTTCTCCATAATAGGCCGGGTCGTAGCGCGCAAAGCTGTACGTGCCCACGCGCTCCGCAAACGACGCGAGCCCGAAGCAGAAGTTCCATCCCGTTCCCGGATACATGTCTTCCATGGTGATGCCAAGCAGCGCGAACGCGTCACGGGGAAGTTTCTGCTTGAGCACGGCAAGCACGTCCGTTGCCAATAGTTGCACAGACTTGTCGCGGGCATCCCTTCTCCTGAAAACGTCCTCGCCCGACAGAACAAGCGCGGGAAGGACATTCACCTTCATTGCAAAAAAGGCAGAGGCGAATTCCTTTAATTTGTCAAGCGGCGGGCCGTTTGCCTTTGCCATGTCGCACAAAGGCAAAAGGTAAATAACGTTCCTTGTGGAATCGGGCATGTTCGGCTTTGAATCCAGCCACTGCTGATAGGTCTGGCCGTCTTCCTTGTAGTCGGCAAGCCAATCCATTGCGGTTGGAGCAGGGATGGGCGGAAAGTCCTCGCAAGTGTCAAGCGCGGCGTGCAAAGCAGCGGGCAATTTAAATGTTGGGCCGATGGCGGCGAAGCGTTGTTTGGGGTTGGGAGGGGTGAAGTCTATGGCAAAGGATGACAATAAGATGAACAGAAGTATTATGCCGGACTTGCGAAAAGACAAATGCGCGTTGGTCAATTGGAAGGAATGTTCACGCAGCGCTGTCATGAATTCACCATGCGATACATTATGAACCTGGGTCAGGGCCCCAGGCCACACGGGTTTTTATTAGATTTTCTGTTTTTATCAAAAACATACTCCTCAGAAGAGTAGTCCTATTCGAAACGCATTAAAAGCTTGACCGGCGCAATTACTGAATGTTGTCGCACCGGACTCCGCCGCCGCGTTAGGTGGACCGCAGGGTGCGCTAGAGCGCATTGCCGCCTGACCACGGCCCGAAGGGCCATCGTGGCAGTGCGGCAACGAGGCCTTGGCCGAGCCCGAAGGGAGACCGACCCCGCGTAGCGGGGGAACGCCCAACCCTTTAATTATTTTGAGAACAGTTTAGGGAGATTGCCACGTCGCAAGCTCCTCGCAATGACCCTTTTCTTCAATCGTCATTCTACAATCGTCAATCTACAATTGTATCAATCTCTTGTTTGTACCGCCTCCACATGCCCGATTGCCCCTGTCACAATATTCGCCGCGTTCGCCTCGTCGGTATCAATATGCATGGCCAGATTGAACTGCGGATTGACCCGAATCAGCACGTCGCCGAAAATGAGTTCGCGCTCGCCTTCCACGCGCACGCGCACCTTGAACTTGTCGCGCAGGCCGAACCTGAGCGCGTCTTCCGTTGACATATGAATATGCCGCAGGGCGCAAATCACGCCCCTGGGTATGGTGACGCTCCCGGCCGAGCCCTCTATGGTGATGCCAGGGGTGTTTTCGAGGTCGCCCGACTCGCGAATGGGCGGATGAATGCCGAGCTTGAACTGTTCGGTCATGGCGATCTCTACCTGCGTTTCCTTGCGCACGGGCCCCAGCACCCGCACGCGATCAACGCGGCCCTTGGGGCCGACAAGGTTGACGCTTTCCTTGCACGCGAACTGGCCCGGCTGTGAGAGTTCATGTTCGGGCGTAAGCGTGTGGCCTTTGCCGAAAAGCAATTCCACATGCTCGGCGGAAAGATGCACATGGTGCGCCGACACCTCGATGGGCACCGGCGTCTTTTTCTGTGTCTGAATGATGTCGCCGATATATCCCGACGATACGGCGCGCACGGTTTCGCGGGCGATCATGCGCTCTTCGTCGGTGGGAATCACCAGGATCCTCACCGGTGAACCGTCCGTCGAAATGTCGGTGATTTCTTTGAATCCGTTTGCCCCGGTGTTTTTCCTTTCGTCAAGGTCTATCCCCATGTGCGCAAGGCCCTGGCAAGCAAGGCTGCGCACGCCCGCGCTCCCCTGCCCGATGCCGCCGGTGAATATCACCACGTCGAGCCCCTGCATGGCGGCGACATACGAGCCGATATACTTACGGATCTGGTAGCAAAATGTTTTATAAGCCAAAAGCGCGCGATGATGGCCCTTCTGCGCCGCCTTTTCAATTTCGCGCATGTCGTTGGAAATGCCCGACAGCCCCTTGAACCCGCTCTCGTAGTTGATGAGCTTTTCAAGCTCGTCTGCGCCCATGTGTTCGGTCCTCATCAGATGGATGAGGATTCCGGGGTCGAGGTCGCCGCTGCGCGTCCCCATGATGAGCCCCTGCGTTGGGGTGAAGCCCATGGTGGTGTCCACCGACCGTCCGTGGTCCACGGCGCACAGCGACGCGCCGTTGCCGAGATGGCAGGATATGATGTCGAGCCCGGAATACGGCCGCTTGAGGAACTCCGCGGCCTTGAGCGACACATACAGGTGCGACGTGCCATGGAACCCGTACCGCCGGATCTTTTTTACTTTGTAAAGCTCATACGGCAGGCCGTACATGTATGCATACGGCGGCAGCGTGTGATGAAACCCGGTGTCGAACACGGCCACATGCGGCACGTGCGGGAACAGGCGCATGGCCTCGCGGATGCCCACGAGGTTCACCGGGTTGTGCAAAGGCGCAAGCGACGCCGCCTCCTCGATCGCGGCGATGACTTCGCCGGTAATAACCACCGGCGTGTTGAGCCTGTCGCCGCCGTGCACGACGCGGTGGCCCACGGCGGTGATATCGGCGGGGCCGTCCATGGCTCCCACGGCCTTTGACGAAAGCGCATCCACCATGGCACAAAACGCTTCCCGGTGGCCGCCGGGTTTTGGCGCGCCCACCGGGACGTCCCTGTCCCCCACGCGGCAGGTATGTTTCACGCCGTCGGTGCCTATCCTCTCAACCGACCCGCGCACCACGCGGGCCTCGTCGGCGGTGTTAAACAGTGAATATTTGAGCGACGATGAGCCGCAGTTGACAACAAGGAGTTTTGACGGGGCCTCGGTTTTGAGCTTGAGGCCGTAAGGGTCGTCGCTTTTCTGCAGGGCCTCTGCCGCGAGGTTGTGCAGGGTGCCCCATTGCGTGGTGCGCTCGGCCATTTCGCGCGACAGGTAGCGTATGGCCGGCGGATAGGTGATGAGCGCGGTCGAGAAAAGCTCTTGCGGAATAAGAAGCGCCTCGCACCGGGTGATGCCGATGATGCTTGCGATGGTCTTGTTGCCGGTCATCAGCGATATTTCGCCGAAAATGCTGCCCGGCTCCTGGAGCGAAAGCCGTATCTTGCGGCCCGTGTTGTCGGTGACGGCGGCCTCGGCCCGGCCCGAGAGCATCACGCCGAGAAACCGGCCCTCCTCCCCGAATTCGATGACCGCCTCGTTGCCTTCGAACGTGGTCACGCGGGAGCCGTCGATGAGTTCCTTGAGCCGGCTTTCGGGAAAGCCCTTGAACAGTTCGACTTTTTCCTGGAGAAACTTTAATAGTTCCTGTGATTCCATGCGAAATTCCTTGTGATGATGTTTGGTAAACTGGCAGGACGATCAATAAGTGTAAATATAATACGATGGGAGCCATTTATAGACAAGGGAAAATCACGCACATAACACGGTTTGGTGGGGGAAGGTCAGTCCATCTCAAAACCTGGGCGCCCCGCCGAAGCCGGCGGCGGTTCTCCTTGCGGGCTCGGCTATTCGCCTCGTTGCCGGTCCGCCCTTTAGCCTTCGGCAGGGTCGGCCGGCAATGCGCTTTAGCGCACCACTCCAGTCCAACCTGGCGCGTCGAGCAAATTTCATTTGTTAACCGGCTTCTGCGACTCCAACCGGAACTAGATTGGCATTACAGGCAAATAGTCAAGGGTTGGCTGTATTATTGTCGCTCGCGGGTGCCCCTTGTCAATACACTATGGCGCTTGCAAATTATTTCTCGCGGGGGACACCCAGGAGGGGGTAGCGGAAAACCGGCGAAAGCCGGGTTGGAGCGAGGGGGATGCTTCCCCCACACAGGAATATTTTTACAGAAATATCCTGGATTGCACCTACCATGCGTTGCAACCTATATTTTGAAAACATGTCACGAGCAAGCATCATTCCTTGAAGAAAGGGCTGCTATGAAAGCAATCCACCTGTTTTTCTCCTTAATTTTCTTTATTGTTATTTTAATCTCCCCTGTTCGCGCCGCCGAAGACGAATTCGTGACCCTCTCCGACGGCCGCACGCTTGTGCTTCACGACAATTACACATGGGACATCAAAGGGGGCGGGGCTGCGGGGCTTGCCGGCGACATCACCGTGAACGTGTATGGCGACAAAAACATCGTCCTTCACGAAAACAAGACCTGGGACTTTGCCGACAAGGATGGAAACCCGGCCCCGCGCAGAGCTTCGAAGCTTACCTCGGTATCGGCAACTGCAACCGCAAGCCGCGAATCACAAATCGAGGCCCGCGATGCGGCCAGGGAGGCCGCAATTAAAAAGGTCGCGGACCAGCTCAGGCCAAGCATCGACGACGGTTCCATGTCCGTGGAAGCCCTGCTCAAATGCATTGGCCGGGTCGCCAACCTCGTCACCGTGAAACAGGGCCGCTCAAAAAAGAAACAATGGACCGTCACCCTTAAAATCATGCTTTCAAAAGGAGAAATAGAGGGAATTACCGACTGCACCAAGGCGCCGGAGGGCCAGTAACCGGCAGGTCGTGCTTTTGTCAAACTTCCTCTTAATAAATTTCTTGCTGGCGGATTTTAATAAATCTATTTTCTCTTATTAATCAAATCGTCCACACCGGGTTTTTTCGATATTGTTTCCGAAGGGAGCGTTTTTTATGGCGAGAATAAGCAAGCAGCAATTGATTAAATTGCAGGCCAAATATAAGACCGACGACGCGATCGGCACTCTGTTCGGCATTACGCGCCAGGCCGTTCACCAGCTGAGAAACAAATACGGCATCTGCCCCTTGGAAAACAAGCATTGCGAGCGCGACCAGGAAATCACCAGGGTTTATAAAGCCGGCATCCCCGGCACAAAACTGGCGAAAAAATTTAAAATGTCGGTTTCGCAGGTATACCGGATCATCCGGGGTGAAACTCCTCTTTCCGGGAAAACCAAACGGAAAAAATAGCTTAGCAGACACAAATTGCCCGGCATCATTTTCACTGCCCTTTTGGCCCGCTTGCGAAAGGGCTTTTATTTTTCATCCTCCCCTTGTATTTTGAGCTTTGATAAAAGGAGGCGTCCATGAAAACGGCCTTGGTACGGAACATCATGTCAATTCTTTTTCTGATGTGTTGTGCAGCATTCTGCGTTCCCAAGGGAGGTACTATGACAATCACGGTGACAAGCCCGGCTTTTGCTTCCATGCAAACAATACCCCGGAAACACACCTGCGACGGGGAGGACTTTTCGCCGCCGCTTTCGTGGAAAAATGTCCCGAACAGCGCAAAAAGCATCGTTCTCATCTGCGACGACCCTGATGCACCTGCCGGCGACTGGGTGCACTGGGTATGCTACGATATTCCCTCGAACGTGGCCTCTCTTCCCGAAGCTGTCACGGCCTCAGACACTCTTGCCTGCGGGGGCAGGCAGGGCAAAACCGATTTCGGCAAAATCGGATACGGCGGCCCCTGCCCTCCCAACGGAACGCACCGTTATTTTTTCAAGGTGTTTGCCCTTGACACAATGCTCAATCTTCCCGCGGGAAAGACCAGGAAGGAGATTCTCAAGGCCATAAAGGGCCACGTTGTCGCGTCGGGAGAGCTTGTCGGAACGTATTCGAGAATGCAGTAAGCCAAAACAGGCCGGCGTGATGTTGTGAAAAAAGCCGGGCTTTCCCTACCCTTGGTGTTCCTTTTATGCCAGGGGAAAATTATTTTATATCATTGTTTGAAAAACGGAAAAAAATCGGAGCTTTACACCATGTCAAAAAAATTATCCATAGGCATTCTCGGCGCAACCGGGTATACCGGCATCGAGCTTGTGCGGATATTTGCATCGCACCCGTTCGTGCATATTGCCTTTGTGTCGTCCCAGTCGTATGCCGGCAAAAAGCTGAGCGACGTTTTTCCCCAGATGACAAGCGTCTGCGACGATGTGCTGCTCGCGCCGGACAAGACGTTCGGCATCGGCGTGGATTGCGTTTTTTCCTGCCTCCCGCACGCAACGTCCGCCGGGCTGCTCATGCCTTTTATCACCAAAAACATCAGGGTCATAGATTTGAGCGCGGATTTCCGGATAAAAGACCCGAAAGAGTATACAAAATGGTATAAAACCGGGCACCCCTGCCCGGAGCTGCTGGACGAGGCTGTTTTCGGGCTTTGCGAACATCACCGGAACGAAATTGCCAAGGCGAAAATCGTCGCCAATCCCGGCTGTTATTCAACGAGCATCATGCTGCCGCTGCTGCCGCTGTTCAAGGACAAAAGCGTCCAGGTGTCCATGGTGATCGCCGATTCGAAATCAGGCGTGAGCGGCGCGGGCCGGTCGCTCAAGCTCACGAGCCATTTTGTTGAAGTGCATGAGAATTTCTCGGCCTATTCGGTCGGGCACGCGCACCGGCATATCGCGGAAATCGAGCAGGAATTTTCCCGGGCGTGCAAAAAACCGGTGACTATAACTTTTTCGCCCCATCTTCTCCCGACCAACAGGGGCATCCTTTCCACCATGTACCTCGGCATCAACAAAAGCGCGGCCGAATGCCTTGACATTGTAAAAAATGCCTATAAAAACGAGCCGTTCATGCGGGTGCGCGAGCCTTCCGATCTGCCGTGCACCGGCGGCACGGCGCACACCAACTTCTGCGACATCACGTTTACCGGCGGCGAAAACGGCCAGCCCGTGATCGCGGTTTCGGCGCTCGACAATCTGGTGAAAGGCGCCAGCGGCCAGGCGGTGCAGAACATGAACATCATGTTCGGTTTTCCTGAAACTACCGGGCTGCTTTAAAAAGTTGGAAGTTGAAAGTTGAAGGTTGAAAGAATAGCGAAAGACGTGAGGACGGCAAACCTCTTTCAACTTTAAACTATAAATTTTTTCAGTAGTGAATTTGGCATTATGAATAAAAAGGAAACTCGTCTTGTGGATACTGTATGTATTAAGGTTGGCGGGTCCACGCTCGACGCCCCGGGATTTCTCGCCGATTTCGCGGCCAGCGTCGCGGCGATTTCGAAGGATTTTTTCCCCGTGATCGTGCACGGCGGCGGCAAGGACATCGGCCGGCAGCTTGATCTTTTAAAAAAAGATTACAAATTCGTCGAGGGCATGCGCGTGACCGATGCCGAGACCGTGAGCACCGTGCAGATGGTGCTGTCGGGCGACGTCAACAAGCGGATCGTGAATGCCCTGCAGACCGCGGGCATAAACGGGCTAGGCATCAGCGGCGTGGACTGCAATTTTTTGAGCGCAACGCGCATGACCGTAAAAGGCCAGGACATCGGTTTTGTGGGGACCGTTAAGCGCGTTGACACGCGCATCATTGACCTGTGCGCAAAAAACGGCATAGTGCCCGTGGTGTCGCCGATCTCGCGCGACAAAAGCGGGAATATCTACAACGTGAACGCCGACCTTGCCGCAAGCGAAATCGCCAAGGCGCTGCACGCGGGTCACCTCGTGTTTATTTCCGATGTCGCGGGCGTGCTTGTCAACGGCGCCGTGGTGCGCTCCATTAAAACAACCGACATCGAGGGCCTTATTGCCGACGGTCATATCAAGGGCGGGATGATTCCCAAGGTGCGCGGAGCGCGGGAGTCGGTTGAAAACGGAGTGGCACAGGTGCATATCTGCGGCTGGAACGGAAAAGAAACCCTTGGGAAAGAGTTAAATCTGAAAACATCATCCGGAACGGTTGTCTTGGCTTGAGGCTGGTTAATTTTTATTAATAAACGGCAACTTGTGGCTAATCGTTGTCGCCTCACCCTAACTCCCCCTGCCCCCTCTTCCCCTCTCCGCCAGCGGAGAGGGGAAGAGGGGTGGCCCTGAGCGTAGTCGAAGGGCCGGGGTGATAGGGTGAGGCGACAAACAAGAAAATATTAACTTTAAACGAGTTGTATTCATTTATTCAGCAAGGCAATTATGAATCATCCTGATTATAACGACGTCTTCGTCCCCACCTTCTCCCGGAGCGGCGCGCCGCTTGTGCGGGGCCAGGGCATGTATCTGTACGACGCGGACGGCAAACAATACCTTGATTTCGGCGCAGGCATTGCCGTCAACGCGCTCGGCCACAGCCACCCGGCCATTGTCGCCGCGCTCAGGGAGCAGGGCTCGCTGCTTATTCATTCGTCAAACCTGTATTTTTCCCAGACGCAAATCGAACTTGCAAAGCTGCTTTCGGCCAACACCTTTGGCGGCAAGGTGTTTCTCTGCAACAGCGGCACCGAGGCCATCGAAGCGGCGATCAAATTCTCGCGGAAGTGGGCAAGCGCAATTGCAAAGGACAAATTCCACGTCCTTTCCTTTTATAGCGGTTTTCACGGCCGCACCTACGGCGCGCTCTCAGCCACGGCGCAGGAGCACTTCCACGAAGGGTTCGGCCCCCTGCTCGAAGGCTTCCATTACGCCACGCTCAACGACATCGCCGGGACAAAGGCGATGCTTGACAAGAACGATTTCGCCGCCATCATCGTCGAGCCTCTGCAGGGCGAGGGCGGGGTCAATCTTGCGTCAAAAGAATTCCTGCAGTTTTTACGGGGCTATGCGGATGAAAAGCATATCGCGCTCGTTTTTGACGAAATCCAATGCGGCATGGGGCGGACAGGCACCCTGTGGTGCTGCGAGCAGTACGGGATAATTCCCGACATCCTTGCTGCGGCCAAACCCCTGGGCGGCGGCCTTCCCCTGGGCGCAGCGGTCTGCAAAGAGCACATTGCTGCGGCCATATCGCCGGGAAACCACGGGACAACGTTCGGCGGCAATCCGCTTGCCTGCGCCCTTGGCTGCGTGGTCCTCAATACCATTACGCAGCCGGCGTTTCTATCGAATGTCAGGAAACACGGTGAATTCCTTAAAAAAGGGCTGGCGGCCATTGCCGCCAGGCACGCATCCATCAAGGAAATAAGGGGCATGGGGCTCCTTGTGGGCGTAGAATTGTCCAAAGACCCCAAGCAAATTATTCCCCTGTGCAGGGAAAAAGGCCTGCTGGTGATTAAAGCCGAGCACAACACGGTGCGGTTCATGCCGCCGCTCATTGTGGAGGAAAAGGACATCACCATTGCCCTTTCCATTTTCGACACGGTGCTTTCCGAATGCAAATTGTAGCAGTACGCGCATTCATTGGCTGGACATGCATGTTTTTTTATTTTTGCATCATCAAAGGCGGTTTTTTCCGAACCCCTCCATCTCCCAGAGGGTGCGTTTGCGGCGAATTTGTTTTGTGCCCCCCAGGGGGTTGGGGGGCAAAGAATGAAAATCATCAGAATTTTATTTTTCCGAAAGGTCAATTACCATGAAAAAAGTCGTTTTGCTCTACTCCGGCGGCCTCGACACCTCCATCATGATACCGTGGCTCAAGGAAAACTACAATTGCCAGGTCATTGCTATGTGCGCGGACGTGGGCCAGGCCGAGGAAACAAGCGGCCTTCGGCAGAAGGCGATAAAAACCGGCGCCTCGAAATATTACCTCGAAGACCTGCGCGAGGAATTCATCACCGATTACATCTACCCCACGCTGCGGGCCGGCGCTGTCTATGAAGGCAGCTATCTTCTGGGAACGAGCTTTGCCCGGCCGATTATCGCAAAACGCGCGGTTGAAATAGCGCACAAGGAAAACGCGCACGCCGTGGCGCATGGCGCGACCGGCAAAGGAAACGACCAGGTGCGCTTCGAGCTCACCGTGATGGCGCTCGATCCGTCGCTCGAAATCATCTCGCCGTGGAAAGACCCCAAGTGGACGCTCCGCTCGCGCGAAGACTGTCTGGCCTACGCGGCCGCGCGGAACATTCCCGTGTCCCAGTCTAAAAAACGGATATATTCCGAAGACCGCAACATCTGGCACATCAGCCACGAAGGCGGCGTGCTCGAAGACCCGGCAAGACAGCCGCCCGACAACGTTTTCACCCTGTCGAGCACTGTTGAAAAAGCGCCCAACAGACCGCAGTACGTTTCCGTGGGGTTTGAAAAAGGGACACCAATTTCGGTAAACGGCAAAACGCTTCCGCCGCTCAAGCTGCTTGCCGAACTCAACCGCATCGGCGCCGTGCATGGCGTGGGCCATGCAGACATGGTGGAAAACAGGCTGGTAGGCATCAAGTCGCGCGGCGTGTACGAAACGCCGGGCGGATCCATTCTTTACGCCGCGCACCGCGAGCTCGAACGCCTCGTTCTCGACCGCGAAACCCTGCATTACAAGGAGGCGGTGGGCCTTAAATATGCCGATCTCGTGTATAACTGCCAGTGGTTCTCAAAGCTCCGCGAATCGCTTGACGCTTTTGTCAATGAAACCCAGAAAAACGTTTCCGGCGAGGCAAAACTAAAACTATACAAGGGGAACATATATCCGGCAGGATCGAAAGCCCCGAAATCGTTGTACGTGCACGACCTCGCCTCCTTTACCGACACCGATTTCTACGACCAGAAGGACGCGAAAGGGTTTATCCGGATTTTCGGGCTGCCTATGAAAGTGGCGGGAATAGTAGATAGACGAAAGAGAAAGAAATAAAGTGGGCGTTACCCCGCTTTGCGGGGTCGGCCGTCCCATCACCCGCCCTTGCTGTTGGGCGGGTGAAGTCAAGTGGTCTCGGCCGAAGGCCTCGGGCCGCCTCGGCCCTATGCCGCACAGCGGCGGGTCCGGGCGGCATCGCGCTTAAGCGCGACCTCCAGTCCTGCCTAACGCAAATACCCAATTTGGGTAACCTGATGTGAGTTGATTTATGATAAAACCGTCAAGCATCAATAACAAATCCGTTGATTGTATTATAGTCGCTGCGGGCAGCGGCAAAAGGCTTGGCGCAAAAATACCCAAGGCATTTGTAAAGCTAGCAGACATGCCTCTGTTTGTACATTCCCTTCTGGTATTTGCAGGACACAAATCCATCGGCAGAATCATCCTTGTTGTTCCTTCACCAATGATAAAAAATGCCCGCCGCATCATTGCGGGACTTCATATCAAAAAAGAAATTATCATTGTAAAAGGCGGTACCCACCGGTGGCAGTCAGTAAAAAACGGCGTGGAAGCTTCACGGGCGGAATGGGTCATGATCCACGATTCCGCGCGGCCGTTTGTGACGCGGGCAATCGTTGACGCCGTGCTTGGCGCGGCGAAAAAATACGATGCCGTGATCGCCGCGACGCCCGAGGTCGACACCATCCGCAGATTTTCGGGAGATTGCGCCGGAGAGACGCTTGACAGGAGCGGACTTGTCCGCGTCCAGACACCTCAGTTGTTTAGGCGCGCAAGGTTGATGGATGCGTTCAAACAAGCGGCTGCATTCTGCTCCCCTCCCACTGACGAGGCCATGCTCATGCAGGCGGCCGGTGTCGTTGTTGGCATCGCGCAAGGCGACCCGCTCAATTTCAAGATCACCACGAAAGAGGATTTTGAGATGGCGGAAGCGCTATTGAAAAGCAAGAGGAAGAATAAAAGTTGAATGTTGAAAGTTGAAAGTCAGCGCACTAAACTCCTCGTGTAGTGTTTCCTAATTGGCTATACGATTCATGGCTACTGTCATGCCCGTGCGGCGGGTAAGCTCAATGGAAACGGGCATCCAGTGAAGGATTAAGACTGGGTTCCCGCTTTCGCGGGAATGACATTTGTATAGTCATTTCCGACACCCTACACTAGCTTATAATCTCAGCACCATTGAATCTCTCGCCGTTTCCCCCTGTTGAACATGGCCAGGAAGTCGTATCTATCAACTACAAATACGCGCGGTCTACTTCGGCTTGGGCGGTTCGTAGGGCTCCAGCCTGCGCACGGGCCCGGGCGAGCCAATGGGCTGGGGTTTCGGCTTGAGCGAATCGGGCAGGTCCTCGTACTGCTTGAGCGCGCATCTGACAAGCGTTTTGTACCTGATGCTCTCCGACAGTTTGCCGCCGCCCGATTTCACGTCCTCGTACTCGCGCTGGTCCTGCAGGGTCACCAGGATGATCGGCTTCTTGAGTTCCTTGTATTTCTTCCCCTCGCCGAGATACGGCACGATTTGAGGCTCAACGTACGCCGGATAGATGTGATAAATCGCGTTGAGGATCTCCTTCTGGATTGCCGAGAGCGCCGAAATTTCCTTTCTGGCGGTGTCGATGTTGTCGTCGATCCTTATGAGGCGCTGGTTGGAGCCGCCGTCCCACAGCTTGTCCTTCATCCTGGCCACATCATTTTTGAGAAAAAATATACGTTTGCGGATCGGAACGAGCTCGCTGTCGAGGGGCTCGACGATGGTTTCGTATTCCATTGGGATGGTGACAACAGGTTTTTTCTGGAGTTCAGGATTGGTGTAACGGTGGATGCCGCAGCCGGCAATGCACAGAACGGCAACGCCGGCAAGGAATAATACCGGCGCCTTTATTACGAAACGGCAGAATATCCGCGCCATTGACTCGTCCCCGTTTTCTGTGGCTGCACCCTACGGCACCAGCAGCAACAGCAGGTAAGGAAAAAGCGCCTCGCAGACCAGCAGCGGCACCACAAAACGCCGAAGGCGCAGCCCTTCGGAGAAATGATACAATGGCACACAGAAAAAAACAAGGAGCGCCGCGAGCGATGGGAACAGGAACCTTCCGTCGGCATTGTCCCAGTGCAGGTTGTAGTTGATGTATGCCGCGATGTTGAGGAGCAGGAGGCATCCCAGGGTTGTTTCCCATAAAGCAATTTTCCTTTTTTTAAGGGCATAGACGGCGAACAGGCCGCCGTTGGCAAGCATGATGACCGCCTCGCACCATAAAAAGGCGACCACGGCATGGGACGGCGGCACGTGCTGCATGGGAAACCAGAAACAGTACAGCGCGAGCGTGAGGAACCGCACGAACTGGTGGGCCGAAAACAGGAAAAACTGCGGCGGGCCGTTGCCGACATTAAAAGCAAACAGCGAACCGTACACCCGCAGATTGCGCAGGTACCATGGCCCGGCAAGAATGACGGCAATGCACAATACAGCGGCCAGCGCAAAGAGCCATTGCCGGTTGCGGGACACAAAAAAACGGTATAAAAAAATCCCGGCAACCACGGGCACGAACAGAAACAGCGATGTTTTTGTCAGCATGCCGATTCCCAGCAGCAATCCCGAGTACAGTGCGGAGCGCCAGAGTTTTTTCGAATCGAAATCGCTTTTTGTCACACAAAGCCTTATTATTTCCTGCGTGAGCAGCAGGGCCAGCAGCCAGCTCAGGGCGTCGTTGGATGCAACTGAGCAGAAATAGGCGTGGGTGGGGAAAAAGGCGGCGAACACCACGGCGCCATTTTTAACAGCCGCGGGAAATGAAAGCGCGGAAAAAATCCTCCTTATGACAAGCAGCGACAGCGCGCCGAACAGAAACGAGAGCAGCCGGCACGCCAGAAGGCTGTTGTTTTTTCCCACGACGAGTTCGAGCGCCGCGCCGAGAAGGTAGTATACAGGCGCCTGATAATATTCGAACTCGTTTCTCACAAACGAGTCCTTTTCGCGGGCGTGGTGCGTCTGGACCGGGAATTGCCCGTGCTGCGCCAGGTAATGCACGTAGTTGATGTGCGAGGCCTCGTCGTTGAGCCCTTCAAGGCGGAAAGAAACCGTTTGCGTGGGCGGCAGGAGAAAAACATAAGCAAGCCTGATGCACAGGGCAATGAAAATCAGTATGCTTATTGTCAATCTTGAACGCATGGTTTATTCCCTACCCTTTCAAGATGAAAGAGGCCCGGAAGCATCAAATATAAATAGTGTTTGCCGCTCTCCGCAGCGTATCTTTCTACCATGAAAAAACAACTTGTCAGATGCCCCTGGGCCGGAGCCGACCCCGTCTACTGCGCCTACCACGACAACGAATGGGGCGTGCCTGTTTACAGCGACAAAAAGCTTTTCGAAATGCTCATTCTCGAGGGTTTTCAGGCAGGGCTCAGCTGGATCACCATATTAAAGCGGCGGGAGCATTTCGGGAATGCGTTTGACAACTGGGACTGGGACAGGGTTTCCAGGTACACCGGAAAAGATGTCAAGCGGCTCATGTCCGATAAAACCATAATCCGCAACCGGCTTAAAATCCAATCCACCATCAACAACGCAAAACGGTTCATCGAGGTCCGCAAAGAATTCGGCACGTTCTCAGATTATATGTGGCGGTTCACCAACGGCAAGACCCTGCTGCCCAAACGACCGTACAAGACCTGGAAAGAAATACCTCCCCGCACGCCTCTCTCCGACGCCATGAGCGCCAACCTTAAAAAACGCGGGTTCACGTTTGTGGGGTCCATCATCTGCTATTCGCATATGCAGGCCGTGGGGATGGTAAATGACCATATTAAAGGATGCTTCAAATGCCCAGTCAAATAATCCTCGATTTCGGCACATTCGATTTGAAGGCTGAGCTCTTCGATTTGCCGGTTTGTGAAGCAATGGCAAAAATTCTTCCGGCAACAGTCGAGCTCACATCATGGGGCGGAGAGCTGTATGGGCCGCTACCCCTCTCCTGCAACAAAATGGGAAAACTCGTTCCTGCAATCCCACCGGGCGGCATTGCCTATAGTTACCGGGGGTCGTATTTGTGTGTTTTCTTCGGCCAGAGGCCGGCGTGGCCGGTGGAACATATCGGGAATATAGAGGGGAAGGAGTGGAAGAAGTTGAAAGAGGCGGATGTTGACAAGGTAATAATCAGGAGCGCGTAATCCTTTGGACCCACATGACGTAAAACTTGTGTTGGAGCTCAGGAACATTTAAATTTTTCAAAGTGAGGGTGTATTGACCCCACAATGCGCGGGATTGCAAGGAAGACATTTGCGATTTTCGCAAGAAATGTATAGGCTAGAACGACATATTATGCTAGGTGGTTTACTATAATATTCAATATGTCGTTTAATAAAATATTGAATATTGGTGTGCCTGTCTAACACATGTTGGTTTGCAAATGGCAATTACACGGCAGCCAATAAATTTATAATAAATCAAGATCGCGCCATTAATAATGCCACATCGTGCGGCCCAAAGAAATTATAACGATTAAATCTAAAATGACATGCACCACGAAAAAATGTGGACAATGGCGCGAGGAAACAGAAATAAGATGGCTGCCGTAAGAATAAATACGATGGGCGGGCAAAAAGAAATCAGAGAAGAATCCCGCCCGGCCATTTGCAATCCAACAATGCGCTAAATTTTGCAGCGGCAGCGCCCGCAAGTCCTGCTCAATGCGGTCCCGGCTCTGCGGGTAACCAAAGTAATGCGGTCGCCAATAAGCCTCGCAAATTAGCTTTACGTTATACCTAGAATATGAAGACATATAAATCAATAATAAGACACTACACTTCCCATTGTCGGGTCAACAGCCAAAGGGAAATTGATTGGTTTAAATCGCAAGATATAAATGGAATTATTCATAATTCATCACATGCCATAGACGAATGCGGAAGACGGTATTTTCACCAAAGAAGAATAACAAAAAAGGCAATATTTAGGGCGGAAAACATAATCAGAAACAACTGGAAATTGATATCGGAATCAAAGGATTTTGAGAACTTGCACGAACTATTGAGAAAGAAATTGACGCATGTTTTTGGCCTGGGCGATCTATATATCTATGACACATCCTTTCGAATTGGAGCTTTTCTGAATTTGTTCCCAAAGCAGATTTATCTCCATGCTGGCACTAAGACCGGTGCTAGGAAACTAGGAATTGAAATAAGAAACAGAACAAAAATATACAAATCAGACTTGCCTATTGAATTTAGAGTTCTTGAACCTCATGAATCGGAGGATATTCTCTGTATTTACAAAACATCATTCGAATTAATAAGACAACATAAAACTCTAAAACCAAATGC
>Ga0182027_10001302_pt1 | contig 41970 bp, 46 predicted proteins | sample 712E1DmetaG_FD_121300 | JGI IMG/M metagenome (GOLD analysis project Ga0182027, IMG submission 121300) | Permafrost microbial communities from Stordalen Mire, Sweden - 712E1D metaG (Illumina Assembly) | ecosystem: Environmental > Terrestrial > Soil > Wetlands > Permafrost | place: Sweden...
TTGGTAGCAGCGCGTCCATTCCGTTCTCCGCATCATACCATTTCGGATTCCGCGCTCGTCGGAGGCGGAACGATCCCGAGGCCGGGAGAAATATCCCTGGCGCATCACGGTGTGTTATTTCTTGATGAACTTCCGGAATTTGCGCGCAATGTTCTGGAAGTGATGCGGCAGCCGCTGGAGGACGGCAAGGTCACCATCAGCAGATCCAAAATGTCGATCGATTATCCTGCGAACTTCATGCTCATGTGCGCCATGAATCCCTGAAGTTGCGTTGCCATTCGGGGGACTTTAGGGAATGGGGGATTGATGAAAGACTGATAGTGACTTCGTCTTTTTCTATCGTAATTTTATTGGTGATTGTTTCAACGATTCTTCGTTTTTCTTCTGAAGTAAGGGTCGGCCAATGCGCATGCAGATCCTTGGCTTCGTTCAATACTTCGTTGTTAGAAACGTATTGAATCTTCAAGAAATCGACCTCTCCCTGTAATTCAGGCAGTTGTCGGTCAATCTGCTTGAATCGCTCCTCAAGTGGCCTGTAGTGCGTTCCAACGGCCTCTTTGGTCATCTGGTTGTCGAGATAGAGTTGAACTACCTTATCCATCTCTTCTTTGACCTTTTTTGATTCTTTTGCCAAGTTGTCCAATAACTCTTCTTTTTCCCGTATCAATTGATCTGCCTTATCGAAATACTTCGTGACTTCTTCGGGAGAGAAAAGGAATGTTTTCAGTTGTTCCTGAAAAATCGATTCCAGATCATCAATGCCGATTTTGTTTTTGCATTTTGAACAAAAATAATTGATCGATTTCGAAGGGACGGGCATTTTCCCGCCGCAGGAACAAGAGACCAATCCGGTGAAAAGATGAACGGGCTTTCGGGCCGGTGGTCGGCGTTTTGACTGCTGTTCATCCAGGATTTGATTGCAATTGGCCCATATTTCTTTGGAAACAATCGGTTCGATTTCCGTGTATATCCAATCTTCTTTGGCTTTCAGTTTCCAATGTTTTTTATTGCCAAGACTCTTTGTATAGTTTGCCCGGTGAAGTCCTTTGGCGCTCGGATCTCTGAGGAGCCGATCAATTGTTGTGTCACTGAATTTTGAACCATTGCGAGTGCGATAACCTTTATTATTAAGCAGTCTGGCTACGGTTTTCTTGCGTCGATGTTCAAGGAAGAGATCGTACATCAACTTTCTAACAGAGACTTCCTTTGGATCGGGTATGAGTTTCTTATCGACCCATTGATAACCAAAGGGAGCCGCACCTCCTAAAGGCTTACCCATCCTGGCTCGAACAGGTACCGAGGCGGCCACGCGATCTGCTATTTCTTCCCGTTCCCACTGAGCCATCGCAGCGATTATGGTATAGAAGAGACGGCCAGCCGGAGAGGAGGTATCAATGGATTCTTGAAGAGAAATGAGATCGGCGTTGTAAGTGCGGAATATTTCGGAAAAGTCTAAAAGTTCTCTGGTGTTCCGAGCTAACCTGGCAAGCTTCGAGAAAATGATTCCTGAGATATGACCGCTTTTGATGTGGCCGAGCATCCGTTGAGTTTCCGGATGTTCCATCACTGATTTTCCGCTTACCGCTTCAAGGTGATAGACCTCTTTGATATTCCAGCCCTTTGACTCGGCATAATACATTGCTCGTTTCTCATGGTGCTCAGGGCTTTCGCCTTTCGCTTGATCCTCTGTAGAAACGCGAATCCAGATGCCGACAGATTTCTGACTGTCCATTTCTGTCTCCTGATTTCTAAAATGGATTGGTAATAAAATTTATTGATATCAATGTATTAAATTTGGCGATGAAAAGGAAGTGAAACAGAAAAAGCCCGATGATAATTATTCATCGGGCTTTGTTTGCATGATCGGCAGAATGAGCATTGATAACTTTCGTTATCGTGATGATATTCGATTCCAATTGCACTTCAAGCTGATCTCCGATTCTGAACCCGAATATCTCGAGATAGTTTCCGCCGAATCGAATGAGGGGATGCGGAGGCACATTTTCGAAATCATAATTTGCAAAATGCACTTTCACACGGCGCACTGTTCTTCGAGATGTGAGCAAGGCTTCAACGTCCAGCATTATCATAATGACCTTCCTTTCAGATTAGATTCCGTTCCGCAAAACTCATATATCCGTTTTCCTCGGTCACGATTATATGATCGTGCAGCGGGATACCGAGAATCTTTCCGGCCTCCACAAGCTGTCTCGTAATGCTCAGGTCTTCAGCGGACGGTTCGATATTTCCAGATGGATGATTGTGTGCAACGATAATAGCTGCGGCATTTACTATGCAGGCCATCTTGAACACCTCCCGCGGATGCACTAAGGAAGAATTGAGAATGCCAATGGAGACGGTATGGATTGTTATAAGAACGTTTGATGCATTCAGGTATATACCCACAAAATGTTCTCGGTCGGTGCCTCGCAGATAATCCAACACGATTTTCGCTGCATCCTCAGGGGATTGGATGGAATTTCTGACTATCGGAATGCTCGATTCCCGAACCAACATGACTTTATATATCGGGGTTTCGCAGATCAGTTTTGATTTATTCATCGTGACATCTCCTATGTAATTGTTAATGAGCTATGGTGTCACGATACGTCGGGTTCAAAAACGGCATAAGAGGGGAGAATGTTCCGAAAACGGCAACATTGTTTTTCATCAATCCTGAACTTTTAAAAAAGGCCCGCCTGACGAGTTTTAGCTTTTATTTCACCTTTGTTTTGCGCGAGAATATTCAGTTCAACATCCTTGCGATTTTTTGCATGCCTCAGTCTCGATTCATTAATGACATCTTTCTCATTCGACAGCGTTTGAACGGGCAGAGGAAGCGTCATAGCACTGAAAGGTTTTGAAGTAACACCATTGATCATCAATTTCAAATAGATGTGGTAATTGGGAAGATTCACAAGATCGGTTTCGGCAATATCCGGCTTGAATTCCCTTGCGAGAAAGTATGCATCCTCAGCTCCGACTCGAAATGTGATGATCGAACCCACGTTGCCGAATATAGCCGGTCTTACCCTCTCATGAAGCTGATCAATGTATTGATGCGCGAGAATGAGATAGAGGCCGTACTTCCGGCTTTCGCTTAAAATATCGGCGAAAGAAAGCGATAGAAAATTATGGAACTCATCGACGTAGAGATAAAATGATTTTCGTTTGTCTTCCGATACAGATGTGCGGCTCAAAGCAGCGAGAAAAATCATCGTTACGAGTAGCGATCCCAAGAGAGCGCCGTTATCCTCCCCGATTTTTCCTTTGGAGAGATTCACTAAAAGTATTTTCCCTTCATCCATAACACTCCTCATTTTGAAGGCGCTTTGCGTCTGTCCCACGATATTCCGCAGCGGCAGGCTCGTAAGAAACTGTCCCATCTTATTGAGAATAGGCGAGACGGCTTCGGAGCGAAGCCACGGCGTGTATTTGTCGAACTCGTTCATCCAAAAAGCGCGGACATGAGGATCGGTCAAATGCGAAAGCACTTTTCCCCTGAATGAAACATCAGTCAGGAGTCTCGGAAGATCGAGTAATGTGGCGTTCGGATAATCGAGCAGGGTAAGAAGCGCATGCCGCAAAATGTGTTCAAGGCGTGGCCCCCAGAACTCGAACCAAATCTTTTTAAAGACAGAGATCAGTCCTGAAACGACAAGATGCCTGAGATCAGGCGAGACCTTATTCAGTGGATTGAACGCTATCGGATATTCAAGGTCTCCCGGATTGAAATAGATTACATCCTTGATTCTCTCTTGGGGAATATGAGAGAGAAGCGTTTGCACTAAATCGCCGTGCGGATCGATGACACCGATGCCGTTGCCGTGCTTGATGTCGGAGATTGCCATATTGGCGATCAAACTGGACTTTCCCATTCCGGTCTTGCCGATGATATACATGTGTCCCCGTCGGTTCTTCTCTCTGATGCCGAAAATCTTTCTGATGTCGCGCCAGTCAGTGACGGCAATGGGGGTGATCTGTTCTTTGCGAGCGTTGGTTTCATCCATTTCTTAGATGATAATGCACCGTTCTTCCTGAAATAAGAGGGGAAGAATTTCTATTCTTGGCACAAGTTCCCGTCTATGATTTCTTTCTCCGTGAACCGAAAATGAGAGCAGCATCATTCACAACTCAATAACAATCAAGGAGAACAAATCATGGAAACGTTGAAATATCTCGACATCTGCACGATGGACGGGCAGCCGATCGTAACCCTTCTCGTGAGGGTCCGGGAAGAAAACAGACAATCGGCCGCATCGGTTCAGAAACCCACGAACGGACAGGAAAGGGGAAACGGTCAGGACAAGATGACCGAAGCGCAGCAGCGCAAGCTCTTTCGCTTACTGGCCGAAAAAGGAATGCACGAAGACAAAGCTCGCGATGAATTGAAACGAAGATTCCGCGTGAATGACCTTGGCGATGTCTCGAAGCAAGAGGCGAGCCGGATGATCGAGCAATTGCTTCAGGAAGCAAAAGGAGGGCGATAGCTATGGATCATCTCTCATCAAGCCAGATCAGCCTGTATCTTCTCTGCGGCCTCAAATACCGCTTCCAGTATATCGACCAATACCCGAAACCCTTCCGTTCATCCGCATTATCGTTCGGGAGCGCGCTTCACTCCGCCCTCCAGTGGCTGAACGAGCAAAGGATGCAGGGGAAGCAGGCATCACTCGAACAACTTTATCGCATCTTCGATGCCGATTGGTATAGCCAGAAGATCGGGCAAAGCATAAGGTTCAAAGATGGCGAGCAGGATATGGTTCTCGGAAACCTCGGCAGGGAATTCCTCACGATGTACGTGCAGGAAGAGACGAAGCCGGTCAGGGGATGCGAAATTCCCTTTACGGTTCCGCTCCATGATCCCATGACGAAAAGGGACATAGGGATTCCGCTGACGGGATTCTTCGATGCCATTGAAACTGACGACTCAATCGTGGAGTACAAGACCTCCGCTCAGACGCTTGGCTCAGACGATATCGGGAGCCGTCCGCAGTTCACCGCCTACAGCTATGCCTTCGAGATTCTGTATCACAAGCCTCCCGCACGGATCAAAGTCGTGAACTTCGTAAAAGCGAAGAAAGCGAAAATGACCGTAACGGAAACCAGCCGGACCAAAGAAGATTACAGCTGCTTCCTGTATCTCGCTGTTGAGGTCTTGAAGGGCATACGAGGCGGCCACTTCCTGCCGAGAACGGGCTATTGGTGCAAAGAGTGCGAGTATCTGAATCTATGCCCCTTGTGGCCAAAGAAGCAGGCGGCCATCCAGAATGTTGCGATACCGCAACACGCTTGATATATCAAGCGAATTTCATTCACACATAACAAGGAGAAATCCCATGGAAAATCAGAATGGGTTGTTTTCTAGGTCGATCAAATCAGGAAAGAACACGTACTTCGTGGATGTCAGAGAAGCGAAGAACGGGAACCTGTACCTTGCGATCACCGAAAGCCAGGTCAATGGAGACTCGAAGAGGAAATCAACGATTCGGGTGTTCGGCGAGGCGATAGGACAGCTCTCAGGGGCCGTTGCGGAAGCGGTGGCCACCGTAAGAGCCGAGTAACACCATGCCCCGCGATTATCTCTTTGCGGGGCATTTTCTTTCATCATTAATAACGGAGAAAAAGTTATGTCACATAATCTTAATATCACGAACAATAAAGCTTCGATGATGTATGTCGGAGATACTCCATGGCACAATTTGGGAACGAGACTTGATAAACCCGCTACCGCTGCGGAAGCCATAGAAGCAGCGGGATTGGGATTTACGGTCGAGAGAGCCATCCTTAAAACCGAATTTCTTAATCTTTCCGTTCCGGATCATTATGCCACGGTCAGGAAGGATACCATGCAGGTTTTGGGCGTCGTCGGTTCAAGATATGTTCCGATCCAAAACAAAGACGCTTTCTCGGTCTTCGATTCGCTCGTGGGAGAAGGCGAGGCTATGTATCACACGGCTGGCGTTCTTGGCAAAGGCGAAAGGATATGGTTGCTTGCAAAGCTGCCGAGCTTCATTCGCATAAACGGCGGAGACATCGTTGAGAAGTATCTGCTTCTCACGAATGCGCACGACGGAACGAGTGCGGTTCGCGTGAAGCTCACGCCGATCCGGGTCGTCTGCGAAAATACGCTCACGGTAGCCTTGACCGGAGCAGAGATGGAAGTGCATATCCGTCATACAGCCAACGCGGAGGCCAAATTGAAAGAAGCCCATGAGGTCTTGGGACTCACCAACTGGCTTTATACGGAACTTGAGCGCATTTTCAATGGAATGAAGGATCGAAAGATGAACGATACGGAAATGAAAGGATATGTGCGGTCGATCTTTCCTGAACCGCCGCGTGTGTTCAGTAAGAGTCGGGCGCCGAAGATACAGGAAAAAGTGATGGAACTGGCCGAGACCGGAAAGGGATCGGAAATGTCGAAAGGAACCCTGTGGGGCGCGTATAACGCCGTCACGGAATATGTCGATCATTGCCGGTTATCGAATGCTAAAGACAATACTCGATTAACATCCATGTGGTTTGGCTCCGGGGAACGGCTAAAAAAACAAGCGTTCAGAGTAGCGAAAGCGATACTCAATTAACTCGATTGAAACGGGGAGTGAAAAACTCCCCGTTGTTTTAAAACGAATTATAGCGGGTGATCCGGAGTCGAAAGAAAATTTTCTTTGATTCATAATCTGAGATTGTTTAATTTCAAATGAGGCATGCGAATTAAAGACTCTATGCTGGAAAGCGTCCCGTTATACGTTACACTTTATGAAAAGTTTCTCTTATTGTTAGAATCGCTGTGTAAAAAAGAATTGAGGTGAACGAATCATGAATATTCAAAAACTATACGATGCGCTCGCAGCAGACGAAATGAACTCGTCACTTGGGATAATTTGCGCCGAGCTGGAGAATCAGGGCTACGTTGTTAGTATCAATGACAGAAAAGTTAGTTCGCAGGAATTTTTCAATGAAGGACAGAAAGACCTTGAAGAAGAGCTCTTTCCCATCAAGATGTCCCTCTATCGTTCGGAGAATCTCGAACAAGAATTCGTAATTGAATTCACTGAATATCACAACTTTGTGATCAAGAAATGCATTACATAGCCCTTGGCTTAATAAGGTCATTTGCGTGAGGGGATTCTGACCGTTTAGTTCTTCAAGGAAGTAGAGAAATCTGCTTCCTTTTTTAATTTATACACGATAGAATCAGTGAATATCTTCTGAACGCAATAAAATGCCCGCGGAGGGGAACCGCGGGCATTGGGGGATTTAGCCTACCGCCACTACCAAACGGCAGGCGTGGGTACGACAAAATTAATAAGATTGTTTTTATATGTCAATAGTTTATAAATCCTTTTTCAATTGGTTCATCGGAAATTATAGTAAACAGCATTGATATTGAAAAAATAAATAGGTAAATATACGGCGGTTGAGAGCGTGATCGGCAGTAATGTTGCCATGTGACATGAAAACATCCAGGTTTATGAGCGGACACGTGAGACGTCAAATTATTTGCATTACCAAGGGAAATATAATAGTTCAGCGGTCTCTGAAAAATATTTGCCGTGACGCATAAACCTTGATATGGATGCCAAGCACGATCCGTAGAAATTTGTTATATTATAATAATGAAAGACTCAAAAGAACTTCTCGACCGGCACATCGCCAAGCAACGCGCGGTGATGTACAAGCCCATTCAGATTGCCGAAATCCTGTACAAATGCAGGCAGGGCGAATTGACCGTAAACGACATTGAAAACAACCTTGAAAAATATCGCAACTCCTCAAAACGGTGGCGCGACGAGGTTTCGCTTCAATTGATCAACCAACGAAGCACGTCGTCTCAAAAATTCCAAGACAATATTTTCGAACAGAATGCCATGCCGCCATCGGTAATAGCAAAGCTCGCAAAATATAATAATTCAAACGACGGGGTGGTCGAGCGATATATCTATCAGCAATTTTGGGAAAGACAGGAAGCGATAAGAAAACTCTGGGATTTTATTCTCCAGAAGGATCAAAAAACTTTCCATCTGGATGAATTTCTTGATCTCTTTCGCAGGGATAAAAAAATGAAAAGAAGCATCGACAAGGCATACGAAATTGTCGTTTATGCTCTTTTCAACGCCCTTGTTCGAGAGTTAAAAATATTGATCACCGTGCAAGCCGATAAATCCCAATCCGCGTTATTAAAAGAGTTTGAAGATTTCGCTCGATTAGTGCTGGGCATTGATTCTCAACACCCTTCGATTTCTATGCCTGCCCGGCTCTATCGTGCCGGTCTGTCAAACGCGGCAGACAAGGGACTTGATATGTGGGCGAATTTCGGATTGGCGATTCAAGTTAAACATTTAACACTTACGGAAGAACTTGCTGAAGACATAATCGATGAAACGACCGCTGATAAAGTCTTGATTGTTTGCAAAGATTCAGAGAAAGAAACGATAGAGAAGGTTTACAAACAGCTCGGCGTTGGCGGACGCGTCCAGGGCATCGTTACGCAGACGCATTTAATATCATGGTATGAAAATGCTCTTCGGGGAAAGCATTCAAAAACCGTCGGCTTGACGCTGATCGAAAGCCTTAAAACGGAATTTCAGGTTGAATTTCCGTACAGCACGACATTCTCTGGCTTTTTCAGGAAACGAGGTTACGATAGAGTGAAGAAATCGTCTTCGCCATTTTGGATCGATTAACAATGGATGTGAACAATTTTAAATTTATCGACCTTTTTGCCGGAATAGGCGGTATTAGAATTGCGTTCGAACGCGTCGGAGGCAAATGCGTGTTTTCCTCCGAATGGGATCTTCATGCCCAAAAAACGTACGAGGCAAATTTCGGCGAAATCCCCAAGGGTGATATAACCAAGATAAAGAACGAATCCATACCAAAACACGACATTCTTCTTGCCGGTTTTCCATGCCAGCCGTTTAGCATAATCGGGAATAAAAAAGGATTTGACGACACCCGCGGCACATTGTTTTTTGAAATCGAAAGAATATTGGCCCATCATAGACCACAAGCCTTCCTCTTGGAAAACGTAAAGCAGATTGTTTCTCATGACAACGGTCGGACGCTGAGAGTCATTCTTAAACATCTCGACGATCTTGGATATCACGTTCACTGGAAAGTGCTTAATTCGTTGGATTTCGGAATTCCGCAAAAGAGAGAGCGGATTCTTATCGTAGGCTTCATCAAAGATTACGATTTTAAATTTCCGAGAGGAAGCGATCATTCGAAATCGCTCAAAGAAATTTTGGAAGACGATGCTCAAATAGACACAAAGCATTTTGCATCGAAGAAAATTCTCGAACAGAGAATTGAAAAAGTGAAAGGGAAGAAAATATTTTATCCGTCCATATGGCACGAGAACAAAGGAGGAAATATCGGCATACATCCGTTCTCATGCGCATTAAGGGCGGGAGCTTCCTATAATTATCTGTTGGTTAACGGCGTTCGACGATTGACGCCGCGTGAGAATTTAAGGCTTCAGGGCTTCCCCGATACGTTTAAAATAGTTGTTACGGACGGCGAGGTTCGCCGGCAAGCCGGCAATGGTGTTACGATACCCGTAATCGAGGCCGTTGCGCGACAGATGATCCGTTCGATCAAAGAGAACCGAATTGCGGTAAAGCAAACAAATCTGTTTTTAAATTCTACCGATGGACAATATAAGCAAGACGAAGAGATCAAGTATCATGCGAAAGATAAAATCGCAGGGTACAAGTCTAGAAAAAAACATCCAAGAATCGCTAAAGCGTCGTAAGATTTATTTTGCGGCTAACGTTCGTTCTATCTACGGCAATCCTGACATCGTTTTTCGCCGGAAGAGGGTATTGGTCTTTATAGATTCGTGTTTTTGGCATGGATGCCACACACATTGCCGCATGCCTAACACGCGAAAAAGTTATTGGATAAATAAAATTGAAAGAAATAAAAGCAGGGACAGACAGGTAAATCGGATTTTAAGAAAAAACAACTGGAGAGTAATTCGTCTTTGGGAACATTCGATAAAATCCAATCCGGATGCCTGCCTGCAAAATATTTTTCTTGAGCTGAGCAAAATCGAACGGTCAAAATGTATAAGCTAAGAACGCAAATGAAATAAATGATGCATGAAAAAGTTCTCGATATTTTTATTAAAGATTTACGGGGATTACAGGATGAGACACAATTAATCTTTTAATTTCACAGTTCCGTTGTTTTGGAGTATTCTGAAAATATAATAATCAAATATGGACAAACTAACCAAAGAGCAAAGAAGCGGCTGTATGTCGAAAATTAAGGGAAAAAATACAGAGCTTGAAAAGCTGTTCTGGAAGAGTGTCGCTGAATTGAAAATCAAGGGATATAGACGGAATACAAAAAACATAGGGAAACCTGATCTGTACTTTTCAAATCATAAAATTGCCGTTTTTATTGATGGATGTTTCTGGCATGGTTGCCCTCGTTGCTACACCAGCCCCGCAACAAATAGAAAGTTCTGGGCAGATAAAATAAGAAACAACATTAAAAGAGATAGAACTGTTAATAGTGAGTTGCGCAAAGATGGAGTCAAAGTTGTTAGATTCTGGGGTCATACAGTAAGAAGAAATCCTGGCTTATGTGCACAAAAATTGCGGGAAATAATCGAAAAATATAAGTGATTTTAATTCTATGAAAAGAAATTGCCTTGTTTTGACACAATCTAGAGATAGCAGCGACTATAATGACTTTGTTGGACGGTTTTATCATTTTCCGGAAAAATATCTTAGCCAATTTAACGATCCGCCAACAGAATTTGTTTATTACGAATCATCAAAAAATGGAGAAGGTGTTTATTTCGGATACGGAAAGATAAAAAGTAAGCCGACAAAAGACAAAAGGGAGGATCGCCACTGGTTTGTCGAAATTACAGATTACAAGCCATTTGTTGAACCGGTATTTTTTAAGGACGATAGGGGCAAAATAAAGGAATCTGGTTTCCCCAATTATAATCCGCAGAATGCGGTTCGCAAAATCTTGCCGGAACTGCTTGATGAAATATGTCTCGACGGGAAAATCAGATTAAATTTCAGGGCTGATGCCCATTTGATCAAAGTATTGGGAGAACAGCTGATTGCCTCTGAGAAGGTCGGCATTCTTGAACTAATAAAAAATGCATACGATGCTGGTGCTTCATATTGTCGTGTAAGGATTGAAAACATTCCGACCTTGCCGGAAACCGACAAATCGGAGAACCTTTTCCCTGAATTGCCCGGACCCGTGATAGTTATCGATGATGATGGTTCAGGGATGTCAATGGACGTAATCGAAAACGGCTGGCTTCGTCCTGCTTCCACGATCAAAACGACCGTCAAAGAGAATATAAGACAAGAAAGAGAAAAAGCAGCCGCGGCGGGTAAGTTGGGTTCATACGATAAACTAATTTCTGAAATAAAAAAAGAACGCGGTGGACGTATTCCATTAGGAGAAAAGGGCGTAGGACGGTTTGCCTCACATCGACTCGGACGTCGTCTGTTGCTGAAAACAAAAATAAGCAAACTTGATTACGAATATCTTCTCGAAGTGGATTGGGATAAATTTGACGTGGGAGAAGAAGGTTCAAAAGATTTGGAAACAGTCGGAGTAAACTTAACGCGCCAAAGCCCATCCAGAGATTACGGCAAGAAAGGATCAGGCACAAGACTAATAATATACGGCAGCCGCAACGGGTTTTCTTGGGATCAAGAAACAGTGGAGGAACTCCATCGCTCGATTATCAGTTTGAATTCTCCCAACCCGTCTCCTAGAAACACAAAGACAGGACAGGGTTTTGTTGCACTTCTGGAATGCCCACAGATCGGCACATTGCCAAGTGATAATCCGACAGATGTTTTTTTGCCGACATTCTCGTTTGATGGTCTTGTTGATGAAGGAGGCATTCTGGATTATTCACTTAAATTCCAACCTCCCAAGACAGTGCCAATGTCGGCGGAAACAACAGAAGAAAAGAATTATGATTTGCGCAAAGCCAAACTGGGTTATTGGCACCAGCCGAACGGCGATGTATTGCGTAAGCCGGAATGCGGCCCTTTCTATATGCATGTCGATGTCTGGTACCGTAGAGATCCGTGGATTAGCACCACAGGACCTGAAGGCAAAGGGTTTATAGATCATCTAACCAATTTCGGCGGTATTTCCATATTTCGTGATGGTATCAATATTTTCCCTGCTGAATGGTGTGCGTTGACAGATTGGTTGGATTTGAGCAAGCGACACATCAAACAGGGTTTCAGAATTTCCTATTACAATATTTTGGGAAACCTTGAGGTTGATCAATCGAGAAATATCGATCTTATTGATAAGACAAACAGAGAAGGTCTTATAGAGAACAGGGCTTTCAAAGATTTGACTCAGCTTGTTCATGCAATTATTGCAACTGTCATCGAGACAAAATTTATAGGCAAACGTGACGAATATAACGATCTTACGGGAGATATCGTCCGTGACCCCAAAGTCTTGAAAGATTATGCAAAACAAGGTGCTGCCTTGATTGGAAAAATTAAAGAAAAATATCCTGTTGAAGAAGACCCTTATGAAATCCTTGATACTATAGGTAGGAAAAGCGAACGCGGAGAAAGACTGGTAAATCTTGCTAATTCTCTAAAAAATCTGCAAAAGAGCATTGATCTTATTCAGGAAGCTCAGGATTTGTTGACAGAGCAAGCCGGGTATGGAATGGCAGTCGCAGTTTCGGTGCACGAAATCGCCAAAATAGCAGCCAATTTTTACGCTGGCGTCTCGCACATGCTGAAATCTGAAAAACCGGAAATAGAAAAGCTGAAAGGCCTTAAAGAGACTTCAGCCTCCCTTCAGTCGGAACTGAGACGATTAAGTCCGCTTCGAGCAATAAAGAACGAAACGCAGGCGGAGTTTGAGATCATTAAGCCGATCAGTTATGTCGTTGAAGTGTTCCGTTCTCGACTTGAAAAAATTGGAATAAATGTCGAAGTGAACGCCAAAGAAAGTTTTACGGTATACGGACGCTATGGAGCTCTTATTCAGATATTCTCAAACCTTTTTGATAACAGTTCTTATTGGCTTGGGATGGCATCGCGTAAAAACCGTAAAATTATAATCCGCATCGATTCGAAAAACCGGACAGTGACTGTGGTTGATTCAGGTCCCGGAATAGACGAAGTGATAAAACCATATCTGTTTCAACCGGGATATAGCCTTCGAGTACCACCGAGCGGCCTTGGACTTTATATCTGCAGGCATTACATGCAAAGTATGAAAGGAGATATTTACGTCACAGCTGGAAGGGAAAGAATCTCGGCCATGGAGGGAGCGCAATTTACTCTTGATTTTGAAAAGGTAGCTTCCGAACGACCTATCGGTGAAAAGAAATAATTATATGCGTTACTCCGTTTGTATAATTGATAATGACATTCCGGCTGCAGGATCATTTGCTCAATCCTCGGGGATACATGATTCCGAGATATTGAATGCATCAAATCTTATGTTTCTGTTGACTCAAGAGACATGGACGGATAACGTAATTAAAAACCTGATCCAGACACTACTGGACAAGAAAGACACCGACGGTATAAGCCCGAAATGGGATGTGTGCGGGTTTACCAATCCTTCTTTTTATATTAACACAATTGACAACGGATTTTTTCGTTCCGATCTCGTTATTTTTGATTGGGAATATCCTGGCGCGCAGGCTGGTTCCGGCACGGACTCTGAAAATATTCTGAAAGAAATTCTCGACAGAACATTCTGCCTCGTTTTTATTTTTTCAAAAGCCGATAAGAAATCGGAGATTGAGGGGATTTTGTCTAAGCCGGAATTTCGGGAATACAAAGAGCGTCTGGAATATCTAGATAAAAGCGTAGCAGGTGTCGATCAGACAAACACGCTACTTCAAAAAGCGGAACAGATGTACGCGGACAATTTCTCTTTCAAATTTGCAAGCACTCTCCGAAAAAAAGCGGTCCAATGTGTCGATAAAATCCTTTCCGACATGGGTAAAGCTTCCCTCAACGATGTAAAAAATCACATTGTGGTTGGCGATGGGGGGAGAAAAGATTTTGTCGATTTTCTCACAGAAAGATTTCGCACATCTCTGGCGGGAAAAGATGTATACAACTTGGTTGGTCAGATACCGGAACCCACGGCAGGTACGACCGCACCAAATGAAAAATTGGCAGAGAAAGTATGGTCATATCGCCTGTATTTCCAGCAGGAAACTGGCGACGACATGGTAAGACGAGGTGATATCGTAAAGATTGGGAATGCGTACTCACTTGTATTGTCTGCCGATTGCGATTTGGGTTACTTTTGGAAGAAAAACCTTGGCATAATAAATACGGTATCGTTACATGAACTCGATAAGTCCAACACTACCTTGAAGGATTGGTTAACGCTTTGTGTAAAATCTGAAAAAATTCCCGGCAAAGTTTCAAGCTTGCTTGGAAGAATCGGAGAATTATCGGAAGGACCTTTTGTGCTTCCTTTTATTCCGAGTAATGGAACAATCAAAAATTTTATTGCAATACCGAAGGATTTGGTATCAACAAGAATCGCGCTGCCGTCTGAATGGAATACTTTTACGGAAAAACAGAAAAAGGAAGATTCCATGAAGTATTCTTACTGGCCCGCCGCAGAAAGGGTCTGTACGATATCCGAGCCATTCCTTACGCCCGTCATACAGCACATTTTAAATATGATGGGTGGTAACGGAGTTCCCGATTATCCGGAACACATGAAAGAAATTTTGAAAAAGATTCTTGATGATTTTAGCGTACCTATTAAACCTACACAATTACCAGATTCATCGTCAACCCAAACAACAATATGAAAAAATATAACGCCATAGATTTGTTTTCGGGTTGCGGAGGTTTGTCCGAAGGATTGAGAAAGGCCGGATTTAGAGTGGTAGCGGCTTTTGATAATGATAGGGACTCCATAGCCACTTATAAGCTTAATCACCGCAGCACAAAAGTGTTCGAGGGAGATATCAGAGATGTGGACACTGCTGACATAGAGAAACTTCTCAATGGGAGCCCATTGCATCTCTTAGCGGGTTGCCCGCCATGCCAGGGCTTTTCTTCCATGCGGCGGCTGAATAAAAAACGCAGCAAGAGAGATGACAGAAATAACCTGATCTTGGAATACCTGCGGTTTGTCAGAGATTTAAAACCAATGACGGTCATGATGGAAAATGTCCCCGGCTTAGTGAATTATAATTTATTCAAATACATGATTCGTGGATTGCGTAAATTGGGATACAACCCGAAATTTAAACCAGTCAACCTCCAAGAGTACGGCGTTCCGCAACGCCGGAGGCGTCTCGTCTTGGTGGGGTCACTGCTCGGTGACATTGACATTGCAAAACCCACGAATGAAAAAGTGACCGTAAGGGAAATAATCGGAAATATTGAATCGGTTTCAAAGACGAAAGACCCGCTGCATAAAATAGTTGCATCTCACACATCCGAAATTATGGAGCGTATAAAAATGACACCTAAAAATGGTGGAAGTCGTATGGACCTACCGAAAGAATTCGAGCTTGCTTGTCACAAAGACGAAGAAGTGGGGTTTACCGATGTGTACGGAAGATTACGCTGGGATGACTATTCATCGACTATAACTGGCGGATGCCTTAATCCTTCCAAGGGAAGATTCTTACATCCTACAAAGAACCGCGCCATCACCGCCCGTGAGGCAGCACTTCTACAAACTTTTCCAAGAACATATAAATTTCCGACCAACATATCCAAGACTTCAGTCTCTCTTTTGATCGGCAATGCCTTGCCACCGAAGTTTAGTTGCATACAATCAGCCAACATAAAAAAACATCTTAAGAAGTCCGGTGCATAGATAGGGTTTAACTAGAATATCCGACTCTCAATCAATTATATATTGTCGGCGCGATCATCCTCAGATTTGATTTTTCTTTTTAGCAATGTCACCTGTTAAATCGTTATCTGCGAGCAATATTCTAATCTGAATTGGCCAATAAATAATTATATATCTTAGATATTTAATGCTTCGACCTTTGCCCTTGCGCCATTTTTCTAAACGGATGGCATAATTTCTAATACTAGCAATTTATCACTCCTTATAAACAATTCTCATATCGTAAATACTGAAAGGAAATCATCTCCAGAAAATGATTTCCTCAGCAAGACTCGACCTACTCAAACAACTATTCAAGGAAGACGGTATTGATTTAACAGACCGTGCTGCGCTTGAAATTGGTTCTTGGCTCATCGAACGAGTCAAATCCATTAGGTTAACGATCCCTCCCGGAAAAGAATCTTCATTTCAAAAAAACATAGAAGAAATGAGGCTTTTTCGCGCTCTTTACAAATCAGGAACGGTACGCAACGATGATATGGAAATATGATTGGAGATATAAGAAGCCTCAATATAATACGCTACAGACGAAAATCAACGGAAGGTGATGAAAGGCAGATAGCATCTTTGCCGGATCAAGCGGTTGCCTTAGACGAATTGATCGCCCGTCTTGGCATTGTTTCATCACAAATTATAGAAGACGTCGAAGAAGCAAAAAGCGCGAAACAAACCGGGAGAATTGGTTTTAACAACAAATTGATTAAACCCATCGTACAAGGGACGGCGAATGCAATTATTTGTTGGCATCCAGATCGACTTTCACGCAATGCAATTGATACGGCAGCACTTGTCAATTTGATGGATATCGGCAAACTTCAATCGATTATTACGAATCAACAAATCTTTTGGAATACTCCGATGGACAAATTTATGCTTGCGCTGCTATGCGGTCAAGCAAAGTTAGAAAACGACAATAAGGGAGTCAACGTGAAACGCGGCTTAGCCGGAAAAATTAGAAAAGGTTGGCGGCCTGGCCCCGCTCCGATAGGTTATCTCAATAACTTAATAAAGGATCGGGGAGACCGTGACATAATCATTGATAGCGAACGATTCCCTCTCTTAAGAAAACTTTGGGATTATTTCCTCACAGGAAATTATTCGGTAAGGCAGCTTCGAGCTATCGCGAATAGTCAATTGATGCTCCGCACGCGTGAAACGAGAAAACAAGGGAATAGACCACTTTCACTTTCCCATATTTATAAAATTTTGAACGATCCGTTTTATTATGGTCGATATTGGTGGAAAAACAATGAAGGAGATTCGGTAGAATTAAAAACGGGAAATCATGCAGTAATGATTACAGAAGAGGAATATCGGAGAGGACAGGCTATTCTCGGTCGTCCCATGAAGACGCATGCAAAAAAACATTTCTTCCCATACCGAGGGTTAATCCGATGCGGGGAATGTGCTTCGCAAATAGTCGGAGATGAAAAATGGCAGATCATTTGCGGAAATTGCAAACGCAAATTTGCCTCACAAAATAGAGAATGTTGTCCTTTCTGCAAAATTAAGATAGACCAAATGGAAAAGAAAAAAGTTCTCCATTATATGTATTATCATTGCGGGAAAAAGAAAAAATTGAATTGTACACAAAAATGGATAAGAGTTGAAGATTTAGAAGCTCAGATTGATAATGCACTTAAGCACTTCAACATAGGCGAGAAATATATGAAGTGGGCTATCGAAACTCTAAAAGAGAAAACAAAAGAAGAATTACATGTTCAAAAAAGCATTGACTTCAATATCCATCGAGAAAGAAATAAAAAAAAGGAAGAATTATTGGAACTTAATCGCTTCATCATCAAACAGGAAAATGCTGGATGGATTTTAATGACAAAGGAAGATGCTTTAGCTGAAAAGGATAGATTAGAAAAGGAACTTGCCAACGTCGAGAAGAACCAGACAGTCAGCAATGACCAATCTATCCAATGGTTTGAATCGTGTGTCCAAACATTCGACTATGCTTGCCATGCCCGTTTTTGGTTCAAGGAAGGTGCCAAGGAACAGAAAAGAGCTATTTTCACAGCATTAGGTTCGAACCTAACTCTTATAGATAAAAAACTCAGCATTAATTTCACTTATCCACTAGAAGAGTTTAAACATTTAATAGAACTTGTGCCGGAGATAAAAGGAGAGTTCGAACCTAAAAAATTAATAGGAAAAACAACGGCAAAATCCCCTTTTGAAGAAAAAATTCCTAGCTTGCTGCGGAGCCAGAACGCTATTCGAACCTATTTTCTGAAAGCAGAAAACCCTGTTTGCTTCCCATGTTTCAATGATATTCTCTAAAAATGGAAAATAAAAAGCCGCACAATCGGTATTTATTCTAAGAGTAGAAACTTTTTGCTCCGGCGTTTACATCTTTACCGAACTTTATAACATTTACCCGGCAGTGAAGGTGAGCATGGAGAACTCTCTTCATTGCTACCAGTAGATTGCCATCATCAACCTCTTTATACCCGCAGGGGAGAGCATAACTTCCATCCGCTTGTTGTACCACGAGGAAATATCTCTCGCCGTCGCGAATTTCGTAGATTATGGCTTCCACCGCCTTCGCCGCCCTTCCGGTAAGATCAACTTTCATGGTTTCCATTATAACACCGGGTCGATGTTGCGGTGACTCTTGACAGGAAAACACCAGAACGCCTATTGGTGCATAACCGTTAGTTGTTTTTCCGCGTCGCGGGCATATAGTTTTTATAATAAAGGTAAAAAATCGTAACACAATTAAAATGAAAATTAATGAAACAATAAGAAAAGACGGTCTTCGCATCATTTCTTGCCACGTGCCCAATAAAAGAAGCGTACAAGTTGAACTTATATCCCGCGTGGGTTCTGCCTATGACCCCGCGGATCATCAAGGCTTGTTTCATTGCTTTGAACATATGGCGTTCAAGGGTACGAAAACCCGCAGTATTGAAGATCTGCAGTCGTTTTCAGCTAAAAATCTTTTTGGTGGGAACGCGGCGACTGGAACACTGGGGACGACTTATGACGCGAGTGTAGTAGATCGGAAAATGCCGGAAGCATGCGAATATCTTTGCGATATTTATTTTAATTCAACTTTTCCCGCGCGTGAGCTAAAAAAAGAAAAGCAGCCAATTCTTCTTGAAATCGCCCGGCGAAACGATAATGACGCACAGATTGCACTGCACGCGTTACTCCAGTGTCTTTATAAGGAGAATCCAGTCCGTCTTTATGGCGGAGGGACTGTCGAAGGAATCAAAAGTATCCATCGGAACGATTTGATGGAAGAAAAGAAAAAATGGCACATCCCATCGAACACTGTTGCGATTGCCATTGGAAATGTGAAACATACGAATTTCGTGAAAGAGATCAGCAAGCACATTCCGCTAAATTTCAAAAAAGCTCAATGCAAGCAATGGTCCGATGAAGCCGACAAATTACCGGTAAATAAGAAAAAAACTATTGAACGCCCGGATCGCGAGAAAAACATTTTGCTTCTTGGTTGTAAGATTCCAATCCGTCTCGACTTGAAAACGAAAGAAGCGCTCTCTTTTTTCAATAAATTAATGGGTGGTCAACCAAACGCCCGCTTATGGAACGAAGTGAGGGAAAAGCGGGGGCTGGCGTATGCCATTTCCAGTAGTTTAAGCGGCAATGCCGGTTTGGCAAGCTATTTTCTGGTATACGCGGAAGTTAATCGGACAAAACTGGATACCGTTGAAGGCATCATACGGCGCGTGCTTAATCAGCCAGTTACCCAAAAGCGCGAGTTTGAAGAGTTGAGGGAAATTTCACGAGATGCTTTTGAAGTGGTCGCCGGAGAACACGCCGCGAATTATGAGGGAGAGATTTGGGAAAAGATAGCCGATGGCGAACCCGTGAAAAGTGTTGAGAACCAAGACAAGAAACGCCTGAAGATTATTAAGTCTTTGACCATAAAAGATATTGAAAACGCACGTAAGCGATTTATTCGTCCAGAACGTTTTGCTCGCGTCGCTCTTATTGACCGCAAGACGCAATAATCAGAGGAAAATGAATTTTATGAATAGTAAGGTTGCAATTTTGCGGCGATATGCCGCCTCCCCATCTTCTATAAAAAGCCGGCGAACGTAATAGAAGCAAAGAAGTGGCTCTTTTTATAAAAACAAAAAAAGCTTATAATAAGGGAAGAATACCAAACAAAAACTCCAAAAATATGTCCAACGATCAATTAAAGAGCGTAGCGCTGAAAGTCAAAAAACTGGGAGAAGAAATAAGAACACATCTGGGATGTGGCTTTAATGAAGTAATTTACCAGAGCGCCTTGGCGATAGAATTCAGAAAAAACAAAATAGATTATCTAAAAGAGGTAAACATCGAAATATTTTATAAGAATGAAAGCCTTGGCGTAGATCGACCAGATTTTGTCATAACAAAAATGGGGAACTATACCAGGCCAATCATCTTAGAATTGAAAACAGCCGATAAAATTAGTGACGGCAATCGGATACAACTGAAATCGTATTGTAAGTCGTTCCCCAAGAATAGCAATCCAATTTTCAAAACATTTTCGGGTGGGATTCTGATGGCATTTCCGTCCGGCGACGTAGAAGATTCTACCAAGGTAAAAATATTTGTTGTTGATCAAAACTTCAACGTGCTTATTGATGAACAAGCGGAAGAAGAAAATAATAGGCCAAAACAAAGGAAAGAAAAAAAGACACAGGCAAAGTGATGCGACAACGTGGTAGAAGTAAAGAGATAGTGAGGAATTATGACCGAAAAGAAAAAACCCTTGGTTCTGGAGAAAAAGCCCTACGCAACAAAAGGCGAACGGAGCCGTTTTGATCCGGCGTCATCAGAACCTCATAGAATAAGCCGATCGGGCATTGATCGCTTCATCGAATGCCCCCGCTGTTTTTACCTCGAAAAACGGCTCGGCATCGGACGTCCCGATATGCCAGCGTGGACATTGAACACCGCCGTCGATGAATTGCTGAAACGGGAGTTCGATATCCATCGCGCCAAAGGTACAGCACATCCGCTTATGAAGAAGTACCATATCGACGCCGTGCCATATGCGCACAAAGAATTGGACGCGTGGCGCGATTCCCTGCGTCGGGGCATACAATACTTCCATAAACCGAGTGGTCTCATCATTCGGGGAGGCATCGACGATGTCTGGGTGACGCCCGAAGGCAAGCTGCATATTGTGGATTACAAAGCGACTTCCAAGAAGGACGAGGTCAATATCGACGGCTTATACCAACAAGGATATAAGAGGCAGATAGAAGTGTATCAGTGGCTTTTTAGAAAAAACGGTTTCAAAGTATCCGACATTGGTTATTTCGTCTATTGCAACGGTGACAGCGACAAAGAAGCGTTTGACGCCAAGCTTGAGTTCGATATCGTGGTAATCCCATACAAAGGTGATGACAGTTGGGTTGAGGAAACGGTTATTAAACTCGGGAAATGCCTCCGCGCCAAGAGCATCCCCGCATCGGATCAAAAATGCCATTATTGCGGGTACGTGAAGGCGCGGAATATGGTTGAGCAATAATTTTTATCATGGAACTTCTCCGAAAAACGATCACCGATCAGAATGATCATCGGCATGACAATGCCGACAAGAAGCCGTTATTCACAAAAGAACATCATCCGAACACTGCTGCATTTCACAAGGAGCAGTGGTTATTCATCGAAGATGTGGCCATCCGCGAGAACATCGCCTATCAGATGCAATACCTTGAATTTCTGGTGTATCTCTATAATGACTATCAGATCTATCTCACGTTGGAATCACTGCTTTGCAAAGACATTATTGTGACCGTTGGGGGTGTGGTTGAGGCGGCATTGCTTAGTCTCATCCAACAGGGAAGGGAAAAGGCTGGGATGCACGAGGAGCTTCGCACGGATTTTACGAGTTTGCTTGGCCAAGGGTATCACGAATACGGTCTTCTCACGGAAGACCTTTGGCATTTTTTCCATAATCTCCGCAAGACCAGAAATAACGTTCATCTCGCCGCCGCCGATTTTAAAGAGTATGCTGGATATACCATCGGACAAGCGAACGAATGTATTCAAAAATTGGAGGAATTTAGGATAGCTTTGACATGATGCATTTATTAACGCAAATATGAAAACTATCAGATATGTTCTTGGAACCATCGGGAAATCGAATTCCTATAACTATGATCGCGGAAAATCATGGGAACATTGCTACGCCTTTTACAGCAATTATAGAGATATTCGGAAAGACGAAGGGCTCCTGGATCAGGCGGCGTTGCATTTGTATTGCTATCTGGGCAGCTGGGGGATGTTTCGCAATAGTTTTCTTATGCAAACCGATTATAAGTTCTTTGTACCAATAGCCAGGGTGCTCACTACGGCGAGCGATACATTATGGAGAAGTGATCTCTTATGGGAGGATCTGTCGAACGAACGGGAAGAGAGTAATCTTAGGCTGTTATTCGAGTTTTATGAAAAATTACACGACACAATAGAACAAGAAAAGAAGGGTATCTATAGAGAATCTGGCGTTAATAAAATCGGCGGTACGACAGACACTTTAATGACAAAAATCATCATGGGTACAATGGGCTGTGTTCCTGCCTACGATGAAAATTTTAGAAAGGGGTTAAAAAATATCTTAAAAGAGAAAGGTTTAAAAAAACGTGGTATCACTAATTTTAAACCAGAATCCTTTAAAGACTTATTGCATTTATCGCGAGAATTATGGCTTTCTGAAATTTATACAGCCCAAAAGGAAATCCCGGCTACTCGTACTGAGCTAAAATATCCACCAATGAAGCTCCTCGACCTATATTTCTGGCTTCATGGTTTTCATAAAGACTGGTAGCAATCACAGCAAAACTCATATTAGTTGGCATAGCTTGATTTTACCCCTGAATGCAACCTAAAGTATCATGGAAAAGGGTGATAAAAAGTATCCCGTGATGGAAAAGATAACAGCAGCGAAAGAGCCTCGCTCGGGTTTCAACGGAAGAGTAAAAAGAAGCTGGCAATTCCTTACCGGCCCATTTGTGGTATATATTTAAGGTTTTTAGTTATCGACAGAAGGCTCTCCTGTACAACCAAGGGATTTTGTGTCAATCTATTGACGTGTAGGGAATAGGGTGGTAAACTACTGAAGTCGAACTTTTAAAAACTAGAAAAAAATATGAATAAACCACAGGAAATCTCAATGAAGGAGTGGAAGGAAATTATGCAGCTGTCGGTTATCAGGGAATCATGGGGACTCGAAAACGAGACGCCTGAGCAATTTGCCGATATGGTGTATGGTGTCAAGTTCGATTTTGTAAGCGGTGGCCCCGGTTACGTGGGCGACTTGTATGTATTGCACGGTGACGCCTTGGGAGAGCCGATAACTCTTATTAGGAGAGACAACAAGTTGGTAGTGGTCTAAAATTAATTTCATATGTTTCAGAATCCAAAGGCTCATTTTTGTTGAGCAATTATTTGGGTTTATTCCTCGTAGCACTCTGGATTATCTCACCGGTAGTGTCGCTTTTTGATAATCTTATGGATCTGATTATTTTTCTGTATAGGGAGCGCGTTTAGGGAAATCGTTTATTGTCTAAATATAGCAAAAAACATTCGTTTGCCTTTGGGCTTGGGATTATGTAATTTACTGCAAATATAAATTAGTCCAGTGGGTTATCGGGAAGGATTTGCTGGAATTAAAATCCTCTGGATTCGTAAGATGAAAGAGGTTTTTGTGTTTAAGTAAATTAGGCCAGAAAATAGTTTAAAAAACGTACGCGATATATTCTTAAAAACATTATTACTTTTGCTAAATATTATTCAACAAGAGGAGGAAACATGTCCGAAAAAAAACAAACATTTCTCATTTCTCATTCTGTTAAAATAAAGATGGAGGGGCCAGCGGGAATTTATAATCCAGATTTACAATTGAATGTGTTATCACTAACGGATCAAACACCGTTGGTTTCTGCGGGGAGCGCTGTACCGACACACTCCAAAACATTTGCAGCACCAGGTGATGATGATCCAGATCCAGGAAATGATTCGTGCTATTAATTATCACCAATCAGCAGGACTTAGCTTCTGATTATTTGATTTTACGCCTCAAAGAACGAGGTGTGGTTTTTCGACGACTTAATACTGAACAAGTTGGATTTTCGGTTTCAATAGAATTAAAACTCTCTAATGGAGATAATAATTTTAAGATTGAATTTGAGGACGGCACAGTAATAACTCGCGAGTCGATTTCCGCCGTTTATTTTCGGCAGCCTCAGCCACCAGATTATTCCACTTTAGTTGTTAAACATGAAGTAGCATTTGCCAATACCGAAGTTCTTGAGCTTCTACGCTCTTTGTGGAGGATGATTCCAGAACATCTTTGGTTAAATCATCCCAAGAAGCTTTGGGCAGCATCAAACAAAGTCGAACAGTTAATAACAGCGGTGAGGCACGGTCTTAAAGTTCCACAAACGCTAATTTCAGCAAACGCGATAAGCATTACTGAGTTTTTTTCAAAGAACAATAATCACGTTGTAGGCAAAGCCATAAGACATGGATTTGTTACGCGCGAAAATGATTTATATTTAGCCGGTACTCAACGAATGCCGTACGACTTTTCCACCGTTTTCAATGACTTTGCTCCGGTACCTATGACTTATCAAGAGGAAATTCATCGGAAATGTGATCTTCGAGTAGTTGTCGTTGATAACCATGTTTTTTCAACCTCCATTACTTTCGATAATTCGCTCGAGCAGGTTGATTGGCGTATTTCAGAGCTGCTTGGAAGACCATTAATTCATTCCCGAAGCAATCTTCCTAAAGGTATAGAATTAAGTTGTACGTCCCTTGTTCGTGCATTTGGCTTACGTTATTCTTCAATCGATTTGATTCAAGACACTTCAGACAACGTATTCTTTCTTGAACTTAATCCAAACGGGCAATGGGGTTGGATTGAACAGTTGACAGGGCATCCAATACGAGATGCAATCATTAACGCTCTGACTTAAGAAAATCTATTGTGAACATTTCAGATATCAAAAACAAGCTCACATCTAAGGACGTTGCCGTTCTTGAGCAGTCATTGGATTATGTCAATCAGCGATTATCACTTGAGCGTTCTCGCGGGGAGCGTGCTGAGGCTCGCGCATCATCGCTTTTTACTGTTGCAGGAATTCTCAGTGGATTTGTTGTGGTCTTTTTAGAATCCTTTCGAGAGGGAAAGATTGGTCAGGATGTTTTGACTCTTATTATTTTCGGTTCATCTATTCTTTTGCTGGCAAAAACCCTTCTATATTCTGTTATAGCACTTTGGGCTCTCAAAGGGAATGAACTAAATGCTGATTTACCGTTTGAACTTCAGACGCTGGCTGTAGCGGAAAGTCTTCGTGAGGAGCTTGCTTGGAAAATATGGGAATATTATGAATTATTAATTATATCAAATCAGCGATTGTTTTATGTAAATCGTGCGCAACGAAATTTAATATGTGCATTTCTCTCATTTCTGTGTCTCGCAGTTTCATCGTTTTTAATATTTTACATGCATCTAACAATTAATAATTGCGTTTTGATTTTCTCTGCAACATTCATCGTAGCCGGCATCGTTTTTCTTGATCTCATAGCAGAGAAACTTGGAAAATTATGGACGTTTAAATAGAATATGATTAATCATATTTTTTACATCGGCGACTATTACGCAAACAAAAACGTTCAATTTATGGTAAAAAATAATTGTAGCTGGCACGATTTTTTGCTCAACAATATACACAACAGTTGCCAGTTCATTTATGATTAATGTATTTCGATAGATGGAGGGTCTATGAAAAGAGATGGTTCTAATCATCTATTTACAGAGATAGAGAATATTCGGCTAACATATGTTCCGGCATCTGATCGTTCAAAAGATGCAGACTGGGCTGGTTCAGATGTCATAAGAATACAAGCGTACAAAGGCGCAGGTCAAGCTCTGCATATGGGTGCAGAAATGCCCGTCAAATCTCCGACGGTGTTTGTGAGACTTATCGCTGCACTGTGTGCAGTTTACGATGAGGGCATCGGTGAACATTGATTGGCTCTCTACAGAAACCATGTAGCTTTGAAGCGGCAACACACACATAATTTGATTTATTGAGAAGAATTTATTATGCCTATATCAGAAGAAGACAAGACAATCATTGACATACTGAAAGAAGAAAAGAGGTTGTTAGTTCAAGGGGAACTTCAATTGATACAAACCTCTAAGCAAACCATCGCTCTATTGATTCCTCTTCTTGGCGTAACTCTCGAGTTGGCAAGCAAAATTCCAATGGCATATCTTTTTCTACCGTTTTTAATCTGTGCTTTTGGTTTCTTTATTTTATCGAATCAAAATACTTTCAATATTGCTTGTGGCTATATGGATAGAATTGACAAAGAGATTGTGAAAAAAGCAAAAATGGATTTCCCTCTATACCAGATGTCTGCAGGGAATGCAATGGCGGAATGGAAATTTAACATTTCAAAACAATTTGGATACTTCATGCCTCATCCGTATTACCTATTGGGGATTGCCTCAGCTGCAGTCGTTTTACCGATCTATGGCTTTAGCATTATCGAAGGCCGACTATTTCTATATCAGAACCATTATTATTGGTACGACGTTGGATTTGTTATCGCATCTATTTTCGCCCTGGTAGTACTTGTCTATTCGGGAGTTATGTATCAACAGAAATTCAAAGACTTTCGCCAACAAACAATCGAGAAAATGTTCAATGAACTGGCCTCCAAAAAGTCGCAAGACAATACCGTAGCCAAACATTAAGTATCATTTATATGGTTGAATGATATTTTGACACATGGAATCGAGAGATGAAAGAGGTTTTTGTATTTAAGAAATAAGTCAACTAAAAAAGTTAAAAACTAATATTACGTTATTACACATTTTGCACAATTGCCCGCTAGCACAAGGAGATTAATATGCAAAAACTATCCGAATCCTTAAGCGAAAAGCTGATTCGTTTGCCCGAAACAGGAATGGGCTATCAGATCGTTGATGCGACGTACCGAGACTACCGACATCGGGACGCTATTGTATTGAATGGATCATTAATCGAGCCGATTGTTGGGGATGTCAAGCAAATGATGAAGTCGTTATTTAGTGAGGATATCGATTACATAGCAAAGTCTGCGAATTACACTTCAGATATCATAGATATAAATCTTCGCAGCTTGCCAATGATGTTCAAATCTGCGCAATTCAGTGAAGATTTTGCTGCTGAGAATGCGTCCACATCAAACTCTCTTGAAGATGAATTATTTATAAGATTCTCAGCATTCTTACAGGATAAACGTATCACTAAAGACAAAGGTCTTGTCTCCGGTACTTTTGCTACTACATTTGAAGATGCCGAGTACTGTTTGGATAATTACATAAATCCAATTGCTCGGTATGCACTCCCGAGTACCAAGGCAGTCAAGTATGCTTTTCGCATCGAACCACCTGTGAAGACAGATCTCAAGCGAGGGATAGTTCAGCCCGCCAATGATCAGCCTGGAGGTGGCAAGGAAGTAATTTTCGTAAAGGGCTCTCCTGCGAACACAGTTACAAAGGTACAAGATCTGACCGTTAGCGCTAAACTATGACTCTTATTCTTTCATCCAAATGGTCAGAGAAGTTACTGATGCTCCCCGAATCTGGAATGGGGTATCAACGCATAAATGTTCGGCTCAAATCGGGCAAGCTCAATATCGGTTTGATCGTTGAGAATGCGGAGCAGTTGAACATTCCTGAGACCGTTGATGCATTCAAAGAAGAAGATATTGTTGATATCGAAATCTCAAAATAAAAAGACATTTCTGCTTAACAGAACCTATATTGTCGAAAAATAATCCTTTGGCAGAGAGAAAAATAATAAGATTAAAAAAAGTGTTGAATAAATAATGCAAACGAAGCCTCTCTGTTGGGGTAAAAGCTTATTCAGCGTCCTTATTATCTGCCAACGACTGTAAGAGGAATATTTTGATTTAATTAAAACCTCCGTAGTTCTCTACGGAGGTTTTAGCATTAATTCGATCTCAGTGAATGGCGAATAATTTACTTCAGCAATAAAAGCTTCCTCGTTTCCGAATGGTGACTCGCCTGCAATCGCTATGATTACATCCTAATCGCAAGGTGGAAATGCACTTTGCGAGAAAAGTAGATCTTTATCTGCAAATGGAAAGGAAAACATATTATTGTCTCTGTAATTACAAATACCTAATTCACCTTTTCCAACAGCGAGGTCTTGAATTCTGAAAAGAGATCGTCTGCGGCTTTCTTTGTTCCGTGGCCGAAATTCCCTTGCACCTGTATATCAATATCCAAGTGCTTGCCCCCATCGGTCGATCTGACACTAATAACCTGCACATTCCGATTTCCTGTTAATTGTTCTGACACGCCAAGCTCTCCGTTAGAAATGATGATAATATCGTTCGATGCATCAATATTGCTGGTGCTTAATGATATCGAATTGCCTACTGCAGTTATTGTATCAAAAATGTCCGGATATTGATTCGTCAACTGGATTGAATACTTGCCTTTGAAGCTTTGCATGGAACCACCGACCATGTATCCTACACCCATACATGAAGTAAATAGGAAAGCAGAAATTATGGCAAGATAGATGAGTGATGCCTGTAAGTATTCTCGTATGAGAGCATTTGTACATTGCATGAGGTACCTCCATTTATTATTTAAATGAAATTATGTGTATCTATTTGTTAATTTTCATGACCGCTCATTTTAAAAGAAGTAATTTCTTCGTGGCAATAAATGAGCCAGCTTGCAAACGATAAAAGTAGATACCGCTCGACATATTTGTAGCATTCCATTGCCGTGAGTAGGTTCCTGTCTGTAATTCTTCAGAGATGATAGTTGTTACTTCTCTTCCCATGAGATCATAAATCTTCAAAGTCGCGAACCCGGATCGGGGGAGAGAGAACGAGATCGTCGTTGATGGATTGAACGGATTCGGATAATTCTGAAATAGAGAAAAATCTTTCGGACTATTTTCGTTTACTGCTTCTTTGACTGAAGTCACTCCGTTTTCATTAAATTCTTCCGCGCCATAACCATAAAGCCCAAATCCAAACCATTTGTTTCCGCGAGTATCTATCGCAATGGCATAAATTGAATCTGAAGGTAATCCATCGGTTTTTGTGTAGGAAGTCCAGTTTGTACCATCAAATTTTGTCACTCCCTTATTTGTTCCAAACCATTTATTGTTTTGCGCATCTACGGCAATGGCATTGATTCTCGTATTAGCCAAATAGGTCGTAAGACTCACTCCGTCAAATTTCGACACGCCGCTGAATGTCCCAAACCATTTATTGTTCTGGGCATCAACCGCGATGGAATAGACATAATTGTAGGCCAGTCCATTGTCTATCGTGTACCCGCCCCACTTGGTGCCATCAAAGACCTGCACTCCATCACCGGAAATTCCGAATCCAACCCATATTTTCCCCTGGGTATCTATAACGAGAGACGTGACGTTTTGACGATATAGATAGGTCGTCCAACTCGTCCCGTCAAATTTTCCAATCCCTAAATTAGTACCGATCCACACATTTCCCTGTGCATCAAGGGCGACCGCCCAGACGCAATTGCCGACAAAATATCCGGGTGAACCTGGACCGTAGAATGTCCAATTCACGCCATCAAATTTTGCCAACCCGGTTGCGGTCCCGAACCATTCGTTGTTCTGGGCATCCACAATAATGGTATTGACATAGGTATGAGGCAGATAAGTAGTCCAATTTGTACCGTCAAATTCAGATACCCCGTACGTCGTTCCGAACCATTTATTGCTTTGCGCATCGATGGCGATGGAAGTAACTCCATTGCTGACGAGGCCATTGCTATAGGTATAATTGATCCAATTCTGCGCAGTTGCTATAAAGGGAAATACAACTGCGAACGCTAAAATTGGTAAGGTCTTTTGTGTGACAGTCTTTGTGCATTTCAAGATGCAGCTCCATTTTTTGTTTAAATGGAATCGAAAGTTATTCATGACATCCTCCTATATGACTTATAAAACATTGTGAATTAATTGAGCTTCGTATGACAAAAAAGGCGTGAACTCTTCACGCTCTCTACGCAAGCCCTGTCACAGGCCCATGATGAAAACGCTACAAGCCACGCCCTATTAGGAGGGCGTAGTTCGAGTGGCTGTTTCATCATGTTGAATAGTGACAGTATTCGCGTAGAAACAGTAGCCGAAGCTACGTTATATTTTTATTTCAAATTTCTAAATGATTCTTTTTGATCTCTCCTTAATCTTGGAAGTCGATAAAACCAATGTACGAAAAAATAAATGACCCGCAAGTGTCTTAAGACAAAGATTCGCTTGAGATGGGAGAAGTTTCCATTTTTAGAAACTTTTCCCCCCTTATCGTGCGTCTGCCAATTGATATTCTGATATCTATGAATAAAAAAATATCAGCGCATGCAATTCCAAATTGCTTGCGCAAGTACCGCCTGATCAGGGGGCTCAAACAAAAACAGGTCGCAAGTATTTTGGGATTAAAAAATGCGGGCCGCATATCTCAATGGGAGAACGGAGTATATTTCCCGGGCATCGTGAATCTCTTCAAGCTGGCCATTCTCTATCGCACTATGCCCGACGCGCTTCTCATCGATCTTACACACATGCTGCGGCATATGATTTGCGAACAGGAAGAAAAGGTCTTGGGAAAAGAAAAAGAAAACAATGGAAAGAGATAATTCAAGAAATGATGTCAGACGGATGGATTCAGGATCGTGGTACTGGGTCTCGAAGAGAATCATTCAAGAGCGGGCACGGGAGACCGGATTCCTCGCGATGTGCGTCTATCACTTTCTCGCAAGTATGGTTGACGAAGCCCAAAGCTGTTATCCGTCGCAGCTGTACATCGCAACACATCTTGGATGTTCGCGGGCGGCGGTGAACTCGGCTATTAGACGCTTGAGAGAGGCGGGACTAATAACTGTGAACAAAGTGGGGAGAAATAGTTGCTCATATCGACTTCTTGAGGCGAGATGTCAACCGGAGAAAACCGATGAGTCAACCGGCGTAAACAAAGAAGTAAACGGGAGTGACACAAACAACAATCAATTAACAAGAATAAATAACAATACGATTGTTTGTGTAAAAGAAAATGAACATGAAAACGGACAACGGCCGGAGACAAGGAAAGAATTATTCGCATCAGAAATGGCTGAGAAGCTCGATGACCGGCGAAACATAAGACAATACCTTTTCTATTCACGCAGATTTCCGGAAATTATCTTGAGGGAATTTCTGTCGCAATCGCTCCAAACGCCGTCGCACAGAATAAAAAAGAGTCGCGCTGCGTTATTCGCTTATCTCGTAAAGATATATGACCAACAAACCTCTTAAAATACTCGCGATCAATCCCGGGACCCGCTATCTCGGCATAGCCGTATTCATCGGAACCGACCTGAGATATTGGGCTATGAAGATTGTGAAGGGAAAGAGCATAAAGGATTGCATCATGAGATATGTGAATCAGTACGGCATCAATGTCATCTCAATCAAAAAGCTCCATGCCAGCCGGTCGTCAAAGGCGCTGAACAAGATCGTGGGTCAAATAAAGAATCTTGCGGCGATGGGGAAGGTTATTCTCGATGAATATTCCATAAACGAGTTGAAAGAAAAACTTTTGTCTGAAGCGCGAGGCAACAAGCAATTATTGATGAAAGAAATATCCGTGAGATATCCGTTTCTTTTTTCCGACTTTCAGAGGGAATCAAATCACAAAAATTCGTATTTGATCCGAATGTTCGAGGCCGTGGCGTTGGGAACTGCGTGTTTCGAGGATATTGATACTAGGAAAAAAGGTCGAAATAAAACGAACATAACAATATGAAAAAGAAAAACAACGCAAAAGTTCTCGGCATTGATCCGGGAACGAAATATATCGGATTTGCGCTCTTGGAGAACGAAAAGCTTGTTCATTATGGCGTGAAAACTATTACTCGATTGCCGACTTCCCTGGAGATATTAAATGAAGGCAAGAAGATTGTTTCAAGGCTTATCGATGATTTTAAGCCGGACATATTGGCCGTGGAGAAGACCTTCTTTGGAAACAATGCGGACTCAGTGTTATTGAATACCTTTACGTCTCAGATAAGTGGGATAGGGAAGAAGAAAGGGCTCAAAGTCGCGAGCATTGCAACGAACACGGTGCGGAAAGCTGTTTGTGGAAACGGTGCTGCAAGCAAAGAAGAAGTAGCGCGAGCAATCGTGCTGAAATTCCCACAACTAAAACCATACCTGACCTCTGATAAAAGATGGAAGGAAAAATATCATCGGAACATGTTCGATGCGGTGGCTTTGACTATTGTGGCTGAACAGCTTGAGAAATAGAAAAAGCCTATCACAGAACGTGGTAGGCTTCTATCTTATGAGGCGAAGATCATTCGCCATCGCATACACGAGGGACGGAGAGTTCCCTTACCCTTTCTTCAGCGAGGCCAATGACCTTCAAGATGCGTTCGACAGCGCCATCCAATGCACGATCATGCTCACGGATAAAATCCGTTTCCATCATGTCATCGAATTCCACGTCCGCTTCGCGGGCGACTTTGGATAGTTCATAACGCATTATCCATTTCGCATTGAAGCAGGTTTGGCCTATCAAAAACATCTCATTTTTCATCACCTCAATGAGACAAAGGAGGTTCTCTTCTTTTTCCGTCGCCATAGTCGTTGCCTTTCGTGTATGATTTTATGAAATCACCTCTCAATGAACTGATTATATTCTATCATGACTGTTGCTACTTTGTCAACTTTGCAAATAGGAGAAGGAAAAGAGAAAAATGCTCAAAATATCATTTCATACCGCTTGATTCTAATCCAAAGTTTTGTAATTTAACTATGAACCAATAAGCCACTCGATTATTTTTTAGATTTGAATTCACAGGGGGATTCTGTGGCGTATTCTTTTGTCTTTAAAAATCCCTCACTTTGAACTACATGCACTTGAAAAAAAGCATCATCTTTAATCGGAGGTAACCATACATCTTTTTCACTAACATCAACTACACAGGAGGATATCATGGCCGCAAAAGCAGTTGTCTTTTCTCATTGGTTTCACATGCTCGAAGGGCTGCAAGAATCACCTCAAAGTTTTTATGCATCATTAGAGAATGCGGTTAAAAAACGAGAAGTGCCTGACGTTGTTATTTCCAGAATTGATTACAAGGAAGGCGGTGTGTTTTCCGCAAAACGGGAGTATTGCAGGGTAAAGCGGAAAAAACTTATTTTTGACGTCTGCGCCGCTCCGTATGGCAGAAGCTTCTTTATTTCATGGTGGCTCGCAGAGATTCCGAGTTTTCTTCGCGCACTCTTTCTTGCAATTCCCGTATTCGGCGCTGCGTTTGCCAGAGTATTCAAACCGGCGACTTTTTTTCAGCAGGACACGGAACTCATGTTTCAGGAGTCCATTCGGTTAGCTGTTAATGAAGTGATCGACGAGATCACGACATCAAAAGGAATGCGCGCGCTAACCGAGTCTGAACGGAAACCGATCATGGGCAATCTCTTTAAGCGGTGAGTAGATAGTGGAAAGTTTCTCAATAGAGCAGTTGACGGCTAATTTTTACGAGTGGGAAGGACGGGGCAGAGGGTGGCAGCTTTGGAATGCACCGGTTGAGCTTGAACCGCCGTTTATTCCGTTCTTCCATTCGTATGGAAGGGAATCTGTCGTTGACGACGGGAGAACGCCGACATATCTCAGCACACTGGCTGATAAGATCAAGAACGCATTCAATAAGACATCCGGTGAAATATCAGAGTCATCGGAATCGTCAGAGCCTGAAGAAGTTTTTCCCGTGGGGTTTTCAGATGAAAGTGAAGTAAAAGAATTATCAATCACTATCCCTTCTTCAGCAGAAATATCCCGCGAGTATGCGGATCATTTTCTTCTGAGTTTGAGCGCTTGTCAGCTCCCCGTCAGTTTTGAAATTCTTGGAACAAAAGATGAAATTACGATTCAGTTCGCCTGCCGTGAAATAGATCTTCCTCAAATAGAACAACAGATACGATCATTCTTTCCGGAAATGGTAATAAAAGAAGGGAAAAAAGTTGCCGACAAGCTAAGAGCCAAAAACCAACATACTATGATTGTCGATTGCGGCTTGAGCGAAGAATTCATGCGGCCCCTCCTGACATTCAAGAATTTCGATCCCGATCCGCTTACTTCAATATTCGGAGCACTTGAGAATCTTAAGGATGAGGAAGTCGGCATGGTGCAGGTTCTTTTCCGCTCGGTGAACGCTCCGTGGGCTTCCAACATTATGCATGCCGTCAGAAACTATGACGGTTCGTGTTTCTTTTTTGACGCGCCGGAGATGCTGCCTCTGGCGGAGGATAAAATAAGACGACCTTTATTCGCTGTCGTTCTTCGCCTCATCGGGCAAAGCCTTTCGTATGAACGGTCAAAAGAAATCGTAAGAAATCTTTTTAGTGGTTTACACGCTTTTTCTAATCCACTCAGCAATGAGCTCATTCCTCTGTCAAACGATGGATATGACGACAGCCTGCATTTCGAAGACGTTGTTTTCCGTCAATCGCATCGAAGCGGCATGCTATTAAACAGCGACGAGCTCCTCGGCTTTGTGCACTTTCCGTCGTCGTCGATCCGCTCTTCAAAGCTCAAAAGGGACAGCAGAAAAACGCATCCGGTTCCTGCCATCGCAAGCGGACATTCCTTTGTGATAGGAAAAAACATTCATCACAACGTATCAAATGAGGTTTCGCTTAGTAATGAGCAAAGGCTTCGCCATATTCACATTATCGGCAAAACGGGAACGGGTAAATCCACGCTTCTTATAAATATGATCCGTCAGGATATTGAAGAAGGAAGAGGCGTTGCCGTCCTCGATCCTCACGGAGACCTTATCGACAGAATCATCGAGCGAATACCGGAGAACCGAATCAAAGACGTTATTCTCTTCGATCCGGGCGATACGGGATATCCCGTTGGCTTCAATATCCTCGAAGCGCATTCGGAGATAGAACAGAGAGTGCTTTCCTCAGACTTGGTGGACATCTTCAGGCGGTTCAGTTCCACATGGGGAGACCAGATGACAACCGTGCTTTCCAACGCGATTGATGCTTTTCTCGAAAGCAGCACGGGCGGGACACTCAATGATCTCAAGCGCTTTTTGCTTGAACAGCAATACCGTGATTCAATCCTTTCATTGTGCGGTGATTCGCATATAGTGTATTTCTGGAAAAAGGAATATCCCTTGTTGCGGGGTGGCTCGCAGGTTTCGATTATTACACGTCTCGATGCTTTTCTCAGATCAAGAATGATCCGCAATATCCTGAATCAGCGGGAAGGGCTTAACTTTACGCATATTATCGAAACCGGCAAGATTTTTCTTGCAAAACTTTCTCAGGGAATCATCGGAGAAGAAAATGCCTATCTTCTCGGATCATTGATATGCACAAAATTGCATCAAGTCGTCATGGGTAGGCAAGTATTGGAGGTGATCGAGCGCAAGCCCTTCTTTCTCTACATAGATGAGTTTCAGCATTTCGTGGTTCCTTCCATGGCCTCGATGCTTTCGGGTTCTCGCAAAATGAGTTTTGGATTGGCGCTTTCGCACCAAGACTTGCAGCAGATTACCGATTCCGGGTTGGCTAATTCCGTGATCTCGAATCCCGCGACGAGAATCTGTTTTTCATTGGGTGACAATGATGCTCAAAAGCTCCAATCGGGTTTCAGTCATTTTGACGCGAGCGACCTCATGAACCTCGGCGTCGGAGAAGCCATCGCCCGTATCGAAAGAAATGATTTCGATTTCAATCTTGTGACGTATGATATTCCACAGGTTTCTCATGATGTTGCGTCAGTAAGGCGGGAACAGATTATTTCGCATTCGAGAGAAATGTATGGAAGGAAGATTGTATCTGCCGATATCCCGGCACCGCCGATAGTGCAGATAAAAGCGCCTTTGATTCAAGATACGATACAGCCAATACAAATAGTGAAAGAAGAGAAGAAGGAAGAGCCTACACCGCGGCCATTTGTGCCTCAACCGGACATATCAATTGCAACGGAGGATTTGCAAAAACGGCAAAACAGTTCTCAGCATCGCTATCTCCAGACGCTTATTAAGAAGATGGCCGAACAAAGGGGATACAAAGCCGTAATTGAGGAGATAACACAAGACGGCGGAAGGGTGGACGTGGGACTTGAACGAGACGGAAAGAGAATAGCGTGCGAAATAGCCATTACCACGGAAGATATTCATGAACTGCACAATATTGAGAAGTGTCTCCGGGCCGGATACGATCCGGTCATTGTCTGTTCGTCGGTCAAACAAAATTTGAAAGCCATCAGAAACCTTGTCGTCGAAAAACTCAATTCCGCCGATCAAAATAAAATACAATATTTTGAGCCCGATGAACTATTTCATTATCTCAACAATGAAACATTGCAAGAACTGCCCGGTGAAACGCGCGTGAAGGGATATCGTGTCAAAGTAAATTATGACGCGATAACGGATACTGAAAAGAACCAGAAAAGGGAAGCTGTTGCGCAGGTGATTGCAGGCGCGATGAAACGATTGAATAAGAAAGAGAAATAAACTAAGGGGTTTTCTCGCAAAGTTAGTACTATTGCTTTATTAGTAATAGAAATATACATTCACACATTATAGTAGTGGTCTAGATCATGGAATTAAAATGAAAATATTTGTTGGGTGTTCAAGCGAAAAATTAGAGATTGCAGGTGAAATAGCGGCAATACTTGAAGAATTACAGGTAACTCCCCTGATATGGAATGAACCCGGTTTATTTCTGCCTGGATTAAATATCTTAAATAGGCTTATTGAAATTGCTGAACAAGAAGTTGATGCTGCTATACTGATATATTCTCCAGATGATAAAATTTGGTATGGAGAAGGCAAATTAGGACAACCTAGAGATAATGTGATATTTGAACATGGACTTTTCACGGGAGTTTTGGGCCCTGAAAGTGCAATCATTATAAAAGTCGGTAAAGGAACAAAAGTTGCCACAGATTTTAATGGAATAGAGTATATTGAATATTCCAATGGTAAAAAAATAAGAGGAAAGAGGGCAATAACGCTATGGATTCAAAAGTTGAAAAATAAATCTAATTCAAAGGAATCAGTTTTTAAGATAGACAATCAAAAAATAACCGTTACAAGAAAGGATTTAATTAAGGAAGATTTAATATTAGAGGCGGGTTTAAAGTCTTTTTTCCCTTCAAGGATGTATTATCCAAGATTTAGAGACAAAATTGGATCAATAGACTCGTACGTTAATACTGCAAAAAACAGCTTAATAATGGTTAGCATCAATTTGATGACAGGATTACCGATGGATGGCCTATGTGATGTTCTAGAGAAAAGATTAGTTGAAGAAAAAAAGGAGAATTTTAAAGCGACTGTTTCCCTATTAGATCCGCAAGAGGAACATTTGATGAAATCTATGGCTCCTATCTTTAATTTAGAATGCAATAAATTTTCTGAGATGATAAATGAAGCTTTATCAACGCTCGTTATATTCCGGAATAAATTGCCATCAAAATATAGAAAGAATTTCAGAATTTCTGCTCATAAATCAATTCCCTTTGGTAGTGCTATTATAATTGACCACGAAAAACCTTACGGGAAAATTCAAATTGAAACTAAGCCTTATAAGGCTCCTTTGCAAAAGAGTTTTGCCTTTGAGGTAATACCGACATCGGATGATGGTTTTTATCATACACTTGTTGACGGATTTATAAAGTTGATTGATGATGGTAGGGTTATTAATAATATTTAGTCTTGAATATGGAAAAATTTAGCGCAGGTATTCTTTTATATAGAATAAAGAAACCGAATTCCTTAGAAGTTTTTTTATTGCACCCTGGCGGGCCATTTTATATAAAAAAAGATAAAGGAGTTTGGTCAATACCTAAAGGCGAATTTGATAAAAACGAAAATCCGCTTGAAGCTGCTAAAAGAGAGTTCAAAGAAGAAATCGGAAATGAAATCAACGGTGATTTTATTGAATTATCGCCGATTATTACCAAAAGCAAAAAAACCATTATTGCTTGGGCGGTAGAGGGCGACATTGACCAATCAGAAATAAAGAGCAATACTTTCGAAATGGAGTGGCCGCCAAAGTCAGGAAAGATCCAAAAATTTCCTGAAATGGATAGGGGTGAATGGTTCTATACTTTCGATGCACGAGAAAAAATTCACGAAGCTCAAATATCATTAATAGATGAATTATTAAAAAAAATGAACTTAAGTGAAAGTAAATACGAAGAGAGAAACAAAACATTGTTTGATTGATAATTGACGGAAAAAATGTATCCGACTAAAAAAGTTGTCGTTTGGGGAACATTCGATATGCTGCATGAGGGGCATTTAGAATTTTTGAAAAACGCATCAAGTTATGGCGAACTTTATGTCATCGTTGTACCAGATGAAGTGGTAATGAATAATAAACATCATCTTCCTGCGCAAAATCATTTTAAGCGCAAAGAAAAATTGGAAAGATTAGATTTTGTTAAACGTGTTTATATTGATTGTGTAGAATATGGGCTTGAAAGTATAGAAATAATTAATCCAGATTATTTTTGTGTAGGTTATGATCAGTTAACAGTTTGGGAAGATGTGCTATCTAATTTATTCGACTCAAAAAATATTAATGCAGAAATTATCAGATTAAATATTTACGCCAATGGATTGCATACGACTGACATTATCGCGAATGAGCATAAGGATCTCATATGAATCTTATAATAAGGGGAAATCGTTGATTGGTTGTTCTGTGTTTATTCCAGGCCCAATTGGACAGATGATGTTAACTAAAAGATTGTTTTGAGAATATTTAGAACGTCTTTTAAAATAAGATAGGCTCTATTATCTTTATATCTTGGATGTAGTTACCGACCCAATCATACAGGCTGAATTCTACAGAGGGCCGATAATTTCTGGTTTTATTATCCTTATCATTAAGGATATTTTTAAATACATAACTTTTATGAAAATAATCATAAAACTAAAGTCATTATGGTTTTCTCTGAAATAAAAAAATATTTAAGAAAAACACTTGTTATCGCATTAAAAATCATAACTATTAGCGTAACGATGTATGGTCTATACTCTATTATTCCGAACAATATTAAGTACGTATTTTATTGGCTCGTATTAGTGTTAGTTTTCTCTGTTTTTATTTCTTTGGTTTTTTTGAAAAATAGAAAAGAAATCAAATCATTAAAAGAGAGAATTCAATCGCTAGAGAAAAAAATTGGAGCTCCTTTTTTAAATGATATAGGCTTAAATTCATTGAGTACGCACTTCAGTATATCGAACCCGAATCAATATTTAATAAATAAAAACGATATAGAGCTGGATTCGTTTGAGATTATTGCTAGTATATCTGGTAAAGGCTTGTTTAAAGATGCTGACATTAAGTACTCCATAGTTGGTAAAAATTGTTCATCTAAAAATCTAACTGAAATATTTTTAACCATCTCAGGAGATTATTACCTCAGATTAGAAGATTTGAAATTAAAAGCTTTTGAGCTTTATTCAGATCCTCATAAAAAGAATGTCCTTCAACCAGTAATAGCCAAGCAGGGGAGAGATTCGCAAAATAAGGATATTTCAATTCCTCTCAATCATCCAGGAAAAAAGAATGGTGAATATTTCAACCTAGTTTTAGAATATAAATGGCCAAACTATTTTCATCCAAAAAAGGATTATCTATTTTTGGATAATATCTATGCTAAGTCTACTAAAAAAATAAAATTGACAATAAAAATTCCTCAACCAGTAAAATTGGTTGGGGCATATCGCTATCAGGCAAACAAAAGAGAACCAGAGTTCCTAGGAACATTAAAGGAAGAGGATAAACATTATTACTCTTTTGAAGCTGAAAATCCAATTAAAGATGCGTTTTATATCTTATCTTATGAAATCAATGATTAATAATATAATTCGCAAGTTTTGGAGTGAAAACGATTTTAAGGATTATTTTCTTGAATATTGTCAAGATAATCCAAAGAGATATTTGGTAGAATTATATGCCAGCAACAAATGTAACCTAAGATGTAAACATTGTTGTCAAGGCAAGGTTAAAGATGAAACTATTTCGAAGGAATTATGGATAGAAACGGTAAATACATTGCTACCAATTGCCAAACAATTCCATGTTAGTGGAAAGGAGCCTTCTGCCGACGATACTTCAGTCTCGCTTTTAAACTCATTATTATCTATTAAAATAAAAAATAAAATATTATTAACTACTATTACGAACGGACAAATATATCTTCCAGAAATGATAGATAATAACCTAGGATATTTAGATAACATTGAGATAAGTATAGATGGACTTGAACAAGAAAATGATTATATTCGAGGGATTAATAGTTTTAATAATGCGATATCTAATCTGTACAAATACATGGAAACGTACGAGACCCAAAAAATTAGTGTTTGTTGTGCATTAAATAAAATAAATATTGAAAACATAGAAAATTATGTGACTTATTTTTATAATTTGGGCATTAAAAGATTGTTCTTCCAAGTCCTTGAACCTATTGGAAGAGGGGAACTGATAAGGGATTTAATAGTCACTCCAATCGAATTTCTCAAATTCGTTAAGAGCATAGAATTCTTTATTAAAAATAGTCATTATATAAAAGGCGTTGAATTAAAGATTTGTATCCCAAATTGGTTAATAAATAATTTAATAGAAGATACTTATACTTTTACTAAGTTATATAATTTCATTGATACTGGATGTAATTACGAAGAATATTGGAATGACAATATAATTTCGTTCGATTTTGGTATTATAGATATTCCTTTTTGGAAAAATGTAATAATTACTCAAAATGGAAATGTAATATCAAATTATTCGGATTACTATTTTGACAAAAAATCACTCGTCACTATTTCAAAAGAAAATATTTATAAATTACCCTTTTTAATAAAAAACGAGTTAAACAACAAGCTGGATGATTCTTCATTCTAAAAGGATATATATGAAAAAACCAACATTTCTCAATAACTGTGCACCCGATCAAGCAGGTTCTGCGGGAAGTAAAGGGAAATTTATCAAAGATAATAAAATAAAAACATCAAAAATAGAAACAAAAAACTCGGCTAAAAATAATAGCAAAATAATAAAAAAGATTTAATAGCTATTCCATTTCAAATGGTTTATTTCTCAAATAAATAATTACGAGTCTATACTTGCGTTAGATCATATTATTTATTTCGCAGAATATTTTAAAGATCATTTATAAAGGTTTAAACCTCTTCATGAGCCGCCTATTAGGTCTAGATTCGTCCCGTTCCCATCTTCCTAATGTCGAAGGATCAACGCTTAAATGGTGAGCCAATTCTTCTTGAGTGATACCGCGTAATAGGCGATAAGATTTAATGCTCTGACCAAATGATTGAGTTATGAATAAATTGGGTTCATAGCCCAAAAACTCGATGACCTTTGGCATTACCCACAACATTGGTTCAGTTTGATTCTTCTCCCAATTGGTGACCGTGGATTCGGTGACGCCAATCAGTCTGGCAACTTCGGCTTGGAAGAGTTTTAGATCAAGCCGCCTTTTTCGTATATGGTCGCCAATGGTGAGTAAGGTTTTTGGATATTTTGAGGATTTTGGCTTTTTTGCTGTTAGGTCGATCAAACTCCCGAATGGCAACGCAGGTATGTCCCTGCGGAAATTACGGCAATCCGAATCAGGAATGCACATGCAATATGAACCAGATCCAAAAATATGTAGGTAAAATATCGGGTCCGCTTTTAGACAGGATAGATATTCATGTAGAAGTTCCTGCGGTTAAATACAACGAACTGGCATCGAAGAGGGAGGGCGAAACATCCGCACAGATACGCCGGCGGGTTATAGCTGCAAGGGAAGTGCAATCCAAACGATTCAAGGATATGCCGGGGATGTACAGCAATGCGGACATGCAGTCCAACGATATAAAACAATTTTGTCAGATCGATACGACAGGTGCGGAACTGTTAAAAATGGCAATGGATAAATTAGGTTTGTCGGCACGTGCATACGATCGGATACTCAAAGTCAGCCGCACCATAGCAGATCTTGCCGGCAGCGAAA
>Ga0182027_10001303_pt1 | contig 41965 bp, 48 predicted proteins | sample 712E1DmetaG_FD_121300 | JGI IMG/M metagenome (GOLD analysis project Ga0182027, IMG submission 121300) | Permafrost microbial communities from Stordalen Mire, Sweden - 712E1D metaG (Illumina Assembly) | ecosystem: Environmental > Terrestrial > Soil > Wetlands > Permafrost | place: Sweden...
GAAGACAGACAAAAATTTGCAGATCACCTAAGAAGTTTACATATATCAACTCCGCAAAGTAAGGCAGCGGAAAATCAAACGGAAGCAATTAAAATAGCAAAAGGAATTGGATTTCCTGTAATGATCAGATCCGGATTTGCTCTTGGAGGACAGGGTTCGGGAATTGCACGAAACAAAAAAGAACTAAAAGATATTACAAATGTTGCATTTTCTTTTGTCTCGCAAGTTTTAATTGAAAAATATCTGCACCAGTATAAAGAAATTGAATACGAAGTCGTTCGGGATAGGTTTGATAATTGTATTACGGTTTGTAACATGGAAAATATGGATCCGTTGGGAATTCATACCGGAGAATCCGTGGTTATTGCGCCAAGTCAAACTTTAACAGATTTTGAATATCATACTTTACGCTCCATTTCGATTAAAATCGCAAGAAGTTTACAGGTAGTTGGAGAATGTAATGTACAGTTTGCTCTAAATCCAAATCCCAAAAATGGCCAACTGGAATATTTTGTAATTGAATTAAATCCGCGGCTTTCACGAAGCTCTGCTCTGGCCAGTAAAGCGACAGGTTATCCTTTAGCATATGTTGCAGCAAAATTAGCTCTTGGAAAAGTCTTAACGGATTTGGAAAATAAAGTTACAAAAGTAACTCAATCTTGTTTTGAGCCGGCACTGGATTATGTGACGGTAAAAATTCCAAGATGGGATATCAATAAATTTAAAGGAGCACAAGATTCAATTGGTAGCAGCATGAAATCGGTTGGTGAAGTTATGGGAATTGGCCGAAATTTTGAAGAAGCTTATCAGAAAGCGATTAGAATGTTGGATTTAGATTTTGAAGGAGCAGTTGACGAAAATATCTTTAAAAATGGAGATTCAAAAAAAGATACAAAAGCTCTTCTATTTAACCCAACTCCAAACAGAATGTTTGCGATAGGAAAAGCTCTTTATGAAAACATGCCGGTTGAAGAAATTTATTCCTTAACCGGAATTGATCCATGGTTTTTGTATAGAATAAAAAATATCGTTGACAACGAGAAAGAATTATTAAAAACAAAAGATTTACCTCGAGAAAAATTATTAAAGTTAAAAGTTCTTGGTCTTTCGGACAAGCGCATAGGAACTTTAGTTGGCAAAAAAGGTCTTGAAATTAGAGCTTTAAGAAAAAAATTAGGCATTCTTCCGTCTGTTTTTTCAATTGATACTTTGGCTGGGGAATTTCCGGCAAAAACAAATTATTTATACATGACATATGGAGGAAATCATAATGATGTCGATAAATTTTCAAATGATGGAGTGATTACACTTGGTTCCGGTCCGTACCGCATTGGCTCATCGGTTGAATTTGACTGGACTTGTGTAAACGCGGTTATTTCAGTTAAAGAAAACAAGAAAAAGGCAATTGTAATTAACTGTAATCCTGAAACGGTTTCGACAGATTATGATATTTCCGACAGATTATATTTTGAGGAATTAACCTTTGAAAGAATTACCGATATTTATGAGTTTGAAAACCCATATGGAGTAATTGTTTCAGTCGGCGGGCAAACGCCAAATAATAGGGCAAAGGCCTTAAAAGATTACGGATGCAAGATCTTAGGTACAGATCCAAATGATATTGATAAAGCAGAAGATCGCAGGACTTTTTCAGCTCTTTTGGATGAGAGATCAATCTGTCAGCCATCATGGAGTAGGTTTACAAAATTATCACAAGCTGTTGAGTTTTCCGAAAAGGTTGGTTTTCCGGTTCTCATACGCCCTTCGTACGTTTTGTCCGGCAGTAATATGAAAATTTGCCGCACAGAGGACGATTTAAAAAAATATCTTGATTCAACAGCAATTTCTAAAGAACATCCCGTTACCGTTTCGAAATTTATAGAAAACGCTAAAGAGATTGAGGTAGATGCTGTAGCAGAAAAGGGACAAGTAAAGGTGTTTGTTATCTCAGAACATGTCGAAAATGCCGGTGTGCATTCGGGTGATGCCTCAATCATTTTCCCTCCGCAAAAACTTTATGGAGAAACACAAAGAAAACTAAAAAACATTACAATCAGTTTGGCAAAGGCATTAAATATCACCGGTCCGTTTAATATGCAATGTTTAGCCAAGGACAATGACGTTTCGGTTATCGAAGTTAATCTTCGTTCTTCACGAACTTTTCCGTTTATTTCAAAAGTTACAGGGGTAAATCTTATAAAAATGGCAACCGACGCATTTTTTAACAGAAAGATTAAAGAAGTAGCAATTAATTCACTGGATTATAATTTTGTGGCCGCAAAAGTAGCTCAGTTTTCTTTTGCCAGATTAGTCGGTGCCGATCCTGTTTTGAACGTTGAAATGGCTTCAACCGGAGAAGTAGCCTGCTTCGGAGATGATGTTGAAGAAGCCTTTCTTTTGGCAGAACTAAGTGTTGGCGGAAGAATTCCCAAGAAGGGAATATTTATAAGTTTAAGCGGAGATGAAAATAAAATTAGATTTTTGGAAAGCGCAAGACTTTTAGCTTCTCTTAGTCTTCCTTTTTACGCAACGGAAAACACTTCAATTTATTTGCAGAAAAACGGAGTAAATGTGCAAAAATTATATAAAATTCATGAAAAGAAATCGCCAAATATTTTGGAATTTTTTCAGAAAGGTAAAGTTGATATGGCAATAAATATCACAGACACAAATTTGAAAAAAGATATTGATGATGATTATTATATTCGCCGTTTCGCTGTTGATCAAAACATACCGTTATTTACAAATCTCCAAAAGGCCGAATTATTCGTAAAGGCGATTGTGGGAAAAGACTTAAATAAAATCGCCATCAAATCCTGGAAAGAATTTACAAAGAATTAAAATTGGGGTTTGTTTATGTCGTCTCAGCGTCTCTTCAGAAATGTAGATCAATATAGAGTATAGTTAAAGAATTGAATGGAGGTGAAATATAATGATGGATAAGAATTGTAAATGTGGACATGAAATGCCGGAATGCTGCCAGGAGCATAAAATGTCAAAAGAGCATCTTGAAATGAAAAAGAAGATGTTGGAAGAAAAACTTAAATGGGTAAACGAAAAGTTAGAAGAAAAATAACTTTAGTTTATTAATAAAGCTTTAATCCATAACTTTGTTACTAACAGAGTTATGGATTTTTTTCTTGTTCATTGTCAAAAATTTCTACAGATTTTTTTGTGTTTTTTTTGTGTTTCCAATAGATAAAATTACCTATCCCGCCTACCGCGATTATAAATATAAGAATGTATATAAGCAGTTGCGTTTTTGAAATTCCGGCGGCGGAAACTTGTACCGGCTTAGGTGTTGCTGTCGGTTCTGTTGTTGGCGTTGCCGGAATTGGGGTATCCGTAGGAGTAATGGCATCTTGATTATTGGAAGATGTATCAGTTGATGTAACAGGAACTGCTACAATTCCGCCTGTAGTTGTTGCTGAAATTTCATTTGAAAAACCGCCGGGATTACACACATTAACTGCTTTGATTGCAAAATAATAGGTTGTTCCTTTTGCTAAATTGCCAACACTATATGATGTTGTATCGTGTCCGCCAATATTCGGATTGCCATAAATATATTGTCCGGATGTAAGCCCATAAGCAAGAAGATAATATGTTACGGGATCGGCAGCAGCGGTCCAAGTAAGCGTTATTTGACTGACCCCGTTTGCTACCGCTGAAGTTATTTGCGGTGTGTTTCCCGGCGCTCCAGACGTACATGAGCCGGGGGTTTTTAAACGCGATAGTAACGTTACTATTGGAACCAAGAGGAATGGATGGATTATCGCTGGTGTCAGCAGCGGTAAAGGTATCGGTGCCGGGGTTTGAATTGTTCGAGCTTACCGTAAAACTAACATTTCCGTTTGAATCGGTTGTGGCAGTGGCATTGTCAGTTCCAACGCTGCCTCCGTTAATAACTAAACCCGTGTCGCTGGTGCTTGTAAGAGTAATGGTATCTCCGGATATTGGATTATTTGAATCATCTTTTACCGTAATAGAAACAGTGGCGGTGGTTGATCCGTCTGCGGGAATTGTCCCCGGATTAACGGACATAGTTGAGTTGTTAGTATTTGCGTTATTATTAGCAAAAGCAGGTATGGCAAAAATAATTGAAGAAAAAAACAGAGAACAAATAAATATAAGAATTCTGCTTTTTATTTTGTACATATTTATAGTATACATAAACGATATTTTGCTTTCCTGAGAAGTTGCTTAGAATAAAATTCAAGCAACTGAATTAATGATATCTAATTATGATATTATTTTTATATGCCCGGAAAGAAAGATAATTATCGTTACCAATTCCTCGCGAAGAAATGGACTGATCGTCATAGGGAATTCCAAAGTAAAATTTTTGCAAAACATGAAGATTCTTTTAAATGGTTTACCGATAATTCAAAACAATTAGTTATTGGATCGCTGGCAGGAATTATGTTGTTAACATCGCCGATTTTAGATAAAATTCCCCAGAGTATATCTTCCGTATCTGCGCAGGTTAAAACAATCGATAAGAGAGTTTTTCTTATTTATGATCTGCGAAATGTTTTGCCAAATGAAGTTAGATCTTTAACTCCTGAGGAGGAAAAAAATGTTAGTGAAATTCTGGTAAGAAATGTTGGCTTTAATGTTGTATCGGAATTGGATGGTAAAAGATTAAATACAACTTATGGAATAATCGGGCAGGAACAGCATTTGTCAAGATTTTCGGGAGACAATATGTTTACTCATTTTGATTCATCTGATCAAGCGGATAAGTATTGGTCCTATGGAATGGCTCCCGGACTTGGTGCGTTTGGATATTTTACTGATTTATCCGGAACCTTAACTCAACAAGATATTGATCGGGAAAAATATTATATTGCGGTTCAAACCTTTTTAGCTCCGGGATATGATAATAATACTAAAGATTACAACGATTTTTTCAAATATAGAAAAATGTTAGTTATAAACCCGCAAAACGGAAAAGCAATTGTTGCAGATATTGCGGACGCGGGCCCCTCTCCCTGGACAGGTAAGCAATTAGGAGGATCACCGGAGGTAATGAATTACTTGGAGAGATTTGATGGATCACAAATCGGCGCAGTTTTATATTTTTTTATCGACGATCCAAATGATACAATTCCTTTGGGACCGGTAAACTTATGAAAAACAAGTTTTTTTATAGTCATTTAATTGAAATAACAGATATTTCTTTAAAACTTAAAGATGTTAATTTGTCAGATGACGAAAAAGCCCATTTAACGTCTTTAATCGAAGCAAATATCCATAGTATAGTAATCGACACAGTTCTCTCTGAACTTTCTAGCGATGATAAGAAGACATTCCTAAAAAATTTAGTTTCCGATAATCACGAAAAAACTTTAGAACATTTAAACAGCAGAATTGGTAAATTAGAAGATAAAATAAAAAAATCTGTGGAAGATTTAAAAAGTGATTTAGTAAAAGACATCCTTGATACCAAAAAATTATCGTAAGAAAATAACCCTGAGGTAAATCTCCAGATTTAGCGGAATTTTAAATAACGATTTTTTTAAATTAACCGTATCGACATTTAAAAATTGCACTTCTTCATTTAGTAATCTTTTTTTCTGAGCTCTTTTTCCGCCAAATGCGTATCCCTCGGCTAATTTCCCGTCTGCCTTAATTACTCTGTGGCATGGCACTTTTTTAGGATGCTTATTTTTATTTAAGGCGTAGCCGATTACTCTAACATCTTTAATGCCGGCGATTTCAGCGATTTTTTTGTAGGTTAAAACCTTGCCTTTGGGAACAAAAGAAACCAGTTTGTAAACTTTTTCAAAGGGCGTCATTATTTTATCGGATGACTATTAGATAAAACAGAATAGAGGCAATTATTCTGTATACGCCAAATATAATAAAGTTATTTTTCTGCACAAATTTTAAGAAAAGCTTAACGGAAATTAAAGCGACAACAAAAGCGCCAATAAATCCAACCAAAAGCATTAGCCATTCAAAAGGTGAATAAACAAATTTAGTTTTGATTAAGTCCAGTCCTGTTGCGGCCAGCATTGTTGGCACAGCCAAAATAAAAGAAAATTCGGCTGCGGCTTTTCTTTTAGTTCCCAGGAATAATGCTCCGACAATTGTTGCCGCGGATCTTGAAACTCCCGGGATTATGGCAATCGATTGAAAAAGACCAATTACAAAAGCTTTTGGAAAACTCATTTTTGAAATATCTTCCAGATGGTGTTCTTTTTCTTTATAAATCAATTCTAAAATTATCAAAGCAATACCGCCGATAAAAAGTGAAATTAACGTAATATATAAATTACCAAGCAGGTAGTTCTTCACAATTTTAAAAAGAAGCAAGCCGATAATTGCGGTAGGAATAAAAGCGACAATAATCCTTTTCCAAACTTCAACACTTTTAAATAGATTATTCCAATATAAAACGACAATTGCCAGTATCGCTCCAAGTTGAATAATAATTTCAAAATCTTTAACAAAACTGGTTTGGGCAATTTTTAAAATATCTGCAACCAAAATCATGTGGCCTGTCGAGGAAATTGGCAAGAATTCCGAAATTCCTTCAACGACTGAAAGTATAAAAGCCTGTAAAAGATTCATAATTAAAATTATTATATCATCAAAAAAGATTGCAAAATACCCCCTAAGTAATCTACAATTACCTCATGAAAGAAGCCAAGAAAGAAGCTATTGAGTGGGACAAGAAAAAAATTATCTTGTTTACGATTGGAATAGCTCTTCTATTAATATTGGGATTAGTAATTAAAGAAATGATGTTTGCAGGGGTACAAATTTCAAATCCTTCACAAGCCGACATAAGTGTTAAAGGAGCGAGCACTCAAATTAGCCCATTTCCGGATATTAAACAAGGCATTCAAAATCAAATAAATACTTTAAAAAGCGAAGCGCAAAATATAAATATTGTTGATGTGGCAACTTCTTCTCCGCAAGTTCAAAAAGTAATCAACGATTTAAAAGCGATTCAAAATTATCCCCAAAATCAATTAAAAGCAACCTGCGAAAACATATGCAGCCGTTTATAAATTATGGATGATATTAAAATAAGAATTGAAAAAGCATTAGAAAAATTTGATATTGAATCAAAAAGAAAAAAGATTAGGGAAATCGAGGCAGAAAGTTTGCATCCTGATTTTTGGAAAGATCATCAAACAGCTTCTTCCAAGATGAAGGAATTATCTGCGCTTCAGGTAGAAGTACAGAAGGCAGAAACATTATCGGAATTTGCAAAAACAGGAGAGCTTGATAAGGCAGAAAATATTTTAAACGAGTTTGAATTATTGCTTTACTTTTCCGGTCCCTACGATTCTTCATCTGCAATTTTGGCGTTGCACTCCGGTCAGGGCGGAGTTGAGGCGATGGACTGGACAAATATGCTGTATCGAATGTACTCAAGATATTTCGAGAAAAAAGGCTGGAATTACCAAACGCTTGAAGAAACTCCAGGGGAAGAAGCGGGCTTAAAAAGTATCATTATTGAGGTAAGCGGAGATTATGCTTATGGATTTTTAAAACATGAGGCGGGCACCCATCGATTAGTTAGGCAATCTCCCTTTAATGCAGATAACTTAAGACAAACTTCATTTGCTTTGGTAGAAGTGATGCCGGATATCGGTGAAAATGCCGACATTGCGATTAAAGATGATGATTTAGAGTGGGATTTTTTTAGAAGCGGTGGGCACGGAGGACAAAATGTTAATAAGGTTTCAACAGCGGTTAGGCTAACACACAAACCAAGCGGGATTATAATAACTGCTTCCGGACAGCGTTATCAAGGCCAAAATAGAGAATATGCGTTAAAGATGCTAAAAGCTAAATTATGGCTTTTGCAGGAAGAAAATCGTAAAAAAGAGGAAGCAAAACTTAAAGGCGGATATAAAACACCAGGCTGGGGAAATCAAATACGATCTTACGTTTTGCACCCCTACAAAATGGTTAAGGATTTAAGAACAAATTACGAAACCGGTAACGCGGAAAGCGTATTGGACGGGAATTTAGATGCATTTATCGAAGAAGAATTAAGAAAATTGTAGTCAAAAAGGTTGCCAAAAGCAGCGAAATATGGTTTACTTAATAAAGGAGGTGAATACTTAAACTATGGATAAAGCAGTTCAAGGAAATAAAGATCAAAATAAGCCTTTAATACACGATTTTAACACAAAAGATAGCTTGAAAAATGCATTTACACCTAAGGTTATTACCTTGTTACTTGTAGTTATTGTTGTTGGAGTTGTTAGCGGATATCTAATTGCAGGTAAAAATGGTTCTATTTCAGATAACGCAAAAACTTCCGGAGGAGCAACTTCATCATCTGTTGCAAAAGGGACTATTCAGGGATCAAACGATACGGCAACTTTTAAAGATACCGCTCAAGGAACTCTAAAGACAGGAGGGATTGACGGAGAGGGAGCTTTCCATTTGGTTAGACCCGGTGGAGATAGTCAAAACGTTTACCTCACATCTTCAATAGTAGACTTATCTAAATTTATCGATAAAAACGTTAAAGTCTGGGGACAAACCCAAGCAGCCCAACATGCAGGTTGGTTAATGGATGTTGGCAGGATTGAGGTTTTATAATGATAAAGCTTGATAAGGTCTCTAAAAAATTTGGAACGGGCGTATTTGGATTATCTGATGTTTCTTTTTCTATTGAAAACGGAGAATTTGTTTTTTTGGTTGGTCCAACCGGTGCCGGAAAAACAACTATTTTTAGAATTTTAATAAGAGATGTTTTACCCAGTGAAGGAAGCGTAATTGTAAATGATTGGGACGTGGTAACATTACCGAAAAATAAGATTCCTCATTTAAGAAAGAAAGTTGGGATTGTTTTTCAAGATCTAAAATTACTTTTAGATAGAACGATTTTTGAAAATGTTGTTTTGCCTTTGGAAGTCGCGGGTATAAAAACAGAAGAGGCATTAAAAATAGTCGAAAATATTCTGATGCAGGTTGGACTTACTGAACATAGAGATAAATTTCCCGTTCAGCTTTCGGGTGGAGAATTACAAAGAGCTGCAATTGCCAGGGCTTTAGTTTTATCTCCGGAAATACTTTTGGCAGATGAACCAACAGGCAATTTAGATGCGGCAACATCATGGGAGATAGTTAAACTTTTATCGGATATTAATAAAAAAGGGACAACAGTTGTAATGGCAACTCACAATCGCGATATTGTAAAAAGTTTAGGAAAAAGAATAATTCAGATGGAAAAAGGTAAGATTATTAATGACGAAAAAGCAAAAAAAGAAGAGAAGGAGGGAAAGAAAAAATGAGTTTTGCAAAAACTACCTGGAAAAACATAAGAAGATCTCCATATCAAGCTTTAGCGGCAATTTTAATAATGACTTTAACTTTTTTAGTTATTTCATTTTTTACATTTCTTCTAGTTGGTTCTTCAAAAGTAATAACTTATTTTGAATCTAAACCTCAAGTTACGGCCTTTTTTAAAAATGAAGCTAAACAATCTGATATCAATTCTTTAGAAAATCAATTACGCTCAACTGGTAAAGTTGCCTCAATAAAATTTGTATCAAAAGACGAGGCGCTTAAAATTTACAGAGAGCAAAACAAAAATGATCCCTTACTTTTGGATTTAGTAACCGCAGATGTCTTGCCGTCTTCGTTTGAAATATCAACGATACAAATTGAAGACATGGGAGCAATTTCAAATATGCTAAATAAATCCACATTAGTTTCAGATGTAATTTATCAAAAAGATGTTGTTTCAACTTTAAGTACATGGACAAGCGCAATCAGAAAATTAGGGGCCGGTTTAATAATTTTATTATCTTTAGTTTCAATTTTTATTATGGCAACAATCATTGGTATAAAAATTTCCCAGAAAAAGGAAGATATTGAAATAATGAAATTAATCGGCGCAACTAACTGGTATATTCGCTGGCCGTTTTTAACAGAAGGGGTAGTTTATGGAATTATCGGTGCGATTCTCGGATGGGCTTTTGCAACTGCGGGACTTTTATACACTACTCCATTTTTAGAATCCTTCTTAAAAGGGATACCTGTTTTACCGGCATCATATTTGGATTTACTAGCACTTTTGGGAATAGAAGTAGTCTTTGCGGCCCTCTTAGGAGTTATCTCAAGTTTCTTAGCCGTTTTAAGATATTCAAAGTAGAATTTATTAATTTTAGAATGTATGAATTATGAAATTTGGAATAAAAAAAATAGCTCTTCTATTTCTCGTAACGGTTCTTTTGTTCTTTAGCAAGGGAATTGTTTATTCGCAGACAGATACGCCTACTCCAACCCTGGTTCCTGATAATTCAGCGGCAATACAAGATTTACAAAATAAAATAAATACCGCTCAAGCTCAAAAACAAACCTATTCTTCACAAATAGAATTAATTGGTAATCAAATAAAATTAACAGAATATAAAATTGAAGCAACGCAGGAACAAATAACCAGCGTAACTTTAGATATTGATACAACGTCTAAAAAAATAATCAGTTTGCAATCTACGTTAGATAATTCAATTACAGTGCTTTTAAACAGAATCGTTGCAACTTATGAAGTCGGTACAATTCAGCCTGTTCAAATTCTATTAACCTCCAGTACTGCTTCTGATTTTTTTACCAGACTTAATTACTTAAAACTTGCCCAAGCCCACGATAAACAATTGATTTATGATACTCAACAGGCAAAAACAGATTACTCGAATCAGAAAAATATTTTTGAAGATAAAAAACTACAGTTGGCAGACCTACAACAACAGTTACAAGTTCAAACTGATCAGTTAGATCAGGAAAAACAAGTGCAACAACAACTTTTAGCAACCACAGAAGCACAAATCGCTCAATATCAAGCTCAATTATCAGCGTTACAGAATTTCGCGCGTTCCAGAGTTGGTCCTGGTGGCCAAAGCATTTCTCATCAGGATTTATCTGATGGATGGGGTAAATATTATAATCAGCGTGATTCAAATTGGGGAAATAATTTTATAGGTTTATCAAATATGCAGATTTGGGATGTTGGTTGCTTGTTGACATCTTATGCAATGGTGGTAACTCACTATGGTGGGTCACTAACTCCTGCAGATGTTGCCGCTAATGTAGGGAATTTCGCGGGCGGAAGTGCTTACTTTAATTTACCTGGACCTTCTGCTAATGGGCATTCAGCTAGGGATATTTCCATGCCATCTTTGGATGATTTAAGAAATGATCTTAAATCCGGAGAGTCTGTAATTGTAGGATTATCCTATGATGGAGGGCCAATTGCCGACCATTGGGTGGTATTGAGATCTGCAAACGACGATGGTACCTTTATGATTAACGATCCTTTGTATCAGGGGGCGATGAATGTGCAATTAAACGATCATTATTCTGGATTAAAAATTGTAGAAGCAAGAATTTATAATTAACTAAGATAAAAAGAATTGCCCTTACTATTTATTTTTTTTTGGTTTTTAGGACTGTTTGCTCCGAGAGGGATTTTTGCCGTCGTGGCTTGTGCTATAGTATTTTTCTATCCCTATATAATTAAATTAAAAAACAAAAATAAATATGAATGAAGAATTTATAACTAATTCAAGTAAGGAAACGCAAAGATTAGGCGAGAGTTTTGCTAAAAAATTAAGCTTGGGAGATTTTGTAGCTTTTTATGGTGATTTAGGCAGTGGCAAAACAACTTTTATCCAAGGGTTGGCAAAAGGCTTAGGAATAGAAAGAAGAATTATTTCTCCAACATTTATAATGGCCCGTCATTACCAGATAAAAAATGGCAGTTTTTATCATGTAGATTTATACAGAACAGAGAGTAAGCATGACCTTTTAAGTATTGGACTAGACCAGATAATTGAAGATAAAACTAATATCGTTGCGCTGGAATGGGCCGAAAAAATGGGTGAGATGCTGCCAAGTAAAAGAATCAATATCCATTTTGCATATTTAGAAGATAACAAGAGAAAAATAATTATAAAAAGATATGAATAATCAAATAGAGCAAGCTGTAAAAATTTTAAATCAAGGCGGAATTGTAATTTTTCCAACCGATACAGCTTTTGGAATCGGTTGTCGGATAGATAATCAAAATACGATTCAAAGATTGTTCAAAATAAGAAAAAGACCTCAGTCTCAAGCAGTTCCGGTTTTAGTTTCTGATTTAGAAATGGCAAAAAAATACGCATCAGATCTTCCGAACAATGTTGTCCAAAAATTAGTGAAGCCTTATTGGCCGGGGGCTTTAACAATAATTTTAAAAGCCAACGAAGAAACCGTTTCCAAGTTGGTTTGTGGAGGTGGAGAGACAATCGGTTTAAGAATGCCCAATCACCCGGTAGTTTTGGAGATTATTAAAAAAGTCGGAGTTCCAGTTTTAGGCCCATCGGCAAACTTTCATGGAGAAACCACGCCTTACGAGTTTAAAGACTTAAGTTCGCAACTTATCTCATTAGTTGATTATGTTGTTAAAGGTGAATGCTTGGTAAAACAAGCATCAACTGTACTAGACTCGACTTTAACTCCTTGGAAAATTTTGCGTCAGGGCGCGATAAGCGTTAATATTTAAGTATGCCTAAAATTTTAACAATTGATACTTCCGATAATAAAAAAATAACAGTCGGTTTGGAAATTGATGGTAATAAAAGTGAAGTCACGAGAGATTCTACGGTTCTTCGTTCAGAAGCAGCATTACCCGAGATTGAAGAAATGCTTCAAAAAAATAACTTAGAAATAAATCAAATAACCGAAATTAAAATAAATAGAGGCCCAGGCTCGTTTACAGGCTTACGAGTTGGAGTAGCGATAGCTAATGCATTGGGATTTCTTTTAAAAATTCCTGTAAATGGGAAAAAAGTTGGCGAATTGGAAGAACCAGTATATAATGAATAAAGCTTATGATAAATTTTCTGCGCCACTTTTTTTTACCAAAAGAGACAAATAATTATCGCTCAGGTCTTTTGCATCACAAGATTTTATTAATACTCACTTTATTCTTCTTCTCAGCGGGGCTGATGTTGTCAGTTGTGCGTACAAATTTTCCCTCAGTTCTTGGTACATTTTCTGACATTTCAAATCAACAGTTGCTGATTTTAACAAATCAGCAAAGGCAAAATAATAATTTACCGGCTTTAACAGATAATTCCGAGTTAGATCAGGCTGCCGCCAATAAAGCTGCTGATATGTTTAGTAAAGATTACTGGGCGCATAATGCTCCAGATGGAACAACTCCATGGGTTTTTATAAAAGCAGCAGGATACAACTATATTTACGCCGGTGAAAATCTTGCCAGAGGATTTAATAGCGTTCCGGATGTTATTAATGCTTGGATGAATAGTCCTGAGCATCGCCAAAATGTCTTATCGCCAAATTATCAAAATGTTGGTTTTGCGGTTGCAACAGGTAAGCTTAGCGGAGAAAGCACAGTTTTAGTCGTAGAAATGCTGGGAAGCACAACTCTTGCTCCTGCACCGGGTACAAAAGCCTTAGGTTCGTCTGCTGTTAAAACAACTACAGTTGGTAATTCAAGTATCCCAATTATTAAACAGGTAGCTAATTTAGTTCCTAATGCGCAACTGCTCGGCGCTAGTTCCTTATCTGTAATTAAGCCTTTGATAAATAGTCAAACATTCTCATTAACACTTGCAGGGATTATCTTATCTATATTTATTTTAGTACTCTTCTTGGATATGATGATAATTGAAAGAAGAAAAATTGTCCGTTTTGTCGGACATAACCTTGATCATATCTTATTTTTCAGCGTAATGATTATTATTGTTATAATACTTGCGAAAGGATCAATCATTTAATGTTTAAAAAATTTAAAAAACACTTAGGATATTACATAACTTTAATATTAATATTATCTTTTGGTCTAATTTTAATTTTGTTAACAAGTCCAGATGTTAAGATGCAGGCGATGATAATTTTCATAACCGTATTCTTCTACATTTTATGGGGACTTTTACATCATCTGATAAATCATGAATTAACGCCTAGAATTGTGATAGAATATGTTCTTATCGGAGCATTGGGACTATCAGTTTTATTCTTTACATTGATGGGAGGAATTTTATGAAAGGTATAATATTGGCAGGCGGTAGGGCCACAAGACTTCGTCCTCTAACAAAAATTACTTCAAAGCAGTTATTACCTGTCTATAATAAGCCGATGATTTATTATCCTATTCAGACTCTTGCGCGTGCCGGAATTAAGGATATTCTAATAATCGTTGCTCCGGAATATTCAGGACAATTCTTAAATTTACTTGGTTCAGGAAACGAGTTAGGAGTTAATTTATCATATGAAGTTCAGGAAGAGCCCCGAGGATTACCCGATGCATTTATTGTTGGCGAAAATTTTATTGGAAAAGATGATGTTGCGTTGATTTTGGGAGATAATATTTTCGATCATAATTTTGCCGAGAGCATTACCTCTTTTAAATCAGGTGCCAGAATATTCGCAAAACAAGTTCCTGATCCTGAGCGATCCGGGGTAGTTGAGTTTGATCAGAATAATAAAGTTACCTCAATTGTAGAAAAGCCGGAACATCCAAAAAGCGATTATGCAATTGTGGGTTTTTATATTTACGATAACAGAGTTGTTGAATACGCCAAGAGTTTAAAACCGTCCGCAAGAAACGAATTGGAAATTGTTGATCTTCACAATAAGTATCTTGAGAAAGGTGAATTGGATGTTAATATTATTGAGGGAATGTGGGAAGATGCCGGAACAATCGACAGTCTCCTTCGCGTTAACAACCTTATCGCAGAGAAGGTTAAGCAAGGAGAGCAAATATAAATGAAACTTTTAGTAACCGGGGGAGCAGGATTTATTGGTTCCAATTTCATTCTCTATTGGCTTAAAAAATATCCACAGGATTTTGTAGTTAATTTAGATAAATTAACTTATGCCGGAAATTTAGAGAATTTAACCAGTGTTCAAGATAACCCGAATTATAAATTTATTCAAGGAGATATTTGTAGTTTGCAGGTTGTGAGCGAAGTAATGCAAGGTGTTGATACCGTTGTCCATTTTGCAGCCGAAAGCCACGTTGACAGAAGCATTACGGATCCTGCTAGTTTTGTAAAAACTAATGTTTTAGGGACTCAAGTGCTTTTGGGCGCAGCGCTTGAGAATAAAGTAAAAAGATTTCATCACATATCAACGGATGAGGTATATGGGAGCCTTAATCTTGACGATAAGAACATTTTTAATGAACGAACACTATATGATCCCAGAAGTCCATACTCAGCAAGCAAAGCGGGCTCAGATCATTTAGTAAAAGCCTATTATCATACATATAATTTACCCATTACAATTTCTAATTGTTCAAATAACTTTGGCCCATATCAATTTCCGGAAAAGTTAATAGCACTGGCGATTACTAATCTTTTGGAGGGTAAAAAAGTTCCGGTTTACGGAGACGGCCTTTATGTCAGAGATTGGTTATATGTAGAAGATCATTGCCGGGCAATTGATTTAATTTTGGAAAAGGGAAAAATTGGAGAAACATATTGTGTTGGCGGATTAACCGAAAACTTAAGCAATATTTCAATTTTACAAAAAATAATTAAACTGCTTGGAAAAACAGATGAGTCATTAGAGTATGTAAAGGATAGGCCGGGACATGATAGAAGATACGCTCTTGATTGGTCAAAAATAAAAAGTGAATTGGGCTGGGAACCATTACGCGATTTCGATGAATGGCTTGAAAAAACGGTTAATTGGTATCAAGAAAATAAACAATGGTGGAAAAATATTAAAAGCGGAGAGTACAAAGAATATTATAAAAAACAATATGCTAAGTTATGAAGACAAAAATTCTAGCAACAGGATTAACCGGTTTAGTTGGCTCAAGATTTACAGAGTTATTGGATGAAGTTTACGAATTTGAACACATCAGTTTAAGTAAAGGTATAGATATCCTCGATAAGAATGCAGTTCTTGATAAAGTTTTATCTTCAGATGCTACTACTGTTATTCATATGGCGGCTAAAACAAATGTCGATGGTTGCCAAGAGGATAAAGCAAGAGATAAGGAATTATTGGAGTTCAAAAACTCTCAAGAAGCAGAAGAAGCATGGAGAGAGGAAAAAACTGCTTGGGCGATTAATGTGCTTGGTACACAGAATGTTATTGAAGCCTGTCAAAAAACAAATAAGAAATTAGTTTACGTTTCCACGGATTTTGTTTTTGACGGAACTAAAAGATCTTACTTAGAAGAGGATGCACCTAATCCAATTAACTGGTACGCGAAAACAAAATATGAAGGTGAAAAGCTTGTTCAAAATTCAGGATTAGATTATATTATCGGAAGAATTGCATATCCTTACAGAGCTTTATTTAAAAGGAATGATTTGATTAGGGTATTGATTGATAAATTGCAAAAGAGCGAAAAATTGAATATGGTTTGGGATCATATTATGGTTCCAACGTTTATTGATGATATTGTAAACGCATTAGACATTTTAATTAGAACAGAGCAAAAAGGGATCTTTCATGTGGTGGGGAGTCAAAAAGTAAGTCCGTATGAAGCGGCTCTAAAAATTGCCAGGGAGTTTGATTTAGATGAATCTTTAATTTCAAAAATAAGCCGTAACGAGTATTTTACCGGAAAAGCACCGAGACCCTTTTGTCTTTATCTTAAAAATGATAAAATAAGTAAATTAGGCATTGAGATGTCCACTTTTGATAAGGGTCTCATTGAAATAAAAAATCAGATAGACAGGATACATATATGACAATAACTTTTGTAGGACACGGATACGTAGGATTAGTAACAGCAACTGTTTTTGCAGATTTCGGAAATAAAGTATACGTAATAGGCCATACCAAAGAGAAGATTGATAATTTAAATCGTGGCATAATCCCTATTTACGAGCCGGGGTTGTCAGAGCTGGTCAAAAAAAATGTAGATGCAAAAAGGCTGATTTTTACCCTTGATTATAATCCTTCAATCTCTGAGTCGGACGTTGTTTTTATCGCAGTCGGTACGCCAACTACAAAAACCGGTGACGCAGACCTTTCAATAGTATTAGGAGTTGCTGAAAAAATAGGACAAAATCTTAAAGGGTATACGGTCGTTGCGACAAAAAGTACAGTTCCTGCAGGCACAAATAAAAAAGTTCAAAGAATTTTAGATGAATCAAAACCTCAAGGCACTGAAGTTGACTATGCCTCAATTCCGGAATTTTTGCGTGAGGGAAGCGCAATTTCCGATACAACTAATCCTGATAGAATTGTTATAGGTATTGATTGTAAACGAGCGCAGGATCTATTAATTAAGCTTCATGAACCAATTAAAGCCCCCCTAGTTTTAACAAATTTCGAAACGGCGGAACTTATTAAATATGCTTCTAATGCATTCTTGGCTCTTAAAATTTCTTATGCTAATGCAATTGCAAAACTTTCGGAATCGCTCGGAGCAGACGCTTTGAAAGTGCTTGAGGGAGTTGGTGCGGACAAAAGAATCGGTAATAAGTTTCTTTCTCCAGGTCCGGGATACGGAGGAAGTTGTTTTCCAAAAGATGTAAGAGCGCTTATCTCAATTGCTAAGGATAATGATTATCCTTTTTCGCTTCTTGAGGAAGTAGAAAATATTAATCATCAGTCAAGAAGAGATATCGTAAGAAAAGCCAGAAAAACTCTTGGGGATTTGCGAAACAAAAAAATCGGCATATTGGGATTGGCATTTAAAGCAAATACCGACGATATGAGAGATGCTCCTGCGATTGATATTATTAATTTATTGCAAAACGACGGTGCCAAGATATCCGCATTCGATCCAAAGTCTATGGATACGGCAGCAGCAGTATTAAAAGGTGTTGACTATAAAAAAGATGCTTACGAAGCTGTGCGGGATGCAGATTTAGTTATTGTACTTACGGAGTGGAATGAATTTAGGGAACTTGATTTTTCAAAGATTAAAGGTCTGATGAAGAGCACAAATATTATTGATGGGCGAAATCTTTATGATCCTGAACAAATGAAAGCCAATGGATTTAACTACATGGGAATAGGTAGATAATATGGGTAGAAAAATACTTATTACTGGAGCCTCTGGGTTTGTTGGTAGTCATCTCGTAGATCATCTTGCTAAGGACGCAAATAATATTCTTTTTGGTACTCATTTTTCTAAAAATGGAGCAAAAAATTTGGATAAGGCAGAAGAAAAAATAGAATTATTAGATGTTGATCTTCGAAATGAAGAAGAAGTTTATGGTTTAGTTGATAAGGTTAAGCCGGATATAATCTATCATCTGGCAGCCTTTACTTCACCGGCAGATAGTTTTAAGTCTCCCCGAGAAACAGTCTTAAATAATATTGCATGTCAAATCAACATTTTTGAAGCAATGCGAAAAAGTAATTTATTGAATTCAAAGACTTTAGTGGTCGCTTCTGCGGAAGTTTATGGGAGCGTTAAAAAAGAAGATCTTCCGATGAATGAGGAAACATCGCTAAATCCAACTAATCCCTATGCGGTGTCAAAATTAGCTCAAGACTTTCTTGGGCGTCAATACTTTTTATCATATGGGTTAAAAGCGGTGCGGGTAAGACCGTTTAATCACGTTGGTCCGGGACAAGCGCCGATTTTTGTTGTATCTGCATTTGCCCAAAAAATAGTAGAAATAGAAAAAGGGAAAAGGAAACCTATTTTACCGGTTGGAAACTTAGAGGCAAGAAGAGATTTTACCGATGTCAGGGATGTTGTCAAGGCGTATTCTCTGCTAATGGAAAAAGGCGAATTTGGTGAAGTTTATAATATCGGTTCAGGCGTATCTTATAAAATATCGCAGATTTTAGAGATGCTTCTTTCTTTTTCAAGCGCAAAAATTACCATTAATGTTGATAAATCACTCTTTAGACCGATTGATGATCCTGAGCTTGTTTGTGATCCTTTAAAGATAAACAAGTTAACAGGATGGAAACCGGAAATCCCAATAGAAAAAACATTGAAAGATACTCTGGACTATTGGAGAAATATAATTTAGAATAATTAAAGTTATGAAATCAGCGCTTATCACCGGTATTACAGGACAAGATGGCCCATATCTGGCAGAATTCTTGCTTAAGAAGGGGTATAAAGTGGCGGGAACAGTGCGTCGTCTTTCAACTCCAAATGTAGAGAATATTAAAGACATCGCCGATAAGATTGAACTTTATTCGGCGGATTTACTTGATCAAGGATCTTTGACAGACGCGATTAAAAAATGTGAGCCTGATGAAGTTTATAATTTGGCGGCGCAGTCTTTTGTAAAAGCCTCTTGGGATCAACCGGTTTTAACGGGAGAATTTACTGCCATCGGTGTAACAAGGGTGTTAGAGGCAATTAGAACAGTTAATCCTAAAATCAAATTTTATCAGGCATCGTCTTCGGAAATGTTTGGTAAAGTTACAGAAACCCCGCAAAAAGAAACAACCAGATTTCATCCCAGAAGTCCCTATGGAGTAGCAAAAGTTTATGGTCATTATATAACCCTTAATTACAGAGAGAGTTATGATATGTTTGCTTGTTCGGGAATACTTTTTAATCATGAATCACCAAGAAGAGGCATAGAGTTTGTTACCCGTAAAATAACCAATGCGGTGGCCAGAATAAAATTAGGTAACAAGATAAGTTAGAGTTGGGAAGCTTAGAGCCAAAGAGAGACTGGGGCTTTTCAGGAGATTATGTAGAAGCCATGTGGTTAATGCTTCAACAGGAAGAACCGGATGATTACGTAATTGCAACTGGGGAAAATCACAGTGTTAAAGAATTTGTTGAAGAAGCTTTTAAAGTTGCAGGGATTGAGAATTGGGAGAAATATGTTATTTCAAATAGCGCAAAACATACCCGCCCGGCAGAAGTAGACTATTTAATAGGAGATGCGAGTAAAGCCAGAGACGTTTTAGGCTGGGTGCCTAAAACAAGTTTTAAAGAATTAGTTAAGATGATGGTTGAAGCTGACCTCACAAGAGAAAAAGACAACAAGTAAATATGCAAACAGCGTTGATAGCAGGAGGAGCCGGGTTTATCGGCTCTCATTTGTGCAAAAGTTTACTAGCAAAAGATTTCAAAGTAATTTGTGTTGATAATCTTATTACTGGAGACAAAAATAATATCGTAGATCTTCAAAATAATCCTAATTTTACATTTTTAGAAAAAGATATTACAAAAACTTTAGACAGCGAATTAAAAGCAGATTTTATTTTTCATTTGGCTAGTCCGGCATCCCCCAATAAAAAATGTCAGAAAAGCTATATCAATAATCCGATAGAAACATTATTAGCAAATTCTTTGGGAACATATAATCTTTTAGAATTAGCAAGACAAACATCTGCAATTTTTTTGTTTACATCTACATCGGAAGTTTATGGAGATCCCGAAGTATCTCCGCAGAAAGAGGATTATTTTGGGAACGTGAATCCAAACGGAGTCAGATCAGTATATGATGAAAGCAAGAGGTTTGGTGAAGCGGCGACAATGGCTTATGTCAGGAAGTTTGATTTAGATGCAAGAATAATTCGCATTTTTAATACATACGGACCATTTATGCAGAAAGATGACGGAAGAGTTGTTTCGGAGTTTATAATGCAGGCAATAACTGGAAAACCATTTACAATTTATGGTAACGGAACGCAAACAAGAAGTTTTTGTTATGTAAGCGATATGGTTGAAGGGATTGAAAAAGCTATGTTTACGGAAAAAACAAAAGGAGAGGTAATTAATTTAGGTAATCCGGATGAAAAAACAGTCCTAGAGTTGGCAATGCTTATAAAGAAAATTTGTAAGGTTTCCTCGGAGTCGGTTTTTGAAGAATTGCCGGAAGATGATCCAAAAGTAAGAAAACCGGATATAACTAAAGCAGAAAAGCTTTTAGGATGGAAACCAAAAATAAGTATTGAAGAAGGACTTGAAAAAACAGTAGAATATTTTAGAGGATAAATATGAAAATTTTTGTTGTTCCGGCGACTTATAACGAAAAAGAAAATATAGAGAAATTTATAACGGTTATTGAAGAAGAGGTATTTCCTAAAATCAAAAATCACGAAATGTATATTATTGTTGCGGACGATTTCTCTCCTGACGGAACCGGTGAGATTGTAAAAGGCCTCATGGGAAAATATAAAAATTTATACATTAATCAGGGCGAGAAAAAAGGATTGGGGGCTGCGTACATGAGGACGATGGGTTATGCAATTAAGGAGCTTGGAGCAGATGTGGTAGTCAGTATTGATGCAGATTTTCAATTTGATCCGCACGATCTTATTAAATTTGTAGAGAAGTTAGATGAAGGATGCGACATGGTTGTGCAAACAAGATATAGTGGGGGAGGATCAATTCCGCAAAATTGGCCACCACAGAGAAAAGTATTTTCGATTGTTGCTAATTTATTCGTAAGAACAGTTTTTATGAAGTTTAATGTTCACGATTGGACCGGTGGTTTTCGCGCAATTAAAAAGGAAGTGTTTTTAAAAGTAAGTCCCGATATGGCAAAGCATAATGGTTATATTTTTCAGATAGCTTTCTTGCATAAGGTAGTAAATGACGGATTTAAAATTGGTGAAGTTCCATTGCATTTTTACGACCGGAAATTAGGAATGTCAAAAATTGCGCCTCTTGGTTACATTATTGATGTATTAAGTTTTGTAATAATTACCAGAATTAAAGAGTTGGTATTTGGTCCGTTTGGAAAATTTTTAGTTGTTGGGGGAACGGGATTTGTTATTCAAGCGATTATCTTAAGAATATTAGCAGATGGATTTAAAATTGATCCGTCAATAGCTAGTATTACCGGTGCAATTGCTGCTATTTTTTCAAATTATAACCTGAATAATTTTTGGACATTCAGAGCGGAGAAAGTTAAAACGGTTGGACAATATGTATGGAAATTATTAAACTTTTATGCAACTTCGGCGATTGGAGTGATATTAATTCAAACAGGAATAATTTTCTTAGGAGATCAGTTATTTGGTAAAAAATATTATTTTATTTATTTTCTTGTAGGAACTGCGATTCTTCTGGTTTATAATTTTACGGTTTACAGATTAGTTATTTGGCGTAAAAAACCTCACAAATGAAAAAGTTTTTAGTTAATTTACTCTCTTTAGTTACTAAAAATAACATTATTATATTAATTATTTTAGGTGTGGCTTCGTTTTTAAGACTTTATAGAATACAGGATTATCTGACTTTTTTAGGTGATGAGGGAAGAGATGTTTTGGTTGCATATAATATTTTACATGGTCACCTAACACTGCTTGGGCCTACATCTTCGGTTGGCGGATTTTTCCTAGGGCCCATTTATTACTATTTCATGGCACCTTTTCTTTTGTTATTTAATTACAATCCGGTAGGTCCTGCAGTGATGGTAGCACTTTTTGGCATAGCAACTGTATGGTTAATTTATAAGTTTTGCAAGGACTTATTTAATAGTAAAATTGGAATTATTGCTGCTGCTTTATATGCGGTTTCACCATTGGTAATTTCATATTCCCGTTCTTCTTGGAATCCAAACCCCTTACCGTTTTTCTCGCTTTTGATTTTATATATTGTTTATAAGGCTATAGAAAAAAACAGTTTGCGGTTCTTTCTGTTGACGGGGATATTATTGGGTATCGCAATACAACTTCATTACTTAGCGCTTTTTCTTGGTGTTGTGGTATTTGCTTATATTGTTTTAACTTCAATTATTAATAATAAAAAAGAGTGGTTAAAAATACTCATGCTTTCTCTCAAGCGAAATATTGTAGTTTTTTTAGGTTTTTTGATTGGGTGGTCTCCGCTTTTGGCTTTCGAATTCAGACATGATTTCTTAGATTTTATAAATATTACTAATTTTGTTTTGCATTCTGGGAATACGGGAGCAAACTCAAACTTTTTTTATACGGTTTACGATGTTTTTTTTAGATTATTTGGAAGGTTGGTTTTCTATTTTCCCGCAAAGGAACAGCTCAAACTATATTCTTCAGGCGTTCTGGATTTTTGGATCGTAAGTATAATTGTGGTTGCACTTATTAGCTTATTGCTGCTTCTGAATAGTTTATATAAAAGTTTTAAATTAGATAAAAAAAATTCTAGTCAATATCTTCTTCTCTTTTTATGGTTTTTCTTAGGTGTTTTGCTTTTTGGTTTTTACAAAAAATCAATTTACGATTATTATTTTGCTTTTATGTTTCCGTTGCCATTCATATTAGTGGCCGGGTTAATATTTAAAATATACGAATTTAAAAAAGTCGGGAAATTATTGGCGGTATTAGTATTATTTATAATAATTTTACTTAATCTTTCCGGAATCCCTTTTAGGTATCCCGCAAACAGGCAGTTAAATCAGATGGAAACAATTGCTAAGTTTGTAAATGATAAAACTAATGGTCAGGCTTTTAACTTCGCTTTAATAACCGGCAGTAATTCGGATTATGCCTACCGCTACTTCTTTACTATTTGGGGACATTCACCGGTTACAATTCAAAACTCACAAAATGATCCTCAAAGGAAAACAGTTACCAGTCAGCTACTTGTGGTTTGTGAAAGCCTTCCGTGTAAGCCTCTTGGAAATTCATTATGGGAAATTGCCGGTTTTGGCCAAGCGGATATAGCTGGGCACTGGAATGTTTCAGTTGTCGAAATTTATAAGTTGGTTCATCATAAGGGAAAGTAAGGGTTATAAGGCTTCAAAAATGTCCTCAATGCGGGGTTTGGGAGATATGCCGGGGAGTAGGGATGCGTACTGTCAAGGCTGCGGCTATAAAGATCCATGTTGTGATTAATTTTCCAATAAAAAACCCCTTCCAAAAATGGTGGGGGTTTTTTATTATCTCTTGAAGGATAATATTCCTTCGAAGGATCTTCAAGAAGACTAGGCAGCTCCAATCTTGTACATTCCTGTTCCACAGACTGGACATTTTCCCTTAAGAGCTGGTTTACCATTTTTCATGGTAACTTTCTCTGCCGCTGGATCTTCTCTCTTTGCTCTGCATTTAACACAATACATTGATGCCATAATTCAATTCACCTACCTTCATCAATAACTAATTCCCGGTATCGTAAGTACGTGATTTTTAAGTAATCCAAAAAGGATAATCTGAAAAGCAAGGATGCCCAAAGTGAGCATACCTGTTTTTGATAAATCCTTAACAAGATAAGGATATTTATTGATTGAAATTTGTTGATTTGGTTGTTTTTGCGGCCTAATTATATCTTTTGGTTGATTCTGGATTTTAACCGCAGGAAGTGTTTGGCTTGTTAAGGTATGTACAAACTGATGGCGCGAATCGGCTAACTTTTTTTGTTCTCGAGTTTTTCTATGTTTAGCCATGCTAGAGGCTAGATTACACTATTGACATGACGGCTGTCAAGAGGCTAATATAAAAAGATATTATGCCTTCTAATTTTCTTTTCTTAGGTTTTGCAATCATTTTCGTTTGGCTTCTGTCTCTATCATTTTTTTTCTGGAGAGTTTTACAGCATTATAATAGATTAACAAAAGGAATTAGTGAAAAAACCCTTAAAGCAGTATTGGATAATCTCTTAAAAGAGGGAGAATTAAATAAAAAAGATATTGAGTATTTAAAAGAATATTCTGCTAGAATAGAAAAGGAAGGCCTTTTGCATATTCAAAAGGTAGGTTTAATAAGGTTTAATCCTTTTAAGGATACAGGGGGAGATCAGAGTTTTATTTTATCCTTGGTTGACGGAAACGATAATGGAGTAATTATCTCAGGGCTTTACTCGAGATCGGGTACCAGATGGTACGCCAAAAAAATAGCTAACGGAAAAGGAGTAGAGCACGAATTATCCGAGGAAGAAAAAAGGGCTTTGAAAGAAGCAAGTGTTAGTAAGTAATTTATGAATAGAAATAAAATTATAGTAATCGTATCTGTAGTTATTTTATTTATATTTTCTACAGGAGTATCTTATCTATTATTCGCAAAAATTTCTCCCGGAAATGCAACAGCGGTTTCCGTGCCGCTTCCGACAGCTGGAGCTAATGGCAGTTTAGTTTTTAATGATACGCTTCCTAAAACCCAAGCATGCCCCATCAACGGAGCCTTATATTCAAAACAGCAAGAACAATGGTGGCAAAAACATAGACCACTTGGTGTAATGATTGAAAATAGTATTGACGCAAGACCGCAATCCGGCTTATCAAGCGCAGACACGGTTTACGAAGCAGTTGCAGAGGGTGGTATAACAAGATTCTTAGCTATTTTTTATTGTCAGGAGGCAGGAGAAGTAGGACCGGTTAGATCGGCTAGAACATATTTTGTAGACTTCGCCTCCGAATACGCAGATTTCCCTCTGTACGCCCATGTAGGAGGCGCAAATCAACCTGGACCGGCAGATGCGCTTGGACAGTTAGATACTTACGGTTGGACAAACAATAACGATTTAAATCAATTCTCGGTTGGTTTCCCAACATTCTGGAGAGATTATGACAGGCTGCCAAACGTGGCGACCGAGCATACAATGTATTCTTCTACGGATAAATTATTGGATTACGCCGCAACCAATAGGGGTCTTACGAACGTTGATAAACTGGGAAATTCATGGGATAAAAATTTTGTTCCTTACAAATTTACCGATGATGCTCCGGCTGCTAAACCTTTGGCTCAATCAATACATCTGGAGTTTTGGACATCTGATCCAAATTACTATGTTGATTGGACATATAATCCAAAAACAAACTTATACGCAAGGGTAAATGGAGGCAAACCACATTTGGATAAAGATACGGGTAAACAATTAACCGCAAAGAATGTAGTAATTTTAGAAATGGTAGAGGATAATGCCGACGATGGATATGTTGCTAACGATCATCTTTTGTTTGAAGACAAGGGAACGGGGAAAGCAGTAGTTTTTAAAGACGGGAAAAGAATAAACGGCACATGGGAAAAAGATACAAGAACTTCAAGAACAATAGTTAAAGATGCCAGCGGTATCCAGGTTCAATTTAATAGAGGACTTATTTGGTTCGAAATTCTGCCCACGGACGGCGTACTTAATGTAAAATAGGTGTATAATATAAAGAGTTGATCCGTAGGCTAATTGTTATAATAACTTCATTTAGCCATCGGTTAACGAGTAATTTATGTTTTCAGATTTAATTACATCAAAATCTAGAGTAAAATTATTGAACGTTTTTTTGAGCTCTCCGGCTGAAATGTACCATGTAAGGGAACTTGTCAGAAGAACAAACGACGAGATAAACGCTGTCAGGAGAGAATTAGCATTTCTTGAAAAAAAAGGCATCTTGATTCGCGAGCCAAGAGCAAACAGGGTTTATTATTTTCTCTCAAAAACATATCCATTTTATTATGATCTCCTAAAAATTGGCTCTAAGAATACCGGTTTGGGAGAAAACATCCTTAAAAATAAAGTTAAGCTGGGTAGAATAAAGTATGCAATGTTTTCAGGTCGTTTCTTAAGAAAGATGAAAGAACAGCCCGATGAGGTAGATCTTTTAATTGTTGGTAGTGTTGTTTTGCCGGAATTAGCTCTTCTGGTTAGGGAGGAAGAAAAAAGATTAAATACAGAAATTAACTATACAGTTATGACTGATGATGAATTTGATTTCAGAAAAAAGAAAAGAGATCCATTTATAGTATCAATCCTTGAAGGTTCTAGGGTAATGCTTATCGGTGACGAAGAAACCATGCTCTCATGAAAAAAAAACCGCGCTATCTTTTGTGGCTTATCATCGGTTTAACTATTTTGGCGTTATTTATTAATTTGCCAAAGCTTTCTAACATTCATTTTGCAAATAAGACTTTCAATTTTGACCCAAATTCAATTTTTGCCGCATTAAAAATTAACAAAGTACTCGAGTTCAGAGAGGGTCTAGATTTAAAAGGTGGAACGAGTTTAATTCTTAGAGCAAACATGAAGAATATTCCTTCTGCTCAAAGAAATGCCGCTCTGGACAGCGCAAAAACAGTAATTGCTAATAGGGTAAATTTGTTTGGCGTATCAGAGCCGTTAGTTCAGACATCAGTAGCAAATAATAACGATTACAGAATAATTGTAGAAATTCCCGGAATTACAGATGTAAATCAAGTAAAAAGCCTTATAGGAACGACAGCGCAGTTAACTTTTTGGGAAGAGATTGCTAGTTCTTCGGCTAAGCTTGGATCCCCGGATATAATTAATGTAAATGGAACCTATTTCAAAAAAACAAACTTGACCGGTTCAGATATTCAACAGACAAGCGTTGCTTTTAGTCAGGATAAAGGATTACCGGAAGTTCAACTTACTTTTACTTCTGCAGGGACCAAGAAATTTGCCGATATTACACAAAGGATAGTTGGCAAAAGATTAGCAATAGTTTTAGATAATCAAATAATTGAAGCGCCTTCTGTAAATCAGGCAATCGTAGGAGGAAATGCTGTTATCGAAGGTGGTTTTACTACGGATACAGCAGGTCAATTGAGTACGGAATTAAACGCCGGAGCGTTGCCGGTTCCGTTAAGCATATTATCGAGCAGTATTATCCAGCCAACTTTAGGAAGTTCATCTTTGGCAAAAAGCCTTTTTGCCGGAGCACTAGGATTTATAATTATCATTATTTTTATGACTGTTCTTTACGGAAGACTTGGTGTTATCGCCAGTGCAGCCTTAACTTTGTATACACTGTTTGTTCTTGGAATATTTAAATTAAGTTCAATAACTCCATACGGAATAACGCTGACACTTTCCGGAATTGCCGGTTTTATTCTGTCTATCGGAATGGCTGTTGACGCAAACATTCTTATTTTTGAGAGAATGAAAGAAGAATTAAGACAAGGAAAACCAAAAGCAACAGCGATAGAGCTTGGTTTTTCAAGAGCATGGACGTCAATTAGAGATTCAAATATTTCGACACTTATTACAAGTTCTGTTTTATATGGATTTGGAACAGGAATGGTTAAAGGATTTGCATTGGTTTTGGCAATCGGAGTTTTAGTTTCAATGTTCTCAGCAGTTGTTGTAACTAGAACATTTTTAAGGTTAATTTATAAATAATATGAAGATAAATATAATCGGTAAAAAATATTGGTACTTTTTATTTTCGTTAATAGTTATTATTCCGGGTATTATTTCCTTGGCGCTTTTTGGCTTAAATATGTCGGTGGAGTTTACCGGGGGATCTAATTTAACATTCGCTTTTCCAAGCAATGTTTCAAGTAGTCAGGTTAAACAAATTTCCGGGATATTTACTCAAAATAAAATTAAACTTCAAGGAATAACTACTGCAGGCAATCAAGTTTTGATTAAATCTCAACCGGTTGATGAGGAGCATGATTTATTAATTACTAAAGAGATAAAAAATAGTTTAGGAAACTTTCAGCAACAGTCTTACGAAACAATTGGGCCTACGATTGGAGCAGAAACTTTACAAAACGCAATCTATGCATTAATTGTTGCTTCAATATTAATCGTTCTTTATATAACATGGTCATTTAGGAGTGTTCCAAAACCGACCAGTAGTCTTCGGTTTGGGGTTTGTGCAATTATTGCTCTTATTCATGATGTTTTAGTTCTCTTGGGCCTATTTTCAATTTTTGGTCATTTCTTTGGTGTCGAAGTGGACAGTCTTTTTGTTACTGCGGTATTAACGGTTATTGGGTTTTCTGTTCATGATACGATTGTTGTCTTTGATAGAATTAGGGAAAATCTAAAAAGGGTTGGTGGGGATAATTTCTCAGAAGTTGTTAATGACTCCATACTGCAAACTCTTGACCGTTCATTAAATACGTCGCTAACAGTTATTCTTGTTTTAATTGCGCTTCTTATTTTTGGAGGAGAAAGTATTAGGTGGTTTGTGGTGGCACTTTTAATAGGAGTAACCAGTGGAACATATTCTTCGATCTTTAATGCCTCGCCGCTTTTAGTAGTTTGGCAGGATTTAATCCAAAAGAGAAAGAAAAAATAACATGAAGCCTGTATCTGCAGACGAAGCCATAAAATTGAGGCATCCTGAAGGCGTAGCTTTAATAACTTGTAGAGATGAAAAGAAAGTGAACGTTACTCCGATCGGTTGGTTTACTTTATGTAATTCAAAACCCCACCGTTGGGCAATTTGCCTTTCAAATAAACACTTTTCCAATAAAGTAATTTCTGAAACAAAAGAATTTGTGTTATGTTTACCTTCTTATCTTCAAAAAGATGATATCTTGTATTGCGGAAGCGTTCATGGATGGGACGTTAATAAACTAGATAACTGTAAATTAAAAACGATAGAATCTAAGCAAGTAAAAACACCAATCTTAGAAAATTCAATTGCTTGCTTTGAATGTAAGGTAATAAAAACTTGCGACGCAGGAGACCACACTATTTTTATAGGAGAAATAGTTGAATCTTACATTTCTAGTAAAAAAGATAAGGTTTATAATTTCGGAGAAAGAAAACTTATTAAATGGGATTTGAAACAGTAAGTTCTTTTTTAACGATTCCACTCACTAAATTTCCGTCAGCTTTACCTTTTACTTTTGGCATTAATGCGCCCATCACTTTTCCCATATCGGCCATAGATGCTGCATTGGTTTCCAAAATAGCTTCTTTAACTAGTTTATTAATTTCCTCATCGGTCATTTGCGCAGGTAAATAAACACTCAAAATTTCTAGTTCTTTAGATTCTTTATCAGCCAATTCCTGTCTTCCGGCTTTTTTAAACTCTTCAATTGAATCTCTTCTTTGTTTTGCCTGATTTTGAATAACGCCTAAAACGTCTTCTTCGGTTGCCACGTATCCTGCTCCGCCTTTTTGAATTTCATAATAATTTATAGCAGATAGCAATAGTCTTAAAACCGAAGTTCTTAATTCACTTCTGGCTAACATTGATTCTTTAAGCTGTTGTTGTAAGTCTGTTTTTGTCATATGAGTCTTCCGAGCCCAAGTTTCTTGCTTTCTTTAAACATCAAAACAAAAAACCATATAGATAATACCAGATATAACACGTTTAATGCAAAACTAATGATAATTTTTTCCAAAGAAATAGTACCCGTAAAAATATGTTGCCTCATTGCCTCAAAGACATAGCTTGTTGGGAAGAATAAGGCAATTTTTTGCGCCCATTGTGGCAAGACAGAAAGAGGGTAGTAAATTGCGGAAAATGGCGCCAATAAATATGCTCCGCCCCAGGCAATTGTTTGTACTTTCATGCCAAAGCGAATTATGATAGCTGCAACACAAAAACCAGCCGCCCAACCGGTAATAATTAAATTGATTACAACCGGAATTAACCACCAGCCAAATTGAAAGAAGGCATATCTATAGAGAATAAACGCAATTGTGGCCGAAAAGGCAAGACTAATAATCATTTTTATTCCGCCAAAAATAATAACTGATGTAAGCCATTCATAAACGGTTAGAGGGGAAGCAAAAATATTAACCAGATTTCTATCCCACATTTCTGCTAATAAATTGGTAGTAATTTCGTATTGCGCTCTCCAGGTAATAATCCAAAAGATTAAACCGGTTAATATAACGGTAATTGTAAAAGGCGCCTTTGGATTAAGTGAAGCAAAATAGATACCGGTTAATCCCCAAATTAAAAGATCCATTATCGGCCAGTAAAACATATCCGACAGTCTATCGTAGCTGTGTTTTAGATTATAAAAATACCTCTGCACCATGGCAAACACTCTGTGAAAGTTCATTTCCTGTTTCCTCCAGACATCTTCAAGAAATAATCTTCTAAATTCGGTTTATTAATAGTTATATCATTATAGACAAGAGACTCATTGGCAATTTGAGTTAGTATTTTTGAAATATTTTTTGTGTCAATGTTAATCTTAATAGTATTCTTACTTTGTTGGTATTTAATATGTGCTTTTCTAAAAAATGTTTCTGCTAACGCTGGATCTTTAAAGACAAATTCAATCTCAGATTCCGGTATTTCTTTAGAAAGATTTTCCGGTTTGTCTCTAGCAATTATTTTTCCATTATTTAAAAATATAACGTTATCGCAGATTTTTTCTACCTCCTGCATATTATGCGAAGTAAATAACATGCTGACGTTATACTCTTCTCTTTCCTTGATTAAGAATTCATGAATTTTTATAGCAATATCAGGATCAAGCGATGCTGTCGGTTCATCAAGTAGGATTATTCTTGGATAGTTAATAAAAGCTTTTGTTAAAAAAAGTCTGGCTTTTTCTCCGGCAGAAAGTGAGCTAATCGTTTTTTTTCTTAAGTGAGCAATTTTAAATTCATTAAGCAGTTTATCTATACGTTTCTTTTTATTTTCTACTTCATAAAGATTTCCAAAAAAAGAAAGTACTTCGTCAACAGTAAGAAGCCACGGTAAATCAATATATGCCGATGAAAAATTAACTTGTTTTAAGATTTCGCTTTTATGACTAAAAAGAGATTTACCAAAGTAAGAAATGCTTCCGCTTGTCGGGCCCATAACATCTAGAAGCATTTCGATAGTAGTGGTTTTTCCGGCTCCATTTGGTCCAAGTAAACCCAATATCTCTCCTGTCTTTAATTCAAAAGAAATATTATCAACCGCAACAAAATCTTTAAATTTTTTAGTAAGGTTTTTTACCTCAAGTACATTTTGAATCATAAAAAATTCTGCAGTTTTATACCAGTTCTTTTATACGGTTAAGGAGATATTCTTTATTATTTTTAGATAAATCTTCATCCACTTCTTCAAATAATTTCTGCAGAATTTCTCCAACTTTTGGACCGGGTTTTATCTGCAACGTTTTCATTATATCATTTCCATCAATTGTTAAATCATTAACGGAAAACTTAGCCGGTTTTAATTGTTCTTCAACTTTTTCCCGGAATAATTTAAGTCTCCAACTGTCTTTTGGTCTTCCGCTTCCAAGTCTATCTGAGATTCTTATATCCATCATGTCTTGGACATTTTCGACTCCGATTTTCCGGATAAATCTTCTAATGGCGGAATCGGTTTGATTTTCATTAACACCAAACATGTGCCATCTAATTAAATTAACAATCCTTGCCTTTTCAATTTTTGAAAACTTTAATCTTTCGCAAATTTCTCCGCTTATTTTTGCTCCAACAACTTCATGATTGTGAAAAATTACTAAACCCTCTTTATCTTTGTCTGCCGATTTAGGTTTACCGACATCGTGTAACAGGGCCGCGAATCTAACAATTGGATCTTTTGATGGACAAAGTTTTAAAGCCATCAAATTGTGAGTAAAGACATCGGTTGTATGATGTCTGCCCGGTCTTACTTGAGAAAATTCAACTCCGTCTAAAAGTTCAGGTAAAATAAATTTCAAAAGCCCGGAATCTTTTAAAAGCATAATTCCTTCATATGGATTCTCGCTTGCCAAAATTCTTAGAAGTTCCATTCGTACTCTCTCGGCAGAAATATGTGCTATTAAGGGAGCGTCTTCAATAACTTTTTCCCATGTTTTACTTTCAATTTTAAAACCCAATTCGGTCGCGATTCTGACTGCCCTAAGGAGTCTTAGCGCGTCTTCTTTAAAACGGATATTCGGATCGCCGACTGCTTTGAGTATTTTCTTATTTAAATCTTTCTCCCCGTTATGCGGATCAATTAATTCAAAAACATTTTTTTCTCCGATTTTAAGAGCAATGGCATTAATAGTAAAATCTCGTCTTGATAGATCTTCTTCTAATGTTTTTCCCCAAGCTACAGTTTCCGGATGCCTGTTATCTTTATAATCTTTCTCCGTTCTAAAGGTAGTAATTTCTACGATATGATCTTCGTTATCAATTTCTAGCGGAATTCCCACGGTTCCGAATTCATTATCATAAAATCCGTTTGGGAATACTTTGAGAATTTGTTCAGGGGTGGCGTTAGTGGTCATATCCCAATCCTTAATCTTTCGTTTAATAATTAAATCCCGAACGCTTCCGCCGACAAAATAAGCTTCGAAGCCATTCTTTTCCAGAGTTTCATAAGTTTTTAAAACGCTCTCTGGTATTACACTTGCCATATTTGTTATAGTATAGCAAATAAAAGCTTTATGAAAAAATGGCAGGTAGAATCAGAAATAAAAAATGGAGATATCATCAGTGTTCTTCTTAAAAATAGAGGCATAACAACAAAAAAAGAGATTGAAGATTTTTTACATCCGAAGCTTATCAATGTTACCACAGAGTCAGTCAAAATAAATGGTGCTCAATTAAAAAAAGCTCTTACAAGGATTAAAAAGGCGATTAAAGAAAACCAGAAAATTATTGTTTTTGGAGATTACGATGTTGATGGAATTTGCGCCAGCGCAATTCTTTGGGAAACGTTAAATTCTCTACATGCTAACGCATTGCCTTATATTCCCAGCCGATTTGATGAAGGATATGGGTTATCCAAAGAGGGAATTGACAATTTATTAAAAACAGGGGGAATAGATTTAATTATAACTGTCGATAACGGAATAGTTGCTAACGATGCGGTTGATTATGCTAATAAAAACGGGATTGATGTAATTATTACAGATCATCATGTTCCAACAGAAAAACTTCCAAAAGCTCTAGCAATTGTACATACTACTCTTCTCTGCGGAACAGGCGTTGCTTACTTACTTTCGCAAAGCCTTAAAACCGGTAATGAAAATAGCCATTTGGAATTAGTGGTTCTCGCAACGATTGCGGATTTAGTTCCATTAACAGGTGCTAATAGAATTTTAGTTTACTTTGGTTTGCAAAAACTAAAAGAAACTAAAAGACCTGGACTTCTGGCGTTAATGAACAAGGCCGGAATAAAAAAAGAAGAAATGGATACATATAAAATTGGGCACATGATCGCACCTCGTCTCAACGCAATGGGCAGGTTGGCCAGCGCCATGGATTCTTTAAGGCTTATTTGCACTAATAATAAACAGAAAGCAGAGGATCTTGCCGAAACTTTAAATAAAACAAATCTAGAAAGACAGCGAATAACTCAAGAAGCGTTAGCTCACGCCAAAAATAAGGCAGAAGAAAAGGGGATTAAAAATTTGTTATTTATCGCGGATGAAAGTTACCAACAGGGGATTGTAGGACTAGTTGCGGGGAGGATGGTTGAGGAATATTATTTACCTTCAATTATAATTTCAAAAGGAGAGAAATACAGCAGGGCATCCGCCCGCTCGGTTAAGGGATTCAACATCATAGAATTTTTAAGAAGCGCTTCGGATCTTTTGGTTGATGTCGGCGGGCATCCGATGGCGGCAGGTTTTACGGTTGAAACAGCAAAACTTGATTTGTTAGAGAAAAAGCTTTTTGAGAATGCAAAAAAACTCTTAAAGACAGAGCATCTGGAAAGAGTTTTAAGAATTGATTTAGAGCTTGACCACTTATTAATAAATGATGAAACCTATTCTCAAATTCAAAAGCTTGAGCCATTCGGTATGGCAAATCCGGAGCCGACTTTTTTAACAAAAAACTTAATAATTTCCAATATAAAAATTGTTGGAAAAGACGGAAAACATCTTAAGTTTCAATTTATCGTTCAAGATTCAAAATTCAAAATCGGCGGAATTGCTTTTGGGATTGGAGAGAAAAACAAACTTAAAATCGGAGATAAAGTTGATGTTGTTTATACAATCGAAGAAAACGCATGGAATGGGTACAAAAATATCGAGCTGAAGATAAGAGACTTAATTAAAATTAAGGAGTAGGGATTTTACCTGCAATCATAAGTTGTATTTGCTCTTTAAGACTATATCTACCTAATGCTTCCATCACACTATCGACGTTTGTTCCTATGCCTGCTTCATTAAATACTTCGACTAAGTGTCGTTTATACACAACCTTTAATTTGTCATTTAATTCCAAAACATCCTTAAACAAACGTCTGGCGATTCTTATTTTTTCACTTTCTGTAGAGGCGTTAGCAAAAGTAACATCTGTTCTATTAGTTGTAGTTTGCGCATCTGCTGATAACATATTTCTTAGTTCGAGATTAAGAGAGAAGGTATCTATGAGTTTTTGGTCAGCATATGCTTCGATTTGTTCTAACGCTGCAAGCCTTGCAGGGACAGAGTTATCTGCGATTCTAAAATATAGACTTGCTTCGCGTAAAGCTTCATCTGCTGGTATTCCTAAATTTATAGCTGAAGTTTGGGCTTCAGCGGAATATTCTTCGGCTCTTTTATCAATTTCTTTTACTATTCTTTCTCTTAAGACACGGGATCTTAAGGCGAGTGCTGCTGTATCTTCTCCTGCATCAGCAACTCTACTGCGCCAGATTTTTTGTCTTGGGCCTGCTGGGAATAACTTAGCCCATACATCAAGGTAAATACCTATATTATTAGCTGTCGCTTCTTGTTCTCTATTAATAAGTGTGTAAACAGCACCCATTTTTTTTTCTCTTCTAGTAGACGCAAATCTTACTCGTTCTGTTTCCTGAGTTTTATATACTATGTCTTCTGGTTCTCCTGCATCTTTACTCAATATTCCTATCGCAATAAGCATTCGATCGTGTCCGGTTATTAGTAACAGTTCGAATGCATGTCTTAAAGTTTTTTCATAAAATCTTCTAAGATCCGGGTCGTCTTTAATATATTTTGACAATTGTCTTTCAGTGCTTTGATTCAACTCATCTAAGCCAAGAGCTGTAGCAAGTTTAGTAAATTTACCTAATAGATCAATGTATTCTGCTTCTTTTGTTGATTCAATTGTAATACTTTTTTCTTCCATTTTTCTTCTTGGTTTTGGTACAACAGTTCCATGTTCAGAAAATCTTCCCTGGCCTGTTTCAAACTCGTAAAATAATTGGGCATGCGGTATATCCAATTCTTTACCGTGATTGTTGAGATTAATTGGATCTAAGTCAAAACCTCCTGGTCCAATAATAAGACTTGCTGAAATAGTTGCTCTGTGTGGAATTCTTCCCGAACGATCAATGAGCTCTAAGGTTACTTGTGTATCTTCATTGGGCCTAACATTTGCTGGTATTCTGACATAAATAAAATATTTTTTATCCAAAGATATTGGAACAACAAGAACAGGTCCTTTATGTTCTCCTTCGAGCACTTCAAAACGGTCAGCTTGTTTAAATCCAAGAGCTACGTCTTCTGGGGGGAGATTTTCTGGCTCTACTCCCTTTCTAATTCTTCCCAATTGAACAACAAAAGTAGTTTCTTGTCTAACTGTTTCGCTATTAACAGGTACGCCTCTTACTATTGCGCCGAAGCCCGTTGGAATAATTCCTCGTTCCGTGATACCGATTCTTCCATAGTCTTGGTATCCACGAATGCTTCGATGTGGAACAACGGGTTTTGGGATTGGTTCTCCTGCCAATTTCCCAGCATCTTGTCTTTTTCCGCGTTCCGTCATACTATAAGACAATTATATTAGCATTTTTGGGAACTTCTTGTCAACCCTGGTAAATTTATGTATGATGTAGAGGCTATGGATAAGCTAAAAAGAGTATTGTCGTCTCAGGTTCAAGAATTTGTTGATCAAGATGTTAAAATTGCAGGCTGGGTCAATATCAGGCGTGACCATGGAAAGCTGATTTTTCTTGATTTAAGGGACAAGGATGGCATTATTCAGGTTGTGGTTAATCCTAGGGTATCTGAAGAGGCACATAAGACTACTCAGGAGGTTCGGTCCGAATTTGTGTTAGAGATTATCGGTAAAGTCAATAAAAGACCAGAAAATGCAGTAAACAAGGATATTATTAGCGGAACTGTCGAATTAGAGGCCACAGAAGTTAAAATCATCAGTAAAGCCGAAACTCCTCCAATTGATTTAACCACCAGCGGAGAAGAGATTGGGGAAGATTCAAGACTAAAATACAGATATCTTGACCTTAGAAGACCTCGTATGCAAAAAAACATCAGGGTTAGACATAAAGTTATTAAAATAATCAGGGATTATTTAGATAATGAAGAATTTATTGAGGTAGAAACGCCAATTCTCATTAAATCAACTCCGGAAGGGGCGCGCGATTATGTAGTTCCGTCAAGATTGGAAAAGGGCAGATTCTATGCATTGCCCCAGTCGCCTCAGCAATACAAACAGCTTTTAATGGTTGCGGGAGTAGAAAAATACTTTCAGATTGCAAGATGTTTTAGGGATGAGGATACTCGTTCAGACCGCCAGCCGGAATTTACGCAGTTAGATCTTGAGATGAGCTTTGTTGAAAGAGAAGATGTAATAGATTTAAATGAGAAATTACTGATTCATATTGTTAAAACACTCTTCCCAAATAAAAAAATTCAGGAGACTCCTTTTCCGCGATTAACCTACAAAGAAGCAATGGAAAAATACAACACTGATCGTCCTGATTTAAGAACTGATAAGACTGATCCGAATCTTTTGGCTTTTTGCTGGGTAACGGATTTTCCTTTCTTTGAGAAAACCGAAGAGGATGAATGGACTTTTACGCATAATCCTTTTTCATCTCCAAAGCCGGAGTTTATGACAGATTTAATGGAGAAGAAAAATATTGCGGAAATTATTACCAATCAATACGACATCGTTTTAAATGGCTTTGAAATTGGTGGCGGAAGTATTCGTAACCACGAAGCAGAAGCTCTTAAAAAAGTGTTCGAAATTATGGGTTATGCTGATGAACAAATTACTGCTAATTTCGGGCATATGTTAAGAGCTTTCTCATATGGAACACCTCCTCATGGCGGTATTGCTTGGGGACTTGATAGATTAGTAACTGTCTTACAGAATGAGTCTTCAATAAGAGAGGTTATTGCCTTTGCCAAAACTGGGGAGGGAAGAGATTTAATGATGGATTCGCCCTCAGTTATTTCGGAAAAACAACTTCGAGAATTAGGAATTAAAATCGGAAAGTAGCAGGTTTAATGAAAAAGCTTCTTAAAAAAATACCGCAAAGGGTTTATTTTGTTTTTTTACCTCTTGTTTTGTTATGTGTTTGCTTAGTGCTTTTTTTAACAGCATATTTATCAAAAATTTGGATAAATCAAAATACGATTTTACACATTCCTTTTAATACCTCTCCTGAAGCAAAAATGCCAATTATAAAAACGGAATTTGTGCCGGTAATTTCCGCAACAGGCGCAATTATTATGGATGCTGATTCCAAAGTTGTCCTTTATGCTAAAAATCCGAATATTAAATCTTCAACTGCATCTACTGCAAAGATCATGACTGCTTTAACAGCGCTTGATTATTTTAAACCAACGGATATATTAACCGTAAAAGAGGCAACCAGTGACGGATCAGTTTTGGGTCTTTTGCAAAATGAAAGAATGACGTTTGAAAATCTTTTATATGCTATGTTGCTGCCATCGGCTAATGATGCGGCTTTGGCTATTTCTCAAAATTATCCGGGAGGAGAACAAGCTTTCATGCAGGCTATGAATGATAAAGCAAAAATCCTCGAGCTTTTTAATACTCATTATATGGACCCGGCAGGCTTGTTGGATCAAGGCGATTATACAACGCCATTCGATATGGCAAGACTTGCTTCTTTTGCTGTACAAAATAACGAGATTAAAAAAATTGTTGCTACTCGGGAAAAAGTAATCAGCGATTTAACCGGGTCTAACGTTTATGATTTGAAAAATCTTAATATACTTTTAGGACAAGATGGTGTTAATGGAGTAAAAACAGGTTATACCGAAGAGGCGGGTCAGGTTTTGGTGACTTCCAAAGAAGAAAAAGGGAAAACAATTATTATTGTAGTTATGAAAAGCGAGGATCGATTCGCAGACACAGAGAAGCTTTTGGATTTAGTCACAAATAATCTTACTTATTTATCCATTCATCCGTAACTGCAGGAACATAAGCATAAAAATTATTATCCTGGGCAAACACGATTACCGGCATTAAATATTGTTGCGGATTACTACCGATATAATAAGCTAGAAAAACGTTGTTAATTTGAATATTATTAGAAGCTTCATTGTCAGTTGCAATATATCCTTTCCCTTGTTTTAATTCATCAAAAGCTTGTTGAGCCGTTTTTAAAGGGTATGTAGAAGAATCGCTTGTCGCTACTTGGTGGGTATAATTGGCTTCCAATATTGTTCCATTTGATCCTATTAAAACGTTGATATTTGAAGAATTAGGATCATCGTAATAAATTGGAAGACTGTCTAGATCTTGTTGGTGGAAAACAACATTAATTATTTGTGCCTCTGAAATACTTTCCGCTGGCGTTAATATACCGTTTTTAAAAGTAAGCAAATTTGCTTGAGTTTTTGTCTGATCAATATCAGGAGGCAGTGAGTTTAAGCTTGTTAGTAAACCCTGAGCAGAGTTTATAGCGCCAGTCTGGTCAGGAAGTCCCTGTCCCGACGTAAGAGTCGGATTGGATTTATAGTTTGTTGTAAGGTTAAAATAATAATCAACAATATTCATTGTTAATTTTCTTGCAATGTCGGTTGCATTTGGATCAGTCCATGCATAGACAGTATCGGAAAGTTTAGCTGGCGCTTGAGTAAAACCAGCTGGGCTAACTGTTTGTTTGGCGTTTGATAGTCCTAACAAATCCGGAGTATAACTTTGGATTGTATATATTTTCGCTTGGCCAGAAAGATTAGGGAGAAATCCGGTCACGGTATTTATAGAATATGTTAGGGTTTGGGTAGTCACATTGTTCGGAAAGACTTGCGGCTCCAGTTTTCCAAAAAGTACAGTTGGTTTTGGCGGAGGGGTTGGAAAAATCATTTCTTTTACTACTAGAAGCATTCGGATCATAACAATAAGGACAACTAATCCGGCAATGATCAGACCGCCCCATTTTAGAACTTCTTTAGTGTCATAGCTGGCATCGCTTAAAGTAAGCATATATTGAGTATAGGAAAACTTTGGGGTACAATCAAGCATATGGTAAAAGTTAGATTCGCTCCAAGCCCAACTGGAATTCCCCATATTGGTGGCGTAAGAACAGCGCTTTTTAATTTTCTATTCGCAAAAGCCAATAAAGGTGAGTTTATTCTAAGGATTGAAGACACAGATCAGAAGAGATTATTTGAGGGGGCCGAGGAAGCAATTATTGAAAGTCTTACTTGGTTAGGTTTGCAATACGATGGAGAAATCGTTCGTCAATCGGAAAGGTTAGAAATCTATAAAAAACATGTTAAAATTCTTCTGGAGAAAAAAATTGCTTTTGAAAAAGATGGGGCTGTTTGGGTAAAAGTCCCCGAAGATAAAACGATTGGCTGGACAGATATAGTAGGAAATAAAAAAATTTCATTTTTGGGAAAAGACGTTGATGAATTTGTGATTTTAAAGTCCGATGGATTTCCGACTTACCATTTAGCAAATGTTGTTGACGACCATTTAATGGAAATAACGCATGTTTTAAGAGGAGAAGAATGGACATCTTCAACTCCAAAGCATTTATATCTTTATGAAAGTTTTGGTTGGAAAGCGCCGGAGTTTGTGCATCTCCCCGTAATTTTGGGATCTGACAAAACTAAACTTTCTAAAAGACACGGTGCCGAATCAGCATTAGATTACAAAGAGAAAGGCTTTTTAAAGGAAGCTTTGTTAAATTACATGGCCTTACTCGGTTGGAACCCCGGAGGAGATAAGGAACAAATGAGCATAGAAGAAATGATTGGTCTTTTTAAACTGGAAGACATCAATACCGCAAATCCGATTTTTGATTTAACAAAACTTGAGTGGCTAAACGGAGTTTGGATAAGAACCTTAGCGGAAGAAGAAAATCTTAAAGAAAGGTTGGCAGAATTCTATAAAGGGAACAAAGAGATTGAGGAGGAATTAGGCGGTAAAGATTCAAAAATTCTTATTAATGCTGCATCTTCCAGGATGAAATCGTTAACCGATTTTAAAAATCTGGTAAGCCTTAAAAGACAAAGAGAAATGACTAAGGAAGAAAAAGAAGCGGCGGTTAAGCTCAACAACTTTCTTATTAAAAACTTAGGAGAAGGTAATTGGGAGAATGAAAAATTATTAGAAACCTTAAGAGGTTTTTCAAAAAATGAGAATGTTCCGTTCAAAACAATTTATTTTCTTTTAAGCGGTAAAGAAAAAGGGATAGGGCTTTTAGAACTGAATCAACTTTATGGTAAGAAATTTCTTCTGGAAAATCTAAAGTAGCATGTTAAAAAAAATCGCCGAAATAATTTCGCTTGTTTTAAATCCCTTAGTTTTGTTAATGCCTGTACCATTTTTTTTGGTTTTTGAAAGGACTAATAACTTAGCTCGTTCTCTTGCATGGACCGGAATATCAACGTTTTTTATTTTTCTATATTTTATGCTGATTGTTTTTGGTATTAGATTTGGGATTTTCTCCGATTTGGATGTGTCCAAAAGACAACAAAGGCCAATATTATTTTTGGTTGGTTTATTTTTGGCAATAAGTTACCTAATATTCTTGTTGTTATTTCATGCTCCGGGAATTTTACAAATCGGAACATTCGCTCTGATTGCGGGATTATTTGTTATTGGTGCTGTTAATATGTTTACCAAAGTAAGCGGGCATTTAGCGGTGTTATCTGCATTTTTAACATTTGCGGTATTGGTTGAGGGTTGGAAATTGTTGGGGCTTTTTATCCTATTGCCATTACTTGCTTGGGCAAGAATCAAGACAAAAAACCATACTCTTTTGCAAACAGTTTTGGGGTCTGTAATAGGTATTTTAACAACTGTAATTATTTATGCTATAGTAAAGTATATAGTTAGGTAATATGCTTAATTTTAGGAAATTATTTAAGTCATTCGGATACGCATTAGAAGGTCTTCATTATTCTTTTAAGTATAACCAAAATATCAAAATTCATACGCTGGTTGCGTTAATTATTTTGATTGCGGGTTTTTTACTAAAGCTAACCAGATCAGATTTTTTTGACGTTTGTATCTTAATAGTTTTGGTACTTGCAGCAGAAATGATTAATACGTCAATTGAAGAAGTAATAAATCTTTTGGTAAACGAGCATCGATTAGAAGCAAAAATAGCTAAAGATGTTTCCGCGGGAATGGTTTTGTTGATCTCGATACTCGCGGCAATTATTGGAATTTTTATCTTTCTTCCTCACATTTTATCTTTCTTTAAGTAGCTTTTTAAGCTCTATTCTAGTAAAATCAAACTATTGCGGAGTCGTATAATGGTAGTACGCATCCCTCTGGAGGATGTTATCTTGGTTCGAGTCCAGGCTCCGCAGCAAA